>Ga0134121_10000698_pt1 | contig 36006 bp, 31 predicted proteins | sample KB301_FD_96463 | JGI IMG/M metagenome (GOLD analysis project Ga0134121, IMG submission 96463) | Terrestrial soil microbial communities without Nitrogen fertilizer from Kellogg Biological Station, Michigan, USA - KB3-0-1 | ecosystem: Environmental > Terrestrial > Soil > Unclassified ...
CGGGCCAGCGACGATCCGCTGGTGAAGCAGTTCATCTACGGCGAATCCGAAGGGCCGTTGACGAGGAACCCCTAAATGAACCGCGGAATGTGGCTGGGATTCATCTTCTTCATCGCCCTGGTCATTCTGGGATTCGGCACGTTGCTGGTGAAAAACGTCAATCTCCTCGGCACCCCCCTCGAGCTGAAGATCCACTTCGAGCGGGCGCAGGGACTGCGGCCGGGCAGCGACGTTCGGGTCGACGGGATCCTTTTCGGCCGCGTGGACAAGGTGACGCTCCACAAGACTTCCGGCGTGAGCGTCGTCGTCAAGGTCAACGAGCCCGTGACCCTCTACGAGGACTCGGAGATCTTCGTCGAGTCCTCGTCGGTCCTGGGCGGCAACATCGTCTCGATCCGCCGAGGCTCCAAAGGCAGCGCCCGGGATATCAGCCAGGAGCTGCCCGGCAAATCCCGGCCTGGGCTGGAGGAAGTCGGCGAACTGGTCGACGAGAACCGCGCGAACGTCCGGGCCCTGATCGCCAACCTGAAGGACGTCTCCCAGGCCCTCAAGGACGGTCAAGGCACGATCGGCAAGCTCCTGAAATCCGACGAACTCCACAAGGAGACGGTGGACACGATCAAGGAGGTCCGGGCCGAGGTCAAGAAGGTCGGCGACACCATCGACTCGAACATCAAGACCCTCACCAACAAGCTTACCGACAAGCTGGACAACGCCCAGGGGCCCGCCGGCAGGATCCTCAACGACAAGGCGATGGCGGACGAGCTCGACCGGATCGTGACGAACGTCGAGGAGACCAGCAAGAATCTCAGGGAGATCACCGACTCCGTCAAGAAGGGCGAGGGCGCCCTCGGGAAGATGGTCCACGACAAGGAAATGGGCGAAAAGCTGAAGTCGACCATCGACAACGTCGAGCGGGCCAGCGAATCCATCAAGAACATCGGCAGCAAGCTGGAGACGGGCGAGGGATCCGTGGGCCGGCTCCTCCAGGACGACGAACTCTACGAGCAGGCCCAGAAGAGCCTGGAGGACATCGACAAGTTCTTCGGGCGGGCGTCGCGGGCGCTGCTGGAAGTCGCGACGGACTACAACCGCTTCCCCGACACCAAGATGTCGATCACGCACCTGGGCATCCGCATCGGCCCCGACGAGGACAAGTACATCTATGCCGGAGCCGCGCTCCTGGGTCTCGACAAGGAGGGGAAGATCCGGTTCGACAAGCAGATCAACGAAGATCAGAGCGACTCGAAGTTCAAGGGCGAAATCTTCCTCGCCTACCGCGCGCCGTGGCTGCTGAACCGTCATCTCACGGTCCGCGGCGGCCTGCTGGAAGGCAAGCCGGGCGGCGCCGTCGATTTCACGTGGGAGGACTGGGGTCTGTTCAGCTATCCGGTCCGATTCACCTTCGAGGCCCGCGACGCCTACAACAGCGTCGACCGGGAGGACATCGACGAGCAGATCGCCGGGCCGCTGATGCGCGCCTACGTCCAGGTGCCGCTCTGGATCCGCAGAGACACCTGGTACGAGACGCTGCTGAGCCGCCTGCAGCTCATCGCCGGCGTGGACCGGATCGGGAAGGATCCCGGGTATTTCTTCGGCGTTTCGGTCGACTGGCCGGACGAGGACATCCGGACGATCGTGGGTCTGCTCGGAGCCGCGCGCTAGGGTCCTCCCCGGACCCGGCGGAGGTCAGTCGCCGAAGATCTCCAGCGCCTTGCTCGACATGACGTACAGCCTGCCGCGCCACGCGACCGCCGGAAGTCCCAGCTCTCCCGGAGAATCCGAGGGCAGCACCAGGTCCGAGCGGTCGAAGCGGACATATCCCTCGGCCTGGCGATCGTAGACCACCATCGCGGGCTTCTCCCCCGACTCGCCCGCCGGGGTCGCCCGCGGAGTCGCCAGGATCTCGAAGCCGCCGGCATCGTGGATCATGGTCGCCACCGTGGTGTCGTTCATCACGGGCGCCTTCGCGTCCCACGCCACGGGGTCGACGCCCGCCGGCGACTTCAGGCGGAACGCGGTGACGAATGCACGGGCGTCGGTGACGCCCGGGGCCTTCTCCCGCGGAACGTTGTACACGTAGAGCATGCCGTCCTGGCCGATCCCCAGGCCGGCGGGGCGATTGACCGGAAGCGTCCGGCCGCTCAGGAGCGAGATCTGCCGGTCCTTCAGATCGCCGGTCTTCCACACCCAGACGCGATGATCCACGCCCTGCTGGGGAGGAGAGACCACGAGCGCGATGAAGTCGCGGTCCGCCGCCAGCGAGCAGACGCTGTAGTTGAAATTCTGGGGCATGTACTTCTGCTGCAGCGCGATCTCCACCGGCTTGAAGTTCGTCTTCGCCGGATTCAGGCTCAGGCTGTAGAGCGTCCGGTCCCGGCGCTCCGGCACGTCCGCCACGTAATAGAACACCCCGCCTTCCTCGTCGACGGTATGGGCGAGCTTCTGCCCGATGAGCGGACGGCGCTGCGGTTCGCGGAGCGCGGAGCCTTCCGCCCGCGCGCCCGGCTGGGCGGGGATGAGCCACAACGCCCACTCGTACGTCCCCGACTTCGACGTCATGTGCAGGAAGCTGACCTGGTCCGCCAGGTACTTCCCCAGGAACTCGATCCGGAACTCCTGGAACGGGCTGGCGCCCTCGAAGGCGAACTTCCGCGCCCAGAGCACCTCGCCCGTGAAATCGCTCAGGCAGAACAGGAGGTGATGGGCGTCCTCGGGCTTGAAGACGACCGGCGCGCCCGGAGAGGGCATCCGCATCGGATCGGCATACCGGTCGCTCCGGATCGATTCGTACAGATAGAGCCGGCCTTCCGTCGCATGGAAGGAATGAAAGTGAAACCGGTCGCGCGACACGCGGAACGTCCACTGGATCTCGCCCGTCGCGAGGTCGATCGACGCCAGCAGGTCTTCCCAGGCCACCGCCAGCGCGCCCTCGCGCGTGAACGACGCTCCGACGATCGCCGGGCGGAGCTCCGAGGGCATGGCCGCGAGCGTCACGCGGACCTTCAGCTCCGCGTTCGCGCGGCGGCCGACGAGTTCCACCGACGCGCCCGGGGAGAGCGCCGAGAAGATCTCGCCGGCGCTGAACGATCGGAGCGCCTGGCCGTCCACGGTCATCAGGACGTCGTCCTTCTTCAGCCCGGCCTTCTCGGCGGGCGAGCCCTGCTTCACGTAGAGGACGGTGACCCCTTGCGACGCGTCTCCGTACAGCGCGCCCAGCCAGGCTCCAGGATGGGCCCGCGACCAGAGGCGGCGCTTGGCCTTCAGGTCCCACAGTTCCACCGCGGAGCCGCGCTTGAAGAGCTCGCGGTCCGCCCCGAAGTCCACCGGCTCCACGCCGAGCGGACAGAGCGGCTGATGGCCGGTCGCCACGCCCTGCGGGTCGAACGACTGCTTGACCACCTCCAGCTCGCCCAGCGGACGCAACGGCCCCTTGAGCTCGAGAGAGGGGCGGGCACGGCGGTTGAGCTCCGCGAGGCGGCGCTCGACGTAGTCCTTCACCAGCTCCTCGTTCCCATCCTTGGACATCGCCACGTCGCCGAACCGCTCCGCGAACCGGCCCATCTCGAACTTCAGCCGGTCCAGGTCGCCCAGCTTCTCGAGCAGCTCGAGCAGTTCCTTGTAGGCGTCGAAATTGAGCTTCAGCTTGAATCGGTCCTGGAAGTCGCCGTAGAGCGCGCGGAGCTTGTCGAGCCGCCCCTGCTTGAGCAGCGTATCCCGCATCTTGCCGAACGCTTCCTTGGCGGCCTTGGAGTTCGGGAAGCGGTCCATGACGTCGCGCAGCCCGTCCACGCTCTCGTCCTTCACCTTCTTGAGCGCTTCGGCGGCCTGCTTCTCGACGTCCGCGTACGCGCCGGGCGCCTTGGACACGATGTCGTCGATGCGACGGGCGGCGTGGTCCCACAGCTTGGTGACGTCCTCGCGCTCGCGATGGAACAGCTGGCGGCCCTTCTGGATCAGGTCCTGGTACTGGGCGACGGCTTCCTTCCAGAGGCCGAGCCCCTCGTAGGTCCCCGCGAGCCGCTTGACCGCCTCGGCCTCCGAGTCGCGGTCCCACGCGAACTGCTTGGCGAAGCCGTAGCACTCCAGCGCCTTCTCGGCATCGGCCTGACGCGACGCCTCCGCGGTGCGCTTGGCCGCCTCGGCCGCCGCGAGCGTCCGCAGCGCGGCCTGCCGGGCCTCCGCGTCGTTCTTCTTCTCCGCCTCGTCGCGCGCCTTGACCGCATCCTGGACCTGCCGGGCCGCCTCGGCGACCTGGCGGGCCCCTTCTTCGCTGCGCTTCGCCGCGTCGTCGCCCTGCTTGAGGAAGATGCCGTGGAGATCCCGGCGCACCTTGCGCGACGTTTCGACGTGGGCCGGATCGCCTTCGACCGCCCGGATGAAGGCAAGATAGGACTCGCCGGCGTCGACCAGCCGCTCGTTCTCGCGCATCAGGTCGCCGTACTCCAGCAGCGACTCCGGATGGGGCGGGCTCTGGTTGATCCGCCGGGCATACTGGTTCCGGAGCGTCTCGACGTCGGTGTAGACGGCGATCTTGTTCGTGGCGACGACGAGATAGTTCCCCGCGACCAGCAGGTTGCCGAACTCGTTCGGTTCCTTCCAGGAGGGCCGCTCGACCACCTTCCACGTCCGGACGTCGTAGACGCCCAGGCCGCCGAGCGGGCTGCCGTCGTCCTCGCCCATCACCGGGAGATAGGCGTAGTCCTCGGTCACCGCGCCCCGGCCGGCGCCGCGGCAGGCGGACGCGATCAGGTAGTTCGCCCGGAAGCAGAGGCCGGTCTCGTCGCGAAGGCGCAGCTCGAACGACTTCGACGCGCCGGCGATCACGAGCTCGTCATGGATCGGGCCCAGGAGGTGGAGCATCGACTTCCACTCGAGATCCTGGTGCATCTCGGTGCCGGCCTTGAGCTTGATCTCCTCGCCCGTCGACGTGTCGAACGCCATGAGCTCCGCGCGGTCCTGGGCAAGCACGAAGAGCATGCCGTTCCAGAGGATCGGCGGATTGGCGGGACGCTTGAACGACGCCTCCATCATCCCGGTGTTGGGCTGCATCCGGCGGCCGGCGCGGCGGTAGCGCGTGAGCCACTGGACCGTGCCGTTGGCCGGATTGAGCGCGCCCACGACGCCGAGGTTGGTCTGCACGTACAGCGTGCCGCCCTGCTCCACGAGCATCGGGAGGTACGCCGGCAGGAAGGACACGCCATTCATGAACCCGTTCTGCAGACCGGGCACGGAGGACAGGAAGGTCGTCCAGATCGGGCGGCCGGTCTTGCGGTCGAGGCACACCACGCGGCTCTCCAGCTCGCCCATCGGGGACGTGCAGATGCCGAGATAGAGCCGGTCCCCCCGGACGAGCGGCGGCGCGGAGAACGAGAAGTTCCGCTCGAAGAACTCCTTGCACACCGTCTTGAAATCGTCGAGGACGGGCGACAGATCGGTGTCCCACACCAGCTTGCCCGTCGGGATGTGAATGCACTTGAGGGCGGTCACGCCCTCGAAGAAGTCCTGGTTCTGCTGGTTGTTCTCGCGCGGCCGCGCTTCGGGAGTCGAGTACATCGTGACGAACGCGTGCTCGCCGTCGATGGCCACGCCGATGTAGGGGCGGCCGAACTGTCCGCCCGCCGAAGGCTGCGGACGGGGAATCGGCTTCTCGGAGGGATACTTCCAATAGACGCCCGAGGTGGTCGACTTGCCCTTCACGCGGGCGGGATCGACGGCGACTACGCGGGAGCCGTCGGTGAAGATGACGAATTCCTTGCCGCGGACCTTCGCGTAGGCGGGGACGAGCGGGAACTCCGGATAGGGCGGCGGCGCGCCGGGGTCCATGCGGAACGCGCCCCGGCCGCGGAATCCGCCGCGGACCACCACCTGCTTCACCGGCGCTTCCTGCGCCTGCTCGGCGGCCTGCTCGCCCTTGTCCTCGTTGAAGTCGTAGACCCAGCGGCGGATGTCGTTGCGCACGCCCATGGGCGGCCGGCGGAGACGCTCCTCCGGTTCGGGAACGTAGGGCATTTTCGCCGGTCGCGCCGAGGCCACCCGGTCGGGCAGCACCACCTGCTCGAGATAGGTCCCCAGGGGGATGGTGCGGCCGCCGATCGCGACCTGGCCCGTGAGCTTGTTCTGCTCGACGTACTTCCGCAGGTCGTCGAGGCCGGCGGAGTTCTCGGAGACGCAGCACGCGTGGGCGATCCGGGCCGCCGTCACGATCCGCGGAATCTTGCTGTCGGGATAGAGGCGCAGGAGGCGGTTCCACCAGGCGCGGGCTTCCTCGACCCGGCCCTCGTCGAAGGCCTGCGAGGCGAGGCCGTCGATCACCACGTCGGTGCCGGTCGCGAAGAAGAACTCCTCGACCGCGCGCTCGATCTCCCGGCGGACGCCCGACTCGCGGGCCTTGTCGAACGCCGCGCGCGCCTTGCCGTCGTTCTCGAAGCGGTAGAAGTCGAACGCTTCCTTGGGAAGGCGGGCGATGCGGCCGACGAAATACTCGCGGACGCTGGTCCAGCGGTCGGGCGCGACCTGGACGACGCTCTGGCCGTACCGGACGACCGCGAAGCGGTAGTGCTCGAAGAGGCCCTTCCAGTCGCGCGACTCCTCGCATTTCCGCGCGCGCTCGAGGAAATCCTTCTTCACTTCCTCGAGGTAGATGGTGTCGTCCTGCGGCTGCTGCTGGGCGTCGACCCAGACCGGGGAGAGCAGCAGAACGGCGGCGATCCAGCGGGGGAACGTCATCTCTAGCTCGGCCTCCTCGCGCCTTATTCTATTATAGTATTGGACGCGCGGAAGCCAGGGGGTGTTGCGGGTTTTATGCTCCGCAGGACTATTTGAACTGGCGGAGCAGGTTCACGAACCGCTTGATCTCCTCGTGGACCCGCTTGGACTGGGAGACCACCAGGACGCCGTTCGTCAGGGTGATCGAGGCGTTGGGATTCTCGTCCCAGCTCTTGTCGCCCGTGTTCTGCTTGATCATGTCCGTGATGAACTCCTCGGTGATGGTGGAGCGGGGCTCCTCCAGCGTGAACGTCGCGCCCGTCAGCGGTCCGCCGCCGCCCTTCTGGGGCGAGACGAGCTCGACCTTGGGACCGGCGAAATCCTGGATCTTCACCAGGAGGTCGCGCACGTCGTAGAGCTGAAGCGTGACGGCCTTGTCGATCTTCCCCTTCGGGACGACGAGGACCACGCCCTCCTTGTACATCGCCGTGAGCTCGCGCGAGCTCAGCATCAGCTTGAGCACCGACTTGAGCAGGAGGTCCTTCACCTTCAGGGTCACCTTGAGCTGGTCCTCGGACTGGCTCTTGTAGACCTCGGCGTCGACGATGATGTTGAGGCCGGTGAAGTCGCGGAGGAAGGAGATGGCCTCCTCCAGCGTCTGGTTGGTGAAGTCGACGCTGACGCGCATCGTGTTGAGCTTGTTGACGACCTCGGCCTTGCGCGGATCGGTGGTCTCGGTGCCGCCCTCCTGCGCCAGCGCGGGCAGGGACAGGCATCCCAGGGCGATCGCCGCGAGCATCGTGGTCTTCATGGTTCCTCTTATTATACGCAGCCCGATCCCGGTTCTCTACAGCTTTAGTTGCCGGCGGGCGGGCGAGGTAAAGGAAATTCGTCGAAAAGAAAAGGCGGCTGCCGGACGGACCGGCAGCCGCCGGGGTGGCCCTTTTTCGCCTACTGATACTGACCCAGTTTGCCCAGCAGGGCCTCGATCTCCCGGAGGACCGACGGCGTCTGGCTGACGACGAGCATGCCGTTGTTCAGGTTGATGGCCGCCTTGGGATTGGAGTCCCACGTGCCGTTGCCCGTGTTGGCGTGGATCATGTCGATCAGGAAATCGTCGGGGAGGGTCACCTTCGGATCGGTCGGGATGGCCACCGTGATGCCCGACTTCCTGGTCGACGGCGACGTCAGTTCCATGACCGGTCCGTCGAAGTCCTGGATCTTGACCTGCAGCGCGCGGACATCGAACATCTTCATGGTCGTGGAGTCCTGCAGATCCTCCTTGGGCACGATGACGATCGCGCCGTCGCGGTACGTGGCGGTGAGGCCGCGGGAGGAGAGCAGCAGCTTGAGGACCGACTTCACGCTGAGGTCCTTCACCTTGAGCCGGAACTTCGAATCGCCGTCCTTTTCCACGGCCCTGGGGAGCACGACGAGGTTCAGCCCGGTGACGTCTCGCAGGTAGTCCATCGCCTCGGGGAGCTTCACGTCCTCGAAGTCCACCGTGATCTTCATCGTCTCCAGCCGGCGGATCGAGTCCCCCCGGTCGTCGCCCGCCCACGCCACCGCGGCCGTCGCCATCAGCACCATCAGGGTCTTCATCGCGTCCTCCATTCCAATCGTCCGGAGATACGATGACGGGGAACGGCGCCGGTAAATCGGAATGAGCACGCGGGAAACGATTTTGCCGAAGGAACCTACGCGCGAGCGTAGAACGTGACGACGGTATCGCCGTACTGGCGCTGGTCGACGATCCGGCCCCCGGTAACCTCCCCCAGCCCCTCTTTCAACCGGTGCTCCGAGATCACCCGAGACTCGGGACCGGCGAGCACCTTGGAGACCAGCGTCTCGAGCAGTTGCCGCATCTCCGCGGCGCGCTCGACATAGAAATCGTAGGGGGGATCGACGAACACGAGGTCGGCCGGCTCGAGGCGCGCGGCGGCGTCGAACGCGCTGCCGTACACCGCCCTTCCCTTCCCGCCGAAGCCGAGTCGCTCGAGATTTTTCTCGACTACTTCGAGCGACCGGCGGTCGACGTCGGTGAAGATCGCGCGCGCCGCGCCGCGCGACAGCGCTTCGAGACCGAGGCTTCCCGTTCCGGCGAACAGGTCGACGACGGCCGCGCCCTCGAGGCGCGGCCGGAGGATTTCGAAGACGGAGATCCGCATCCTCGCGAGCGCGGGTCGGACGTCGCGGCCCGGAACGCTGAAGAGCCGTCGCCCCTTGGCGGTTCCGCCCGTCAGGCGAGGGCCCTCGGGGCCTCTCAAGCGGAGCGGTCTCCGATCCCGCTCTGGTGAAGCCCGTACTTGGGCTTCTTCAGCTCCGGAATCCTGACCGCGCACACGGTGATGACGCCCACGAAGAGGGCGAAGCCGACCAGGGTGACGATCGCCAGGATGACGAACCAGCGGCGGCCCTTGGCAGCCTCCTCCGGGGATCGTTCGGGCGTGTCGCTCATTCGATCAGGGCCTTTCTGCGAAGCTGGTGATGGTAGTGCTGGGCGAAGCGGTGGGCCTCGTCGCGGACGTACATCATGAGCCGGAGCGCCGGCGAGGACTTCTCGAGGGGGATGATCTTTCCGTCGCGGAAGAGGGTCTCCTCCTCCTTGGCGAGCGAGAGGACGATGGGAGGGGTGACGCCCAGCTCGGCGAGCGCGCCGCGGGCCGCGTTGAGCTGTCCGAGGCCGCCGTCGATGAGCAGAACGTCGGGGAACACCTTGCCCTCCTCGTCGAGCCGGCGGAACCGCCGCGTCACGACTTCGCGGATCATCGCGAAGTCGTCGATCCCCTCGACGGTCTTGATTCTATACTTGCGGTACCCGCTCTTGAACGGGATTCCGTCGACGAAATTCACCAGCGAGCCGACGCTCTCCCCGCCCTGGACGTGGGCGATGTCGACCCCTTCGATCGTCCGGGGCGGCGCGGCGAGCCCGAGCACGCGGCCCAGCTCCACGAGGCCGTCGCGCGGATCCATCGGGGTAATGTCGCCTTCGATGTAGTCCAGCTCCGACCGCTTGGCCAGGCCGTCGAGCGAACGGATCTGGTCGCGGATCTCGGCCGCCCGCTCGAACTCCAGATGCTTCGCCGCCTCCTTCATGCGCATCCGGAGCTGGGCGACCACCTCCTCCCGGCCGCCGCGGAGGAACTTGCGCAGCAGCTCGACGTCCGCCAGGTACCGGTCGCGCGGAATGCGGTCGGCGCACGGCGCGGTGCAGCGGCCGATCGCGTGGAGGAGGCACGGGCGGAAGAACCGCCGCTTCGGATCGCTCTCCCGCATCTCGATCGAGCAGGTCGCGAACCTGAAGATCTTCTGGAGGACGCGGACGGCGTCGCGAAGCTCGCCGGCGCTCGTGAAGGGCCCGTAGGTCTCGGCGTTGACCTCGTCGGTCTCGCGCACGACCCAGACCTTGGGGAAGTCGTCGAACTGGGTGATCGCGAGCATCGTGAAGGACTTGTCGTCCTTGAGGCGGTCGTTGTAGCGCGGCTGGATGTCCTTGATGAGCCGCGCCTCCATGAGGAGGGCGTCGACCTCGGAGGGCGCATGGAGGATCTCGATCTCCTCGATCTTCGAGACCATCGTGCGGATCCGGGGGTCGCCGTACGAGTCGTGGAAGTAGGTGCAGACGCGGTTCTTGAGGTTCTTCGCCTTCCCGATGTACAGGGTGCGGCCCTTCGCGTCCTTCATGAAGTAGACGCCGGGGGTTTCCGGCAGAGCGTCGAGGACCTGCTTGAGTTTTTCGGGAGACACCCGCGCCATTATAGCGATCCGCCGATCCGGATGCCCGGTTCGCCGTTTTCCTCCGTTTCTTTTGACTTCAGCGAAGGCCGTCACTAGAATACCCGCCCTATGGCCGAGGCCACGCACGCTCATACCCACGAGGAGAAGAAGTTCACCCCCACCTCCGAGGTCAAGGAAGTGGGTCCCTGCAAGCTCCAGCTGAAGATCGAGATCTCCGCCGCCCGGGTGAAGGAAGAGATCGACCACAAGTACAAGGACCTCAACGACTCCATGGCGCTCCCCGGGTTCCGCAAGGGCCATGCCCCCCGGAACGTCCTGGAGCGGAAGTTCGGCAAGGCGCTCCTCGACGACCTCAAGTTCGAGCTGCTGAGCGGCTCGTTCGAAGAGGTCAAGGAGGAGAAGAAGCTTGAGCCGGTCGGCGAGCCGGAGCTCGAACCCGAGAAGATCGTCCTCGAAGAGGGCAAGCCCTTCGTCTACGAGATGAAGATCGAGGTCCGCCCGACCTTCGAGATCAAGAACTACGAGGGCATCAAGGTCACGAAGCCCGCCGTCACCGTCGAGGAGAAGGACATCGAGGCGGTCCTGAAGGGCTTCCAGGAGTCCAAGGCGGAGCTCATCCCCGCCGAGGACAACGTGGCCCGCGAAGGCGACCAGCTTACCGCCGACTTCACGCTGATCGTGGACGGAAAGCCCGTCGACACCGGCGAGAACAACGCGGTCTTCCTCACCCCCGACATCCAGTTCTTCGGCAAGGAGCTTCCCGAGTTCTACAAGTCGATCCTCGGGAAGAAGGTCGGAGACGCGGTCGAGAACCCCGTCCAGCTGCCCGACAATTACGTCGACAAGGCCCATGCGGGCAAGAACGCCGTGATCCAGACGACGATCAAGGGCGTGAAGCAGAAGAAGCTGCCGCCCGTCGACCTCGATTTCGCCAAGAAGCACTTCGACATGGATACGGTCGACGAGCTCAAGGCCGACATCAAGAAGCGGATCGAACGCGAGAAGGAAGCGGGCGGCCGCGCGGCGATGGGCGAGAAGATCGTCGAAGAGCTCGTGAAGGCGAACGACTTCCCGATGCCGGAAGGCCTCATCGCCTCGGGCACGGAGGAGGCCCTGCGGCGGGTCCACCTGGACCTCGCCATGAAGGGCACGGCCGAGGACGAGATCCAGAAGGTCGTCGACAAGGAAAAGACCCAGTCGCGCGAGAATATGTCCAAGGCCCTGAAGGCCCACTTCATCCTCGAACACCTGGCCAACAAGGAAAAGATCTTCGTCACCGAGGACCAGGTCGAGGAGCGGGTGAACACGCTCGCGTCGCAGTACGGCAAGTGGCCTCACGAAATGAAGGCGTACCTCGAGGAGCGCGGGCTCCTGTCGCAGCTGCGCCGTTCGATGCGCGAAGAGCTCGTGAAGGAATATCTGTTGTCCAAGGCCGTTATCGAGGAAGAGAAGAAGTAATCTGGGAACCCCGGGCTGAGGACTGAGAACGACCTATGGGCTATCTGACCCCCATCGTCATCGAGAAAACCGGGCGCGGCGAGCGCTCCTACGACATCTGGTCCCGGCTCCTGAAGGACAGGATCATCTTCATCGGCACCCCGATCGACGACTACATCGCCAACCTGGTCATCGCCCAGATGCTCTTCCTCCAGATGGAGAACAAGAGCCAGGACGTGAACGTCTACATCAACACGCCGGGCGGCCACGTGACCGCCGGCATGGCGATCTACGACACGATGCAGTTCGTGCACTGCGACGTCGCGACCTACTGCATCGGCCAGGCGTCCAGCATGGGCGCGCTGCTGCTGGCGGCCGGGACCAAGGGCAAGCGGTATGCCCTCCCCCATTCGCGCATCATGATGCACCAGCCGTCGGGCGGCGCCCAGGGCACCGCGGCCGACATCAGGATCCAGGCCGACGAGATCCTGAGCATGAAGAAGACGCTCAACAAGCTGTTCGCCAAACACAGCGGACAGTCGATCGACAAGGTCGCCAAGGACAGCGACCGGGATCATTTCATGTCCGCCGAGGAGGCGAAGAAGTACGGCCTCGTGGACGAGGTCGTGGAGTCGCTCAAGGATGTCGAACCCACCAAGGGCGGCGGCGACATGGCCGCCCGCGAAGACCGGTAGGCGGGTCGGGCGTCCCGGCGTTCTCTTTTCCGTGACCCCCTCCGTGGAGGGAATCGGGGAGTCCCAAAAATCCGCAAACCCAAACCGGTTCCCTGACGATATAATGCCCAGAGTGAGGGAACAGCGCCCATGACCACCAAAGGGAAGCGGGGAGCCGACGACCGGTTTTGCACCTTCTGCTCCAAGAGCAGGGCCGAGGTGCGGAACCTGATCGCCGGCCCCGGCGAGATCTGCATCTGCGACGAATGCGTCGAAATCTGCAACCAGATCCTCAAGGTCGAGAAGAAGCCCTCGGGCGCCAAGCTCAAGTCCAGCCACCGCCCCTACCCCCTCAAGCGCCTCCCGGTGCCCTCGGAGATCAAGGCGGAGCTCGACCGGTACGTCGTCGGCCAGGAGCGGACCAAGAAGGCCCTCTCGGTCGCGGTGAACAACCACTACAAGCGCATCATGAACCCGGTGGAGAACGACGTCGAGCTGGAGAAATCCAACATCCTGCTCATCGGACCCACCGGCTCGGGCAAGACCCTGCTCGCGCGGACGCTGGCGAAGATCCTCGACGTGCCGTTCGCCATCGGCGACGCGACCACCCTGACCGAGGCCGGCTACGTCGGCGAGGACGTGGAAAACCTGCTCCTCAAGCTGCTCAACGAGACGGACTTCGACGTCGAGCGGGCCGAGCGCGGCATCGTCTTCATCGACGAGATCGACAAGATCGCCAAGACCCAGAACAATCCGTCCATCACCCGCGACGTGTCGGGCGAGGGCGTCCAGCAGGCCCTGCTCAAGATGCTCGAAGGGACGATGTCCAACGTGCCGCCCCAGGGCGGCCGGAAGCACCCGGAGCAGGAATACATCCAGATCGACACGACCCACATCCTGTTCATCTGCGGCGGCGCGTTCGACGGCCTCGAGAGCATCATCTCGCGCCGCTGCGGCAAGAAACAGATCGGCTTCAAGACCGACGTGCCGTCGGGCGGCAATATGGACGAGCGCGAGCTCGGCGACGCGCTGGAGAAGGTCGAGCCGGAGGATCTGATCGAGTTCGGCATGATCCCCGAGTTCGTCGGCCGCCTCCCCGTCCAGTGCGTCGTCCGCCCCCTCTCCGAGGATCAGCTCACGCAGGTGCTCGTCGAGCCCAAGAACGCGCTCATCCGCCAGTACAAGCGCCTCTTCGAAATGGAGAACGCGCGGCTGGACTTCACCCACGAAGCGCTGCGCGCCATCGCCCGGAGGGCGATCGAAAAGAAGACCGGCGCCCGCGCGCTGCGCCAGCTCGTGGAAAGCCTGATGCTCGACGTGATGTACGAACTGCCCTCGCGGAAGGATCCGCGCGAGTACATCATCACGGACAAGAACGTCCGCGGCGAGGAGCCCGTCGTCGCCCGCCCGGTCAAGGCGGCGAAGAAGGAAAGCGACTCGAAGAAAGAAACCGCGTAGACGACCTTTCCCGGAAATCCTTCAAAGGACACGAAGCGGACCCTCCCCTTCGTGTCCTTTTTGTTTGGGGATTGAACCGGCCTACGCGCGCGCCAGCGCGACCAGCGCCTGCAGCTCCTGGGCGACCGAGCGGTCGAGATTGCCGTTTTCCTTCTGGCTCCGGATCAGCGCCTTGAGGGCGTGGACCGAAATGCGGTCGGGATGGCCTTCGGGGAGAAGGCCCTCGGAGCGGGAGAGCAGCGCCTGGGCCGACACGCGGTCCACCAGGATGCCCTGGGCGATCTTCGTCCAGGCGAGCGACTCGAACCGCGGGAAGCCGAGCTTGCGGATCTCGCCGGCGAGCCGGCGCGCCTCGGCCAGCGCCTCGGGCGCCATGCCGGCGCGGAGGCGGTACTTCGACGCCTCGAGCTCCAGCCTCTTCTCCAGGATGCGGGAGCCGGACTTCTTCGCCGCGGCCCGCGCCGCCTCGGCGTGCTCCCGCGCCCGCGCGAGCTTGCCGAGCCGGTTCCAGGTCTGCGCGAGGAGATGGTGGGCGAGCGCCTCGCCGTCGGCGTCGTGCGTCTCCCACGAGGCGCCCATCGCCGCCTCGAAGCCGCGGCGCGCGGTCTCGTAGTCCTCGAGGAGGAACCTCTCCAGGCCGCGCGCGAACGAGCCGAGGAACACCAGGCGCGGCGTCTGCGCGCCCGACGGCGCCTTCTCCAGCAGCGCCGCGACGCCCGACAGCACGGTCCCGTCGCCGAGGCGCGACGCGTTCAGCAGCGAGCGGAGCACCGCCCGCGCGTAGAGCCGCTCGTCGTGATGGGGATCGACCGCGCCGACGGCGGACGCATAGAGCCACCGGGCGTGCTCGAACCGGCCTTCCAGCTCCGCCGCCTCGCCCAGCGCCAGGCAGAGCTCGGCGCGGGTCTTGAGGGGCAGCTTGCGCGCGTTCTTTCCGTAGAACCGGCGAAGCGAGAGAGCCACCGCGGCCCCCGGCTTGCGGGACCATGCGGTCTGGAGGCGTTTTGCCTGCGAGTTCGCCGTCGCCATGGGCCCGAACGTTATCAAGAAACCTTGGATGGGTTCAAGCAGAATCCACCGGAAATCGTTCCTTTACGAACGGCCCCGGACGTCCGTAGAATGCCCGCGATGCGGCCGTTTCTCCTTCCTTTCCTCCTGCTCGCCGCCGGTTCGACGGCGCTCACCGCAGGCTGCGGACGCGAGCCGGAGCCCCCGCCGCCGTCCGCCCCGATCCAGCCGCCCAAGCCGTCGGGACAGGGCCGGACCCTGCCCGCCCCCCAGGTGCGCATCGCGTTCGTCCGGGAGGACGGCCTCTGGACCGTGAACGAGGACGGCGGCGATCTCCAGCGGATCATCCCGCCGACGTGCCCCCGCGCGTCGGAACCCGCCTGGGCGCCCGACCGGCGGTGGATCGCCTTCTCCGCCGAGCTCGATCCCGCCTCCAACCTCTACGCGCGCAATCTGTTCATCTCCCGGCCCGACGGGAGCGACCTGCTGCAGCTCACGCCCGGCCCGCGCGCGGGTCCGCCGTCCGACGATGCTCCGAAAGGCATCGTCCGCGGGCGGGCGGTGCTGGCGACCGACATCTCGCGGCGCCCGCTCGCGGGGCTCTCCGTCACCGCGAGCGGCATGCGGCGGCCGGAGATCACCGACCGCGAAGGAAACTTCCAGACCTACCTCCCCGTCGGAGGCGGCTGGGTGAAACTCTCGGGACTCGTGGATGGCCGTCGCGTGCTCGCCTGGCGGTTCGCCTCGCCGCCGGAAGGCCGTCTGATGGACCTCAAGGACGTTCCCGTGATCGCCGCCGACGACGATGCGGTCGCCTCGCCCGCGTGGAGCTCCGACGGCAAGCAGGTGCTCTATGTGCTGCGCCATTCGCCGGCGGAGATCCGGACCGGCGCGCCCCGCGCCACGCTGCGGCGCATCCGGACCGACGGATCGGGCGACGAGACCCTGGCCACGTTCACCGAGTCGACGATCATCGCCGGCCCCGCGGTCCGCGGCGACTCCGCCTGGTGCAAGCTCGCCAACGGCACGATCCTGCGGTTCGACCTCAAGAACAAGGCGGTGGCGGACTCCCGGCCGGCGGCGATCTGCGCGCCCGACGCGCTCGCCGTCTCGCCCGACGGCGCCACCGTCGCGACGCTGTCGATGGACGCCGCCGCCGCCCGCTCGATCGTGCTCATCCGCCGGGAGGGAGCCGAGATCGCGGCGACCTTCCCGCCGCAGGAACCCGCGCCCCATGCGATCGACTTCTCCCCCGACGGCCGGCGGCTCGTCCTGGACCGCCATGCGCCGGACGGCAAGCCGTCGATCTGGATCCTGACCCTCGCGACGAAGCAGCTCCAGAAGCTGATCGAGCAGGGATCGAGCCCGGTGTGGAATGGTCGATAAGAGCCCGCTCAAGATCCGGGCGATGTTCGATCAGATTTCGCCCCGCTACGATTTCCTCAACCACCTGCTCAGCCTCAACTCGGACGTCCTCTGGCGACGGCGCGCGGCGGCGCTGTGCGAAGGGGCGAAGAAAGTCCTCGACGTCTGCTCCGGGACGGGCGACATGGCGATCGAGATCCACCGGCGCTGGGGCGCGGAGGTGGTCGGCAGCGACTTCTCCTACCGCATGCTCGAGATCGGCCGGCTCAAGGCGGCGCGCAAATCCATCTCCGACCGCGTCCGCTTCCAGCAGGCCGACACGCTGCGGCTTCCCTATCGAGACGGAACGTTCGACGCCTCGACCGTCGCGTTCGGCATCCGCAACGTCGCCGATCCCTCACGGGGGATCCAGGAGATGGCTCGCGTGGTGCGGACCGGCGGCCGGGTCGTGATCCTGGAGTTCACCCTCCCCGGCAACGCGCTGCTGCGGAAAGGCTACCTGATGTACTTCGGCAACGTCCTGCCCCGGGTGGGACGGATGATCGCCCGCTCCGAGATCGACGCCTACAAGTATCTCCCCGACTCCGTCGCGCGGTGGCCCCAGCCCGAGGAACTCCAGGCGATGATGGAGCGGGCGGGGCTCCGCGACGTCACCTTCGACCTCGTCTTCGGGGGCGTCGCGGCCATCCACACCGGCCTCAAGCGCTGAGCCGACCGGGCCCCCTTTTTCGGCCATTTTGCCCATCTTTCATGAAGCCTGCTAAGTTCCGGACCCGGCTGCTTAATAGGATAGAAAGTGGCCGCGTCACGATAGAGCGGCCGGAGCCAGTGGGCGGTGCGGGTCTGATCCGGAGGCTCCATGAATTCGGGGCGCTCGTCGAGACGCCGCGGCGTCGTCCTGATCGTCGTCCTGGGAGTCCTGGCCGTCCTGGCCTTGCTGGCGACGGCTTTCGCGACCCTCCAGGCCACCGAACGCACCGTCGCCCGGAACTACGAGGACACCGTCCGGGCCAAGCTCCTGGCCATGTCGGGCGTCCAGCACGCCATCTCGCGCCTCACCGAACGCGGCGGCATCGCGACCGACCCCGCCATGGTCTACTGGGGGAACAACATTAAAGAAGAAGGTTCCCCCGACGTCGCCACGCCTCTCGAACGGGCCCAGAACCCCTCCTACGCCATGGAAGAGGAGGCCGTCCAGGATCCCACCGACTTCAACGTCAAGCCCATGATCGTCATGATCGACGACGTTCCGGTCGGCTTCACCGGCGCGATGGGCCAGGGCAGCTACGGCATCAACAGCGATCTCTTCCGCGTCCGCGTCACCGACGCCAACAGCCTGATCTATCTGAACGATGGCCTGGAAGGCGGCAAGGACGGGACGACGTCGAAGAACCTCCGGCGGATCCTCAACAACCTCGGCGACCTCCTCGGCACGCGCACGCTCGGCGACCGGCTCGTGGACGCGCGCCCCGCCGGCGGCTACTTCGCCAAGCGCGAGCTCGAGACCGTGCTGGGCCCGGCCGTCGCCGCGAAAGTGCAGCCGTTCGTGACCACGCGCGCGTGGATCGACCGCTCCGTTGCCAACCCCGTCCCGCTCAGCCGCGAGACGCTCTCCGCGTATCCCATCAAGTACAACGAGAAGCTCGGGATCTTCCGCTACGGCCGCTCGTTCGGCACGGGCGGGGCGGACCTCTCGAACTGGCCGCTCCGGTTCGCGCCCGAGCTCGCCGATCCGCGGGGCGTCGAGCACGCGATCATCGCGATGGACGAGCTCAATCCGCAGTGGATCGAGACGACGCAGCGCGCTCCGATCAACGTGAACCTCGCGCCGAAGGAGATCCTCGTCTCCGTCATCGCGGGCCTGCGCGGCTTCTTCCTCGTCGAGCGCCGCAAGTCCAACCCCCATCCGTGGAACCTCTACAGCTTCATGGCCCACCCGATGTACGACAACTCCCCCGGCGGCCGTCGCGGCGACGAGTTCGGCTACCTCTACACGACGGTTCCCTTCGTCGGCCCGGGCGGGACCGTGACGGAGGGCGTCAGCGCGGCGAAGGTCGCCGAGGAGATCATCGCCTGCCGGACGAAGAAGCACTCGCCCGGCTGCCCGGGCCTCGACTACGGCACCGCCTGGTACGGGGGCCCCTTCCGGAGCTGGCGCCAGTTCAACGCCTTCTGCGACGGGCTGGTGACCGGCGAGCTGCTCCGGGACGAGCGCCCGATCTTCTTCGACTTCCAGTCCTCGTCGAAAGGCGGCGGCTCCCATACGGGGCCGGACGACCTGGTCCCCTCCCCCATCCAGCGACGCCACGCCGCGCAGGCGCTGGCGGACGTCCTCAAGGCGAACTTCAATCCGAACCTCACGCTGAACGAAACGAACCCCGACGCGAACCTCTTCACGATCGTCGACAAGACCGACCTCATCACCTGCTCGACCGAGTTCTGCTTCACGCCGATGGGGATCTTCGAGATCGAGAGCGAAGGAGTAGTCGTCGCGCCCCCCGCCCGCGGCGACCTCCTGTACTGGCGCAAGGGCGCGATGGTGGCCCGGAAGAAGGTCCTCTCGATCGCGAAGCTCTTCGACGTCCACCGCGACACGTCCGAGGCCGACTTCTATGACGGCACCCTGGATCCCGCGGCGGGCGGCCCGGCGACGGACAACGGCAAGGGACTCGTGATCGGCCCCGAGCCGGACGTCGCCGGCGTCGCAAAGGAATGCCGGTACGGCGGCTGGATCCAGCTCGCCACGCTGGGCGGCCCCTCGGGCCACGCGGGGCCCGAGCGGGGAGCGGCGGCCCACGGCCATTTCTCGAACAGCTGCGACCTCCATCACCATGCCTCGGGGGGCGTGAAGCCTCTCCGGACGGTGTCGGGCCAGTATCACAACAACCGCGACCGCACCGAGAGCGCACCGGGTCCGTACGAGCCCGGAGCCGCGGGCCGCTACCGTCTCGCCCGGTCCTGGCAGAGCCAGGAGCCGCCGCCGACCCCCGACTACATCGCGCCCAGCGACCTGCGCATCGACGGCGCGTACGTCGAGCGCGACAGCGCGCTGCTCTACGAGAACAGCGCCGCGGTCTTCGGCCTGGAGGGCACCGTGGCCTACTGGGTGAAGCCGGCGTTCGCGCCCGAGATGACGGGCAAGCCCCGCACGTACTTCTGCGTCGATCAGCCGTTCAAGCAGTTCAAGCCGCGCAGCACCGTCCAGCTGATGCACGGCCAGTGGTTCTTCGCCAGCCACGATGCCGATGCCGACGCCGCCTCGCCGAACGAGACCGCGCCGCTCACCTATTCCAGCGGCCCCTGGGTGCCGATGTCGATGGCCGCCGGCTACTCCACCCACGAGGAGTACGGCGGCGCCGTGGGAAGAACGACCCCTTCCCTCAACCATCGGTCCCACCCCGACAAAGCCAAGGTGGACCTCCTCCGCCGGAACGGCTGGACCCACATCACGTACCACTGGGACATGGTCAAGCACGAGGTGACGCTGCTGATCAACGGCCAGGTCCTGCCGGAGACGCGGTCGATCAAGGTCCATCCGCAAGAGTTCAACCAGGTCGCCGACTTCCTCCAGGCGCCGATCCGCATCGGCGAGCCGTCCACCACGATGAACCTCTCGGGCCGCGAGAGCCGGAACTGGTCGGCCGACTCCACGATCGACGAGTTCTACCTGTGGAAGGGCAACCACGTCGCGGACGCGCAGGAGTTCTGGTCGCGCGGCCGGTACTACGTGCCGCGCTCGGGCAAGGAGGCGGTCTTCACGTCGCGGCCGCTCGACCTCGTTCCCAAGGCTTCGCGCGACGCGGCGCCTGCCACGACGGGCCGCACGACCGCGACGGCCGCGATGCCTCAGGTGAAGATCCTCGGCGCCGCCTGGACGTGGTACCCCGAGGGCGCGGACAAGACCGGCCATCCGACCGTGACCGATCACCTGAACAACGATCCGCTCGAGGCGCAGGTGAACCTCACGATGATCCTCAACGACAAGCCGTTCGGAGCGCCGATGCGCCACGACGGCGGCTCGGACATTGCCGCCCTGGTGCTGAACCCCGGCGACCTCCTCAAGTACCGGCTGAACTTCCATCTGCCGGCCGCGGAGCTGGACTCGATCCTGCTGTCGACGCCGGTGGTCGACGACGTCTCGATCTACTACACCACCGGCACGAAGTTCCTCTACTACGAGCTTTGCGGGGGTGAATGGTGAAGACCCTCGTCCTGACGGGCGTCCTCTGCCTCCTGGCCCAGGACAAGGCGCCGGTCTCGATCTCCGCCGATTCGCCGACCGACACGACCTGGCCGATCCTCGGAAAGGCGAACCGGCCCAACGGCACCGTGGTGAAGGTCTCCGCGACGCGCCTCGAGCGGCGGTGGGATCCGGTCGTCGAGCGGTTCCGCGAGTCCGTCTCGCCCGAGTTCCGCATCGCGAGGAGCGCGGAGATCGACGCCCGGGCGTTCAAGGCGACGCTCAAGGCCGGCCCCGTGGGCATCTACGAACTGGTCGTCGTCGAAGGAGAGGCCCGGCTTCACACCGAACGGATCCTGCTCGGACGCCCCGCGGAGCTCGCCGCCGCGACCCGGAAGTCCGTGGCGAAACTGGTCGAGCTGATCGACCGGGCGACGGCGAACCTCGACCAGATCGAGAAGATCCTGGCGGGCAAGCTCCCCGGGACGTCGAAGGACCGCGAGGCCTTCATCAAGCGCGTCCACGGCGAGGAGCAGCTCCTCCAGGAGCTCGCGACGAAGAGCGACCTCACGGGCTCGGTCGCCCTCCTCACCGAGATCTGCTCGCAGATCCGCAACGCGCAGGTGTGGCAGCAGCCCGCGGGCAAGGGGGACGAGGAGCTCAACGACACGACCGGGGAGAAGCGCGACGTCTTCCTCGACCCGAAGCTGACGTTCAAGAGCCTCCATGCGATCCTCGACGGCACCCGGGCCGTGATCTCGCGCGAGCTGGTCCTGTCGACCGCGACAATCCTGGAGCTCGGGTTCGCGCGGGCGGAGGAGAAGCCCGACCGACTGCTGCAGAAGGCGAGGGACGCGGCCGCCGAGGCGCTCAAGACGCTGCTCCTGGCGCCCGTGGAGGACAAGGAGGCGCGGGCGGCGATCGAGTCGGCGGAGCGGACGGAGCCGGCGCAGATCGCCGAGGTCCGCAAGTCCCTGCGCGCCCTGGCCTCGAAGCATCTGGCGGATCCCTGATCGATTGGAAGTGCTTTCTCATGCACAATTGTTATGATCGGGATTCGGAGCGGGTGAGGAGGGCCTTGATGGATACGGACGCCCCCGCGCTGGAGCAGCAGCGGTCGACCATCGCCTCCCACGAGGAAGCTTTCCGCGAAGTGCTCGCCCACTGGGCGATGCTCAACGCCTACCTGCGCGGGATCGTGCGCAATCCGCAGCTCTTCGAGGACACCCTGTCCGACGTCGCGCTGGCGATCGCGCGGTCGTGGCCCACCTTCGACCGCGCTCGGCCGTTCGGGCCGTGGGCGCGGGCGATCGCCCGCCGCGTCGCGCTCGAGAATCTCAGCCGGCACGGCATCAGGCCCATCCTGCTCGGCAAGACCGCGCTCGAGGCGCTGGGCGAGGAGCTCGACGCGCTCGGCGACGCGATGGCGGTGGAGACGCGCGTCGGCGCGCTCCGCCAGTGCACGGAAAAGCTCTCCGAAGGCAGCCGGCAGCTCGTCCGCCTCCGCTACTTCGAGAACCGCAGCTACAAGGAGATCGCGGAGAGCGTTCACTGGACGGTCGACGCGCTCTACGTCGCGTTCAACCGGATCCACAAGGCGTTGTCCGATTGCGTTCGCGGCCGGCTGGAGGTCCTGAAGGGATGACGCGCAAAGAAGAACAGCTCCGGAAGGCGATGCTGCACTACCTGGAAGGCTCCATCCATCCGGAGGAGCTGGAAGTGCTCAACCGGGTCGTGGAGACCGATCCCGACGCGCGCCGCGAGATGGCGGAGCTGATGCTCCAGGACGCGCTCCTCACCAAGGTCGGCCAGGAGACCGAGTTCTTCGAGCTCGACGATCCCCGCCCGATGCCGCTGCCGTCGGTGTCGTCGTGCCGTACCAGCCGCATCATGAAGATCACGCGCCGCGCGCCCATCGTCGAGGCTCCGGCGCCCGCCAGACGGCCCTCCTGGAAGGTGGCAATCGCCGCTGCCGCGGTCCTCTTCGCGGTCTCCGTCGCGACCGCGGTGCTGCAGTCCGGATCGTTCGACGCGGTGCCGGTGACCACGGTCCAGCCGATCGTTCCGGCCGCGCCGGCCGCGGCGGCCCCGCCCGAGGAGCCGCCCGCCGAAGCTCCGGCGAAGGCCGTCGTCAACGCCCCCGCGGCGACGAAGCCCGCTCCGGCGAAGCCGAAGGCTCCGGCGGCGAAGCCGAAGACCTCCACCGCCCGCCAGGAGCCGACCGAGAGCCGGCCCGTGACGTCGACGAACGTTCCCGACGGCTTCCTGACGCTGCCGTCGTCGAGCAAGCTTCCGCCGCCCTCGCCGTCGAAGCCGGCGCCGAAGCTTCCGCCGAAGACGCCGCCGCCCAAGACGCCTCCGCCGCCTCCCGAGAAGAAGTAGACATTCACCTTGAGGCGGGCGCGGAACACCGGTACCATGGCGACATGATCGAGCCCGAGGAGCAGGCGCCGCCGACGTATCCGCCCGGGTTCGAGCCTCCCACCGACATCAACGTCCCCTGGTACGCCTGGGTGATCTGGCCGATCGCCATCGTCACCGCGCTCGTCCTGACCGCGGTGCTCTTCCGCGGCTGCATGGGCGGCCTCGCCTAGCGCGTAGGGATTTACAGCCCTTCCCAAGGCCTGTACACTCTCGGCCATGCCCTACCGCGACCTCCAGCACTTCATCGAAGTTCTCGAGCAGAAAGGCCGGCTCAAGCGGATCAAGGCCGAGGTCTCGCAGGACCTCGAGATCGCCGAGATCACCGACCGTACCAGCAAGGCCGGCGGCCCCGCGCTCCTCTTCGAGAACGTGAAGGGCCACTCGATGCCCGTCGCGATCAACCTGTTCGGCACGCGCGACCGGATGGCGCTCGCGCTCGACGTCGACACGCTCGACCACCTCCCGGACCGCCTGGGCTCGATCCTCGCGCTCGCGATGAATCCGCCGACCGGCGGGTTCCTCGAGAAGATCAAGACGCTGCCGAAGCTCATGGAGATGGCGAGCTTCATGCCCAAGTCGGTGTCGGGCGGGATGTGCAAGGACGTGGTCCTCAAGGGCGACCAGGTCGACCTGACGAAGTTCCCGATCCTCAAGTGCTGGCCCGAGGACGGCGGCCGGTTCATCACGTACCCGCTCGTCTTCACCTACGACCCCGAGACCGGCAAGCGCAACGTCGGCACGTACCGCATGCAGGTCTACGACGGGCGGACCACGGGGATGCACTTCCACTGGCACAAGGACGGCGCGCGCCACCTGCGGAAGTCCAAGGCGCCGCTGCAGGTCGCCGCCGCCATCGGCTGCGATCCCGCGATGTGCTTCGCCGCCACGCTCCCGCTGCCGCCCGACGTCGACGAATGCCTCTTCGCGGGGCTCGTTCGCCAGGAGGCCACGCGGCTCACGAAGTGCGAGACGCTCGACATCGAGGTCCCCGCGAACGCGGAGATCGTCCTCGAGGGCACGGTCGATCCGAACGAGCGGCGCCGCGAGGGGCCGTTCGGCGACCACACCGGCTACTACTCGCTCGAAGACGACTTCCCCGTCTTCCGCGTGAACGCGATCACCCACCGGGCGAAGCCGGTGTACCACACCACGATCGTCGGCCCGCCGCCGCAGGAAGACGGATATATCGGCTACGCCATCGAGCGGCTCATGCACCCGCTGATGAAGATGCAGATCCCGGAGCTGGTCGACTACCACATGCCCATGGAGGGCGTCTTCCACAACCTGATGATCGTCTCGATCCAGAAGCGCTTCCCCGGCCACGCCCGCAAGGTGATGCACACGATCTGGGGCCTCGGCCAGGCGATGTTCACGAAGACGATCGTGGTCGTCGACGAGGACGTCGACGTCCACGACTACCGCGAGGTGACCTGGAAGGCGCTCAACCACATCGACCCCGAGCGCGACATCGAGTTCGTGATGGGCCCGATCGACATCCTCGACCACTCCTCGCGGCTCGCCGGCTACGGCTCCCACATGGGCATCGACGCGACCACGAAGACCCCGGGCGAAGGCTTCACGCGCCGCTGGCCCGGCGAGCTCAAGATGTCGCCGGAAATCAAGGCGATCGTCGACAAGAAGTGGAAGGAGCTCGGGCTCTAGAAAGCCTCCCCTGGCAATTGGCCACGGAGGACACGGAGGGCACCGAGCAGATCCGCTCTGTGGGCTCTGTGCCCTCTGTGGCCAATCAGAACCCGATCTCGGCGCCCAGTTCGAAGTCGAGCGTCCAGAGAATCCCGGGATCCAGGTTCGACTGCGCTCCCGGATCCGGGGGCGTCAGCAGCCGGCCTCCCATGCCGAAGAGCAAACCCACGGGACCGAGCTTCCAGCCGAAGTGCATCCGGAGCTCCAGGGCGAATTCCCACGACTCCGAGAAGAGCTCGCCGCGGCCGCCGGGGTTGAACTGCGCCTTCAGCGACGGATAGTGGACGCCCCCGACGCCGAAGCGAAGGTCGCCGATGAAGTTCTCGTAGACCCATCCCTGTCCCTTCACTCCGACGAAGACCGACGGAAGACGCAGCGTCTCCGGCCGGATCTCCGTGCCGCTGCGATCCCGCGTGGACGATCCGCCGAACGTGTCCCACTCGAACGCGACGAATCCCCCGACGGCGGCAGGGCGGTACCGCGGCTCGAGGTCGGGCGGCGCGATCGGCCGGAACATCAGATCGGCCTCGAGCGTGAAGCCGGTGCCGACGTTGAAGAGCTCGGAGTAGTCGATGGTGTTTTCGATGAAGATCGTGTTGCCGGAGACGATGATGGTCCCCTGGTCCGCCTCGCCGAACGGGAGCGAAACCCTCGCCTGCGCGCCGAGCGTCAGGCCGATGCGGAACCCTTCCGATTGCGTCGCGTAGAGTGGGATCCGGACCTCGGCGTCGTCCTTCAGGCGGGTCGGCAGGTCCGCGCCGTCGGCGGCAGCGAGCGCGGCGATGGCGGCGAGCCAGATCATCGAACCTCCCCTGCTCTTCAGGACGGCGGTGAGGGGGGATTCCCGGCGGGCGGAAGGGCGCGGAGTTTGCGGCGCTGCACCGACGCCCCAAGTCCGGCCAGGACCAGCGCTGCCAGGAAGAACGTCAACCTCACGTTGAGCATCTGCATCCACTGCGCCAGCGACTTGTGGAAGCCGCTCGGGCATCGGAGCTCCACGGCGGCCCCTTCCAGGAACTTTTGAGTTTCGGGAGTGGCGTCGTATTGAAGAACGACGTCGGAGTATTCGGAAAGAAACTCGATGACGCCGTCCTGATCGAACGTATGCCGGCTGAGCACCAGCTTTTCGCAGATCGGGATCTCCCATTGACACGGATCGAGCTTCGCGCGGAGATCCTTGTCGAACGTCCGGTCCGCTCGGCGGACGAGCCGAATCCGGTATCCCGGAGACAGCCCCGGCTTGACGAGCACCACCTGGTGAGGGCCGGGAGCCGCCTGGAGGTCGTAGTAGACGGGATCCGCGCTCAGGCGAAGCTGAACTCGCTTCCAGAAGATGAAGGAGGCCAGGAACGCGAACCCGACCATCGCGACCCACGCCGCGATCAGGCGAGAGCGACGGGGGCGGCCGATCATCGCCAGAAGAGTGAAGCCGATGAACAGCGCGCACGCAGCAAGGACAACGGCGGCAACGGGGTCCATTACTTCCCTTCCGCGGCCTGCAGGTCGCAGGCGCGCCACAGATACCACGCGGCGGCGGAGCGATGGGGCCGCCACCGCTCGCCGAATTCCAGCGTCTCCTTGAAGGTCGGCAGCTCCTTCATCTTGTAGACCAGCGCGATCCCCTTCCTCACGCCGTAGTCGGTCACGGGCCAGACGTCGGGCCGCCCCAGCGTGGAGATCAGCAGCATCTCCACCGTCCACTTCCCGACGCCGCGGACCGCGGTCAGCCGCTCGACGATTTCCTCGTCGCCCATCCGGACGAGCACCCGCGAGGACGGCACGACGCCGTCGAGCGTCTTCGCGGCGATGTCCTTCACCGCCCGGACCTTCGCCCACGAGAAGCCCGCCGCGCGGAGCTTCCGGTCCGGCGTCTTCAGCAGGTCTTCGGGATCTGGGAACTTCTTTCCGGGATAGAGTGCGAGGACGCGGCCGAGGATCGTGGTCGCCGCCTTGCCCGTCAGCTGCTGGTGGGCGACGGCGCGCACGAGCGACATGTAGGGGCTCACGCCGCGGGGCCGCTTGACGTCGACCGGACCGACCTGGCGGATCACCCGCGCGAGCGCCCGGTCGACCGACGAAAGATGCTTCGACGCCTTGGGATTCATGGGGAATCAGTATACTCAAACCGTGGCGCGATTCACGATCCTGCTCGACGCCGACGTCCCGGTCGACCCGCGCAAGTACGGCGACCTGGTCGCGCCGGCGCTCGGCCTCACGAAGGTCGAGGCGCGCATGGCGGTGCGCAAGGGACGCGGCATCTTCCTCGAGAACCTCGCCGAGGACGACGCGAAGCGCGTCGTCGACGAGCTCGGGAAGGACGGCATCAAGGCGCATCTCCTGGCGGTGGCCGAGGTCCCGCCCTTCCCGCCGGTCCGCAAGGCGGCGCTGCTGGAGCACGGCGAGGAACTGCTGACCTACACCCTTCCCGGCACCACCGAGCGCGAGTCGATCCCCTGGGACGCGGTGCTCGTCGCCCACGTCGGCGTCGTCGCGAAGCCCGAGTTCAAGGAGCTCTTCGGCCACGTGCCGTTCCGCATGATCCCCGCCATCCACAAGATGGACGGCCTCGAACGTGAGCTGATCCGCGAAAACCTGATCCTGAAGATGGAAGGCAAGCCGGCCGACAACCGCCTCAAGAACGAGAAGCGGCCGGACTCCATCTTCGAGGAGATCGAGCAGAAGTACGGGACGAAGGTGAAGGTGACGGCCGACCTGATCACGGCCGACCTCGGGCTCTGGCTCCGCGTGGCGCTCGACGAGATCGCCTACCTCTACATGACGGGCGGCGTCCGGATGGGCGGACCGTGGGGATTCCAGATGCTGGTCAACGACCTGCGGGACAAGTCCCCCGGCGGGTTCTCGGAAATGACCTTGAAGTTGCTGGAAGCCACCGATATAAGGGAACACGTCTTCCCGCAGATCGAAGAGTACAACCGCTACGTGCAGTGGGTCGCGCTGAAGAGGGTCCTATGGCCGAGCGCCGCTTCGTCCTCGCCGTCACCGGAGGCTCCGGCGTCGCCTACGGACGGCGGCTCCTCGACTGCCTCGCCCGCACCGGAGCCACCGTCCACCTCGTCGTGAGCGAGGCGGGACAGAAGGTCATCAACCACGAGCTTCAGATCCCGCTCGACCTGAACGACGGCCCCGGCGTCGTCCGCGGCCTGCTCGGCGAAGAGCCGCCCAACGTGGTCTACCACCACTACAAGGACCTCGAGGTCGCGATCGCGAGCGGCTCGTATAAGACCGAAGGCATGGCGATCGTGCCCTGCTCGGGCGGGACGCTCGGCCGCATCGCGTGCGGCGCGTCCTCCAACCTGATCGAGCGGGCGGCCGAGGTGTGCCTGAAGGAGCGCCGGCGGCTGATCCTGGTCCCGCGCGAGACGCCCTACTCCGAGATCATGATCGAGAACATGCTCCGCGTCACCCGCGCGGGCGCCATGATCCTTCCCGCCTCCCCCGGCTTCTACGCGGGCGAGACGCGCGTCGAGCAGATGGTCGACTTCATCGTCTCCCGCGTTCTCGACCACCTCGGCGTCGACAACACGCTCATGCAGCGCTACGGCGAACCCGCCCGGCGGCGCCATCCCGAAGAAGACTAGCCGCCTCCGGACAATCTCCGTCGGGCCTGACGAAATTCGTCAACACTCCCCGTCACAATTGCATTTCCCGGGGCGCCCGCGCTGGCACGCGGCTTGCACTGCTCCGGTCATGGCGTGGTCGGGACTCCCGGAAGGCACCTTCACCATCGGCACGGTGGGCGGACTTCTGGTCGCGATGGCGTTCTTCGTCGTCGTCTGCCTCTGGCGCGCGTTCGACCGCATCCGCACGTTCGGCCTCTGGAACTATCTGACGTCGGCCCTCACCGTCGAAAACGACTCGCTCGGCCTGTTCCTCGTGCTGCTGATTCTGCTCTTCGTGACGATCCTGCTCTTCAAGACCTCATGAAGCTCTCGGAATGGATCCGGTGGTGGTCGCCCCTGGTCGTCAACAACCAGTGGGTCGTGTTTGCGCTCGGGGCCGGGCTGGGGCTTCTCGTCCTGATCGCCCTGGTCCGCGCGGGCCTCCACATCCGCGAATACGGCTTCTGGAACTACCTGAAGTCGACGTTCACGATCGAGAACGAGACGTGGCGGCTGATCGGCATCCTGCTGCTGCTGGCGATGGCGTGCGCGATGGTGTTCACGCAGGGGATCTGACGGACTAGATTCGCCGCGCCTTGATGCCGAGCGTGCCCAGCTGCTCCCAGAAGCCGGGGAAGCTCTTGGTGACGCACTCGGGATCGCGGATCACGATCCCGGGCGCGGCCACGGCGGCGACCGCGAAGCTCATCGCGACACGGTGGTCCTTGTAGGTCTCGATCTCGGCGGCGCCGACGCGCGTCGGCGGCGTCAGGGCGAAGCCGTCGTCCATCTGGTCCACGTGGGCGCCCAGCTTGCCGCATTCCGTCGCGATCGCCGCGATGCGGTCCGTCTCCTTCACCCGGAGATTCTTCACGTTGCGCACCCGCGTCGCGCCGTCGGCGAAGAGCGCCACGCACGCGAGCGTCTGCACCGAGTCGGGGCAGTCGTTCATGTCGACGTCGACGCCCTTCAGCCGGCCGCCGGTGACCTCGATCGCCTCGGGGAACATCTTCACCGTGCAGCCCATCTGCTCGAGGATTGCCGCGAACTTCAGCTCGCCCTGGTGGGATCTCGAGCCGACGCCGCGGACGCGCGCCTTCCCCCCCGTCGCCGCCGCCATCGCCAGGAAGTAGTTGGCGCTCGCGCCGTCGGCCTCGATCTTGTAGACCTTCGACTGGTACTTCGACCCCGCCGGGATGCGGAACCGCCGGTACCCTTCCCGCTCGACCGCGACGCCCAGGTCGCGCATCACGTCGAGCGTGATCTCGATGTACGGCTTGGAGGCGACTTCGCCTTCGACCTCGATCTCGACCGCGCCCGACGCGCCGGGCGCCGAGAGAAGAAGCGACGAGACGAACTGGCTCGACGTGTCGCCCGCGACGACCGTCTTCCCGCCCTTCAGCCCCTGCGACTTGATCGCCAGCGGCGGGCAGCCGTCGGACATCTCGTACCGGATCTCGGCGCCGAGCTTCCGGAGCGCCTCGACCAGGCCGCCGATCGGCCGCTCGCGCATCCGCGCCTCGCCGTCGATCTCGTACTGTCCGTTGCCGAGGCAGACGAACGACGTGAAGAAGCGCAGCGCGGTGCCGGCGTTCCCCATGAAGAACTCGCCGTCGGGCTTCCGCGGCTTTCCGCCGTGGACGAGGATGACGTTGTCCCGGTCGCGCGTGTCGACCGGGATTCCGATCTGGTTGAGCGCCGTGGCGAGGAACTTGGAGTCGTCCGAGAACGAGGCGTTGAGGAGCTTGGTGGTTCCCGGCGCCAGGGCGGCGGCGATCATCGCGCGGTTGGTCAGGCTCTTGGACCCCTGGACCGCGACGTCGAGCGACACCGATCCCGGGGGATCGATCTGGATTTTGACCACGAGCCAACTATAACAAAGGAGGCCGGGACTGCCAATCACGCCGTCCTTCCGAGTCGAATTGACGTATATACCCCTGAACGGCTAGCATGAGGCGCTCATGATCCTCGCACTCGCGGCGCTCCTCTCCCTGCAAGACCCTTCGTACGACACGATCATGCTGGAGACGGGAGTGCGGACGGACCACATCGAGGCGCGCGACGTGAACGGCGACGGCAAGCCGGACCTCGTCATCCAGAACGGCCGCGACCTGCAGATCTTCCTCCAGAAGGACGGCACCTATTCCCCGAAGCCGCAGCAGGTCCTCCGACTCGATTCCACGGTGTTCCTCTGGACGTTCGGGTCCCTCGACGGCGAGAAGCTGCCGGCGATCTTCACCGCCGGCTCCCGCGCGATCCAGGCGATCCCGTTCGACGGCGCCGCATTCGGCGCCCCGCGCGATCTGGTGGTCCACCCGTCGCTCTTCCAGGGATCGGTCGCCGAGGGCCGCGCCCCGCTCTTCTCGAAGTTCGCGCTGGATCTCGACAAGGACGGGCGGACCGACGTGCTGCTCTTCCGCACGGACGAGATCTTCGTCATGAAGCAGTTCGCGGGCGGCGAGTTCCGCTGCATCCAGAAGCTCCCGGTGCCGATGGACGTCGCCACGGTCGTCCCGTGGGCGCCCCACCAGAAGCTCACCGAGACACTCACCGTCCCGCTGCTCTCGTTCGGCGATACGGACGGGGACCAGCGGATCGACATCGCCTACTACAAGGAAGAGTCGATCGGCGTCTTCCGCCAGACGGCCGAGGGCAGCTTCGTCGTCTCCGAGACCCGCGACCTCGTCGCCGACAAGAAGCGCCGGCGCGGCAACCGGTTCCTCAAGTTCGACGTGCCTCCGAAGGTGGCGGACTTCAACGGCGACGGCCTGCTCGACATCGCGGTCATCTACCCGTCGCAGGGCCGCGTCAACGTCTACTACGGCGCTCCGGGCCGGAAGGACTGGACGCAGGCCGACCAGGTGATGAACGTCGCCGACGGCTGGTCGACGGGCATTTACCTCGAGGATCTTGGCGGCCGCGGCAAGCTCGACCTGGTCATGGGCGTCGTCCGCAAGTTCGGCATCACCGAAGGCATCCAGGTCTTCCTCTCGGGCAAGGTCGACCTCGAACTGCACATCTACCCGATGGGGCCGGAGGGGCGGTTCACGAAGGACCCCGTCCAGGAGATGAAGTTCTCGATCCCGTTCTCGTTCCACGTCACGCGCGACTCGGCGTCGCTCGACTGGGTGTTCCGGCCCAACTTCATGGGCGACTTCAACAAGGACGGCCTGCGCGACATGCTGGTGCGGGTGGACGAGCGGACGCTCAAGATCTACCCGGGCGACAAGGAGCACGTCATCCGCAAGGAGCCTTCGGGGACCATCTTGATGAATCCGCCCGAGGGGATCAGCACGACGGAGCCCTTCGTCGCGGACCTGAACGGCGACGGAGTTTCGGACCTGCTCCTCAAGCACGTCCTCGTCAACCCGCCGAGCCACGTCCTCGAGCTCAAGCTCTCGAAGTAACTGGCCACAGAGGACACCGAGAGCGCAGAGCAGATCTTCTTTGTGTGCTCCGTGTCCTCTGTGGCCAATTAGCGGTGAGCGACGAGGAAGTCGCCGGGCTCGGGCTGGCGATGGAAGGTGACCTTGCGGAACCCCGACTGCTTCAGCCACTTCTCGTAATCGCTCCGGCCGTAGGCGTCCCCCTCCCGGGTCCAGACGAGCATCGTCACCGCGAACATCAGCGCCTGCTCGTTCGTCGCCCGCTTCTCGTCGGGAACGAATTCCTGGATGAGGAGACGGCCTCCGGGCGACAGCGCGCCGTGGATCTTGGCCATCAGCGTCCGGCAGTCCTCGGGATTGAAGTGGTGGAAGACGTGGCTCGCCACGATGAGGTCGTAGGGGCCGCCGAAGCTGGTGCGGAAGAGATCCCCCTCCAGGTACGTGGCCGGGACGTCCACGATCTTCCGCGTCTGGGCGAGGACGTTAGCCTGGTCGAAGAGCGTCACCGTCGAACCGGAGATCTCGCGGGCGAACGTCGCGCCGTACATCCCGGAGCCGCACGCGAGGTCGAGGACGCGAACGGGCTTCGGCTTCTTCCCCAGGAGGGCGACCATCCGGCGGCCCTTCCGCACGGCGTCGCGGGCGGTGGCGCGGGCGAAGTCCTCCCAGAACTCCTGGTCCGCGCTGTGGGCGTCCTTCTCCGCCACGCTCCGGCCGGCGCGCACGGCGGCCGGCAGGTCGTAAAACATCTCCCACATTTTCTGGTGACCGAAGAGCGGCATCAGCTGGCCGATGTAGGAGCGGCTCGACCGGACGAGGAACTGCCGGGACGTGGGCGTCAGCGCGTAGCCCTTCCCCTTCTTCCGGAGCAGCTGCGGGGCCACGACCGCAACCGCGTCGAGCAGGATGCGGATCGAGCGTTCCGTTCCGCCGCGGCTCCGGGCGATCACCGCCGCCGTCGCCGCTCCTTCCGCGATCGCGCTGAAGCAGTCGAGTTCAATTGCGGCGCGCACGACGGCCGCGGTCCGATATCCGAGGAGCGCGTGGAAGATCGGCTCGGGATTCACGTCGTCAACTTAGGAACCGTGCAAGACTTAGGCAAGCAATGTAGAATCATTCGAAATGGGTGACGAACGCCGCCGTTACGACCGGTCGTCGAACAAGGAAGCCCAGGTCGCGCTGACGAGCCCCGAGCACACGCAGCCCGGGAGCCCGGCCTACAACCTCGCGGTTCGGCTGCTCGACACCAGCGCCACCGGCGCGTGCCTCGTGACGACCGACCGCCTGCGCGAAGGCTGCCCCGTCATCATCGGCATCATCCTCCCAAACCAGAAGAACGGGATCATGGCCAAGGGATTCGTCCGCTGGTCGACGTCGATCGAGCAGAAGGGCCGCACCGCCCACGTGGCGGGCGTTGAGTTCGACAAGCCCGTCGCCGCGCTGGCGCCCGTCCTGCCGAAGTCCGGACCGTCCAAGCACGCCGAGCCCAACCGGCGCCACAAGCGGTTCGTGCCCGAGAAAGTCGACATCGTCTGTCTTCCGCCCGGCTTCCTGAGCAAGCTCGGCATGAAGGCGAACCCCGCGAAGTCGCTGAAGAACCTGAGCATGGGCGGCGCCCAGATCCTGAGCACTGAGAAGCTGGAGTCGGGCGTCCGCGTCGACCTGCTTCTCAAGTTCGCGTTCCCGAAGACCAGCGTCCGCGCCGCGGCGATCGTCCGGTGGTGCCGGCGCGACACCCTCTCCCTCGAGCCGCGATGGAACGTCGGCGTGGTCTTCAAGGAGATGGATCCCGCGACCCAGAGCCGCCTCCGCACGGTCGAGGCGGTCTTCATCGACGTCGCGCGCTGACGCTACTCGTCGGTCGGACCCACCGCATCGTAGACCCGGCGGGCGATCGCCTCGATGGCGGCGATCCCGCGATCCCCGCCCTCCTCGGACGGCGCCTCGAGGATGTTGTCCAGGAACACGGACAGGATGTAGGGCCGGCCCGCCATCCGGACCCAGCCGACGTCGTGGCGCAGGCCCGCGATCGATCCGCTCTTGTGGCCGACCGCGATGTCCTTCGGCACTCCCGCGGCGATCCGGCCGCGCGACGTCCGCTCGAGGCTCGCGATCATCTCGTCGCACGCCTCGGGCGTCAGGATCTCGCGCCGGAAGATGGCGCGCATGAGCTGGCCCATCTCGCGGGCGGTCGTCCAGTTCTCCTTCCCCTCCCGGCGCGCGTCGAAATCCATGTAGGTGCGCTCGAACCGGGTCACCTGCAGCCCGAGCTTGAACGCCCGCTGGTTCACGTTCTCCATGCCGAGCCGGCGCAGCAGGATGTTCGACGCGGTGTTGTCGCTCTCGGCGATCATCCGCCGCGCGTACTGGAGGAATGTCCAGGTCGACCCGATCTTCTCGTGCTGGAACGACCCGGTGCCGCCGACGATGTCGCTCGGGACCAGCGTGTGCTCGTCGGCCCAGCGGAACGTCCCGCTCAGCGCCTGGGCGTGGGCCTCGACAAGGATCAGGATCTTGAGCGTGCTGGCGCCGGGCAGCGGCCGGTCGGCGTCGAGCGCCATCAGCTCCCGCCCGTCCGTCTCGGCGAGCCAGAGGGAAATCCGGAGCCCCGGCGACTCGCGGTTCGCGGAGAGCCGGATGTCGCGCTCGAGACGGCTCATCTTCTCGAACGCCGAGGGCTCGGCGCACCCCCCCAGGAGGAGAAGCGCCGCCGCCCGCTGAATCGCCTTCATCATCTCCACTTCCTTTGACGCGCCGCGAAGGCTCATCCCCGCAGCAGGTGTATAGTAAACAGGAGAATGCGAACGCTCGCCACCGTGCTGTTCATCGCGCTGAGCGTCAGCCCCTCGCGGGCCGCGCAGGAACAGGACCACCTTCACATCGACGAGATCTCCGAGACGTTCCTCCGCCAGTGGGCTGCCGCCGAGGAGAGCCGGAACGCCAAGGAGCTCCTCGACCTCTACACCGTCGCCCACGACACCCTCTCGAGAAAGCTCGCCAGGCCCGAGCCCGAGGTCGACCGCTGGATTCCGCTCGAACGCGTCCTCGCGGCGAAACTGGCGGCGCTGCCGGGCGCGGCGCTGGAGTCGCACGAGATCATCGCCCGCCAGGTGCTCGAGGCCGTCCTCGAACCCGCCGAGCGGCGGCGGGCGATCGAGAAATACGCCTACACGAAGGCGGGACGGGACGCGCTCGACCAGCTGTCCAACATCGAATGCGATCGCGGCCGGATGACCGAGGCCCTCAAGGGCTGGTCGCGCGCGCTCGAGGTGCGCCCCGGCGTGGAGACCGTCGCCCGCCTCGCGTTCGCCCACGCGATGCGCAAGGACGGCGTCTCGCTCGCCGCGCTCCGGGCCCAGGCCGAGACGCGATCAATCAAAGGCGAGATCACCGTCGAAGGCCGCAAGCGCGAGCTGTACGAATACCTCGACTCGCTCGGCCCCGCGCGCCCGGAGACCGAGGCGCTGCTCAAGCCGGCGCCGGGCCCGACCTGCGAGATCCCGCTCGGCCATTACGACCTGCGGGAGGACGGCCGCTACGGCGAGCGGCTGGCCGTCTCGCTGCCGGCGGTCGGCCGCGCGGGCAACAAGGACCTGATCGTCTTCAGCAACGGCCTCCGGATCATCGCGATCGATGCCGGCCGCGCGGAGGGCGGGATCATCGACGACGCCGTCGAGTGGCGCTGGCCGCCGAAGGCTCCGGTGCGGACCTGGACGCTGGGGAACTACAATGACGCCCTTCCCTATGTCGGCGCCACAGTCGCCGACGGGCGGGTCTTCTGCCCGATGTTCGCCGAGCGCCAGGAGGCCCATCAGCAGGTCGGCCGCCGTCAGCAGAAGTTCCTCGGCGCGTCGGTGCTGCGCGCGGTCAGCCTCGAGACGGGCGAGGTGCTCTGGGACACGGAGTCGGTCAAGGTTACGGTCAACGGCGCGCCGGTCCCGCTGCTGGAGTTCCTCCGGCTCGACAACTCGGACTTCTGCTTCGGCGGCCCGCCGATCGTGCGGGGCGACCGGCTCTACGCGGCGGTGATGACGAGTCCGTTCACCGGGCGCCAGTGCTGGGCCGTCTGCCTCGACGCGCGCACCGGCCAGCCCGTGTGGTGCACCGACCTCGGGACCGCCCCCCAGACGAAGGAGATGTCGGTCGCCCAGATCGCCGAGGAGGACGGCACGCTCGTCTTCTCGACGAACTACGGCGTGGTCGCCGCGCTCGACTCGCGCACCGGCGCGTTCGAGTGGCTGGTGAAGTACATGAGCAACCGGCCCAAGCGGTCCCATCGCACCGCGGGCAGTCCGCCCGTCATC
>Ga0134121_10000699_pt1 | contig 35993 bp, 35 predicted proteins | sample KB301_FD_96463 | JGI IMG/M metagenome (GOLD analysis project Ga0134121, IMG submission 96463) | Terrestrial soil microbial communities without Nitrogen fertilizer from Kellogg Biological Station, Michigan, USA - KB3-0-1 | ecosystem: Environmental > Terrestrial > Soil > Unclassified ...
GCGATCCGGCGCATCCACCACTCGGAATCGGTCAGCACATTGTTCCAATAGGACGGAGACAGCCATGGCCGAACAGTTTTCCATCAAGGCGGAGAAGCGCGAGGCGCTGGGCACGCGCGTGTCGCGCCGCCTGCGCAAGACGGGCAAGCTCCCGGCGGTGCTGGCCCGGAAGGGCGAGGAGCCGCTCCACCTCCTGGTGGACGCCAAGGAGTTCTCGCAGCTCGTGAAGAAGCACGCCCGCCTCATCAACCTGGACCATCCCGCGGGCAAGGACAAGGTCTTCATCAAGGAAGTCCAGTACGATCACCTGGACGAGCATGCGATCCACGTCGACTTCACCAAGGTCGCGATGGACCAGCTCCTGACGATCGAAGTCCCGCTGATCCTCAAGGGCAAGCCGGTCGGCGTCACGGAGGAAGGCGGCGTGCTCGACCAGTACGTCAAGGTCCTCAAGATCCAGGTGCTGCCCGATGCGATCCCCGACCACATTGAAGCGGACGTGGCCGGTCTGAAGAAGGACGTCAAGTTCCAGATCAAGGACCTGGTCCTGCCGGCGGGCGTCAAGTCGACGCAGGATCCGGAGCTGCTGGTGGCGATCGTCCAGGAGCACAAGGTCGAGGAGGTCGTCCCGGCGGCGGCTGCTGCGGGCGCCGTGGAACCCGAGCTCATCAAGAAGCCCAAGGAAGTCGAGGAAGAGGCCGAGGCCGAGGCCTCCGGGAAGGGCGCCGAGAAGGGCGAGAAGAAGGAAGCCGCTCCCAAGAAAGAAGAAAAGAAGTAGCCGCGTGAATGTTTATCGTGCTCGGCATCGGGAATCCCGACGAGAAGTACGCCGGCACGCGGCATAACGTCGGCTGGATGACGGTCGACGCGCTCTCTGAGACAATCGGGAAGAAGTTCAAGAAGTCCGGCTTCGAGTTCTGGGCGGCCGAAGGGCGCCTGGGACGGCACGAGGTGGCCCTCGTGAAGACCTGGACTTACGTGAACGAGACCGGCCGGGTGATTCCGGAGCTCCGGAAGCGCTGGGGCGAGGAGATGATGGTCGTCTGCGACGACGTCAACCTTCCGCTGGGCAGCCTGAGGATCCGGAAGGACGGGTCGAGCGGCGGCCACAACGGCCTGAAGTCGGTGGAGGCCGCGCTGGGCACGAACGCCTACCCGAGGATGCGCCTCGGGGTGGGGGGCGGGAAGCCCGACCCGAACTGGGTGCTCGGCCGGTTCACGAAGGAGGAGAAGCCGGAGCTGGACAGGATGGTGGCGGCGGCCTGCGATGCCGTCCGCTGCTGGATGGACCTGGGAATCGAACGGGCGATGACGAACTTCAATCGGAAGCCGCCTTCGGAAGAGAAGACGGCGCCGGAAAGCAAGTAGGAGGAACGTGCTGGTGAAAACGTACGAGGCGATGCTCCTGGTGGAGCCGACGATCGCGGCCAAGGAATGGGCGCGCGTGCCCGAAGAGGTCGACCGCATCGTGAAGCGCCACGGCGCGGCGGTGCTGTCGGTCGTCAAGTTCGGGGAGCGCAAGCTGGCCTATCCGGTGAAGAAGAGCAACCGCGGCGCGTACGTGGTCGCTTACTTCAGCTCGCCCGAGAAGGTGCTCGGCAAGATCAAGGCCGACTTCCAGCTGTCGGAAGTGGTGATGAGGAGCCTGATCCTCGCCCACGACGGCGAGCTGCGCAAGGAGTCGCCGCGCGACTTCGAGACGGCCGGGCCGCTGCCGCCGAAGACGGACCGCCCGGGCTTCGTACCGCCGGGCGCGGGCTTCGGAGGCGGTGGATTCGGCGGGCCGGGCGGCGGCGGACGTCCCTGGGAAGACCGCGGTCCCCGCGGCTAGAGAGAGGTGATTCATGGCGACGTTTAACAAAGTCATCCTGCTCGGCAACCTGACGCGCGACCCCGAGCTGCGCTACACGCCGCAGGGGTCGGCCGTCTGCGAGTTCGCGCTGGCGCTCAACTACCAGTACACGAACAAGCAGACGGGCCAGAAGGTCGAGGAAGTCTCCTTCATCGACATCGTCGCGTGGGGGAAGACGGGAGAGATCTGCGCCGAGTACCTGAAGAAGGGCCGGCAGGTCATGGTCGAGGGCCGCCTCAAGCAGGACCGCTGGGAGGCCCAGGACGGCAAGAAGATGAGCAAGGTCCGCGTGACGGCCGAGAACGTCCAGTTCGTCGGCAGCCGTCCCGCGGGCGAGGGCGGCGGGGCCGCTCCCGGCGGAAAGGGCGGCGGCGCGCCGGCCCCGGAGGACGGTCCTCCCCCCGGACAGGAAGAAGACATTCCGTTCTAGAGTCATTACGAGGTTAGAGGAGATAGACGATGCCCAGGATCGAACGGGACCGCGGCAGGGGCGACGATCGCGACGATCGCCGCAAGAAGTACACCAAATTCCGCAAGGACAACCGGTGCCGCTTCTGTCGCGACAAGACGAAGGTCGTGGACTACAAGGAGCTGCAGGTGCTGTTCAAGCTCTGCACCGGCCAGGGCAAGCTCTACTCGCGCAAGCGCTCCGGCAACTGCGCGTTCCACCAGCGCTCGGCCCAGCTCGCCGTGAAGCGCGCCCGATACATGGCGATGCTTCCGTACGTCGGCATGGGGAATCTGTAGTCCCGGCCTGCGGCTGGCTTCTGGTTTCAGGCTTCTGGCTTCTGTGAGGACGATATGAAGGTACTGCTCTGGCAGGACGTGGACAAGCTCGGCAAGCGCGGCGAGACCGTCGACGTGAAGGAGGGGTTCGCGCGGAACTTCCTCTTCCCGCGCAAGCTCGCGAGCATCCCCACGCCCTCGATGCACAAGGAGTTCGAGCTCGCCAAGCGCCGCGCGGTCAAGCAGGAGGCCGCCCTGATCACCGACGCGAAGGCGGTCTCGGAGAAGCTCGGCGGCGTCGCCTCGGTCTCCATCGAGGTGAACACCAACGAGGAAGGGATGCTCTACGGCGCCGTGTCGCCGAGCATGATCGCCGAGGCGCTCAAGGATCAGGGCCTCAAGGTCGAGGCGAAGGCCATCGAGATCGCCGAGCCCATCAAGAAGACGGGCACCTACGAGGTTACCGTCAACCTCCATCGCGAGGTGAAGCCGGTCCTCAAGGTCTGGGTCCTCTCGACCAAGGCCGTGAAGCCCGACGAGAAGAAGTCCGGCGAGGCCGCGAAGAGCTAGTCGCGCCCGGGGTCCGGATTCTGGAATCCGGATTCCGGATTCGGGGTTTGTAGTAAACTCCCGGGGGAGGGGAAACCATGTCGTCCGCCGCGCGCAACCCCGTGTCGCCCGCCGAGGTGCTCGGGGCCGGACAGCTGCCCCACAGCCGCGAAAGCGAGATGGCGCTGCTCGGCGCCATGATCTTCGACAACAACGTCATCGGCGACGTCGTCGAAATCGTCAACGCGCGCGAGATGTTCGCGTTCTCCGCCCACCAGATCGTCTTCGAGTCGATCCTCCGGCTCCACCTCGAGCGCAAGCCGATCGACCTCGTCATCCTCCGCGACGACCTGGCGAAGGACCGCCGGCTCGACCAGGTGGGCGGCGCCGATTACCTGCTGTCGCTCGTCGCCGACGTCCCCAACGCGGCCAACGCCGTCGAGTACGCCCAGACGATCCAGGAGAAGTTCATCCTCCGCAGCATCATCGAGACCTGCCAGAAGATCGTCCACACGGCGACCAACGTCACCGAGAACGTGGAACAGATCCGCGACGAGGCCGAGAAGGCGCTCTTCCAGGCGCTCGCGAAGGGGCAGAAGGCGAGCGTCCGGACGATGACCGACATCCTCACCGAGACGTTCCAGCAGATCCAGGACATCCACGACCGCAAGAGCCGGCTGCTGGGCCTCTCGACCGGGTTCTACGAGGTGGACGACCTGCTGTCGGGGTTGCAGGGCGGCCAGCTCTACGTCGTCGCCGGCCGTCCCTCGATGGGCAAGACGAGCTTCGCGCTCAACATCCTGGAGAACGTCGCGCTGCGCGAGCAGAAGCCGGTGCTCCTGTTCTCCCTCGAAATGGCTGCGCAGCAGATCGCCCAGGGCATGCTCTGCTCCCACGCGCGCGTGGACTCGAGCCTCCTCCGGTCGGGCCGCGTGTCGGAAGAGGAGTTCCAGAAGCTCGTCATGGCCGCGGGCGCGTTCCACGAGGCGAAGATCTTCATCGACGACTCGGCCGACCTGTCGGCCCTCGAGCTGCGCACCCGCGCCCGCCGGATGAAGGCGCGCGAGAACATCGAGCTCGTCGTCGTCGACTACCTCCAGAAGATGCACGCGAAGCAGGGGAGCAAGGCCCCCGAGTCGCGCCAGCTCGAGATCGCGATGATCTCCTCGAACCTGAAGTCGCTCGCCAAGGAGCTCAACGTGCCGGTCATCGCCCTGGCCCAGCTCAACCGAGGCGCCGAAGGCCGCGAAGACCGGCGGCCCCTGCTCTCCGACCTCCGCGAGTCGGGCGCGATCGAGCAGGACGCCGACGCCGTCATGGCGCTCTATCGCGAGGAGTACTACAAGCCCGACACCGAGAAGAAGGGCGTCGCCGAGGTCCTCCTCCTCAAGAACCGCACCGGCCCCGTCGGCAACGTCGACATGGCCTTCATCAAGCAGTACACGCGGTTCGAAAACCTCGCCGCGGCCCGGCCTCAGTAGAATTCCCCGACCGCCTCACGCCCGACGGGGAATAAGGGGCTGGCATCCGGCCCTTTCGAAACGTAAAGTGGAGAACGCCATGCGAACGATCGTTCCGCTGCTGCTCGTCCTTTCCGTCGGTTGCGCGTCCGGCTCGGAATGGCCCGGTCCCAGCCGCCCCTACAAGAACAAGGTGCAGGTGATCCCCGGAACGATCGAGGCCGAAGACTTCGACGAGGGCGGCGAGGGCGTCGCCTACCACGACCTGGAACCCGCCAACAAGGAGACGAAGCAGCCGCCGTATCGCGAGTCGGGCGTCGATCTCGAATGGCGGGAGGACGCCAGCCAGAAATTCAACCTCGGCTGGACCCGGCCCGGAGAGTGGCTCATCTACACGGTCGACGTCAAGGAGGCGGGCACGTACACGATCGAGATGATGGTCGCCTGCGACAAGCGGGGCGGGCAGTTCCGCCTCGAGTTCAACGGCGTGGACAAGACCGGCCCCGTCGAGGTCCCCGACACCGGCGGCTGGAAGAACCTCAAGCCGTTCTCGAAGAGCGGCGTGAAGCTGGAGCCGGGCCGCTACGCGATGAAGCTCGTCCTCGACAAGGGCGGCGAGAAGGGCAGCATCGGCGACATCGACTACTTCCGTTTCGTGAAGCAATGAAGCAGCTCGCGCTCGTCCTGGCGATCCTCGGCACGGCGGGCGCGTGGGTGGCCGACCTCCTCCTCCTCGGCGTCCCCGCCTTCCGGAACGGGTGGTGGACCCTCGCGCTCTTCGCGCTCCCGGCCGCGCTGCTCGTGCTCGGCTGGGGCGGCGAGGAGAACAAGAAGCTCCGCACGGGCGCCGCGATCTTCTTCGTCGTCCTGCTGGGCGGCTGGATCGGGCTCCGGTTCAGCGGGAAGCTGCCGGACGCGGCGCCGGCGGTCGCGGTCGGCGACCGGGCGCCCGACTTCATGCTCAAGAACCAGGACGGGAAGAACGTCCGCCTGAGCGATCTCACCGACGACGGCCGCGTCGTCCTGATCTTCTTCCGCGGAAAGACCTGACTCGCCTGCCGCGCGTCGCTGCGCGGCCTCGTTCCGCGGTACGCGGACTTCCAAAGCTCGAAGGTCGAGGTCGTCGCCGTCGGTCCCGTGACTCCCGAGGAGGCGAAGGACTTCGGGCTGCCGTTCCCGGTGCTGTCGGACCTCGAGTTCGAAGCGACGAAAAAGTACGGCCTCTTCCACGAGAAGGGGCTGATGGGAAAGGACGTCCCGCTTCCGACGACGATCTTCCTCGAGAAGTCCACCCGCAAGATCCGCTGGATGAGGACCGAACGGGACGCACGCACCCGCCCCGATCCGGAGGAAGTCTTCAACCTCCTCCGGCAGTAGCCCTCCTCCATGCACGACCTCATCGACATCGGCGTCAATCTCGCCCACCGCCAGTTCGGCGGCGACCGCGATGCGGTGATCCGGCGCGCGGCGGACGCCGGCGTGCGCCGGATGGGGATCACCGGGACGAGCGTGGATGCGACCCGATCCGCGATCGCGCTGGCCCGTGAACGGCCGGGCGTCCTTTTCGCGACCTCGGGGATCCATCCGCACGATGCCTCGCGCGCCACGCCGGAGGCGCTCGCCGAGATCGCCGATCTCGCCCGCGCCCCCGAGGTCCGGGCGATCGGCGAGTGCGGGCTCGACTTCGACCGCGACTTCTCGCCGCGTCCCGCGCAGGAAGCGGCCTTCGAGGCGCAGCTGGAGCTGGCGTGCGAGCGGAAGCTCCCGGTGTTTCTTCACGAGCGGGCCGCCCACGACCGGTTTCTCGCGATCCTCGCCCGGTTCCGTCCGAGGCTCGCCGCCGCCGTCGTCCACTGCTTCACCGGCGGCGCGCGCGAGCTCGACGCCTACCTGGCCCTGGACCTTCACATCGGCATCACGGGATGGATCTGCGACGATCGCCGGGGAACGGGGCTCCGGCCGCTGATGGCGCGCATTCCCGCCGACCGGCTGATGATCGAGACCGACGCGCCCTTCCTGACGCCGCCCGCCCTGAAGTCGAGCCGTCGCAACGAGCCCGCCTTCCTGACCCACGTGCTGGACGCCGTCGCCCGCGCGGCCGGGCGGTCGCCCGAACAGGTGGCCGCGGAAACGAGGAGCACCGCCGAGCGCTTCTTCCGCCTGTGAGGGCTAGGGCTCGAATCGCGCGCGGCGCGGGGTCGGCGGCAGGAACGGCGTCTTCCTGAAGAACGGGTCCTGCTGGATCGCGGGCGGCTTCGGCAGGCAGCATCCCGGACGGCGGTGAGCCGCGCACAGCGGGACGCCCACGCCGATCGCGACCGGCACCTCGACCGCTTCCTGCGTCGGCGGCGCCGCCCCTTCGACGACCGGGTAGAAGTTGTTCACCGGGGCATTGATGACCGTGACCTGGGGCGCGACCGTGGGTTGATTCGTGATCTCGATCTGCGGAGCGGGCGGGGCCGGCAGCGGTTCGAGCACGATGATGACGGGCTCCGGCCGGGGCGTCGGCGGGGGAGGAGGCGCGGCCGGGGGCGGCGGAGGGGCGGGCTCCCAGAGGTCCTGCGGGGTGACGATCGGCGACGGAGCGGGGTCGGGGTCCTGCGTCGCGACGAACGTCGGCGCGGGCGGGACGGGCGCGGGACCGGCGAGCATCCGCACGCCGACGAGCGCCAGGACCGTGGCCGTGACGGGAAGGGCGAAGAAACGGGTCAAGGGAGCCTCCGCAGCTTTCTATAGATAGGTTACCAACCTCGGGAATTCCTTTCATCGGAAGAATCGGTTGGCTAGTCTGGGCCTCTATGGCCCGGTCCTTCGTCGCCGAGAAGGCGAAGCTGTTCACCGAGAGCGTCATCCGCGAGATGACGCGGCTGGCCGCGAAGCACGGCGCGATCAACCTCTCCCAGGGGTACCCCGACTTCGCCGCGCCCGACGCGATCAAGCAGGCCGCCTGCCGCGCCATCACGTCGGACGTCAACCAGTACGCGATCACCTGGGGCGCCAAGCCGCTCCGCGACGCGCTGTGCCGGAAGTATGCGAAGTACAACGGCATCCAGGCCGATCCGGAGAAGAACGTCACCGTCACCTGCGGCGCGACCGAGGCGATGATCTCGGCCCTGACCGCCATCATCAATCCGGGCGACGAGGCCGTCATCTTCGAGCCGTACTACGAGAACTACGGCCCCGACGTGATCCTCTCCGGGGCGACGCCGCGATTCGTTCCCCTGCGGGCGCCGGACTGGTCGTTCGACGAGAAGGAACTCGCCAAGGCCTTCAACCGGAAGACGAAGGCGATCATCATCAACACGCCGAACAACCCGACGGGAAAGGTCTTCAGCCGCGAGGAGCTCGAGGTCATCGCGCGTCTCTGCCGGAAGTGGGACACGCTCGCCGTCACCGACGAGGTGTACGAGCACATCATCTACGAGGGCCGCCACGTCTCGATCGCGACCCTCGACGGCATGGCCGAGCGGACGATCACGACCTCGTCGCTTTCCAAGACCTTCTGCATCACCGGCTGGCGGCTGGGCTATTCGATCGCGCCCGAGCGGATCGCCTCCGCGATCCGGAAGATGCACGACTTCATGACGGTCGGCGCGCCCCATCCGCTCCAGGTCGCCGCCGCCGATCTCATGGACAACCCCGCGGGCCTGTTCGAGAACCTCTCGCGCGAGTACCTCGAGCGGCGCGAGCTTTTCTATCCGGTGCTGGTCGAGACCGGGTTCAAGCCGGTCGCCAAGCCCGCCGGCGCCTACTACGTGATGTGCGACATCTCGGACTTCGGCTTCCGGACCGACACCGAGTTCGCCCACTGGCTGACCGAGAAGGGCGGCGTCGCGACCGTGCCCGGCAGCTCGTTCTACGACGACCCGCGCGACGGCCACGGCCAGGTCCGGTTCGCCTTCTGCAAGAAGCTCGAGACGCTGCGCGCGGCCGCCGAGAGGCTGCGCGCGCTTCCCAAGCCTCCGGGGAGGAAGAAGAAGTGAAGCGCGACTTCTCTCGCCTCCAGACCGAGCAGCGCAATCCGCGCACGGGCCGGATCGACGCGCTGACGGTCGAGGACATCGTCGACGTGATCAACCGGGAAGACGCGTCGATCGCCGACGCGGTGGGCTCCGAGAAGGCGAAGATCGCGCGGGCGGTCAACCTCCTGGTCGACCGGCTCCGGAAGGGCGGCCGGATGTTCTTCGTGGGCGCCGGGACGAGCGGCCGGCTGGGCGTCCTCGAGGCCGCCGAGCTGCCGCCCACGTTCGACACGCCCGCCACGCTCGCCCAGGCGATCATGGCCGGCGGACCGGAGTGCGTCTGGGCGTCGAAGGAGGGAGCCGAGGACGACGAGGCGGACGGGGCCCGGCAGCTCCGCATCCGCGCGGTCCATTCGCTCGACGCCGTGATCGGAGTCACGGCGAGCGGCATCACGCCGTTCGTGCTCGGCGCGCTCGGCGAGGCGTGGCGGAAGGGCGCGGCGCGGATCCTGGTGAGCTGCAACCGGCGCGGCGTCCCCCGCGACGCCGCGGACGTCCACATCGCCCCGATCGTGGGCCCGGAGGTCATCACCGGGTCGACGCGCCTCCGCGCCGGCACCGCGACGAAGATGGTCCTCAATCTCCTCACCGTGACCACGATGATCCGCCTCGGCAAGGTGTACGAGAACCTGATGGTCGACCTGCAGACGCGGTCGGACAAGCTCGTCGCGCGGGCGAAGCGGATCGTGACGACGCTGGGGGGCGTTCCGGAGGCGGACGCGACGCGGGCGCTCAAGAAGGCCGGCGGCAGCGCGAAGGTCGCGATCGTGATGCTGCGCCGCAAGGTCCCGCGGGAGGAGGCGGTCCGCCTCCTCGAGGAGCACGACGGCATGCTCCGGGGCGCCCTCGAGTCATGATCGCGGTCGGTCTCATGTCGGGGACCTCGGCGGACGGCGTGTCCGTCGCGGCGATTCGCGTGCGGCGCCGCCTGAAGCTGCTGGCCTACCGGACGTTCCCGTATCCGCGGCCGTTGCGCGAGCGGGTGCTGGCGGCGCGGACGCTCCGCGCGCCGGAGCTCTCGGAGCTCCACGGCGACCTGGGGCGGTTCTTCGGATCGTGCGCGCGGACGTTCATCGGCCGCGGACGGGCCGACGTCATCGGCTCGCACGGCCAGACCGTCTGGCACGAGCCGGGACGCCACACGCTCCAGCTGGGCGAAGCGTCCCACGTCGCGGAGGCCACGGGCGTGACGACCGTCTGCGACTTCCGGCCCCGCGACATCGCGGCCGGCGGTCAGGGCGCGCCGCTCGTGCCGTACTTCGACCGGTTCGTCTTCGGCGTGCGCAACGCGGCGACGCTCAATCTGGGCGGGATCGCGAACGTCACGGTGCTGTCGAAGTCGCCGCTCGGCTTCGACACGGGTCCGGGCAACTGCCTGATCGACGAGGCGATGCGCCTCGCGTTCGGCCGTCCCTTCGACAAGGGCGGGCGCGTGGCGAAGTCGGGCGCGATCGACCGGACGCTGCTCGCGCGGCTCGACCATCCGTACTTCCGTCGGCCGCCGCCGAAGTCGACGGGCCGGGAGCTCTTCAGCCGCGAGTTCCTCCTCGAGCGCTGCGGGAAGGAGCTGAAGCGGCGGCCCGCGGACGTCGTCGCCACCCTGACGTGCCTCACCGCGAAGACCGTGGCCGACGCGATCGCGCGGGTGGTGAAGAAGCCGCTCCAGGAGGTCATCGTCTCGGGCGGCGGCGCGTACAACACGGCGCTGATGAGCCAGCTGGAATGGACGCTCTGGCCGGCGGTGCCGCGGCCGATCACGGTCTACGGCATCCCGCCGCTGGCGAAGGAGCCGGCGGCGTTCGCGCTCCTGGCGGCCGAGGCGGTCCGCCGCCGCGCGGGAAACCTGCCGTCGGTGACGGGCGCCCGTCGGCCGGTCGTCCTGGGGAAGATCATCCCATGAGCATGCAGGACGTCCTGGCGCGGATGACGGTGCGCGAGAAGTGCGCGCAGATGGTGTTCATCCGGTGCACGTTTCCCGACGAGGATCCGGACCGGACGTCGCAGCTCGTGCGCAAGGACGGCGTGGGCGGCCTGGTGATCTCGGGCGGATCGCTGTTCGACGTGCCGTCGTTCGTCAACTGGGTGCAGAAGGTCGCGAAGATCCCGGCGCTGGTGACGGCCGACTTCGAGCGCGGCGTCCGCGTGTCGGGCACGACGGAGTTTCCGCCGGAGGCCGCCCTCGCGGCGACGGGGTCGGCGGACTTCGCCCAGGCCAAGGCGCGTCATCTCGGGCAGGAAGCGCGTGCGCTCGGAATCCGGCTGCTGATGGGCCCCTCCGCCGGCGATCCGCTGGCCCGTCCGGCGATCGAGGGCAGCCACTACTCGAAGGTCCTGGTCTGCGTCCGGAAGTTCCCCGATCCCGGCGCGCGGGAGCTGGCGCCGCACGCGGACGCGCTGATGGTCGGCCACGAGGTCGTGCCGGAGCTCGACGAGGAGCAGATCGCGTCGCTCTCGAAAACCGCGATCCTCGGCCTGATCCGGCGCGAGATGCGGTTCGAAGGGCTGGTCCTGACCGACGGCCTCCATCGCCTGGGCGCCGGGACGGAGATCCTGGAGCGGGCGGCGAACGCGGGGGCGGACGTGCTCCTGACGCCGCACGATCCGGGGAAGGCCGTCGACGCGCTTGAGGCGGCCGTGAACCGGGGCCGCGTCGCGGAGTCGACGGTCGACCGCGCGGTAGTCCGGCTGCTCCTCCACAAGGAGCGGCTGGGCCTCTTCACCGACCGCCAGACGGACGTCGCCCAGGTGGAGCAGGTGGTGGGCTCCGAGGCTCATCGCGCCTCCGCGCAGCGGATGGCGACGGCGGTCGCCCAGCTCCGCCGTTGAATTGTCTGACAATTACTTCGGCAGCGACGTGGGGGGGATGAGCCGGGTCGCCGGCGTCTCCCCGCCTCGAAGGATGTACTTGCAGATCTTTTCCCGGTCGAGCGCCAGCCCCAAGGCGCGGCGGACGCGCGCGTCGTCGAGCGGCTTCTTCTTCGTGTTGAACGCGTAGAAGTAGACCCCGTTGTACGGGTTCACCCAGTGGTCGGGGCGCTGAATGTCCACGAACGCCAGGGGAACGCGGAAGAGCCAGTGGCACTGGTCGGTCTCGTAGTAGTTGAAGGCCGTCTCCGCGTTCTCGATGGCCAGGAAGATGAACTTTGCGAGCTTGACGCTCGCGGGCTCGCGATAGCCGGGGTTCTTCTCGAACACTTTCCGCTGCTTGAACGACCACTCCGTCATCCGGTACGGGCCGTTGACGACCGCGTTCGCGGGGTCGACGAACTTGGGGCCGTGCTTCTCCACGGTGGCGCGATGCACCGGGAAGTAGAGGTTCATGCAGAGGAGCTGGAGGAAGTAGGGCGTCCGTCGGACGAGCTGGACCTCGAGGGTGCGGTCGTCGATCGCCCGCACGCCCAGCGCGGCGGGCGGCTTCTCCTTCTTCACGATCTCCCGCGCGCCTTCGACCACGTACATCCGGTGGGCGTAGCCGGATCCGGTCGCGGGAGTGACCACGCGCCGCCAGGCGTAGACGAAGTCCTCGGCGCGCACGGGGTCGCCGTTCGACCACTTCGCGTCCCGAAGATGGAACGTGTAGGTCCGGCCGTCCTCCGACACGTCCCACCGTTCGGCCATGGCCGGGCGCGGCGCGCCGTCGCGCGCGTCCGGCATCACGAGGCCCTCGTACAGATGCATGAGCACCTTGTACCCGGCGATGTCGCGGCTGAGCGCGGGGTCGAGCGACTGGGGTTCCGCTCCGCCGTTGAACAGGAGGACGCCGTCTTTCGGCGCGCCCGGGCCCTCCAGCGTGACGCCCTGGAGCGGGTGGATGTCGCGCACGTTCGGATAGACCCCCTTCACGAAGGGCTTGATCAGGTTGTGGGCGACGTAATGAAAGATCGGGAACAGAGGCGCCTCCTCGAGGAGCAGGTTTTCCGCCTGCAACAGAAAGTCGGCCCGGCGGGCGGCATCGGAGGCGTCGTTCGAGGCGGCGACCAGTTCCTCATACTTGGGCGACAGCCATCCGGTGGTGTTGGATTTGCTGTCTTCGGCGAACAGCTCGATGAACGCGAGCGGGTCCGCGTATTCGCCGATGTATCCCTGGCGGGCGATCTGGAAATCGCCGCTCTGAACCGCTCCCATCATCACCGGGAAATCCATGTTGCGGAGTTCCGCACTCACGCCGAGGTTGACGCGCCACATCTCCTGGATGGCGGCGGCGATCTTCTGGTGGTACTCGTCGGTGTTGTAGATCACCTCGAGCCTGGGCAGTCCTTTGCCGTCGGGGTACCCGGCGTCGGAGAGCAGCTTGCGCGCCTGGGCGACCTTGGGATCGGCGGAAACGCCGGGGTCGCTCTTTCCGCAACCGCCCGCCAGCATGACGACGGCGACCGCCGTCAGGCTACTTCTGCTGAACATCGAAGGCATCCCTCAGTCCGTCGCCCACCGAATTCAGGCAGAAGAGCGTGATCGCGAGGAGCGAGCCGGGGAAGACCACCAGCCACCAGTAGACCCGGAGGGGATTGAGGGCGCCGGCGCCGTCGCTGATGAGCAGCCCCCACGACGTCTGCGGCTCGCTGATCCCGAGACCCAGGAACGACAGGAACGCCTCCTGAAGCATCACGGACGGGACCGTGAGGGTGGCGTAGACGATCACCGGCCCCAGGATGTTCGGGAGCATGTGCCGCAGGATGAGGGCGGGCGTGCCGACGCCCAGCCCCCGCGCCGCCTCGACGAACTCCTTCTCCTTCAGGCTCAACACCTGCCCGCGCACGATCCGGGAGGTCGTCATCCAGCTGAAGCATCCCAGCACCATGAAGACGACGAGAAAATTCCGACCGAGGAGGGACATGATGATGATGACCATGAACATGTTGGGAAGTCCGTAGAGCACGTCCACGAATCGCATCATCAGGCCGTCGATCTTGCCCCCCACGAAGCCCGAGGTGGCTCCGTAGGCGACTCCGAGGACGAGGCTGACCGCGGTCGCCAGGAGCCCCACGGCGAACGAGATCTGTCCGCCGTAGAAGGATCGGACCATCAGGTCGCGCCCGTTCGGGTCGGTGCCGAGCCAGTAGGTGCCGCTCGGCGCCTCCTTCGACCGTTCGAGCGTCTGGCTCCGATAGTCGTGCGGAGAAACCATCGGGACGAGCGCCGTCGAGACCCCCACGGCGAGCACGAGCCAGAAGCTCACCATGGCCCGGCGGTTCTTCCGGAACCGCCGGAGCGCGAGCTGGGTCGGGCTCCGTCCCGCCGGCGCGTCGCTCATGTCAATCTCACCCTCGGATCCAGGACGGAGTATCCGATGTCGACGAGGAGATTGAAGACGATGACCAGCGAGCTGTAGATCAGGATCGCGCCCATGAACACCGCCTGGTCCCGCGCGAGGGCGGAATCGACGAAGTGCTGCCCGAGCCCGGGCACGTTGAAGATCTTCTCCACCACGACGGATCCCGTGATGATGTAGGCCGCCATGGGACCGGCATAGGACAGCACCGGCGTGATCGCGTTCTTGAGCGCGTGCTTGAGGAACACCGTCTGCGCGTCGAGCCCCTTGGCGCGCGCGGTGCGGATGTAGTCCTTGTGGAGCACGTCGAGCATCCCCGCGCGGGTCAGGCGGGAGATATAGGCGACGTGGACCGCCGCAAGGGTGAACGCCGGCAGCAGGAGCTTCAGGAGTTCCTCGCCGCTGAAGTCCTCGGGCCAGCCCGCCACCGGCAGCCAGTGGAGATAGAGCCCGAACACCATCACCAGGAGGGGGCCGAGCAGGAAGTTCGGGAGGCAGATGCCGGCGAGCGCGACGCTCGAGGAGAGGTAGTCCGGCACTTTGTTCTGGTATCCCGCCGCGAGGATCCCGAGGGGGATCCCCAGCGCCATCGCGAGGATGAACGCGAGGCCTCCGAGCTGGAGCGACTTGGGAAAGGCGGGGAAGATCAGCTCCTCCACCCGCTTGCCGGGATACTTGATCGAGAGTCCGAAGTCTCCGGTGAGGTAGCCCTTCATCCGAAGCAGGTACTGCATGTGGAGGGGCTTGTCCAGGTTGTAGGCGCGCTGGAGATTGCGCAGGACTTCGGGGGGCATGTTCCTCTCGCCGGTGAGCGGGCTCCCCGGCGTGAAATAGATGATGACGAAGCAGAGGGTCGCGATGACGTAGAGGGTGAGGATTCCGCCGCCGATCCGCTTGAGCACGAAGCCCAGCATCTATCGCGTCTGCCCCGAGAGCCGGAGGCGGTTGTAGGGGTGCGTGTCGCGCACGTTGTCGTAAATGCCCGTGACGTCGGGCTTCCACATGTTCTTCGTCACGTAGAAGTAGATCGGGAAGATCGGCAGCTCGTCCATGAGGATCGCCTCGGCCTCATGGAGCATCTTCATCCGCTTCGCCGGGTCGCGCTCGCGGCCGGCCGACGCCACCAGCCGGTCGTAGTCGGCGTTCGAGAAGCCCGTGTTGTTGTTGCCGTTGGCCGACGTGAACATGTCGATGAACGTGTTGGGGTCGTTGTAGTCGGCGATCCACGCGCGGCGGATCACGTCGAACTCGAGGCGGCTCTGCATGTCCAGGTAGAGCTTCCACTCGACGTTCCGGAGCTCGACCTCGATCCCCAGGTTCTGGCGCCACATCTCCTGGATCGCGGCCGCCACCTTCTTGTGGGCTTCCAGCGTGTTGTAGAGGATTTCGATCTTCGGAAAGCCTTTGCCCTCGGGGAATCCCGCCTCGGCGAGCAGCTTCCGGGCCGCCGCCGGATCGAAGTCCGGAGTCGTCGCCGGCTCGTAGCCGGGAAGGCCGGTCGGCACCAGCGACCGGGCGGGAAGCTCGCCGGCGCGCATGATGAACTTCACGATCTTCTCCCGGTCGATCGCGCGGGAGAGCGCCTGGCGGACCTTCTTGTTCTTCGTCGGTCCACGGGTCGTGTTGAAGCCGTAGAAGTAGGTCGTCAGGAAGGGTCCCGTGTGATAGTCGGGCCGCTTCAGAAGTTCCTCGATGTAGTCCCGGGGCACGTCGGTGAGCCAGTGGATCCGCCCCTTCTCGTAGAGATTGAAGGCGGTCGAGGCGTTTTCGATCGGCAGGAACTTGATCTTCATGTCCGAGACGTTCGCGGCGTCCCAGTAGTGGGGGTTCTTTTCCAGCAGGAGGTGCTCCTTGACCTTCCACTCCTTCAGGAGGAACGGTCCGTTCCCGACGAGCGTGCCGGGCTTCGTCCAGTCCTTGCCGTGCGTCTCCACGGTTTTCCGGTGGACGGGAAAGTAGGTGAAGAAAGCCGCCAGGTCGAGGAAGTACGCCGTGGGCGATTCCAGGGTGACGACCAGGGTGCGGTCGTCCTTCGCCTGGACGCCGACCTGGTCGAGCACGACATCGTCCCGTTTCGCCGCTTCCGCCAGCGCCTTGCGGAGCGGCCCGGTCACGGCCTCCTCCTTCTCGGTCTCGAGGAGGCGGCGAAGGGGTTCCGCGTGCCGCTTTTGGGCGCCGCCGATCAGGCTCTCGGCATCCTTGGCGCGCTGTTCGGGCTTGGTCTCGCTCCAGCCCTTGATCGTCGCGCCGGCGGATTCGCCGTTGTAATAGGCTTTCGCGTTCTTGACGTAGGTGGAGATCTGCTCCACGTACTCCGAGCCCAGCGAGGGCTCGATCACCCGCTTCCAGGACCACTCGAAATCGCGCGCGGTGACCGGATCCCCGTTGGACCATTTCGCCGGCCGGAGGTGGAACGTGTAGACCGTGCCGTCGGCGCTCACGTCCCATTTTTCCGCAACGCCGGGTTTGACGCTGAGGTCCTTGGGATCGTAGACCGTCAGCCCCTCGAACAGGGCGAGCGTGACGTGGTACTCGGGCTGGCCTTTCTCGATGCCGGGATCGAGGGTCTGGACTTCCGTGCTGTTGTTGATGATGAGCGTGTTGGGGTCTTCCGATGTCTTGGAGCAGCCGAGGAGGAGAAAAGAAGCGACCGCGCAGCCGAGGAATCGCATGGGCGCTATCTTAGGCGGTTGTCCCTGCCGGAGTCAACGAGACCGACTACGCCGTCGGTTTGTCCAGACTCGGCATGCCGACCGTGCTGAAGCCGGCGTCGACGTAGAGGACTTCGCCCGTGACGGCCGAGCCGAGGTCGGAGCAGAGCGAGAGCGCGGAGTTGCCGACGTCCTCGGTGGAGACGAGGCGGCCGAGCGGCGCGACCTTCTCGCAGTAGTCGAGCATCGACCGGAAGCCGCCCACGCCGGCGGCGGCGAGGGTCTTGATCGGCCCGGCGGAGATGGCGTTCACCCGGATCTTCGAGCGGCCCAGGTCGTAGGCGAGGTAGCGGACGCTCGCTTCGAGGGCTGCCTTCGCCACGCCCATCACGTTGTAGTGGGGGATGACCTTCTCGGCCCCGTAGTAGGTCAGCGTCAGGATCGAGCCGCCGTTCGTCATCAGGCCGCGAGCCCGCTGGGCGAGCGCGACCAGGCTGTAGGCGCTCACCTCGAGCGCGGTGCGGAAGCCGTCGCGGCTCGTCGTCACGTACTGGGATTCGAGGTCTTCCTTCTTGGCGAACGCGATGGCGTGGACCAGCACGTCGATCGTGCCGAGCGCGCTCTTGGCCTTGGCGAAGAGCGCGTCGATCTGGTCGTCCTTCCCGACATCGCACTGCTCGACGAAGTCGCAGCCCACCTGACCGGCGAGCGGGGTGACGCGGTCCTTGAGGGCCTCGCCCGCGTAGCTCAGGGCGATCTTCGCCCCTTCCTTATGGAAGGCCTTGGTGATGCCCCACGCGATCGACCGCTCGTTGGCGACGCCGAAAATCAGGGCTTTTTTGCCGGTCATCAATCCCATGGGACGGGACTATATATGTAGGAACCCGGGGGTGACAAGGCTTATCGAGCGCCGATGAAGTTCCGGAGCAGGCCGATCCCCTCGGCCGTGCGGTAGCTCTCCGGGTGGAACTGGACGCCTTCGAGCGGCCACTCGCGGTGGCGCAGCCCCATGACCTCGCCGTCGTCGGTCCGCGCCGTGACGACGAACTCCGCGGGCAGCGTGGACTCGTCGACCACGAGGGAGTGGTAGCGCATCGCGGAGAGCGGGTTGGGGAGGCGGGCGAAGACGCCGCGGCCGTCGTGGCGGATCTCGCTGGTCTTCCCGTGCATCGGCCGCTTCGCGCGGACGATCTTCGCGCCGAAGGCGTGGGCGATGCACTGGTGGCCGAGGCAGACGCCGAGGATCGGGATGCGGCCCGCCAGGCGGCGGATCACGCGGTTGGAGACCCCCGACTCGCGCGGCGTGCACGGCCCGGGGGAGAGGACGATCCGTTCCGGCGCCCGGGCCTCGACCTCCTCGGGGGTCACGGCGTCGTTGCGCACGGTCTCGACCTCGGCGCCCAGCGAGCCGAGCGCCTGGACGAGGTTGTAGGTGAAGGAGTCGTAGTTGTCGATGAGCAGGATCATCGGGCTACTTCTTCCGGGGCGCCGCGTCCTTCTTGCGCCGTTCGATGTCCTGCTTGAGCTTCTCCAGGTTGATCCACGCGCCGGAGAGGCGCAGGTGCTGGGGGAAGGTGTTGATCTTCCGGAGCGCGTCGTCGTACCGCCGCTCGTCGGCGAGCTGCGTCGCGGCCTCGTTGATCTCCGTGTAGTGGGGTTCGGCGAGCTTCTCGTACTTGCCGTTGTAGTCCTTCTGGAGGGCGCGGATCTCGGCCATCTTGGGGGACGCCGTCTTTCCGGCCATCTCCAGCGCGCTCTGGAACTTGCTTTGGAGCTCGGCATAGCGCTTGAACTCCGGGTCGGTCGCGACCGCGCCCCGGAGCTCGTCGAGGAGCGGCGCGAGGTCCCGGGAGGCCTCCTCCGCCTCCTTCTCCTGGATCACGCGGACCCTCACGTCGTCCAGCTTCTTCTCCCAGGCGGTGCCGCGGCAGGCCGGCTTCGCCTTCTCGATCGCCGCGAGGAGATGATCATAGGACGCGCCGGCACGGCGGGTGAGGTCGTCGACCTTGGCGAACGCGTCGCGGGCCTGGGCCTCGCAATCCTGCGGCGCGACGGCGGGCGTGGGATCGGTCGGCGTTCCGCCCTTGGTTCCTCCGGTCGGTCCCGGCGGCGACGGGCGCGTCAGGACGACGACCGCGACGACGGCGATCACGACGACGGCCGCTGCGGCCGCGATCAGCAGGGGAAGGCGCGAGGGCGCTTTCGCGGCGGCCGCGGGACGGCGCGCCGGCGCCGCCTTCCGTTCGGGAGGAGGCGGAGCGGGGGCCGCCGCCTTGGGCGCGGGCCGCGGAGGGGCCGGCTTCGGCTCGACCGGCGGAGTCCGCATCGCGGGAGCGGGCTTCGGCGGAGCCGGCTTGGGCGCCGCCGCGCGAGCCGGCGCAGGACGGCCGCCGAGATCGTCGAGGGACACGCCCTGGATCGCTTCGGTCTTGCATCCGGCGCAGTAGCGCTTGCCGAGAAGGGTGATCGCGGTGCCCGTCTCCAGGTCGGAGTCGGGAATCGGCGAGCCGCAGGAGTCGCACGGAGTGATTGGAGCCGCCATAGGCGATCCGTTCAATGCGGGGAACGCGAGGGGGGATTCTAGCAGGGAATTCGAAACGCCGTCAAACCTCTTTTTCCCGCGGGACGCCGGTCTTGAACTACACCTTTTGATCGTTGAACAGCGTGAAATCCGGCAAAAAATTTGACACCGGGAGACTCCGGTCTATAATTACTTGACCTTGATTCGGACTCCGCGATCACCACACGGAGGCGGTATGTGTCGTTCAGTACGGACGGTCGGCGCATCGACGTTGTTCGTTCTGTTCGCCCTCTGTGTTGAGGCGCGGCCCCAGGACAAGAAGCCCGAGCCGGCTCCGCCGGCGGCGGCTCCGCAGGACAAGAAGCAGGATCCTGCGGCGGAGAAGAAGGCCGACCCGACCCCGGTCGCGGCCACCGCGCAGCAGGAGCGGATCGACATCGGCGCCACCCTCGATTCCTGGTACAAGGTGTTCCAGGGCAATGAGGCCGTCGGCTACTTCCATGAGGTCCTGCAGCGGGCCCAGGCCGGCCAGCCCTGGCGCTACCGCTACGATTCCGACGCCGAGATCGAGCTGATGATCCCGGACCCGAAGGACCCCCGGAAGAGCACCTCCCTGACCGAGTCCAGCCGGATCCGCGCGCAGCTCGACGACACGTACGCGCCGTTCAGCATGGAACGGGCGGACAACCGGAACGACGCCCAAGTGACGTCCACGGTCCTCACGGAGGATGCCGGCAAGAAGATCGACGTCGTGCTCGGCCCCACGGACCGCAAGAGCTTCCAGGTCAGCTCCGACGAAGAGGTCTACTACTCGCGGTTCCTGATGTTCATCTCGCTCCGGCAGAACGGCAAGCTGTCGAAGCCCGGCACCCACCGCGCCCGGCTCTTCTCTCCCCGGGAGGACGACAAGGAGCCGATCGCGGAGGTCCAGCTCGAAGTCCACGACTTCATGAAGCGCGAGTATCTGGGCAAGAAGGACGTGTCCGTCACGAAGGTCACCTACCTCAAGCCGCCTCCCGCCGCGAACCGCGACGCGGAGCTGGTCGAGACGTACGTGGACAAGTTCGGCCGCATCGTCGAGGAGGTCGCCCGGGGCGGCATGCGCCGGGTGCTGGTGAAGGACGAGATCGAGGCGGTCGGCAAGAACGAGCGCGTCCGTCCGGGCGCCCGCCGCGATCCGTTCCGCAAGGACCTGGCGATGTTCTACAATCCCCGGTCCGCCAAGGGCGGCGACGACAAGGGCCGGGAGCCGCCTCCCGATCCGTCGAACATGGCCGCCACGTTCACGAAGCTGGAGAACCTCATCGAGGAGATGAGGAAGGCGCGGGAGGAGAAGCGGGAAGAGGAAGGGGCGAAGTTCTACGATCGCTTCCTCGACATCCAGGCTTCCGTCCGTCAGCTGAACCTCCAGAAGCCGCTGCCGCCCGAGCAGATGGCGCGGGTCGAATCCCTGCGCAAGCAGGCGGAAGAGGTGTGGGGCGGCGTCGAGCGCCTCATGAAGACCCTGCAGGCCGCGTACGTCCGCGTGATCGAGGCCTACAACCGGGACGAATGCGAGCAGATGGAACAGGGCATCGGCGAGTTCAAGAAGGCCCAGAGCCGGAAGGAGCTCGAGGATCAGCCCCAGCTGAGCCAGGTCCTGAAGTGGATCGGCGAGCTCGACCCCCTGGTCGCCAAGTGCAAGACGCGCATCGAGCTCGGCAAGAAGAAGATCCTGGTGACCGGCACGATGCTTCACGAAGATGCTCAAATGATTCCCGTGGATGTGTCGATCAACTTCCTGGGCCACCAGGTGGGCGGCACCCAGGAGGTCCGGTTCATCAAGCCGAACCGGATCGCGGTGATCAACGACAAGATGTATCGAGTGGGAGATGTGGTGGAAGGTGAAGGCGTCCGCCTCGAGAAGATCTGGGCGTTCGGCGTCCAGGTATCTCTCCGGGAGGAGGTTCGGGACGTCGGCATCCGGCAGAAGTAGGAAGTAGAGAGGGTAAGACACAGGGGTGAGGGTTCGCCGTCTGAGAGGGAAGACGGCCATGAAGGGATTCCCCCTTCATCTTGAACTTTTTAGTGGAGCTAGACATGGTACGCGCCCGCGTCTGCCTGACGACGTTGCTGGCTCTGGCCGTTGGCGCCCAGGCTTGGGCGCAGGACCCGAAGCCGGTTCAGCTGAAGCCTGACAGTCAGGCGGAAGATCCCAAGGCCCGCGCCATCCGGGAGGCGTACGAAGAGCAGCTGCGGCGGGACCGCCAGGAAGTCACCATCAACGTGCGGAACGCGAGCATCGACCAGGTGGTCGACGAGTTCCGCCGCCAGACGGGCTGGAACATCGTCCTCGACAAGAAGAACATCCCGGAAGACTACCGGGTCGACGAGTTCCGCGTCGAGAAGGAGAAGGCGCGCGCCGCGCTCGACGCCTTCGTCGAGAAGGCGGAGCTGTCGCTGGAGAACGTGAGCCCGACGCTCATCATGCTCTCGCGTCCCCCGCGCCTCACGTTCAACTTCCGCGACGCCGACGTCAAGGTCGTCATCGACATGATCGCCCGGGTGTCCGGCGCGAACATCATCGTGTCGCCCGACGTGAAGGGCCAGATCACGCTCTCGATCAACAACGTGCCCTGGCAGGATGTCCTCAACGCGGTGGTCAAGACGCTCAACTTCACGACCGTGAAGGAGAGCTTCGGCATCATCCGCATCATCCATCCGGACGAGCTGCTGAAGCAGATGGAGGTCCGGGTATTCCAGCTGAAGTACCTGTCGCCTCCGTCGGTCTACACGGCGATGGTGCAGGAAGGCAAGACGCTGCGCGGCCAGCCGCTCCAGGCGCCCCAGTCGATCGAAGACATGCTGCGGCGGTTCGTCCTGGCGCAGACCTTGAGCGCGGTGCTCTCGAAGGATTCGAGCAACCGCGTCCTGGGCACGCTGAACTTCGACCCCCAGACGATGGTCTTCGTCGTGCGCGACACGAAGCTCGTCCTGGACCGCGTCGGCGAGATGATCCAGCTGCTGGATCGCGAGCCGGAGCAGGTGATCCTGGACATGAAGTTCATCTCGACGAGCAACCGCGACCTCCTGCAGTTCGGCGTGAACTGGTCGTTCGGCGGCGAAAACGGCCTGCAGATCGGCACCCGGTTCCTGTCGCCCTCGTCCTCGACGGACGCCGGCGGCGCGAAGATCACGGGCCGCATCAGCAAGATGCCCTTCGGCCTGGGCTCGCAGGTCAACGCGCCCGGCAACCAGCTCTTCCTCACGAACTACGAGATGAGCATGATCTTCCGGGCGTTCAAGAACGACCGGTTCTCCCGCCTGATCCAGGAGCCCACGCTGGCCGTCGTCGACAACACGGAAGCCACGATCTTCGTCGGCGAGACGATCTCGTACGCCGAAGTCCGGACCACGACGAACCAGTTCGGCGGCCTGGAGTTCACCCTGGGTGAGGCCGCGAAGTCGCCCGTCAAGGTCGGCTTCCAGCTCTTCATCGTTCCCCGCATCGTGAGCGAGGCGAACAAGGTCATCCTGACGTGCATCCCGCAGAACGAGTTCCTGTCGGGCCCGTCGAGCGGCGCGGCCGTCCCGGGCTTCACCCGGTTCGAGCTGCAGTCCGGCGGCAACGCGCAGGTCATCGACCTGCCCCGCCTGTCGCAGACGCAGCTGTTCACCAAGCTGGTCCTCGAGAGCGGCCACACGGCCGTGCTCGGCGGCCTGACGGTCGAGCGGTCGACGTACGAGGACAACGGCATCCCGATCCTCAAGGACATCCCGCTGATCAGCTACCTGTTCAAGCAGCGCGTGGATGAAATCAACAAGGAGCACCTGCTGATCTTCCTGACCCCCCGGATCGTCCGGCGCGGCCGCGGCCCGGCGGAGTCGCTCCAGCAGCTCCTGAAGATGCGCGAGGACGAAGAGCTTCGCGAGTTCGAAGAGAAGCGCAAGAAGGCGGCGGCCGCGGAAGCCGAGAAGAAGTAGGCCGTTCGCCGCGAGAGATTGACCCCTCCGTCGCGCCCGTGGGGGCGCGGCGGAGGGCAAAACCCCCTCGGACGCGCCGAGGGGGTCCGTGCGTCCGAGAGAGCGCGCGGACCGGGCCGCCGGGCGGCGGCGTGACCTGAGCGGGCCGGAAGGCGCCGCTTGGTGCCCCGACGAGCGGGGAGCGCGGAACGGCGGGGGATGTTCCCCCTAGAAATATTTGTCGTACGGCCGGCAGGATCACGCCGGCCGGCACCGCCGTTCCATTCCTCCCTCCCCGTCGCGGCATGAATATCTTCTCGTACCGGGTCCGGTTCACCAAGACCGGCAAGATGCGGTTCCTGTCGCATCACGACCTGATGCGGCTGTTCGAGCGGGCGCTCCGCCGCACGGGACTGCCTTTGCGCATGACCGAGGGCTACAATCCCCATCCGGTCATCGCATTTCCCACCGCCCTCGGGCTGGGGATCGAGTCGCTCGACGAGATCCTCGAGTTCGAGCTGACCAGCTGGACGTCGCCCAAGGGGATCGAGAAGCAGCTGGGCGAGCAGCTCCCCGAAGGCGTCACGATCGCCTCCGCCGAGGCGTTCGACCGGAAGCAGCGGTCGTACGTCAACTTCGTCGAATACGAAGCCGAGTGCCCCGGCCAGGGGGAGGGGATCGGCGACCGCATCCGCGCGTTCCTCGCGCTCAAGGAGTGTCCGGTCGAGCGCGTCTCCGACAAGGGCTCGAAGACCGTCGAGATCCGGCAGTACGTGATGGCGCTCGACGCCGAGAACGACCGCATCTACCTGCGCATCCGCATCACCGACCAGGGCACCGCGAAACCCGAAGAGGTGCTCCGCTCGATCCGCCTGAAGGTCGACGAGACCGTGCGGCTCAAGAAGACCTACACGGAAGTGTCGGTGCGGGCATGAGCGACTTCACCGGCCGCTGGATGCTCGTCAACGCCCTCGAGAAGGAGGAGACGCGCATCGCCGTCGTCCGCGACGGCCGGCTCGAGGACCTCCACGTCGAGCGGACGAGCCACGAGACGCTGGTCGGCAACCTCTACAAGGGCCGGGTGGAGAACGTCCACGCGAGCCTGCAGGCCGCCTTCGTCAACATCGGCCTCGACAAGAACGCGTTCCTCCACGTGTCGGAGACGGTGGGGGAGGGCGAGGAGCCGTACCACCATCCGCAGCGGGGCCAGCGTCCGCGAGGGCCCAAACGGCTCATCCAGAACCTCCTCCGTCCCGGCCAGGAAGTGATCGTGCAGGTGATCCGCGACCCGTTCGGCGAGAAGGGCCCGTCGGTGTCGATGGAAGTCTCGCTCCCCGGCCGGTTCCTCGTGCTGACGCCTCTGACCACCAAGGTCGGCGTCTCCAAGAAAATCACCAATCCGCAGCAGCGCGCCACGCTCCGGACGCTGATGAAGCAGCTCACCGAGGAGTTCCCGTCGAACGTCGGATTCATCGTCCGCACCGCGTCGAGCGACACGCCGATGCAGGACCTGAAGAACGACTTCGAGTACCTCCAGCGCGTCTGGCACGCCGTGGACCAGCGGGCGAAGCAGGCGAAGGCGCCCGCGTCGCTCTACCAGGAGACGGAGCTCGTCCTGCGCACCGTCCGCGACTTCTTCTCGCCCGAGATCGACAAGGTGATCGTCGACGACCCCGGCGTCCACCAGCGGCTGTGCGACTTCTTCGACCACGTGATGCCGCGGTTCCGCGACCGGCTGGAGCTGTACGGCGGCCCGACGCCGCTCTTCTACAAGCACGACATCGAGAGCCAGATCGAGCAGCTGGCGGCCAAGACCGTGAACCTGCCGTCGGGCGGCTCGATCGTGATCGAGCCCACGGAGGGAATGACCGCTATCGACGTCAACTCCGGCCGCCTCGTCCGCGAGGCGAACCCGGAGGACCTGGCGCTCAAGACGAACCTCGAGGCGGCGCGCGAGATCATGCGCCAGCTGCGCCTGCGCGACCTCGGCGGGATCATCGTGATCGACTTCATCGACATGAAGCAGGAGCGCCACAAGCGCGAGCTGGAGAACGAGGTCCGCGAGGAGTCGCGCCGGGACCGCTCGCAGATGGTGATCCTGCCGCTGTCCCAGTTCTGCCTGCTCGAGATCGCGCGGCAGAAGACCCGGCCGAGCCTCCAGGTCGTCTCGAGCGACCCCTGCCCGGCGTGCGGCGGCTCCGGGTTCATCAAGAACATCGAGTCGATGGCGCTCGAGGTGATGCGCGCGCTCAAGTCGACGCTCGACCGCGACGACATCGCGGTGGTCGAGGCGCGCGTGAGCCCGGACGTGGCCGGCTACCTGAAGGGACGGCTCGACGACCTCAAGCAGCTCGAGGAGCGCCACAAGAAGCGGATCCACCTCAGCCCGACGCGCGAGCTCGCGTCGAACCGCGTCGAGTTCTCCTGCTACAACACCGACGGCGAGAAGGTCTACGACTTCGTGAAGTGATGTCCGCCGCGCTCGACCGCTGGCGCCCGCTCTTCAACAAACTCGAAGGATCGGAGGCCTGGTCGAGCGACGATCCCGAGGTCCATCCCAAGTTCCTCCACGCGTTCCGACGCCACCCTGGGCTCCTCGGCGAGGTCTTCCGCGGCGTGGTCCGGGGGGACGAAATTCTCGAACGGCTCCGGCGGATCCTCGCCGTCCCGGGGGTAGGAGGACGACGATGCGTACCTCGTCGGCCGTCATCCGGCGCCGATGCGCGGGGGCTTGCGGCGCTGCGCGACCTCGTCCCCGGGGTACGGCTCCGGGCGGAGGTGGCCGAGGGAGAAGCGCCCGAAGCCCGGGGAGAATTGGAGGCGGAGGTCCATGACGGGCGAGGCGACATCGTCCGGGGACTGAAGCCGGAAGAGAGCGACGTCCTCCTGCTGGAGGAGCCGCTCTACCAGCTGGCGTGCAATGCCGACATCGCCCACTTTGTGCTCTGGCCGCTTTATCGCCGGGCGTCGGGACTCGAGGATCCCTTCGCCCCCTACGTGGAGCTCTGGTCGGCCGGAGCGACGGTACGATACGAGGAGCCCGACGTCTGCCGGGTCTGGATCCCCAAATTGGCCTGAATTTGCCGAGAAAAGGCTTGCTCCCCCGGGGGCCGTTTGATATAAAAATCCCCCTCATGTACGCTATCTTCAAGAACGGCGGCCGGCAGTATCGCGCGGAAAAAGGCGCGACCCTCGAGCTCGACCAGCAGGGGCCCAAGGAGGGCGAGAAGCTGGAGTTCAACGAGGTCGTGCTCGTCCACGACGGCCAGAAGGCGACGATCGGCGCCCCCACGGTGAAGGGCGCGAAGGTCCTCGCCGAGGTCGTGAAGAACTTCCGCGGCGACAAGATCCGCGTGTTCAAGTTCCGGAAGCGCGAAGGCTACCACCGCACCCGCGGCCACCGCTCCGAGCTCACGCTGGTCAAAGTCACGGACATCGTGACGGGCTAAAGCGCCCCCCGACCGCGTCCGCCGTGGTACACTCCCCTCGTGGCTGACGCTTCCCGCTGGATCGTCCGCGCCGGCGCGTTCCTGATCCTGCTGTCGCCGCTGCTGCCGCAGTGCGACCAGGCCGGACGCCGGTTCAGTCCGCTCACCTACCTGGGCGAGCTTTCGCCGACCGTCCCGCCGATGGAATGGCTGGGCATCGCCGTCGCCCTGTTCCTGCCGATGGCGGCGGGCGCCGCGCTGCTGGCGGGATCCTGGCGCCGCGCCGGGCCGTCGGCAGGCGTTCGGGCCCTCACGCTGGCGGTCCTCCTGCCCACGTCGTTCCTCCTGGCCACGGTGGGATCGCTCCTGCTGACGCACACCGCGTCGGGCCCCCAGGGGCCGAGCGCGTCGTTCGCCCTCTCGCTCCTGCTCTTCCTCCTGCCGCTGGCGCTGGGCGGGCTCTCGCTCGCGCGCCTGGTCGGCGGCGATTTCGCCCGGTCGTCCGGCGGCTTCGCTCGCCTCTCCCTCGGCCTCCTCCTGGCGCTGCACGGGTTCTTCCTGGTCGACATCGGCTGGGACGTGCTGGTATCCTTGCTGAAGCAAAATGGAACTCTCCGCGCGCTGGCCGGCGCGTGGTCCGCTCCTGCGGGCGGCCTGATGGTCGCCGCGGGCGAGATCCTCACCCGCCTCCGGCCGCGCGTCGTCGTGGACACCGCCCCCGCTTCCGGTTAGGATCCCCTCTCCGGGGGAAGGGAATAGGGAGATTGTCTTGGCCGAAATCCAGGATTCGGATTTCCTCCGGATTCTCCGCGAGAGCCCGGTCGTCTCGCCCGAGGAAGTCCGCTCCGCCCAGGAACTTCAACGGGGCGAGCTCGACCGCCAGGGCTCGTGCCGGAGCCTCTTCGCCATCCTTTGCGAGAAGGGGCTGATCGACGAGCGCGTCGTCCGGTCGCTCAAGCCGTCGACCGACGGAGGCCGCCCCGGCGACGTCACGCCCCACACGCCGACCGTCATCCTCCCACCGCCCGACGAGACCCCGTCGGACGTCCGGCGGCCCGCCTCGAACTCCTCGATCGCGAGCATTCGCTCGGCCCGGAAGCGGCCCGCCAACGTCGACGCCGCCGCGGCCGACCCGCGCAACCGCCTCGGGCCCTACATCATGGTCAGCGAGGTGGGGCGGGGCGGCATGGGCCGCGTCTACCGCGCGTGGGACGAAAACGTCGGCCGCTGGGTCGCCCTCAAGGTCATCGACACCGAGGACATCGCCGACCGCGAGCGGTTCGTCCGCGAAGCGCAGATCGCCGGCCGGCTGAGCCATCCGTCGATCGCGACGGTGTTCCACGCGGGCGAGGAGGACCGGCTCGGCTACATCGCGATGCAGTTCATCGACGGCTGGCCGATCGACGCCCAGCCGCTGCCGCTCCTCAGCGCGCTCGCGCTGGTCCGCGACGCCGCGCAGGCGCTCAGCTACGCCCACGAGCAGGGCGTGGTCCACCGCGACGTGAAGCCCGGCAACCTCATGCTCGACGAGCAGGGCCACGTGTTCCTCACCGACTTCGGCCTCGCCAAGGAGAAGGTGGCGGCCGAGTCCGCGAGCGCGCAGCTGTCGATCACGGGGACGACGTTCGGGACGCCGCAGTACATGTCGCCCGAGCAGGCGCGGGGCGAGCACAAGAAGATCGACGGCCGGAGCGACGTCTACTCGCTCGGCGCGACGCTCTACGCGCTCCTGGCGCGGCGGCCGCCGTTCGTGTCGAAGAACCTGGCGACGCTGCTTCTCGAGGTGCTCGACAAGACGCCGCCGCGGCTTTCGCGCTTCAACAAGGAGATCTCGCCCGAGCTGGAGATGCTGGTCGAGCGGGCGATGGCGAAGGAGCCGGGGAAGCGGTTCCCGTCGATGGCCGCGTTCGCCGAGGCGCTCGACCGCATGATCCGCGACGGCCACTACGCGGGCCGGTACGGCATGGCGAAGGCCGTGGCCCGCCGGTGGGTCCCGCGCGTGGCGGCGGTCGCGGCGATCGGCGCGGCGCTCTGGTTCGGCCTGCCGCTCCTCAAGGCGACGCCCAAGGCGCCGCCGCCCTACGATCCGGTGCCCGAGCTCTACGGCAACGCGGTCACGGAGCTCCACACGCTGGAAGGGCAGCCGCTGACCGCGACGGTGATCCGCGAGCGCGTGGAGGCGGGCGTGCTGGCGCCGCTCGCGGAGGTGCTGCGGCTCCGGCCCGGCGACGCGCGGGCGCGCGGGGCGAAGGTCCGCGCGCTCTACGCGGCGGGCGACCGCGAGGGCGCGGCGCGGGAGCTGGCGGCGCTCGGGTCGCAGAAGGAGACCGACTACCGGCTGGCGCTGGTCTCGGCGCTGCTCGCGCTCGAGAAGGCGCTGGAGAAGCCTTGTCCGCTGCCGGTGGTCGAGGCGCCGGGGTTCGAGTGGGACCAGCCGCCGGAGCGGATCGTCGCGGGGATCGGGTCGGTGTCGGCCGCCAAGGTCGCGCCGGACCTCGCGGACGAGTACGAGAAGGACAAGCCGGCGATCCAGGGGCTGGAGGCGCTGGGCGCGGGCGACTACGCCCGGGCGGCGGACCTGCTGGAGAAGAATCTGCTGCCGGTGTTCGAGTCGGCGCGGATCCGCGCGGCGTATCTCGCGCGCCGGTTCGAGTCGGTCCGCGACGTGAAGGGCCGGCGCGAAGGATTCGGCGCGCGGCTCGCGCTCGCGTCCGACCTCGAGGCGCTGCTCTCCGATCCGGACGCGGACCGTCCCCTGGTCCATGCGGCGCTGGCGCGGCTCGAGGGGGCGGCGGCGCACGTTGAGCCGGGGCTGGCGGGCGCTCCGCCGGAGCGGCGGGCGGCGCTGCTCTCGGTGCGTCTGCGGTCGAAGTCGGCGACGTGGGTGGACGGGGAGAAGGAGTACCGGGAAGCGATGGCGCTGGCGGGCGAGTCGCCGTCGACGTGGTCGGGCCGGCTGGCGGCGATCGAGCTGCGGCTGGGTCTGGGGGTGCGGCAGCTGCGGTCCCGGGCGGACGGCCGGCCGATGCTCGAGGAGGCGGTACGGCGGGCGGACGATCTGGCGTCGAAGGCGCCGAAGTGGGCGCCGCCGCGCCTCCTGGCGGCGCAGGCGCGGCTCAAGCTGGGGCGTCTGGAGGAGGCGCGGGCGGACATCACGAAGGCGGGGGACGGCGTGCGGGCGCGGCTGCTGTCGGCGGCGGTGGAGCTGTCGGCGGCGGAAGGGGAGATGCGGGCGGGCCGTCCGTACGTCGAGCTCGTCCGGTCGTCGCAGCGGGCGGCGCTGCAGGCGGGGCGGTCGCATCCGGAGGCGCTGACGCTGCTGGGGATGGGGTCGCTGCTGCTGGCGCTGCAGGCGATCGCGGACAACCAGAACGAATCGAAGCACGTCGGGGACGCGATGGAGTCGCTGTCGGCGGCGATCCAGGCGGGGTGGATCGACGCGCAGTACCAGCGGGCGCAGGCGCAGTTCCTGCTGGCGGAGATCCGTCGCCGGGAGGGCGGGAAGGGCGCGAAGGAAGCGGGCGAAGGGGCGCTGGCGGACGCCGACGCGGTGCTGGCGGCGGCGCCCGAGTTCCATTTTGCGCGCCTGCTGCGGGGCAACGTGAACTTTTCTCTGGGCAGGGACGCCGACGCGGTGGCAGACTGGCGTGCCCTGATCGCGGCGGACCGGTCGTGGGACACGCCGGCGCTGCGCTCGGACATTCAGCGGGCCCTGGATCGTCAGAACAAATGAAGCACGCGCGCCGTCTGCTCCTGCTGCTGCTGTTGGCCTGGCTCGCCCCGGGCTGCGACATCGCCCTCGGCGTCTACTTCGCGACGAAGAAGAGCGGGTCGAGCGGCAGTTCGCTGCCGCTGATTTCGATCGAGGCCACGGACGCCGACGCGTCCGAGCCGGGCTCGAACACCGGAACGTTCACGATCACGCGGACGGGAAGCACGTCCTCCGCGCTCGATGTGTTCTTCACGGTATCGGGAACCGCGACGTCGGGCACGGACTACACGGCGCTGACCAGTCCGGTGACGATTCCGGCGGGGCAACTCAGCGTGACGTTGACGGTCACGCCGGTGGACGACTTCACGGCAGAGGTTGCCGAAACCGTGATCGTGACGATCACGAACACGGCGAACTACAACGTCGCGGCGCCGGGGAATGCGACAGTGACGATCGATGATGACGACGACGATCGGTATCACGTCTGGGTTGCGAACCTGACGCCCGGCGAAGCCGCTGCGCAGGAGACCGCGCTCCAGGGAGGCGTGGGAAATCCGGATTCCGGAATCTGGACCGAGGTGCTCCCAGTGGTGGGAACGCAGTTGACGACGGCGGAGTTTGTTCCGCCGGCGAACATGAACACGATCCTGATCCAGGCGAACGTGATTCAGCCCTACGAGATCGATTCGATCGAAGTGATGGATTCGGCCGGAACGGTCGTGGATTGGCCGGTTGGGACTGTCTATCAGGCGCGAATGAGCAATCCCAACAATATCAAGGGAGCCCCCGATGGGGTCATCGCGGTTACGGCAGCAACCGCGACGAATAAGGCCATCGTTTTCACCCAGTTCAATCCTTCAGCCGGTGGGATTGCGAGGTTCCGTGTTGGACTTTGGAGACCTGGATCACAGATATCCGGTGATCTGATTTGGACTCGAACCCTCGCGCAAGCGAACGATCAGATCGCAGGTGGTGCTGCGGTGAGTGCCGGCGGAACCACCTACCTTACGTTCCATGATGCAACTAGCCCTAGGGCTGTCTATGCGATGACATATGACCCAAATGGCGTAGCGTCTGCTCTAACGCTAGTGGCAAGTGGAGTTACCGCAACAGAAGGAAGTGAGTCAGTCGCAATAGATGATGCCAATAGCGCAGTTTATGTAGCCGCCACTGTAGCCGATGGAAACATTGGAGTTGAGAAATACTCCCTAGGTATGGTCGACACGACTCCAACCCCAGGAACATTTTTCTTTGGGACCAGTTTTTCTGGTGCTGAACGAGTCGAAGCAAACGGAATAACCGTGGATAGTGGTGGGAATGTGATTGTTGCTGGGGGAATTGCTGTTCTCCTGCAGGGAATTGATCATTGGATGACCAAACTCAATTCCGCAGGTATTCAGCAATGGCCTTTCCCGCCGACTCAGCAGGCTGATTCAGCCGATACGTGGTGGCGTGCGGTTGCTGCCGATAGCTCCGGAAATTTATTTGGAGTAGGCGATCTGACCTCCTCAGGATCGAGAGAGGTCTTTACTCAGCGCGTCTTGTCGAGTGGATTGGCGGACTGGAACAATTCTCTTTCAAATAGTGGTCAGGTTGATCTGGGCAACGCTGTTGCAATTGACCTTTCGAGCGCGGCAAACAACGTTGTCGTTGCGGGATTTCAAACTGTGGCAGGTCAGGGAAAGAATGCGGTGCTCCACAAGTATACGAATGCCGGGGGAGGCATCGCCCCCTTCCCCATCACCTACAACGGACCTGCAAACGGAGACGATGAGATCCTTGATATCGCCGTCGATTCCGCTAATGGCGCCATTTATGCCGTCGGATATGAAACTGTTCTAGGCCAGGGCACCAACATGTGGATCCGGAGGTATGCGTCCAACGGATCAGTCGTCTGGACGCGCACCCATCATCACGCGGGAGCTGGCAACGCAGGCAATGATCGTGCCGTCAGCGTAGCTCTCAATGGCGCACATGTGATTGTTGTGGGAGACATCACGCTTGCCGGCGGAGGGAAGGAGATCCATGTCCGCAGATACGTTAAGTAGGCTGCTGATTCTCCCGATCCTCGCCTGCGCGGGGGGCTGCTCCCTGGTCGCCCAGGGGACCTCCCAGGAAGTCGAGTTCACCTCGGAGCCGGCGGGCGCCAGCTTCACCGTCGCGGGACGCACCGAAACAACGCCGGCGAAATTCTCAATTCCGAAGAACGACTACACCATCACCTTCCAGCGCGAAGGATATAAGGACGTCGAGTTCGACCTCCGGCGCAAGCTCAATCCCTGGTTCTACGGCTCCATCGCAATGGGTCTTATCGCCTCCACCATCGACATCACCACCGGCGCCTGGAAGGAGTTCGATACCACCGAGGTCAAAGTCGTCCTCGAACCCTTGCCGGGACGGATCCAGGAGCTTCAAGTCCAGATCACCAGCGTTCCGGAGGGCGCGGACATCCTCATCAACAAGCTCTCCTACGGGAAAACGCCCCGGACCTTTGCGATCCCCTGGCGCACCGACGAACGGGAGAAACCCCTCGAACTGAGGCTTGCCGGATACGAGCCGTCCAGCGCCGCGCTCCATCGGACGGACAAGTCGCTCCAGCGGACCCTCGTGCCGCTGCCCGTCCCCGTCACCCACCAGATCAACTCGAAGCCCGACAAGGCGGAAGTCCGCGTCGATGGGCGGCCCGTCGGGAAGACGCCGATCCCCGTCGACCTCTCCTGGAAGGTCGGCGACAAGCCCCGCATCGTCGAGTGGTCCCTCGAGGGCTACAAGACCGAGAAGCGCGACATCACCCGCGACACCAAAGAACTCTCCGTCGACCTTCAGGAAGCCGTCGAGGAAATCGTCCTGCCGCTCAAGGTCGAGCCCGCCGGCGCCAAGGTCGTCGTCGACGGCGCCCCGCAGCCCGAGGGATCCAAAGTCGTCAAGCTTCTGTGGTCGATCTCGAAATCCAAGCACACCCTGGTCTTCTCGCAGCCGGGATACATGACCAAGTCGGTCGAGGTGAAACGCGCCGACGCCGCCCGACCTCTTGAAGTGCGGCTTGCTCCGGCGCTTCCCGGTAACCAGTAACCCGTAACCGGTAACCGGTAACCGGTCCGAGGTCCCCCTCCGGCACCTCCCCCGGGGGGAGGTCGGGAGGGGAGGTCTTACGGGTTACCGGTTACGGAGTACCGGTTACGGTTTTGGCTTGAGGTGCCGGTCCAGGAACCCGAGCACCTTCGGACGCAGGTCCTGCTGCTTCGGTTCCAGGTGGAAGCTGTGGGGCGCGCCGTCCACCACCACCAGCTCGTGCTCGATGCCCGCCGCCTTCAGCGCCTCCGCGAGACGCTCCGACTGCGCCAGCGGCACCGTCGTGTCCTTCGTCCCGTGGAAGATCAGCACCGGCGGATCGTCCTTCGTCGCCCACGTCACCGGCGAGCCCTGCTTCAGCAGCTCCGGATCCTCGCCGCCTTTCGACATCAGCACGAAGTCGTGGACCCCGTAGAGCGGGATCGCCGCCTGGACCCGGCACGAGACGTCGCCCCAGGGCTCCTTCGGATCGAGGCCGTCCGCGGGCGACGTCAACGCCACCATCGCCGTCAGGTGGCCGCCGGCCGAGCCGCCGATCACGCCGATGTGGTCCGGGTCGATCCGGTACTTCGAGGCGTGCTTGCGGAGCCAGCGGACCGCGATCTTGCAGTCGTGCAGGTTGCGCGGCCAGACCTCGGCCAGCGTCTTCGCGAACGAGTCCTGCTTCTTCGCCAGCAGGTAGTTCACGCTCGCGCCGACGTAGCCCGCCTTCGCCAGCGTCGTGCCGATGTTCTGCTCGCGCGCCGCGCCCTTGTCGCCGCCGCTCCAGCCGCCGCCGTGGATGATCAGCACCGCGGGAAAGCCCTTCGGCGGCGCGTCCGCCGTGGGCAGGTAGAGATCGAGCTTCTCCTTGCGGTCGGGACCCAGGTACTCGACGTCCTTCTCGATCTTGACGCCGGGGTCCTGGGGGAGCAGCAGCAGGACGAGCGCGAGGACGGTTCTCATGCCTAACCTACGCCGGAACGCTCTTGTTTTTTGGGGCGAAACAGGTATCCTCTCCCTCCCATGTTCCGCGACGAAGCGAAGCTCAAGGTCAAGGCCGGCGACGGCGGGGACGGCTGGGTCTCCTTCCGCCGCGAGGCGTGCGTCCCTCGAGGAGGCCCCGACGGCGGCGACGGCGGGAAGGGCGGCGATCTCGTCCTGCTCGCCGACGAGAACTACAACACGCTCTACCACCTGATCCACCAGCCGCGCTTCGTGGCCCAGTCCGGCGAGCGCGGGAGCCAGAGGAACTGCAGCGGGAAGATGGGGCGCGACATGGTCGTCCACGTCCCGGTGGGGACGCTGATCCGCGACGTCGACAAGAACGTCCTCCTCAAGGATCTCTCGCGGAACGGCGACCGCATCGTCGTCTGCAAGGGGGGCCGGGGCGGCAAGGGCAACCAGCACTTCGCCACCTCGACCAACCAGGCGCCCCGGAATTCCGTGCCCGGGGGCAAGGGCGAGGAGCGGACCATCCGGCTGGAACTCAAGATGATCGCGGACGTCGGCCTCGTGGGGCTTCCCAACGCGGGGAAGTCGACGCTCATCTCCCGGATCTCCGCCGCGCGGCCGAAGGTCGCCAATTATCCCTTCACTACCATCGTGCCCAACCTGGGCATCATCCGGGGCAAGGACTACCGCGACATCGTCGTCGCCGACCTGCCGGGCATCATCGAAGGAGCCCACGAGGGCAAGGGGCTGGGCGACCGGTTCCTCAAGCACGTCGAGCGGACGCGGGTGATCGTTCATCTGGTCGACGTCTCGCCCGAGGCGCTCCAGCCTCCGAGCCAGGCGTACGCGACCATCCGCAAGGAGCTGGAAAGCTACAGCCCGGTGCTGGCCGGGAAGCCGGAGATCGTGGCGGCGACCAAGATGGACGCCACGGGGGCGAAGAAGGGGGCCGCCGCCCTCAAGAAGAAAGTGAAGAAAATCGTGGAAATCTCCGCGGTCACCGGAGACGGCCTCAAGGAGCTGGTCCGGGAGCTTTTCCGCGCTACCGCCCCCGGGGATGGGGTAGAATAACCGGCAGCCGAATTCCTCGAAGGGGCCGGAATTAGGGGACGCCACGCCATGGAACTTGCCAGCATCTTCGCCGCGATGGTCAAGGAGGACGCCTCCGACCTCTTCCTCAAGGTCGGCGTGCCCCCCGCCATGCGCGTGGTCGGCCGCGTCATCTCGATGGGCGGCAACCCGCTCACCGAGGAGAACATGCTCGAGATGTTCAACGAGGTGTGCGACGACTTCGCGAAGAAGAAGTTCGCCGAGAAGGGCGAGGTCGACGTCTCCTACGAGATCTATGGCGTCGGCCGCTTCCGCGCCAACATCTTCCGCCAGCGCGGCTACATCGGCATGGTGTTCCGCCACATCCACTCGAAGATCCCGACGATGGAGGAGCTGAACCTCCCGGCCGAGCAGCTGCGCCGCCTGGCGCTCCTGCCCCGCGGCCTGGTGCTCGTCACCGGCACGGCCGGCTCGGGCAAGTCGACCACCATCGCGTCGATGATCAATTACGTCAACGAGACCGAGGAGCGCCACATCATCTCGGTCGAGGACCCGATCGAGTTCACGTTCACCGACCAGAAGTGCGTCATCGACCAGCGCGAGGTCGGCCAGGACACCGATTCGTTCGTCACGGCGCTCAAGCACGCCGTCCGCCAGTCGCCCGACGTCATCTTCATCGGCGAAATGCGCGACATCGAGACGATGGAGGCGGCGATCAACGCGGCGGAAACCGGCCACCTGGTGTTCTCCACGCTCCACTCGCTCAACGCGATGCAGACCGTGGACCGCATCATCAACTTCTTCCC
>Ga0134121_10000700_pt1 | contig 35943 bp, 26 predicted proteins | sample KB301_FD_96463 | JGI IMG/M metagenome (GOLD analysis project Ga0134121, IMG submission 96463) | Terrestrial soil microbial communities without Nitrogen fertilizer from Kellogg Biological Station, Michigan, USA - KB3-0-1 | ecosystem: Environmental > Terrestrial > Soil > Unclassified ...
CGGAAAGCCGCCAAGAGATAGGCCCACGTAACTCCTTGGTAGTGGAGGGGGTGGGATTCGAACCCACGAGGCCCTTGCGGACCCACCAGTTTTCAAGACTGGCGCTTTCAACCGCTCAGCCACCCCTCCGGGAACGGAATCGCGAATCAGGAATCACGGGAAGAGAATAAGCGACTTGGGGGACTACCGGGAGGCGGGGCGCCGTGATCGGTGGCAGGTCACGAGGTGAGCGTACATGAACCTCGAGCGCGGGGTCAAGGGCGGCGTAAGATAGGGGGAGGATGACCCTCATGCGATGGCTGGTGACGGCGGCACTCCTGCTCGGCTCAACCGGGGCGGCGTTCGCCGACACCTACGTCTACGTCTCGATGGCCCCGGAGCAGAAGATCCGGATCTTCAAGCTGGATCCGGCCGATGGACGCCTGACGCCGGTCGACGACGTGGCGGTCGACGGGGCGCCCGGGTCACTCGGGATCGATCCCCGAAAGAAGTTCCTCGTCGCGTCGCTGCGCACCACCAGCAAACTGGCGAGCTTCGAGATCGATTCGGCGTCCGGCAAGCTGAAGGCCCTCGGAACCGTCGACCTGGGGCAGGGACAGAACGCGGCGTTCGTCGGCACCGATCGGACCGGCCGCTGGGTGATCTCCGCCTCGTACATGGCGGGAAAGGTCGTCGTCCATCGGCTGGGAGACGACGGAAGGATCGAGTCGCCCGCGGTGGAGACCGTAACCACGGCGGTGACGGCCCATTCGTTCTCCACCGGACGCGACAATCGCTTCGTCTTCGTCCCCCACGTTGCTCCCAACGCGGTCTACCAGTTCAAGTTCGACCCCGAGACGGGGAAGCTCCGCGACGCGGGCAAGGCGTCCGGCGGCGCCGAAAAGGCCGGCCCGCGCCACATCGCCTTCCACCCGACCCTGAACCTCGCGTTCACGTCCGACGAGACGGGCAGTTCCATTACGGCGTACGGCTACGAGACCGGGACGGGACTGAAGCCCGTCCAGACGCTCTCGACGCTGCCCGCGGAGTTCAAGGGCCCGAACACGACGGCCGACGTGAAGGTCCATCCGAGCGGGAGATTCGTGTGGGTCTCGAACCGCGGACAGGACAGCCTGGCGGGATTCTCCATCGACGCGGCCGGCAGGCTCTCGGCGATCGGGCAGACGCCGACCGAGCAGACGCCGCGCTCCTTCGAGATCGAGCCCGACGGAAAGTACGTGTTCGGGGCCGGCGAGGGCTCCGGCAACCTGGCCGTCTTCAACGTCGATCTCGAGAGCGGAAAGCTCACCCGCCTCCACACCCTCGAGGTGGGTAAAAGCCTCACGTGGGTCCTGGCCCTGAAGTTCTAGATCAAACGAAGGAGCCCCTCTCCCCGGGCTTGGAGGTTAACGCCTTCCGGATTCCGGATGCTGGATTCTGGATGCCGGATGCTTACTTCGACGCCTGGCGGCGCGAGCGGAAGAACGACTTGAGGATCTCGGAGCAGCGGTCGCCGAGCACGCCCTTGACCACCGGGATCCGGTGGTTGAGCCGCTTCTCGTTCACGATGTTGAACACCGATCCGCAGGCGCCCGCGATCGGATCGTCGCAGCCGTACACGATCCGCGCCACGCGCGAGTTGACCAGCGCGCCGGCGCACATGGGGCAGGGCTCCAGCGTGACGTAGATCTCGGCCCCTTCGAGCCGCCAGTTCTCCAGCGCCTCGGCCGCCTGCGTGATCGCGATCATCTCGGCGTGAGCCGTCGCGTCGTGGAGCATCTCGACCTGGTTGTGGGCCCGGCCGATCACGTGGCCTTCGCGGACGATGAGGGCGCCGACCGGGACTTCTCCGGCTTCGGCCGCCCGTTCGGCCAGACGCAGCGCCTCGGCCATGTACTTCTCCTCGGGCGAGGCCGGCGGGTTCATTTCGGCATGATCCACCAGAGGAGCGCCCAGGCGGCCACGCCGGCCGCCAGGATGCCCGCCACCAGCGGCCACACGTTCTCCTCGGTCGTCGCCTCCACCGGCGCCTCCTTCGGGATCAGAGATTCGTCCACGGGCAGTCCGACCGACCTCCGCAGCGCGACGATCGCCTCGTTCGGCGAGCGGTGGCGCCTGGCGACTTCCTTCGAGCACATCTTCTTCACGACGTCTTCGAGCACCTGGGGCACTTCCGGCGACGTCTCCCGGATCGAGGGGAGCGGGTCGTTGATCTGCCGGTTGAGCGTGTCGACGAGGCTCTTGCCTTCGAACGGCTTCCGCCCGGTCAGCATCAGGAACGTCAGGATGCCGCAGGAGTAGAGATCCGCCGGCGGGCCCGACCCCTCGCCGCGGGCCTGCTCGGGGGCCATGTAGGCCGGCGTGCCCACGACATTGCCTGAGAGCGTGAGGATCGTCTGGGCCTCGGCGTCCTTCGCGAGGCCGAAGTCGATGACCTTCGCGTGCCCCGACGAGGTGAGCAGCACGTTGGCCGGCTTGATGTCGCGGTGGATGATCCCCTTCGAGTGGGCATGGTGGAGCCCGGCCAGGATGTCGGACATGATCTCCACCGTCTGGAGCGGCCGGACCTTCTTTTCCTTCATGATGAGGTCGATGAGCGAGCCGCCGTCCACGTACTCCATCACGATGTACGTGTAGTTCTCCTCCTTCGCCATCTCGATCGTCGCGACGATGTTCGGATGCTCCAGGCGCGCGGTGGAGCTCGCCTCGCGCTTGAACCGGCCCTGGATGCCGGGCATCCTGCTGAACTCCTCGGTCAGGATCTTGACCGCGACTCGCTGCTCGGTGGTCATGTGCTGGGCGAGATAGACGGCGCCCATGCCGCCCTTGGCGAGGCGCTTGAGGATCTTGTACTTGCCGCCGAAGACGCGCCCTTCGAACGGGTCCTTCCGGGACGCCGGGGCGGTCGGAAGCATGCCCGGCAGCGGGGTGGGGGACCGGCCGAAGGGGGGGACGACGGGACCGCTCGGGGTCGGGGTGCCGGTCTGCTGGGGCATCGGGAGCGGCGCCAGCAGCGCCTCGTCCACCACGACCTCGAGGTACATCATGCAGGGTTCACATTTGTACCGGCGGTTGGCCTGGAAGTCGGGGACGGTGAACCGCCGGCCGCAGGTGGGGCAGCGGAGGTTGGCGGTGCTCTTATGGGCGAGGACGCGGGCCACCTGATCGGGCTTGGCCATGCCGAGGTTCAGGATGACGTGGGCGAGCGTGAGGGTCAGCCCCTGCTTGCTGAAGGTCTCCTGGAACTCGAGGCAGCGCTTGAGCTTTTCCGCGTCGAGCACCCCGAGCTGGACGAAGGCCTCGGGGGGGGGCGGGACGTGGGTGTCCATGTCGGGGCCATCATATCCCCGGGTCCGGGAAGGCGCAAGGAGGGCATGTCCCGGAGGCCGAAACGGCCGATAGAACCATCAGGGTTCAAATGGTTGTGGATCCCCCGGGTTGGGAATTCTGCTTCAGATTTGTCCCGGGAGCGCGTAGAATAATAACCTAGGGGAAGCTGTCCGACGAATTCAGTTTTTCGTTGGGGCTTTTGGGGAGCCTTTCCGCCTCCGGGAGTCCGGAGCGGTCCCGGTTTTGCCCGTTGAGTCTTGGGTGGAGCGTGGCAGGTCCTTTGGATCCTGATGACGGCGGACAGCAGCTGCTTCTCGGGAAGATGCTGCTGGAGCGCGGCCTGATCACGCCGGATCAGCTGCGGGAAGCCCTCGTCGAACGCGCCCGGACCCTGTCCGACGGCGGACGCCCGGCGAGCCCGCTGGGGGGCATCCTCGTCCGCAAGGGCTACCTGACCGACGACCAGCTTCAGGGGCTGATGGCCGAGACGGGCGCGGATTCGCCGCCGCCGTTCTCCCCTCCGCCCCCGCCCGCACCCACGCCGAGGCCCCATTCGTCGATCGCCATGCCCGTCCCGTCCGGCCCCACGCTGCCGGCCATGACGATGGACGACCCGCTCACCGAGGGCGGACAACTCGGCAAGTACCGGCTCCTGCGCGAGCTGGGCCGCGGCGGCATGGGCGTGGTCTATGAGGCGGTCGACGCCCAGCTCAACCGCAAGGTCGCGCTCAAGCTGATGCTGACGAACCCCAACGCCGACCCCAAGGAGCGGGCGCTGGAGGAGGAGCGGTTCGTCCAGGAAGCCCAGCTCAGCGCGAAACTCAAGCATCCCCACATCGTCACGGTCTACGAGGCCGGCCTGCTCGAGGGGCGCCAGTTCTTGAGCATGGAGATGATCGAAGGCCAGGCCTTCAACGACTGGCGCAAGACCGTCACGATCCGCGACCAGATCAAGGTGCTGGCCGACGTCTCGACCGCCGTCCACCACGCCCACGAGCAGGGCATCCTCCACCGCGACTTGAAGCCGAGGAACATCCTGGTCTCCGGTTCCGGCCACGCGTACGTCACCGACTTCGGCCTCGCCAAGTCTCTCGGCAAGAACGTCCACCAGTCGCTCACCGGCTCCGGCGCCGTCGTCGGCACGCCGGCGTACATGAGCCCCGAGCAGGCGCAGGGGCTGGACCGCGTCGACTGGCGCACCGACATCTATTCCCTGGGCGTGATCCTCTACGAGTGCATGACGGGCCGCACGCCGTTCACCGGCGAGTCGCCCATCGAGATCCTCATGAAGGTCGTGAAGGATCCGGTCGTGCCGCCGCTCCAGGTGGTCGACGCCGGCGTCGCGCTCGGCCTCGACAAGGCCATCGAGAACATCTGCCTCAAGGCGCTGGCGAAGAAGGACCGCGACCGCTACGTCACGGCGCAGGCGCTGGCCGACGATCTGTCCAAGTGGCTCGCGGGCGAAAAGGTCCACGTCGTCGCCCCCAAGGCGCCGAAGGGGCCGGCGAGCAAGCGGGTGTACGTCCTGGCCGCGGTGCTGCTCCTGGCGCTCTGCGGCGGCTTGGGCTACCTGGGCTACGCCACCTCGCGGGAATCCATCCGCGTGGAGCTGGAGGTCGGGAAGCAGAAACTCGAAGAGGAGGATTACGAGGAGGCGAAGGTCCAATTCCGCCTGGCCCTGATCAAGAACCCGAAGAACCCGGAGGCCATCGCCGGCGCGAAGGCCGCCGAGGAGGGGCTCAAGCGCAAAGAGCACGAGCGCGACGAGCAGCTCCGGGCGGAGGTGCGGAAGAAGTTCGAGACGGCCGAGGAGTTGCAGCTCAAGGCCGACGAGATCCGCAAGAAGGAGCGCGAGGCGGTCGACGAGGTGGAGCGCCAGCGGCTCTCCGAGGAGCTCCGCAAGACGCAGCTCAGCCAGAAGAAGGCCCAGGAGGAGGCGGAGAAGGCCGAGGAGGATTTCCGGCGGACGCAGAAGTTCGTCGTTCCCCTGCCGGGCAGCAAGACCGACGAGTGGGACAAGTCGATCAACCTGATGCCCATGATCGATCCCAAGCGGAACGCCATTTGGGGGACGTGGGAGATCCAGGACGGCCAGCTCGTCTCCGACCGCTCGCCGTTCGCGCGCATCGAGATCCCGTTCCACGTGCCCCAGGAGTACGACTTCCGCATGGTGTTCGAGCGGCGCACCGGCGCAGGCAGCGTGAACGTCATGCTCTCCCGCGGCGGCCGCCAGTTCCGCTGCGAGCTGGGCGGCGAGCAGAACACCCGGTTCGCGTTCGAGAGCGCCAAGCCGGTCAAGCCCGCCGAGATCAACGCCCAGAAGATGGACGCGCTGTGCCTGAGGAACGACCTGAGCTACACGCTGCTGGTCCAGGTCCGCGCCGAGGGGGCGAAGGCGTTCCTCGACGGGAAGCCGATCCTCCTGTGGGACACCGACTACGCCGACATCGGCCTCAGCCCGTACTGGAAGCTCCGCAACACGCTCCGGCTCGGCGTGGGCAGCCACGAGTGCGAGACCATCTTCCGCCGCATGGAGCTCCTCGAAGTGTCGGGGAAGGGCAGCAAGAAGGACTACCAGCTTCCGCCTACGATGCGGGCGATCAACGTGATCCCCGCGACGCTCCAGCCGGGGCTGGTCGGCGAGTACTACATCGGCACCTCGTTCCAGACGCTCGCCGTCCGGCGGGTGGACAACATGATCGACTTCCGGTGGAACGAAGGCCCCGCCTGGGCGCTCGGCCCGATCGACTCCTTCTCCGCGCGCTGGAGCGGCTACCTCCACGTCCCCCGCAGCGGGAAATACTATTTCAGCGCGGCGGCCGACGACGGCGTGCGGATCATGATCGACGACGTCCAGGTGCTGGGAGCCTGGAACAGCCGCTCCGAGACGCCGCGCACCTTCGAGGTCCCGCTCGAGGAGGGCTACCACAAGTTCTCGATGGAGTATTTCGAGAAGGCGTACCTGGCCGGCATGGTGCTGAGCTGGACCCTCACGCCGACCCAGCCCGCGATGCCCATCGGGCCGAAGTCCTTCTTCCACGCGAGCACGGACGCGCTGTTCATGGCGCCGAAGATGCCCGAGCTGCTGGCCGTCGTGAACGGCCACGGGCAGAACGTGAAGGGCGTCTCCTACGACCCGAACGCGCGGATGGTGGCCGTCGCGGGCGAGGACCGGAAGGTCCGGCTGTACGATCCGGCGACCCAGCGCGACATGGGCCTGCCCGCCACCCATCCCGCGGGCGTCCTCTGCGTCGCGTTCGCGCCCAACGGGGCGACGTTCGCCACCGGCTGCCGGGACAACAAGGTCCGCATCTGGGACTCGCGGAACCGCACCGAGCTGCGCACCCTCGAAGGCTTCACGTCCTACGTCCAGTGCGTCGCGTTCAGCCCCGACGGCAAGAAGATCGCTGCGGGCAGCTTCGACCGCACCATCCGGGTCTGGAACCTGGAAACGGAGGAGGACCGGATCCTGGGCGGCACGAACGGCTCCAACGGCCACACCGCGGGCGTGGAATCGATCGCGTTCAGCAAGGACGGGAAGAAGCTCGCCTCGGGGGGCTCCGACCACACGCTCCGGATCTGGGAGGTCGAGGGGACGAATCCGCCCGTGGTGATGGAAGCGCATGCGGACTACGTTTCCTCCGTGGCCTACTCGCCCGGCGGCCGGACGCTCGTGACGGCGGGCTGGGACAGCCTGCTCAAGCTGTGGGACTCGGAGACCGAGAAGGAGATCAAGGTGCTGGGCGGCCACGGCGCGGAGCTCTCGTTCGTGACGTTCAGCCCGGACGGCTCCCGCATGGCCACGGGGGGCAACGACGGGACGATCCGGATCTGGGATCCCGCGACGGGCCGCGAGGTCAAGGTGCTCCCGGGCCACACCGCGCGCGTGACCTCGCTCTCGTACGCGCCCACCGGGAAGGTGCTCGTTTCCGGCAGCGACGACGGCACGGTCCGTTTCTGGACCACCGACAAATGAATCGAATGGCGCCATGAAGAGCGGAGGCACCGAGCGGCGTAAGTATCCCCGCTACAAGCCCGAGCCGGGCATGGTGGTCCTCTGCACCCGCGAGGAGGCCTTCGGCACCCCCGGCGCCAACCTGGTCCAGCGCCTCATCGACGTGAGCGCGCTCGGCGTCTGCTTCGTCTCCACGAGCCCGCTGGTCGAGGGCGCGGCGGTCAACCTCGACATCATGCTCCCGGGCCAGAAGTCCAAGATCACCACCCGCGGCAAGGTCCGCTGGGCGCAGTTCCTGGAGTCGAAGGGCCGCGAGGCCCATGTCGCGGGCGTCGAGTTCGAGACGCTCGTCCAGGGCCTGGGCGCGCGCGGCGCGGACTCGGCCTTGCTGGACATCTTCCTCACGCTGCGCGTGGCGGTCGCCCAGCTGCGGCTCTACCCGAAGGACAGCCCGCAGGTCCTGAAGGTCGTCACCGACACGTACCACTCGATCCACTCGTTCCTCGAGACCGCCACCACGCTGACCCTCTCGAAGACGCCGCGCGGCCTGCTGGTGAACGGCCGGCCGCTGCCGGAGCGCAGCACGGTGTCCGACTCGCTGGAGTCCGCGACGCTCGGCATCCTGGCCGACTCGTCGATCAAGAGCATCAGCTTCAAGAAGGGCCTGACGCTCGACGAGCTGATCATGTTCCTCCACGCGCTCACGAGGAAGTTCTGGGACGTGAAGGACGGGAAGGAGATCAACATGCGCCTCCGCGACGAGCGCGTGAACCAGATCTCCGTCGACGAGGTCCAGTACGTCGCGCTGGGCGAAGGGGACATCGTCATCGAGGACGCCGCGCGCAAGCTGGCCGGCGGCGAGACGGAGCTGGCCAAGCTGCTCGCCAATCTCGACCAGCTGATCGACTCCGCCGCGCAGGAGGGGATGGCGCAGGAAGCCCGGCTCCACCTCATGAAGAAGCTGATCGAGCAGGACCCGAACCTGATGAAGAAGGCCGGGGAGGCCGGCGCGAGGGGCGTGCAGGAGAATCCGGAGCAGGGAGGGGTCGGAGACGGCGTCGACCTCGGCGACCAGGGCAAGGTGACCTTCGAATCGGCGCGACAGGCCCTGGGGTCGCTCGCCCAGCTGCTCAAGGAGACGCCGGAGTCGGCGCATCCGGCGATCCGCCACGTCGGGAAGGTGTTCGTCGACGCGTTCAAGCACAACGCGCGGCTCGCCACGCTGATGGTGACGATCCTCTCGGACAAGGCCGTCGAGGCGCTGCCCGGCACGACCGCGCCCGTGAAGCCGGCCGAGTCGGCCGCGGTCTCGCGCGTCAAGATGATCCTCCAGATGAACGACGAGGAGCGCGTCCAGACGCTCACCCAGGAAGGCAACGCGCTGCTCGACGAGCTGGGCGCGCTGCACGAGGGCGAGCTGATGCGGACGCTGCTGGGGTCGCTCTCGGGGCTGCTGCTCGACCGCCAGTCGAGGAAGCGCCTCTCGGTGGCGCGGTCGCTGAACGGCCTGCGCCGCGGCCTGGAGCGGGCGGCGACGGCGGAGGTCGAAGACGCGTTCGAGCAGTCGGTGCGGACCTCGCTCGACGTCGAGCGCGACCCGGCCGTCTACTCGGTGCTGGCGGACATGACGGCGTTCATCGCCGACCTCCGGATCCGCCGCGGCCGGATCGACCACGCGCGGACCATCCTCGAGCTGCTCCACCGCCACTACCAGATCAAGGACCCGACGTTCCCGCAGCGCGGCGAGCTGGCGTACATCGCGCTGGAGCGCGTCGCGAGCGGCGTCGGGTTCGCGTCGCTCTCCGAGAAGGTGCGGACGGGCGACGCCGAGTCGACGAAGATCATCGAGGCGCTGGACGCCGCGGCGACGCGGTTCCTGATCCGCGAGATCAAGCACGCCGAGACGCCGGCCCGGCGGATGCACTTCGCGTCGTTCATCGCCCGGGCGGGCGCCGGCGCCGCGACGGTGCTGATGGACGAGCTGCAGAAGACGAACGTCCCGTCGGACGTGCTGCACATCATCGAGATCCTGCCCCACGCGATGCCGGCGGACATGGCGGAGATGGCGCTGGGCGGCCTGCTGCGCCACGCGACGGTCGCGGTGCGCCGGCGGTCGTCGACGATGCTCTCGGAGCAGTCGTATCCCCGGGCGGGCGGGCTGCTGCTGGACAGCCTGGCGGCGGAGGGCGACGCGCAGACGCGGATGATGTTCGTCGAGTGCCTGGGCCGGCTGCGGTTCCGCGGCGCGGTGGACGCGCTGAACAAGATCGCCGAGGAGCGCCAGCAGACGGAGGAGGTCCGGTGCGCGGCGTGCATCGCGCTGGGCCGGATCGGCGACGTGCGCGCCGTGCCGGTGCTGACGAAGCTCTACTACAAGGGCGAGAGCGGCCTGACGAAGGTGTTCCGCCTGGTTCCGGCGGCGGTGCGGGCGTCGGCGGCGCGGGCGCTGGCCTTGTTCCCGACGCACAAGGAGGCGCGCGACGCGCTGCGGGCGGCGAAGGACGACCACGACCCGTCGGTGCGGGCGGTGGCGAACCAGGCGCTCTACGCGCCGCTCCAGGACGCGTTCGGCGAGAAGGCGCTGGGCGTCCAGGTGGTGACGACGGCGGCGGCGGTGCAGCTGGGCATCAAGTCCGGCGGCGTGCTCCAGGAGATCCTGCTCGAGCCGATGTGCCAGCGGCTGGGGGCGCTCGAATCGACGGGCCTGCTGGCGCTGAACTTCAACGGCCCCTCGGGCAAGATCTGGTTCGACGCCGGCCTGGTGATCGCGGCGGAGTTCGAAGGCCGCCGGGACCACGAGGCGGTGATCTTCATGGCGGGCAAGCGGGAAGGCTACCTGCTCTTCTCCCCGGGCGACGTGGCCCCCGAGCGCCGCATGCTGGCGCAGGTCTCGGCGCTGATGCAGGACCTGCAGCGCACGCGGGTCGGCGGTTCGGGCCGCACGGGCTCGGATTCGTCGATCCGGCCGCCGGGATAAGACACTCCCAGACTCTTCGATCCGGCTTCCGACGGGGTACCGGTCTGCCCTCCTTCGCGCCTTTGGGGATGCGCTTCGGAGGGCATCCTTCGCGTCGGCTTCGCTTCGCTCCGCCGAGCGAAGGATGGCGGAGAGGGTGGGATTCGAACCCACGGTCCCCTTGCGGAGACACTCGCTTTCGAGGCGAGCCCGATCGGCCGCTCTGGCACCTCTCCGTGACGTCGACGGCGGGGCATATTATAATCGTGTCGGCCCCGCTGACTAGGGTTTTTGGGCGCGTGGCGGAACTGGCAGACGCACCAGACTTAGGATCTGGCCCCGAAAGGGATGGGGGTTCGAATCCCTCCGCGCCCACCACTCCCGTTCCCTGGTGTCGTCCCGCCGGCTCCGATGTCGCGTTCTGGGACAGCCCCGATGAAAGAGCTGCCCCCCGAACCGTCCCGTCTGAAGCGCAAGAAGTACGAGGCGAAGCTCCGGGAGCTCCAGGAGGAGCTCTGCGGGCTCCAGGACTGGGTCAAGGAGCAGGGGCTCCGCGTCCTCATCGTCTTCGAGGGACGCGACGGCGCGGGGAAGGGCGGCACCATCCGCGCGCTGACCGAACGGGTCAGCCCCCGCGTCTTCCGCGTCGTGGCCCTGCCCGCCCCTTCGGACCGCGAGAAGTCGCAGCTCTACATGCAGCGGTATGTCCCCCATTTCCCGGCCGCGGGGGAGGTCGTCATCTTCGACCGCAGCTGGTACAACCGCGCGGGCGTCGAGCGGGTGATGGGGTTCTGCACCGAGGAGCAGACGGACCGGTTCCTCGAGCTGTGCCCCATCTTCGAGAAGGCGATCGTCGACGGCGGCATCCAGCTGATCAAGCTGTGGCTCGAGGTGAGCGACCCGGAGCAGGAACGGCGGTTCGAGGCGCGGATCACCGACCCCGTCCGCCAGTGGAAGCTGAGCCCGATGGATCTGCCGTCGCGGGAGAAATGGTACGAGTACTCCAGGGCGCGCGACCGGATGCTCCAGGCGACGGACACCGAGTTCGCGCCCTGGTGGATCCTCCGGTCGGACGACAAGCGCCGGTCGCGGCTGAACGCTCTCCGCCACATCCTCGACCTGATCCCCCACAAGAAAGTGCGCCGGCCGAAGGTCAAGCTGCCGGACCGGTCGAAGAAGGGCGCCTACGACGACGAGGCGAGCCTGAAGGGGCGAAAGTTCATCGAAGAAAAGTACTGAAGGAGATCATCCTATGGAGTCCGAGATCCAGAACCTCCTTTCCCGGATCGACCAGGAATTCAGCCGCGCGCGGGCGAAGGCGGACAAGATGCGGAAGGAAAAGGTGGAGGAGCACCAGGGTCGGCAGTCGCGGCTGGAGCTCTTCGAGAAAGCCTGCGAGCAGCTCAAGGGGGTCTGGGGTCCCCGCCTCGAGACCCTGAGGAAGGCGTTCGGCGAGAAGGTGAAGGTGGAGCCGCACGCCGACACCGGCCGGCGGCAGGCCACGTTCGCGTTCGTCTCCAATCTCGCCCGGATCACCCTGACGTTCACGGCCACCACGGACGCCGACGTCCGCAAGCTCGTCCTCGATTACTCGCTGCAGGTCCTTCCGGTGCTGATGACCTATCCCGACCGGGCGCGGCTGGATCAGCCGCTCGACGCGATCGACGAGAAGGCGATCGGCGACTGGATCGACGGGCGCATCGTCGACTTCGTGAAGACCTACCTGTCGATCCACGAGAACGAGTTCTACCTCCAGGCCCACATGGTCGAGGATCCGGTGGCCCACGTCCGGTTCCCCGAGTTCGCGGCCGCGTCGACGTTGGAGCGGGGCGGCAAGACCCTGTACTTCATCGCCAACGAGACGCGCGAGGAGTTCGAGGCGAAGGAAGGGAAGCAGCGAAGCGCGGGATAAGCCGCGATGGATCTGCTCCGGACCGCGCTCGAGGCGCAGCCGCTGATGGCGCTGTTCTTCACGGTGGCGATCGGCGCGCTGCTCGGCGAGCTGACCCTCAAGGGGTTCTCCCTGGGAGTCGGGGCCGTGCTCTTCGTCGCACTCGCCGTGGGCGCGTTCGCCCCCGGGGCCGCTCCGCCGGCGATCCTCGGGACGTTCGGCCTCTCGCTGTTCCTCTACGCCGTCGGCCTCCAGTGCGGCAAGCAGTTCTTCCAGGGGCTGAAGAGCGCCGCCGGCCTCAAGGCCAACCTGGCCGCGCTGACCGGGGTGCTCCTGTCGGGCGCGGCGACCCTCCTCCTCCTGAAGGGCCTGCGGCTCCCCGTCGGTCCGGCGCTCGGGCTGTTCGCCGGGTCGGGGACATCGACTCCGGCGCTCCAGGCGGCGATCGCGACGCTGGGGCAGGAGGACCCCGCGGTGGGCTACTCGGTGGCGTATCCGTTCGGCGTGGCCGGGCCCATCCTGCTGCTGTCCCTCGGCGTCCGGATCCTGAAGCCCCGGCTCGAGCCGCCCCCGGGGACCGGCCCGGAGCTGACGGAGATCGCCGTGCGGCGCGCGGAGCACTTCGGCAAGCGCCTGGGCGAGCTCTCCGTCGTGCTTCCCGCGGACGTGAGGATCGTCGCGCTCCGCCGGGACCACCGCAATCGGCCGGCCTCGCCCGAGCTCGTCCTCGAGGAGCACGACGTGCTGCTCGCGACCGCCCCGACGCGGCTCGCGCTCGACCAGGCGGTCCGCTGCCTCGGGGAGGAGGCGCCCGGCCGCCTGACCCACGACCGGCGCGATCTCGACTACCTCCGCGTCTTCGCCTCCCGGTCCACCGTGGTGGGCCGCACGCTCCGGGATCTCCCTCTCCCCGGCGACCGGGCGTCGATCGTGGTCCAGGTTCGACGCGGGGACGCCGACCTGCTGCCCGCGCCGGACCTCGTGGTCGAGGCCGGGGATCGGGTCGGGGTCCTCGCCCACCGCTCCGACTTCCCGGCGATGCGCAAGTTCTTCGGAGATTCGATCCGGGGAACCGCCGAGTTCAGCTACATCTCCATCGGCCTGGGGATGGCGGTCGGCTTCCTCCTCGGCGCCGTCCGGATTCCAATCCCCGGCATCGGGCGCCTGACGATGGGGCTGTCGGGAGTGCTGCTCCTGGCGCTCGTCCTCGGAAACTTCCGGCGGTTCGCCGGGCTCAACTTCATGATGCCGGCGTCGGCCAACCTCGTGCTGCGGAATCTCGGGCTGATGGTCTTCATCGCCCAGGTGGGCCTGGCGTCCGGTCCGAAGTTCGTCGCCACGGTTTCCCAGACGGGAGTCCAGATGCTGGGCCTCGGCGCCGTCGTCCTGGCCGCGCTGGTCCTGCCCATTCTGCTGCTGGGGTTGTTCGTGTTTCGGATGCCCTACGACGAGGTCGCGGGCATCGTGGCGGGAGCGTGCGGCAATCCGGCCATCCTGGCGCAGGCGAACCGGCTGGCGCCGACGGAGGCGCCGGACCTCAAATACGCCACGATCTTTCCGGGAGCGACGCTGCTCAAGATCCTCTTCGTGAGCATCGTCCCGCACTTCCTGTGATCAGAAGGCCTGGAGGCCTTCCGCGCGGAACGACGCGCAGATCCGCTCGACCAGCTCGGGGGAGGGGGGCCTCGTTTCCCGCAGGGTGTAGGGGATTCCCAGCCGGTCCCACTTGTACAGTCCCATCTGGTGGAAGGGCAGCACCTCGACCCGCTCGACGACGCCCAGCCCGGCGGCGAACCTCGCGATCCCCGACGCGATCTCCGGATCGTCGGTGAGACCCGGCACGAGGACGAAGCGGACCCACATCGGCCGGTTCTTCGCCGACAGCCGGCGGGCGAACTCGAGGGTCGGCTCCAGGTCCTTTCCAGTCAGCCGGCGATGGCGCTCCTCGCCCCAGGACTTGAGGTCGAGGATCACCAGGTCGATCCGCTCCAGTTCCTCGTCGTTCAGCCGGCCCCCGAGGGAGCCGTTGGTTTCGATGGCCGTATGGATGCCCATCGCCTTGGCCGCGGCGAACAGCCTCGCCGCGAACCGGTCCTGAAGCAGAGGCTCTCCGCCGCTCATCGTGAAGCCGCCCGACATGACCCGCAGCCCGCGGCGATACTTCCGGAGCTCTTCGACGGCGCGGTCCAGCGTCACGGCCCGGCCGTTGATCATGCTCCACGTGTCCGGATTGTGGCAGTACCGGCAGCGCCACGCGCAGCCGGCCGTCCAGGCGACGACGCGCAGCCCCGGACCGTCGACGGCGGAGCCGGTGGTGAAGGAGTGGAGAAAACCGACGTCCCCGGTCTCGAGCGATCGACGGACGAACGACTCGGAGACGCCGCTGCTCTGATTCAGGCGGAGCTCGTACGGGCTGCCCGCCTCCAGCGGATCGGCGGGCGGATGGAGCTTCGTGCTCATGGGGGCTACTCCCCGTGGAACGTGCGGTTGATCACGTCCTTCTGCTGCTCGCGCGTGAGCCGCACGAAGTTGACGGCGTAGCCCGACACCCGGATGGTGAGGGACGGGTAGTTCTCGGGGTGCTCCATCGCGTCCAGCAGCATGTCGCGGTTCAGCACGTTCACGTTCATGTGGAATCCGGTCGATCCGAAAAAGGCGTCCAGGATGCCCGTCAGGTTGGCGATGCGGTCCTCGGCGATCCGCCCGAGGCCTTCGGGCACCAGCGTGGTCGTCAGGGAGATGCCGTCCGCCGCGTCGCGGTAGGGGATCTTGGCCACCGACGCGGCCGACGCGTGGATGCCGTGCTCGTCCCGCCCGTGCATGGGATTGGCCCCCGGCGCGAAGGGCTCCCCCTGCCGGCGTCCGTCGGGCGTGTTCCCCGTGCTCTTCCCGTAGACCACGTTCGAGGTGATCGTCAGGATCGACTGCGTCGGGAGGGCGTCGCGATAGGTCGGATACCGGCGCAGCTTGCCCATGAACGTCGACACCACCCACGAGGCGAGGTGGTCCACGCGGTTGTCGTTGTTGCCGTACTTGGGGAATTCGCCCTCGGTCCGGAAGTCGGTGACGAGACCGGATCCGTCGCGGACGACGCGGACCGTCGCGTGGCGGATCGCGGAGAGGCTGTCGGCCACGACCGACAGGCCGGCCATGCCGAACGCCATCGTGCGCAGCGGCGCGTAGTCGTGGAGCGCCATCTCGATCCGCTCGTACGAGTACTTGTCGTGCATGTAGTGGATGACGTTCATGGCGTTGACGTAGACCCCGGCCAGCCACTCCATCATCCGCTCGAACCGGGTCCGCACGTCGTCGAAGTCGAGGATCTCGCCCTCGACCGCGCCGAGCTTCGGTCCGACCTGCTTGCCGGTCAGCTCGTCCCGGCCTCCATTGATCGCGTACAGCAGGCACTTGGCGAGGTTCGCCCGCGCCCCGAAGAACTGCATCTGCTTGCCCATCAGCATCGGCGAGACGCAGCAGGCCACGGCGCCGTCGTCGCCCCACGTGCGGCGCATGATTTCGTCGCTCTCGAACTGGATCGAGCTGGTGTCGATCGCGACCTTGGCGGCGAACCGGCGGAAGCCGTCGGGAAGGGCGGGGGAATACCAGATCGTCAGGTTCGGTTCGGGCGCCGGACCCAGATTGTAGAGCGTCTGGAGGAATCGGAAACTGGTCCGGGTCACCAACGGACGCCCGTCGTCGCCCATCCCGCCGATGGATTCGGTGACCCAGGTCGGATCGCCGGCGAACAGCTCGTCGTATTCGGGCGTGCGAAGGAACCGGACGATGCGGAGCTTGATGACGAAGTCGTCGATGATCTCCTGGGCCTCCTCCTCGGTCAGGAGGCCCGCGGCCAGGTCGCGGCGGAAGTAGACGTCCAGGAAGGTCGAGGTCCGGCCCAGCGACATCGCCGCGCCGTTCTGCTCCTTGACCGCCGCGAGGTAGGCGAAGTAGAGCCACTGGACGGCTTCGCGCGCGGTCCGGGCGGGGCCCGAGAGGTCGAAGCCGTACGACGCGGCCATCTGCTTCAGCTCCTGGAGCGCGCGGATCTGTTCGCTCAGCTCCTCGCGGTCCCGGATGATCGCCTCGGTCGACATCACCGCATCGAGCCGTCGTTTCTCCGCCTCCTTGGCTTCGACCAGCCGCGCGACGCCGTAAAGGGGGACGCGGCGGTAATCGCCGATGATCCGCCCGCGGCCGTAGGCGTCGGGCAGGCCGGTCAGGATGTGCGAGCTGCGGCAGGCGCGGATGTCCGCGGTGTAGGCGTCGAAAACGCCGTCGTTGTGGGTCTTCCGATACTTGGTGAAGGTCTCGACCACCCGGGGATCGGGCTCGTAGCCGTAGGTCTTGAGGGCGCTCAGGACCATGCGGAGTCCGCCGTTGGGCATGATCGCCCGCTTGAGCGGCGCGTCCGTCTGGAGCCCGACGATGATCTCGCGGTCCTTGTCGATGTAGCCGGGGGCGTGCGCGGTGATCGAGCCGGGAATCGGAGAGACGTCGAGGACGCCCTTGCGCCGTTCCTCGACGAAGAGCTTCTTCAGCCCCTCCCAGAGCGTCCGGGTCCGCTCCGTCGCGGCGACGAGGAACGACCCGTCGCCCTCGTAGGGCTCGTAGTTCTGCTGGATGAAGTCCCGGACGTTGATTTCCTTCTGCCAGAGTCCGGGAGCGAACTCCTTCGGGCCGGCGGGCATCTTCTGAACGGCGGTCGGGGACATGGGGTCACCTCATGCCAGGCCCAGCAGCGAACGCGTATGCCGGGCGATCATCAGTTCTTCGTTGGTCGGGATCCTCCAGACGGAGACGCGGCTGCGGGACGTCGAGATGCGGGGGGCTTGCGTCGCGTTGGCGGCGTCGTCGATCTCGACGCCCAGCCAGGCGGAGGCCGCGCCGATGCGCCTCCGGATCTCTACGGAGTTCTCGCCGATGCCGGCCGTGAACACGAGGCCGTTGAGCCCGCCCAGGACCGCGGCGAGGGCGCCGATCTCCTTCGCCGCCCGGTAGACGAAGTAGTCCAAGGCCAGGCGGGCGTCGGGGTCGTTCCGCTCCAGCAGAGCGCGCATGTCGTTGCTGATGCCGGAGATGCCCAGCAATCCCGACTTCTTGTACAGCACCTCTTCCACCTGCCGGACCGTGAGCCCGAGTTTCTGAAAGAGATAGAGGACGAGTCCGGGATCGAGCGATCCCGGCCGCGTGCCCATGCACAGGCCGTCCAGGGCGGTGAAGCCCATGGTCGAGTCGATGCTCCGGCACTCTTTCAACGCGCAGAGACTGGCTCCGCTTCCAAGATGGGCCACGATGACGCGTCCGCGGGCCAGGTCGGGAGCGGTGTCGGGCAGGACGGAGGCGATGTACTCGTAGGAGATCCCGTGGAAGCCGTATCGCTCAACGCCGCCCCGGCAGAGGTCGCGGGGCAGGGGCACCAGGCGGGCGACGTCGGCATGGCCGCGATGGAATCCCGTGTCGAAGCAGGCGACCTGGGGGACGTCGGGCATGCGGTCGAAGATCGTCCGGATCGGCGCAAGATTGTGGGGCTGGTGGAGCGGCGCCAGCGGCGTCAGCTCGGCCAGCTCGGCGAGGATCTCCTTCGTGACGATCGTCGGGCCGCTGAACCGGGGGCCTCCGTGGACCACGCGATGGCCCACGCCGACGATGCGGGCGTCGCGGTACGTCGACCGGAGCCAGCCTGCGAGGGCGTCGACGGCCGCGCCGCCGTCGCGGACGGAGGGATCCAGGAGATCGTCGATCAGCTTCGATCCCCGCGCATCCTTGACGGTCAGCCGAGGTGCGGTGCCGATGGCTTCGACCTGACCCCGCGATTCAACCCGCCAGGTGGACGGATGGAAGAGGGAGAATTTCAGGCTGGAGGAGCCGGCGTTCAGGACGAGGACATACCCCTCCACGTCGGCGCCCTCAAGGCCTGGACCGCCGCGCGTGGGCCACCAGCTTGGCGACCGCGCAGCTGGCGATCCGGGACCGGACGCTGTCGGCGCGGCTGGTGAGGATCACCGGAACGCGGGCTCCGAGGACCAGCCCCGCGCCGTCGGCGTTGGCGAGGAAACTGAGCTGCTTGGCGAGGATGTTGCCGGCTTCGAGGTCGGGGGCGATGAGGATGTCCGGATCGCCGGCGACTTCCGACTGGATTCCCTTCGTGCGGGCCGCCTCCTTGCTGATCGCGTTGTCGAACGCCAGCGGGCCGTCGACGATCGCGCCGGTGATCTGGCCCCGCTGGGCCATCTTGCAGAGCGCGGCGGCGTCGATCGTGGCCGGCATCTTGGAGGTGACGGTTTCGACCGCCGCGAGGATCGCGACCTTGGGCACGGCGACGCCCAGGACGCGGGCGAGGTCGATGGCGTTCTGGCAGATGTCGACCTTGTCCTCCAGCACGGGCGCGATGTTGATGGCGGCGTCCGTGACCACGAGCACCTTGTGGTAGGTGGGGACGTCCATCAGGAACACGTGGCTGATGCGGCGGCCGGTCCGCAGGCCCTTCTCGCGGGAGACGATGGCCGACATCAGCTCGTCCGTATGGAGGCTCCCCTTCATGAGGACTTCGGCGCGGCCTTCGCGGACGAGCTCGACGGCCTTCTCCGCGGCGGCGTGGCTGTGGGGGGCGTCGACGAGCTCCAGGCCGTCGAGGGCGACTCCGGCGTCACGGGCGGTCTCGGCGATCCGCGCGGCGGGACCCACGAGCAGGGGGGTGATCAGTCCTTCCCGGGCGGCCTCGACCGCGGCGGTGAGCGCGGAGGCTTCGCAGGGATGGGCGACGGCGGCCGGGACGGGATCCAGGCCGCGGCATCGTTCGAGCAGGCGCTCGTACTTCCCGGTGCCGGTGGTCCGGGCGGCACGGCGTCGGGGCGCGTCGCTTTTTACATGTCGCTCCATCACTCGAATACGCGCTTTTAGGGATGGACAGACGACACGGTCCGGCAATCGATTCAGGAGATGCGGTCATGAGCACGAACGAAGAAGGCGCGGTGGTGGTTCCTCCAGGCGTCGATCGTCGGGCCTTTCTGATGCGCAACGCGGTCATCGGCGCGGCGGCGGTGATGACCGGCCGGACGGTCTCGGCCCAGGAGCGCCAGGAGAAGGCGGCCAAGGAGGCGCAGGAGCCGCGTCTGGGGTCGAAGCTCTCTCCCGACCTGGACGTCGTCAAGAAGTCCAAGGGCCCGGTGATGACCGTGGCGGACGAGTTCTACAAGGTGGGCCCCGGCCCCTCGAGCTCGCACACGATCGGGCCGATGCGGATCACCTACGACTTCTATCAGCGCTGCACGAAACTGCCGGCGGAGCAATTGAAGCAGGCGACGGGCCTCAAGGTGCACCTGTTCGGCAGCCTGAGCGCGACGGGAAAGGGTCACGGGACGGAGCGGGCCGCTCTGGCGGGGCTGCTCGGCAAGGAGCCCGCGACGGTGGATCCGAAGTTCCTGGACGAGATGATCGAGAAGCCCACCCAGGCTTACCCCGTCAAGCTCGGCGATCAGACGTTCAACCTGACCCAGGCGGACGTCATCTACGACGCGCCGAAGGGCGATTTCCCCCATCCCAACACGATGACGTGCAAGCTGATGGGCGGCGACAAGCCGGTGCACGAGCTGGAATACTACTCGGTGGGCGGCGGCTTCATCGAGTGGAAGGGCTACCAGCCGCCCAAGAAGGGCCAGCCCAAGTATCCGTACGCGACGATGAAGGAGCTGCGCGATCACGCCGAGAAGCACAACCTGACGGTGGCCCAACTCATCATGGCCAACGAGGTCGCGGTCTCCGGGAAGACGGAGGAGCAGGTGAACGCGTTCCTGGACAAGATCGCGTTCGCGATGCTGGCGACGGTGAAGGCGGGCCTGTCCGTGAAGGAAGGGCTGCTGCCCGGGCCGATCAAGCTTCACTCGAAGGCGGCGACGGTGTGGCAGCGGTCGCTGGACGACCGGTACGAGGCCGATCGCGCGATCGCCCAGGTGTCGGCCTGCGCGCTGGCCGCGTCGGAGGAGAACGCGCGCGGCCATCTGGTGATCACGGCCCCGACGGGCGGCTCGGCGGGGGTGATGCCGGCGGTCGTCTACGCGCTGATGGAGGGACCGCGTCGGTTCCCGCTCGAGAAGATGCGGGAGGGCCTCCTGGCGGCGCTGGCGGTGGGCTATCTCTGCAAGCACAACGCGACGATTTCGGCCGCGGAAGGCGGCTGCCAGTCGGAGATCGGCGTCGCGTCGTCGATGGCGGCGGCGCTGATCGCCCAGGTGCACGACGCCTCGCCCCTGGTGCTCGAGAACGCGGCCGAATCGGCGCTGCAGCACCACCTGGGGATGACCTGCGACCCCGTGGCCGGCTACGTGCAGGTGCCCTGTATCGAGCGCTGCGCGTTCGGCGCGGTGAAGGCCTGGACGGGCTACATGATCGCGACGAACGAGATCGGCTGGCGCCACCGCATCGATCTCGACACGACGATCAAGACGCTGGCCGACACCGGCCGCGACATGAACGCGAAGTACAAGGAGACGAGCGAAGCCGGCCTCGCGCAGAACGTCACGCTTTGCTGACGCCTAGGGGATGATGATCCGCTTGCGCGGGGCGAAGGAGGCGCTGGCGAAGGAGACGATCCCGCCGGCGGGATCGGGGGCGAAGCCGTATTTGTGGATCTTGCCGTCGGCGGCGTCGAGGAGACGCAGGGCGGCATAGGTGGCCGAGAGGCCGCAGACGTGGCGCTTGTTGCCGTCGGAGACCACCGAGTTCCAGAAGGCCTCGGCGTTGCCCTCCGCGATGGTCTGAAGGCCGCGCGTGTCGCCGGCCATCATCCACTGGATCAGCTCCTGGTTGATCTCCACGTCGTCGCCGAAGACCGGGCCGACGTGGGCGAAGTCCACCCCCGCGACGATCGTCGCCTTCCGGCCGCCGATCGCCTCGCGGATCGCGCCCAGCACGTCCTCCACCTCCGCCGCCGTCGACGGGCTCGAGACGCCGCACCACTGCTCGAACGCGCTGCAGAGGATCGGGACGACCGTGAACTTCGCGGCCGGCCGCGCGTGCTTGAGGAAGACCGCCTGGAATTCCGCCGAGTGCTCCGACCGGTGGACCGGCTCGTGGTCGTAGATCCGCTTTCCGAGCCGCTTCTCGAGCGCCGCCACGACCTCGCGGTCCGTCGTCACCGTCCCGAGCGGCGTCTCGTAGTCCTTCGACGTCACCACGAACGGATTGGGCGGCGAGAGATGGGCGACGCCCAGGACTACGTAGAGGTCCGCGTCGCACCGCTCCGCCAGCTCGCGATAGGCGAAGGTATAGCAGGGGCCGCCGCGGTTGAAGTCGATATGGGGCGCCAGGATCCCCGAGATCGGCTCCTCGCGGCGGGCGCCGATCTTGCCCGCGCCCGCGTCGCCGGCAAAATAGCCGTCGAGCCGGCCCGTGACCTCCAAGGCCGTTCCCTCGACGAACTTCGAGGGGCGCGCGGGGAGCTTCGAGAATTCGTCCGCCATCTGCCGGCGCCGCTCGCGGGTCTTGCCCGACTCGAGAATCAGGTGGTGCTCGAGGTCGCGCACGACGGCCTCGATCTCGTCGGTCGTGACGTCGACCTTCAGCTGCTCCTTGATCTCCTTCTGGACGTCCGCGCTCTCGCGGCGGCCGTCGAGCATCGTCGCGACGACGAAGGCCAGGGGCGGCAGGACGATCTGGTGCTCGAAGAGCTGCTCCTGGTGGTCGAGGACGATGAAGACGTCCTTGCCCTCGTGCTTGTACGGGATGACTTTGAGCGATCCGCGGAACGCCGGGAGCGGCATGGGGCCCATGGTACCGCGTGACAGTGCCTCAGTCTATTGATAGAATTCCTGGCCCCACTGCGGATTTCGCAAATCCGAAATCCGCAATCCGAAATCGTTGGAGAGGTGCCGGAGCGGCCGAACGGGCACGCTTGGAAAGCGTGTGTACTCGCAAGGGTACCGAGGGTTCGAATCCCTCCCTCTCCGCTTACCTTACTTCACCTTCGCGAGTCGGTCGCGCATCCACTTCTGGCAGGCGGGGATCAACTTCGACATCGACTTGAGCCAGTCGATGTCATCTGCGGACGTTCCCTCAGAGCCCATGCTGCTTCCATTGGGAAAAACCTCCAGACGGATCCGAAGGCCGGTCTCGGGTACCTGCAGGTCGATCTTTCGAACCCCGGAGGCGCCGAGAAACACCAGGATCGTGTTCTCGAGTGCCGATCGATCCGGGGCATGGGAAAGCGCGTCGATCAGCATCCCCAGGGATTCCTCCCGACGCTCCGGGGGAGGGGGAGACTTGATGAGCCAAGTCTCTTCGTAGAGGTCGATCATGATCGATTGGGCGGGGATCGTGTGGCGCGAATGGCGGCTCTGCAGGGCGATGAGCTGACCGATGAGCTTGGGATCCGGAGCTGCGCGGGCCCGGGCAATCTCGGCTTGGTAGGCCGCCATGTCGTGGTCTCCCCTCAGCGACCGCGCCCGAAGAAGGACACGGACCTCGGCGGGCTGGTCGTTGTCGCGCCCCTCGTACTCCTTGTTCTCGCGATCCTTCATCCCCTGGGTGTACAGGATGTCGAGCGACGGCCTCGCGTCGACCTTCGATCCGTCCTTCTTGCCCGGCATCCGGATCAGGATCGCGTACGGATGGATCCGCCGCTCCTTTTCCCAGAGCTTCAGGCCGTCGTCGCGCCAGAGGACGTCGACGCCGTTGACGACCGCGATGGTCCGTTCCTCGCGAGGGATCTGATCGTGGACCAGCATGAGCGTGTCGCCGGAGATGCGGTAGTTGCCGCTCAGCGGATACTGGGGCTCATGGTCGGTGACGACGTCGCTGTAGAACCAGTATCGGAACTTGCCGTCCTTCAGCTCGACGACCTCGCCCGAGTAGCCGGCGACTTCCTCGCACATCGAATAGACGCCTTCGGTCAGCTTCGCCGGCGCCTGGCCGGTGAACAGCATCGCGACGGTGATCAGCAGGTAGGGTCGCATGGCTACCCCATTAGACGCACGAGCGGGGCCGTTGCGTCGCTACTTCGACTCCGCTTCCAGGGCGTGGAGCTGGTCGATGCGGGTCTTGACGGAGCGGAGGTACTCGAGGGCCTCGGCGCGCGAGCCGGCCAGGAGGTTGGTGACGAGCGTCGCGCGCATGTCGTCGACCGCGATCACCGAGAGGAGCTCGAGATCCTTCTCGCAGGCCGCTTCCAGGGTGGGAAGGGCGGCCCCCCAGGAGGGCGTCACCGATACGATCCGGCGCTCGATCTCGGCCCGGTCCTGCTCGTAGACGAGGCTGTTGCCGGCGCCGTGGGCTCGGACCGCCTCGATCACGACCTTCCGCAGCCCCTCCTCGTCGGCCAGGAACGCGCGGGCGATCTCCCAGCCGGCGTGGCGCTCGCGGATGATCGGGAAGGCCTGGCGGACGATCTCCGACAGGCGCAACGCGTCGAGCGCCAGGCCGACCTGCTCCAGGAGCTGGTCTTCGCTCGAATCGACGATGACGATCGCCTCGGGCGCCTCCTGCTGCTGCGCGGCGAGCTGCTCCTGGCGCCGCTTGCGCATGAACTCGAGGCCGCCTTCGATCAGTCCCGCCTGGCAGTCGGCGAGGAACGACCGCGCGGAGGGATCGAGGCACATGGCGACGCGGACGGTGAGCTGGACGATCTGCTGGCGCCGCTCGGGAAGCGCGAGGACCGACGCCACGGCGTCGAGCGCCTCGGCCTTGTTGCGGATGTAGATCAACCGGCCGCCTCCTGCTGGGCGAGGAGCACGAAGTTGATCCGCATCCGGAGGCCGGAGAGGAACTCCTTGAGCTCCTGCGACGTGCCGGCCATGTGGCGCAGCGCCTCGCGGGCGCGGACTTCGCTCATGGCGATCACGTAGAAGAGCGTCTCGGGGTCGTTCGCGCCGGGGTGGACCTCGCCTTCCTTGGACAGCGTGTGGACGTAGTGGACGCACGCCTGCTTGATCGAGTCGGCCCACTCGGGCCACCAGGGCTTCTTCTCCTCGATCTTGCCGATGACCTTCGCCTCGAGCGCGGCGTGCTCGGGCTTGCCGCGGCGGCGGAGGCCCGCCTCGACGGCCTCGCGGACGTAGCCCTGGTTCTCGTGGATGAACCGGGCGAGCTCCCACTGGGGATGGCGCGCCGAGGTGGCGGGGAAGACCTCGGAGAGGATCTTCACCATCTTGAGGAGGTCGAGCGCGACGCCGATCTCGTCGAGCAGGGCGTCCTTCTTGACGTCGATCCCGGGCGCGCGGCGGCGGATCTTGGTGTCGGTGAGCCGGGCCTGGGCCTGCTCTCGCCGCTTCTTCAGTCCCTCGAGGCCGCCTTCGATGATGGCGGCCTGGACGTCGACCATGAACGCGCGGGCTTCGACCTCGAGGCAAAGGGCGAGCTTGACGGTCGCCTGGATGATCTGCTGCTGCCGGGTCGGCAGTTCCAGGATGGCGCCCATGGCGTCCATCGCTTCCGCCTTGGACCGGATGTACATGTGCCCGCCAGTCTAGCACGGCGGGAAGCGGACGGCGACGTTTACGCCGCTTCGCGGGTCCGGGACTGTTCGGCAGCCGCGACCTGGACCGAGCGGACGGCGTCGAGCGCCTCGTAGAGGCGGGCCACCTGGCGGACGGCCTCGTCGGGGGCGCGGTCGATGGCGTCGAGGAGTTCGGTCGCCCGCTCGTCGGAGATCGCGAAGAGCTCGAACAGGAGGTCGGCTTCCTCGTGGAGGGCGTCGGGGTCGGTGAGGCGGGCGCCCTTGAGGACGTCGACGCAGGCGGCGCGAAGAGTGCCGGCGCGGTCGGCCCACGCGGGATGCATCGAGGCGAGGATCGAGTTGACGGAGCCGCGGGCGCAGCGGAGGACGTCCTTCTGGCCGCGGGCCTTGATGGCGGCGGAGAGCTGGGCCTGAAGCTCGGCCTCCTGGGTGAGGAGGGCGCGGGCGACGACCCACCGCTCGTGGCGGAGGTCGGGGAAGATCTGGCGGACCACTTCCGTGAGGCGCAGCGCGTCGAGCGCCGACCCGGCGGCTTCGAAGAGGCGGTCGCCTTCGGGGTCGAGGATGAGGATGGGGACGGCGTCGTGGGCCTGGAGCGACTCCTGGCGCTTGCGGCGGAGGGCGTCGAGGCCGCCCTCGATCAGGAGGGACTGGCAGTCGACCAGGAAGGCGCGGGGTTCCGCGTCCAGGCAGAGCATGATCTTGATGGTGCACTGGACGATCTGGTCGCGCCGCTCGCGCAGGTCCAGGATCTGGGCCAGCGCGTCGAGCGCGTCGGCCTGATGGCGGATGTACATCGGCAAGCCCCCTCTCTCTTCCCGCAGATTATAATTTATGAAATATAAAAGTCAAGGGAACAAAAAAGACGGTCGTTTTTGTTCCTAGGCGACGTCGCGGACCTGGCCGGGAGGGGAGGGAGGAGGCTCGCTCTGCAGCGCCTTGGCGGCGGCGGCCAGCTCGCGCAGGCGGGCGATTTGATCCTGGGCGCGGCCGAAGTCGGTGTCGATCGCCTCGAGCAGCTCGGGCGCGCGGCGGTCGGACACCGCGAAGAGCTCGAACAGGAGGTCGGCCTCCTGATGGAGCCGGTCGGGCTCGAGGACGTCCATCCGCTTCAGCGTCTCGAGGCACGCCGCGCGGATCGCCCCCGCGCGGTCGCCCCAGGAGGGACGGAGCGCGGCGACCATGCCTTCGACCGCCGCCTGCGCCTCGGATTTCTTTCGCTCGTCGCCGCGGCTCCGGACGGCCGCCGAGACCTGCTCGCGGACGCCCGACTCGTAGAGCAGGATCGCCCGGGCGATCTGCCACCGCTCTCCCCGGATGGCGGGGAAGACGTGGCGGACGACCTCGGTGAAGCGGAGCGCGTCGAGCGCCGACGCGATCTCCTCGAAGAGCTGGTCCTCGACGGGATCCAGGACCACGATCGGCAGCTCCTCGAGGGCTTCGACGGCCTCGCGCCGGCGGGCGCGGAGGGTCTCGAGTCCGCCTTCGATCAGGAGGGCCTGGCAGTCGGCGAGGAAGATCCGGGGTTCGACCTCGAGGCAGAGCATGATGCGGATCGTCGACTGGATGATCTGGTCGCGCCGCTCGGGGAGATCGAGGATCTCGGCGAGGTGATCCAGGGCGTCCTCGCGCGACCGTATGTACATCGGATCCCTCCTTGCCTGAATTTATCTTATATGCATTTAATATGTAAAACAAGCATAAAAAAACAGCCGGGCAAGATCAGCGGACGCGGGGGAAGGGGGGCGGGGTTCGGTCGAGGGGTGGGTTCTGGAGGGACCTCAAGACCCGACGCGGGTCCAGGAAGAGCTGCTCCCAGCACGCTCGGCAGGCAGGATGGTCCCCGCTCTCCAGACGCACGTAGCAGTCGTCCCGGACCGCCGGCCCTCGACAGAGCTGGCACGTCCGATCCATCGGGGAAATGATAGCGAACTCGTCGCGGATTGCCACCAGAATCCGGCCCCGCCGCGGCCCCACCTCGCCGAAAGCCGCCGATTCGCGTATACTGTGTTGAGCGACGTTTCCGAGGACATCATGAGAATGCTGGGACGGGGCCTCCTGCTGCTGCTGGCGCTCCTCACTCCGCTGGTGGCCTCCGAGCCCGAACAGGGCGACCTCCGCAAGTCCAAAGCCTACCTTCGCGAGGTGAAGAAGCACCTCCTCGAGTCGTACATCGACTCCGACCGCGTGAAGGAGGAGGACCTCATCGTCGCCGGCATCAAGGCGATGGCCGCCGCCTCCCGCGGCGAGGTCCGGGACGCCGTCCTCGGCTCCGCGAGCCTTGAGGGCGCGCTCGAAGCCGCCGAGGGCGCCGACCCCGGCCTCGACCTCATCCCGCTCGCCGACCACGCCGCCCGCGCAATGGTGGCGACGATCGGCGATCCCTACTCGCACCTCTTTACCGACGACGAGATGGGCCGGCTTTCCAAGGCGCTTTCGGGCGAGGGCCGCGACGAGTCCGCCGGCTTCATGCTCAAGAACCAGGGCGGCACCGTCGTCGTCATGTACGTCCAGTACGGCTACCCCGCCTATCAGGAAGGGGTCGAGATCGGCGACGAGGTCCTCGAGATCCGCGGCCGCAAGGCGTCCGAGGTGCGGCCCGAGGAGTACGGCGACCTCTGCCGGCTCCCCGCGGGCGACACGCTCGAGCTTCGCCTCAAACGCGACGGCCGCGAGTACGACTTCAAGATCGTGGCGCGGAAGACGTCGGTGAAGGACGTCCGCACCGAATACCTCGGCCAGGGGGTCGGCTACCTGCGGCTCACGATCTTCGACCTCACGCTCGTGAAGGAGGTCAACGCCGCGCTCGCCGCGCTCAAGCGCGCCGGCATGAAGGGGCTGATCCTCGACCTCCGCCACAACCCCGGCGGGGCGCTGCCGGCGGCGACGGGGGTCGCCGACCTTTTCCTCGCCCAGGGGCTCAAGATCACCAACACCGTCTCGCACTACAAGCCGAGCATCGGCGGCCTCCGCATCCCCATCGGCGGCATCAACGACGACTTCGTGACGAAGGTCGCGAGCCCGTACGAGTCGATGCCCATGGTCTGCCTCATCAACCGCGCGTCCGCGTCCGCGAGCGAGCTGCTCGCCGGCGCGCTCAAGGACCACAAGCGCGCGCTCATGATCGGCGAGACGACCTACGGCAAGGGCGTCGGCCAGACCCCCATCCTGCTCTCGTCGATGCTCATGAAGCGGTATCTCTACCTCACGGTGATGCGCTACACGACGCCCAACGGGACGGAAGTCGACCACAAGGGCGTCGTGCCCGAGATCAACATGGGCGACGGCCGGCCGACCCCCGACGCGTTCGCCGCCGCGTGGGCGCTGCGGCGCACGGGCGCGATCCAGACGTACCGCGACGGCCATTGGGGCGCTGAGCTCAAGCGGCTCGCCGACAACGACGGCTTCGAGACCAACCGCTATCCCGACTTCGACGCGTTCTACGCCCGGCTCGACACCAAGATGTCGAAGGACGACGTCCGCGAGGAGATCCGCCGCTCCGCGCGGCGCCGCATGGAGGACGAAGGCAAGGTCTGGATGACCGATCTCCAGACCGACAAGGTCCTCCAGCGCGGGCTGGTCGAGATCCTTGACCGTCTCGGGAAGTAACGATAGCTTCGACGCCATGCTCGCCTACGTCGAGGATCTGAAGAAGCACGTCGGGCAGGAAGTCACGCTCCGCGGCTGGCTCTACAACAAGCGCGTGAAAGGCAAGATCGCCTTTCTCATGATTCGCGACGGCTCGGGCCTCGTCCAGTGCGTCGCGGTCAAGAACGAGATCGGCGACGCGGCCTTCGCGCTCTGCGACCACGTGCCGCAGGAGAGCTCCCTCGAAGTCGTGGGCGTCGTCCGCGCGGACGACCGGTCGCCGGGCGGCGTCGAGGTCGGACTCAAGTCGATTAAGGTGGTCACCGAGTCCGCGCCCAACTACCCGATCCAGATCCAGGACGTCGCGCCCGAAGTCGGCTTCCTGATGCAGAACCGCCACCTCTGGCTCCGGTCGCGCAAGCAGTCGGCGCTTCTCCGCGTGCGGGCCGAGGTGGTCCGGTCGATCCGCGAATTCTTCGACTCGCGCGGCTACATCTGCGTGGACTCCCCGGTGCTCACCCCCGCGGCGTGCGAGGGGACGTCGACGCTCTTCCCGGTCGACTACTTCGACGACAAGGCGTTCCTCACCCAGAGCGGCCAGCTCTACGCCGAGGCGGCGGCCATGGCGATGGGACGGGTCTACTGCTTCGGCCCGACCTTCCGCGCGGAGAAGTCGAAGACGCGCAAGCACCTCACCGAGTTCTGGATGGTCGAGCCCGAGGTCGCCTTCATGGAGCTCGACGGCCTGATGGAGCTCGCCGAGCAGTTCGTCTCCCACCTCGTCTCGCGCTGCCTGGAGCGCCGCAAGGAGGAGCTCAAGGTCCTCGAGCGGGACGTCGCGAAGCTCGAGAAGGTGCTGCCGCCGTTCCACCGGCTCCACTACAACGACGCGGTGAAGAAGGTGAACGCGGAAGGCGTCGCGATGCCCTGGGGCGACGACTTCGGCGCGCCGCAGGAGGAGGCGGTGGCCAAGGGCTACGACCGCCCCGTGATGGTCCACCGCTACCCGGCCGAGATCAAGGCGTTCTACATGCAGCCCGATCCCGTCGACCCGAAGCACGCGCTCTGCGTCGACGTCATCGCGCCCGACGGCTACGGCGAGCTCATCGGCGGCTCGCAGCGCATCCACGACTACGCGCTCCTCGAGAAGCGGCTCAACGACCACAAGCTCCCGCGCGAGGCGTTCGAGTGGTACCTCGACCTGCGCAAGTACGGCTCCGTGCCCCACTCGGGCTTCGGCCTGGGCGTCGAACGCACCGTCGCCTGGATCGCCGGGACCGAGCACATCCGCGAGTGCATCCCGTTCCCCAGGATGCTGCATAAGATTTATCCGTGACCCCGGAAGTCGGCGTTTACATCCACGTCCCCTTCTGCCGCAAGCGCTGCCCCTACTGTGCCTTCGTTCTGATCGAGTCGGACGGTTCCCTCCACGACCGGTTCGTGGAGAAAGTCTGCCGGGAGATCCGCGCCGCGGCGCCGGCCGCGCGGACGCTCTACTTCGGCGGCGGGACGCCGTCGATGCTCGGCGCGGCGCCGATCCGCCGGATGATCGACGCGGTGGGCGGGCGCCCCGAGGAGATCACGGTCGAGTGCAACCCCGAGGGGCTGCAGCTTGACGGATTGCGCGATGCCGGCGTCACCCGGATCACGCTCGGGATCCAGGCGCTCGACGACGCCCTGCTGCGGTTCCTCGGACGCGAGCATGACGCCGAGGGCGCAAGGCGCGCGTATCGCGAGGCGTCGCGGGAGTTCGACAACATCTGTGTCGACCTCATCTTCGGCGTGCCCGGCCAGTCGATCGAGGGCTGGCGGCGGACGCTCGAGGAGGTCCGCGCCTGGCAGCCCGCCCATGTCTCGCTCTACGGCCTGACCTACGAGAAGGGCACGCCGTTCGAGAAGATCCGGGACCGGATGCCGGAGGAGGGGGAGAAGGCGATGTACGAGGCGGCGATGGACGCCCTCGCCGGCTACCACCACTACGAGATTTCCAACTGGGCGCGGCCGGGATTCGAGTCGCGCCACAACCGCGCGTACTGGGAAGGGCGGCCCTACCTGGGGTTCGGCCCGGGCGCCCACAGCTACGAGCCGCCGGAGCGGCGGTGGAACGTCGCCAACGTGCGCGAGTACCTCGAGCGCGGGGACGTCGTCGCCGGCCGCGAGACGCTGACGGCCGAGCAGGAGCGGATCGAGCGGCTGCTGGTCGGGCTGCGGCAGGACGTCGGCGTGGAACTGGCGACGATCCCGGCAGGGCTGGAGCCGTTCCTCGAGCGGGCCGGGGGCCGCGTGCGGCTGACGCGGGCGGGGAAGTGCGTCGCGGACACCGTGATCGCCAAACTTGTCTGAACTTCTGGTATTGTTTGAACATGGCGATCCAGGTGGTCTGCGCCTGCGGGAGGAGCAGGCTCTTTCCCGATGCGATGCTCGGGAAGTCCGCCGACTGCCGCAAGTGCGGCGCGGCCCTCACGATCGCCGGCGAGAAAATCACCCCGCCCCGGGCCTCTCTCCTTCGGCGCCTTTTCCCGATCCTGATCGTCCTCGCGATCCCCACCGTCGTCGGGACGGTGGTCTACCGGTCCCGCGGACCCCGCTTCGTCTCCGCCCTGGAGGAGTATGGCGAGGGCTCCAAGGCGCCGATCGATCCCAAGATCGACGGCCCCCGCATCGAACGCGTGTTTGCGGCGCTCGCGGCGGCCTCCCGGGACGGCAACGAATCCGCTTTCGGCAGCTGCTTTCATGGGCGCCGGATGCTGGCGGAGATCGAGCGTCGCGGCGGCATGGCGGCGGTCCAGATCGGCCGGGAAGAAGAGCATCTCGAGGTCGAGATCTACGCGACGGTCCGGGACTGGTGCGATCAGCTGAAGAACGGCGATTCGGCGTGGCAGTCGGTGTATCGCTGCTCGTACCGCTTCCTGGAGGGCCGAGGCGAGGCCGAAGCCTCGGTCGTCATGAGAGGCAAGGAGCACGTGTCCCGCTTCCGCTTCTGGCTCATCAAGGAAAGCGACGCGTGGACGATCTTCGACTACGAGTCCCTGGAAAACACCTTCCGGTTCTCTACCCAGAACGGAAAACTCCTGGTCCGACAGGCCAAAGGCGAGGTCGACGGTCGACGATTGGAAAAAACCGATGGTCTGCTCGACAAAGCACGGAACCTGACGGTGCGCGGGAAGGTCGACGAGGCCCTGAAAGTTCTCGAGGAAGCCGAAATCTCATCTCCGACGCCGCTCCAGCCGGCCGTGGAATTCGCCCAGGCCGAAGCGCTCCATCAGCTCGGGCGCGAGGCCGAGGCCCTGAAGAAGCTCGACCTGGCGCTGGAGCACCAGAAGGACACCCCCCGGGCGGTGCAGTTCCGCGGGGTTGTTCTTTTCGGACTGCAGCGGTTCGAGGAGTGCATCCGCGCGCAGGAGGAGTTCATGAAGGTCGTCGGCGACGACGCCGCGGCGTGGTACTGGATCGGGAGGTCCTGCGAAGGCCTCGGCCGGGCCGACGATGCCCTGAAGGCGTATCGCCAGGGGGCGGCTTGCGACGAAACCGAGAGCCTCAACCGGGAGCGCCTCAAAGCCCTGGGCAAATAAACGTCGCGCGCTACTTCCCGTCGGTCTTCTTCGGTTCCTCCGGCTTCCTGGGCTCGTCCTTCATGCCGCTGCCGGTGAACTTGCCGCCGCTGTCCTCGGCGAGCTTCTTCAGGAACTTCAGCCCCTCCTCGCGGTCCTTCGTCTCCTGAACGGCGGCCGCGCCCTTGGAGACGGAGAAGACGCCGACCGTGTGGATCTTCACCTTGCGGTTCTTGTTGAGCGTCTTGATCCGCTCGACGATCTCGGCGGGGTCGGACACCTGGCCGGCCGTCGGCAGGCCGTCGGTGACGAGGCAGATCGTGTCGACGCCCGACTTCTGGAGCTTCTCGCCGGTCATGCCGCCGGCGACGTAGGCGAGCGCCCGCTCGAGGGCGTCGAACGGGTTCGTGCCGCCGAACGGTTCGAGCTTGTCGATCCAGTCGAACGCCTGCTTCCGCGTCGAGGCGGAGATCTTGAGCATCTTGTCCGAGAGGTTCACGACCTCGTGGGTGAAGAAGATGACGTTGAACTCGGTCCCTTCGGGGAGCTGGGCGATCGCCTTCTTGAGCTGCCAGCGGGCGATGTCGATCTTCCGGTCGCCGCCCTTCTTGATCTCGGGGCCGCCGCCGGGCGTGGGGCCGGTGGCGACGTTCTCCTTGCTGTCGTCCCAGTCGGAGGGCTCCATCATCGAGCCGGAGCGGTCGAGGACGAAGATGACCGACTTCGACTCGACGGGAATGCCGTAGAAGGTCGTCGTCGCGTTCTTCCCGGGCGCGCCGGCGCCGTCGCCGGACTTCTTCGAGAACGTGCCCTTGGCGATCGCGTCGCGGGCCTCCTCGAGCCACGCCTTCCACGCGGCGGGGTCGCCGTGGCGGTTGACGCCGGTGAGGCCGACCAGCGCGTCGTTGAACTCGATGCGGAGCCGGCCGTCGCTCTTCTGGAGCGCCTCGATGAGCGGCTCGACGGCGGCGAGGCTGCCCATGGCCATCAGCGCCTGGGCGGCGCAGGCCTTGAGCTGCCAGTAGTCGCTCTGGAGCTGGGCGGCGACGGCGGCGACCGCTTCGGGCGTGGTCAGCTTGAGCTCGCGGAGCGCGTCGAGGACCGAGATGCGGACCGCGGGCTCGCTGTCCTTCTTGAGCGTGTCGAGGAGCGCCTGGGGGACGTCCTTGTGGGAGATCTGGCCCATCGCCTCGGCGGCGGCCGCGCGGCGCTGCCAGTCGGACCCGGCGGTGACCTCGTGGACGAGGACCTTGACGGCGGCGTCGCTCTTCGACTTCGCGAGGGCGCGGACGATGTGGCGCTTGCAGGCCTCGAAGACGCCGATCTTCGCCTCGACGGCCTTGGAGTTCTTGTCGGCCTCGAGGAAGCGCTGGTACTTCGCGACGTCGCTCGGCGGGATCGTGGGCGGCGTGGTCTTGAGGTCGATCTTGAAGTCGCCGTTGGCCTCGCGCTCCTGGAGGAACTTCACCTTGTCGCCCCAGAGGCCCTTGATGGAGACGGCGCATTTGCCGTAGCCCTCGAAGAGGGCGTCGGAGGCGGCCTTCTGGTCGGTCGCGGCGAGCCGGTCGGCGGCGGCGCCGATGGCGGAGGCGAGCCGGCCCGCGGCGGCGGGGACGGTGGGCCCCGTCAGTTCCGCGAGCGACTTCTTCAGCTCGGCGCGGGCCTGGTCGAGCTCGGCATCCGCGAGCGCGAGCAGGGTGGTGAGCGCGAGAAGGATCTTCATAAAGTCCGCTCCAGGGAGAACAGGTCCGCCCCCACGGGATGAGACACCGGGGCCGCCCCCTATGATACGCCGGCCGATCAGGCGCCGATGAAGGCGAGGACGGCGGGACGGGCGTAGGGGAGCTGGAGGGCGGCGCGGAGCTTGCCGGAGTTCTGCTTGGTGAGCTCCTGGACGCGCGGTCCGGAGGTCCGGTTGGCGTCCTTGAACGCCTGGTCCGAGAGGTCGACGGCCGCGAGGGTGCGGGCGACGGTGGGGACGCTGAAGGCCGGCACGAGGCGGAAGTTGATGACGCCGTCCTCGCGGGCGAGCCAGGGGAACGCCTCGCTGCCGACGGGATTCGGATCCTCGACCTCGCGTCCCGCCTCGTTGACCGGGAAGGGGCCGGTCATCTTCAGCAGCGCGTCGCGGGTGAGCTTGTACTCCTCGCCCTCCTCGGGGGTGGACGAGAAGCCGCGCTGGACGAAGAGGAGGTTGATCGTCTCCTCGACCCACTCGCGGCCGGTGCTGCAGACGACTTCGCGGACCCAGGAGCGGCCGGCGGCGCCGAACGCGTGGAGGAACCACTTGAACTGGCTCGTGGTGCGGGTCTTCACGTAGTCGCCGGTGACGTCGTTCAGGTGGTTGGGGAGCTCTTTGCGCGGGCCCTGGCCGGTGACCATCAGGCGACGCGCCATGACCATCGTCTCGCGGTCGGCCTTGCGGAGGGTCTGGATCTGCTGCTCGTCGGCGAAGGCGAGCTCGGCGTATTCGCGGAGGCGGTCGCCGGGCGTGGGGCGCTCGAGGAATTCGTCGACGTAGACGCTGAGGGGGAGCTGGAAGGACTTCTCCATCTCCGCGAGGTCGGCGATAAAGACGCAGTGACGAACGGGCATTCGTGATCAGGCCTTAAGCTTCACGCTGAAGCCATCGGCACATTATAGCCCGCTTCGGGAAGATCAATGGCCTTTCTTGACGATCTGGCCCGCCTTGGTCTTCTTGGAGACCACGGTCGAGGGCTTCGGCGCCGTCCAGGTGGATTCCTTGACCATCACGAGGCCGCCGGTGGGGCCGGGGACGGCGCCCTGGACGAAGATCAGGTTCTTGTCCTTGGCGATCTGGACCACGTCGAGGTTGCGGTTGGTGACCTGTTCGACGCCCCAGTGGCCGGCCATCTTCTTGCCGGGAGGGACGCCCTGGGAGATGGAGTGCTGGCGGCCGAGGGAGCCCGGCGCGCGCTCGCGGTCGGACTGTCCGTGGGTCGCGGGGAGGCCGTGGAAGCCCCAGCGGCGGACGACGCCCATGAAGCCGCGGCCCTTGGAGGTGCCGACGACGTCGACCTTCTTGTAGCCCTCGAAGATGCCGACGTCGATCTTGGCGCCGACCTTGAGGTCCTCCTTGCCGTCCCAGGGGATTTCGCGGAGGATTTCGGGGGCCTGCTTGGTCTCTTTAAGCTGCCGATCGAAGGCCTTCTTGCGCTCCTCGGGCTTGAGGTCGCCTTTGGTGATGAGGTGGCCCATTTCGGCGCGGGAGATGTTCTTGCTGCGGCGGTTGCCGAACGAGATCTGGACGGCAGCATAGCCGTCGTTGTCCTTGGTCTTGATCTGGGTGACGGTGCAGGGCCCGGCCTGGATGACGGTGACGGGGAAGCACTGGCCCTTCTCGTTGTAGATCTGGGTCATGCCGAGCTTGCGGCCGAGGAGTCGGGTGACCATGGACGATCTCCGTTCGGAGCTAGAGATCCGGAGCGAACGGGGATGTGGAAAGGGAAGGGGGAGATCGACCGACCTCCGCAGCTCTGACCGCAGAGCCTCTTCCAAGGCTGAGATGAGATTCGTCCAGCGCCCGCAGAAATTGGTATTCTAATATATGCGGACAAGCCGAACGGCCGATTAGTACCGGTAAGCTGAGAGCCTTACAGCTCGTACACTCCCGGCCTATCAACCTCGTGGTCTTCGAGGGGCCTTCAGGGACACCTTATCTTGGAGGCGGCTTCCCGCTTAGATGCCTTCAGCGGTTATCCGTGCCGTACATAGCTACGCTGCGATTACCCTTAGCAGGATAGCAGCCACGCCAGAGGTACGTCCACTCTGATCCTCTCGTACTAAGAGCAGCTCTCCTCAAGTGTCCTGCGCCCACCACAGATAGAGACCGACCTGGCTCACGCCGGTCTGAACCCAGCTCACGTACCGCTATTGATCGGCGAACAGCCGAACCCTTGGGACCTTCTCCAGCCCCAGGATGCGATGAGCCGACATCGAGGTGCCAAACCGCGTCGTCGATGTGGACTCTTGGACGCGATAAGCCTGTTATCCCCGGAGTACCTTTTGTCCGATGAGCGATGGCCCTTCCATTCGGAACCACCGGATCACTAGGCCCTGCTTTCACATCTGCTCGACTCGATCAGTCTCGCAGTTGAGCACCCATCTGCCCTTGCGCTCGTCACGCGATTGCCAACCGCGTTGAGGGTGCCTTAGGACTCCTCCGTTACTCTTTGGGAGGATTCCGCCCCAGAAAAACTGCCCGCCAAACACTGTCCCCCGCCC
>Ga0134121_10000703_pt1 | contig 35874 bp, 32 predicted proteins | sample KB301_FD_96463 | JGI IMG/M metagenome (GOLD analysis project Ga0134121, IMG submission 96463) | Terrestrial soil microbial communities without Nitrogen fertilizer from Kellogg Biological Station, Michigan, USA - KB3-0-1 | ecosystem: Environmental > Terrestrial > Soil > Unclassified ...
GAAGCTGATTCGACTGTACCTACTGACGCGAAAGCCTCGCGCAGTTCCTCGCTCGTAGTACGAAACGAGAGATTTCCGACATAGAGTTTTGTAGCCATTCTAACTATCCTTATCTGAAGGGAAGCGCGGGTCTTGCTGGAATTCGCTGATCCAGTTCGGGGGGGACGACCGATACTTTCGGCGAGCTGCGACGAACCCGATGCTCTAAAAATCTCGAGAGCGGCTTCTAACTGGTTGACAACTGCCTCACTCTCTATTCAGCCGAACCACGTCGCGTTAGGATCACGGGCAGGCGCTAATCACCATTGATGCGCGAGAGCAGGTAACTGGTAGGCAAAAGTATGCAGGAGCCCTTGGAAAGGGTCAAGGACAAATTTGACGTTTCAGCCACAGATTTAACAGATTAGGCAAAATCCTCGTAATCCGTATAATCTGTGCCTCGTTCAGAAATCACCCACGAAAGGTTTGGAAAATGTCGCAACGTATTCCTATCACTGTGGCCAATGGCGACGGCATCGGGCCGGAAATCATGGCCGCCACGCTCCGCATCCTCGAAGCTTCGGGAGCGCCCCTCGAGATTGAAACCATCGATATCGGCGAGAAAGTCTATCTCGCCGGCAACTCATCGGGCATCGAGCCGAGCTCCTGGGAATCGTTACGACGCACCAAAGTCTTTCTTAAAGCACCCATCACCACACCGCAGGGCGGTGGCTACAAGAGCCTGAATGTTACCGTTCGTAAAGTGCTCGGGCTGTACGCAAACGTACGGCCTTGCGTCTCGTATCACCCGTTTGTCGAGACGAAGCATCCGGTGATGGACGTCGTGATTGTGCGTGAGAACGAAGAAGACCTTTACGCGGGGATCGAGCACCGGCAAACGAACCAGGTCGTGCAGTGTTTGAAACTGATCTCGCGTCCTGGATCGGAAAAGATTGTTCGTTACGCGTTTGAGTATGCGCGGCGGAACAATCGCAAGAAAGTCACCTGCTTCACGAAAGACAACATCATGAAGCTGACTGACGGTCTGTTTCATAAGATCTTTGACGAAGTTGCGGCTGAGTACACCGACCTCGAAAACGAGCATTGGATCGTTGATATCGGCGCGGCAAAACTCGCCGACACGCCGGAAGCATTTGACGTGATCGTGATGCCAAACCTTTATGGCGACGTACTTTCTGACGTTGCCGCGCAGATCGCCGGGTCGGTTGGACTCGCAGGGTCGGCGAATATCGGCGAGCACGTTTCGATGTTTGAAGCGATTCACGGATCGGCGCCGCGACGTGCCGGACAGAACCTCGCGAATCCTTCGGGACTGTTGCTGGGCGCGGTGATGATGCTGGTCCACGTCGGCTTAACTGATCACGCCGAACGTGTTCACAACGCGTGGCTGCGCGCGATTGAAGATGGCATTCACACGTACGACATTTACGATGACAAAGTCAGCAAGCAGAAGGTTGGGACGAAGGAGTTTGCAGACGCGGTTATCGAGCGCCTGGGACAAACGCCGCAGATTCTGAAGGCGAGAAAGTATTCCAAGGGTGAGGAGTCGCATGCGAGCGCCGCCGCCAGCCGCAAGGCGCCGCAGAAAGAGCTCGTCGGTGTTGATGTTTTCCTCGACTGGACCAAGGGCTCGCCAAACGATCTCGGCGACGCGCTCAGTAAAGTCAACGGCGAAGGCGTCAAACTCACGATGATCAGTAATCGTGGTGTGAAAGTCTGGCCGGGCGGCCACAAGGAAACTTTTTGTTCGGATCACTGGCGCTGTCGATTTCTGACTGAGTCGGACGGCGGCAAAGTCGCGCATGCGCAGGTTGTGTCGCTGCTCGGTCGTGTTGCTGACGCGGGTTTTGATTTCATCAAGACAGAAGGTCTTTATACATTCGATGGGGAGCGCGGGTTCTCGTTGGATCAAGGTGAATAGTGGGGAGAATAAGATGGCGGAAAAAAATGGAAATGAACCGTTGGTGGCAGTCATTATGGGTAGCCAGTCTGATTGGGACACGATGCGCCATGCGGACGAGACGTTGACTCAGTTTGGAGTGGCGCACGAGTGCCGGGTGATTTCGGCGCACCGATCGCCTTCGCTGGCGGCGGAATTCGGGTCAACCGCGGAATCCCGCGGGTTGCAAGTGGTGATAGCGGCGGCGGGCGGCGCGGCCCACCTCGCCGGCGTACTTGCCGCGCATACGACATTGCCAGTGCTCGGCGTGCCGATGAAGAGCGATGCGCTGAACGGGCTTGATTCGCTGTTGGCGACGGTCCAGATGCCGGGTGGAATTCCGGTGGCAACGCTTGCGATTGGCAAGCCTGGAGCGATAAACGCCGCGCTTTTCGCAGTGGCGATACTTGCGAATAGCCGGCCGGAGTTGCGGCAGAAGTTGCACGAGTTTCGGGCGGCTCAGGAAAAGAAGATCCGCGAAACCGTCCTCTAAAGCCTTTTGACAAGATTACGGGATTACACGATTTTCAGGAAAATCTTGAAAATCCTGTAATCCTGTCGCACAATGCCTACCATGTAACACTCGCACCACCGCACATCACTCTCTCGCAACCCGATGGATCCAAGCGAGCATGATCGGCCAGACAGTCTCCCATTATCGAATCCTGGAAAAACTTGGCGAAGGTGGCATGGGCGCGGTTTATCTTGCCGAGGACCTGCATCTCGCGCGGCGAGTCGCGATCAAGTTTCTCACTGCAACTGACCATCACTACCGCGCGCGCTTCATTCGTGAAGCACGGGCTGTCTCCGCGCTGAGCCACATAAACATCGCGATGGTCCACGACTACGGCGAGACCACGACTGGCCAGCCGTTCATCGTGATGGAGTACGTCAAGGGTAAGTCGCTCAGCGATCTTCTTGACGAAGGGCTCACGCTCAATCGCACGGTTGAAATCATCTCGGCTGTTGCTGAAGCACTCGGCGAAGCACACCAGCAGGGTATCGTCCACCGCGACATCAAACCTTCGAACGTCCTCGTCAACGAACGTGGTCAGGTGAAAGTGGTTGACTTCGGCCTCGTCAAGCATCTGTTTGAGCCGCCTTCGAGCGACGTTGATCTCGACGCAAAGACGATTTATGCGACGAAGACTCGCAGCGATGTGATCGTGGGAACGCCGCTCTACCTTTCTCCCGAACAGGCGACCGGCAAAGAGGTTGATGGACGTAGTGACTTGTTTGCGCTCGGAGCGCTGCTTTACGAATGCATGACCGGACAGTCTGCATTCTCAGGCGGCAGCGTGCTGGAGATTGGCGCGCAGATCATTCACGTCACGCCGCCACCGCCGTCGAAGATAAATCCCAACGTGACGCCCGCGCTGGATCGAGTGACGTTGAAAGCGTTGGAAAAGAAGGTCGACGCGCGCTACCAGACGGCGGATGCGTTTCTGAAGGACTTGAAAGAGGCAGCGGTCGGGTTGAGTGACAATGGTGTCGCGATATCGAGCCGGCCAGCCAAACCGACAGAAGGATTCAAGCGCGCCACGAACGCGTTAGGGACGCTGACGATGCAACTCCGCCGGCAGCGTTTCTCAATAGCATCCGTGATTCCCGTTTTTCTCGGCGCCGGATTAATAATCTGGGGGTTCTATTACTTCTGGCCGCGAAGTTACTACCAGCCTCCGGCGTCGGCTGTGTATTGGTACGATCAGGGAACCGATAGTTTACGAGACGGGGCTTATTACCAGGCCAGCAAGGCCCTGACTCAGGCAACCCAAATCGACGATAACTATGCTTTGGCCCATGCTCGTCTCGCACAGGCTTGGACCGAATTGGATTACAGGGACCGAGCGAAAGATGAAATGCTTGCGGTAACGAGTCTTACCGATAAATATCCCGTATCGCCACACGATGCGTTATATCTGGAGGCCATCCGCGCAACCGTTAGAAGGAAGTTCGACGACGCCGTAAAAGCTTACACTGAGATTTCACAGTTCTCGCCAAACGAGAGCAGAGTGTACGTCGATTTGGGTTACGCCTTCGAAAACAAAGGTGATACGGACAAAGCGCTCGAGAATTATCTAAAGGCCATTCAGTTAAATGACAGGCAATATGCCACCGCCTATCTTCGTGCGGCAGTCGTCTATAACCGCAAGGGAGACGTGGAAAACGCGACCAAGATGTTCAATGAGGCGGAAGCATTGTACAAGGCTGCCAGCAACTCTGAGGGCTTAAACGAACTGAACCGGCAGCGCGGAATCTTGTATAGAAGCCAGGGCGAGCACGAAAAGGCAAAGTCTCTATTTCAGTCGTCGCTTGATGCCGCGCGCGCCATGGGTAACGAGCCTCAGCAGATCACCGCGCTTATAGATCTCAGCTATCTTGCGTCGAACCGTGGCCTCGTCTCCGAGGCTGAGAACTGGGCTCAGCAGGCCGTTAAGATTGCACAACAGAAGCAACTGGAAAACCTGGCGGCCGGAAGCTTATTGGAACTCGGTAATGCATTCTCCGCGAAAGGCGACTACGCAAAAGCTGAACAATACTTTAATCAGGCGCTTCAAATTGCCAGCACTAACAAGGGTCGCTTGCGAGAAGCCAGGGCGCAAACGAATTTGGGGGGTCTCTATATTCGAACGCTGCGCATCGACGAGGGCCTGCGTCTGGCAGAGGAGGCCCTCGCGTTTTTTCAACAGGAAAACTATCCGCGAGATGCTGTTACCTGCCTTAGCCACATAGGTCGTGGCCGTCGCCGCAAGGGTGACTATGCGGCTGCACAGCAAGCATTCAATGAGAAACTCGAATCGGCAAAGCAGATTAAGAACCAACAGGCTATTGCAGACTCATACGCAGACCTTGGCTCTCTCCTGTTGGACCAGGAACGCCTTCCCGAATCATTGGAACAGTATGATAGAGCAATCCAGCTTTATGGCTCCACGAACTCCTTCCTCGTCGCGTTTTGTAATGCAAATCGCGCACAGATCCTCGTGCGACTGGGCCGTTATGACGACGCCAAACAGGTTCTCGACGAGCTTTTCAAGTCGAAAGACACGCTTCAGGCATTAGTACCTGAACTCCATCTCATTCAGGCACAGATAAATCTAAGCCAGGGTGATTTGCATCAGGCTAGTTCATCTGCCAACGAAGCTATGAAGACCAGCAGCCCGAATTCGGATGCCACTATTCAAGCGCAGTATTTTCTCGCGCTGGCAAAGGGCGGTTCTGGTGAAGCACAGAAACTCTGTAGTCAATCAATGGAGGCTGCATCCAACGCGGGCGATTTTGGATTGCACTCACGTGCGCTCCTCGCCTGTGCGGAAGTAGCATGGAAAGCAAAGGACCTAAAGACTTCATTAACACTCGCAACTCAAGCTCAGGAGAGATTTGCGCGTGGCAGCCAGTTAGAATCCGAGTGGCGTGCCTGGGCCATTGCCTCGCACGCCAGCAAGGAGTTAGGTGATAACAATACAGCCCAGGAACAATGGAAGAATGCAGAGTCCACGCGGTCCCGGTTGGAACAACAATGGGGTGCCGCCGTTTTTAAACAATATGCTGCGAGGCCTGATATTCAGGTTTATTATCGTTAACAAAGTTGATCCACCTGGCTCAACTCCCAACTATGCAAGGAGATCAAGACATGTCAGACGACAACACAGACGATCCTCAAGCCATCGATCCACCAACCAACACTGGTGGTGGTGGTAGCACCACGGCGACGGTTCCGCCGCCGCCGTTACCGTTAACTGGAGAAGAAGAAGAAGTCGCCGAACCCAACGCCATTGATCCTCCAACCAATACAGGAGGTGGCACATAGACGGGTGCTACTCGTGAGGCTTCCCAGGGCCTTGCTGACAACTGAATATTAGAGGCTTGGGCGCTTCCCGACGAGGCGCCCAGCAGCTAAAGCTAGAAACCTCTTCCTTTTAGCCACTCTTTCACAACTTCCTTCGGATCGCGCTTTCTGCCGTCAATTTCGTAATTCAAACGACGCATCTCGTCAGTCGAGATCGCATTCGCAAGCTTGCCTAACACCTCTTGCAATGCCGGCACGCGCGTCAATGAATCCTGACGAACGATATAAACGGCTTCGTACGGCGGAAAGTAACGACGATCGTCTGTGAGTTGGAACAGGTCTAGAGTCGGAATGCGGCCTTCTGTCGAGTTGCCGGCAATGAGATCGACCTGTCGGGACGAGAGCGCGATGTACGTCAACGACAGATCCATCTCGCGCACTTCGGCAAACTTCAATCCGTAAGTCTTAGAGAAGCCCGGATAACCATCCGCGCGCGACATGAAATCCTGCCCAAACCCGGCACGCCAGCGCGGCGCTTCCGTTGCCGCGTTTGAAATCGTCTTCAGGTTGAGGCGTCGTGCATCTTCACCGCGCACGAGGATCGCGAAGGTGTTTTCAAATCCGAGTGGCTGGCTCACTTCGACCTTGAACTTGTCCGCATACTCCTGCTTCACCTGATCGTAAACCGCGCGTGGATCGGTGATCGGCGCGTGCTGGAGTATCGCGGTAAAAGCGGTACCGGTGTATTCCGGATAGAGATCGAGCGTGCCGGCGACCAGCGCTTCGTGAGGCAGGTTACCGCCGAGCTCAAAACGCCGTTCGACCGAAACGCCGCGCGCTTCGAGCATCTGCGCAACGATCTCGGCAAGCAGCGCTGATTCGGTGAAGTCTTTCGATCCGACAGCTACGCGGTTCTCGCTCGCCGGTGTCGAGCGGCCCAACCAGAAAACAACGCCACCAACAACAAGCACAACCGCAACAGCGAGTGCGACCCTCCTCGCGACTACGCCTTTGGCTGAACTGGGCTTCCTCTCAAAACTAAACTGCCGCTCCACGAGGCCCAAAAGAAAATCCGCCGCGAGCGCAAGCAGCGCCGCCGACAACGCACCCGCAAGCAACAGGTTGTTGTCGTACTGTCGCAAACCACGAAAGATGTAAACTCCGAGTCCACCTGCCCCAACAGCCGCAGCAATCGTCGTCACCCCTACTGCGATCACTGTCGCGACACGAATTCCCGTAACGATCACGCCCATCGCGAGCGGCAGCTCAACTTGTCGCAACACCTGGCCGCCCGTCATTCCCATCGCCACTGCCGCTTCTCGTACGTTTGGATCGACGTTGAGTATTCCCGTGACCGTGTTGCGAATGATCGGCAAGAGCGAATAGAGCACGAGCGCGACGAGCGCCGTGCGCGTTCCGATGCCGCCGATGAATGGAAGCGGAATCAGAAAGCCAAACAGTGCCAGACTCGGAATCGTCTGCATCACGTTTGCAATGCCCAGCACTGGACCGCGAAACGCTCGATAACGAGTTAAAAGTACCCCCACCGGAACGCCGATGATCACGGCAACGAGAATCGACACGAAGACGAGCACGATGTGCTGTCGTACGAGCAACAACAGCTCCGACCAGTTTGCCTGGAGAAACTGCCAGAAGCTCAAGAGGCGCCTCCGTTCACGTTCAGTGTTTCGAGATAAGCGCGGGCCTGCGGATGGTCTGACGCACGAAAGCGTTCGGGCGATTCAAGCAGCAACAACTGTCCTTTGTGCATGAGCCCGATGCGTTGGCCAAGGATCATCGCTTCGCGAACGTCGTGAGTGACGAGAACCGCAGTCTTGTCTAAACGCGTCGCCAGCTCGGCAAATTCACGCTGCAAACTCGCGCGCGTCAGTGGATCGAGCGCGCCAAAAGGCTCGTCGAGCAGAAGCAACGGCGGATCCGCTGCGAGCGCGCGCGCCACGCCGACGCGCTGCCGTTGTCCACCTGACAACTCGCGTGGATAACGCTCGGCGAACCGGTCGGGATCGAGTCCGACCAAGTTGAGCATCTCTCGCACGCGCTCCTTGGTTCGTGCGTCGTCCCAGCTCAGGAGCGCAGGCACGAGACCGACGTTTCGCGCGATCGTGAAATGCGGAAAGAGCCCGCCTTCCTGAATGACGTAACCGATGCGGCGTCGGAGCTCAATCGGATCCCACGCCGTAGTCGGCTTTCCTTCAACCCGCACCTCACCCGAAGACGGCGTTAACAGGCGATTGATCAACTTGAGCGTCGTGGTTTTCCCGCAGCCCGACTCGCCAAGCAAAACGAGCGTCTCACCGCGTTCGACGGTCAAGTTCAGATCAGAAATGATAGTGGTGTTTGGAAGCGAGTAGGTGACGTTGTGAAATTGGACCAATGGCAGTGTCTTTTGTGCCTCTTGGTGGTCCATCTATGGGGATCAGTTGGCGAGCAACAGATTACTGCTGAAACGTTCCTGCGAGTCGGTCCACGTCCGCGACAGCTCGAAGCCGGTTTGCGCGGCGAGCCCGCGAATTCCACCCATGTCGTACTTGTAAGAGTTCTCAGTGTGAATCAACTCTCCCGCCGCAAACTCGATCTCCATGTCGAGCTTCTCGATGCGCACGCGCTGCTTGAGCAAACTCTCGATGTAGATCTCGATCCTTCCCTGAGCTTCGTTATAAAACGCGCGATGACGGAAAGCACGAAGTCGAACGTGCCCTTCAACTCGCGATTGATTCTCGCCAGCACATTTAAATTGAAAGCTGACGTGACGCCGAGCGCGTCGTTGTATGCGGCCTCGAGTATCGCTGGATCCTTTTTGAGATCGACACCGAGCAGAAGCGCGTCGCCTTTGTTGAGCACACTTCGCATCGCCCGCAGGAATCGCAGCGCCTCGTCGAGATCGAAGTTGCTGATGTTTGAACCGAGGAAGAGCGCGAGCGTTCGCGTGCGCGTTTTCTTTCCGAGCTCCGCGAGACCGGCGAAGTAGTCTGCCGCGTATGCTTCGATCTTGAGGTGCGGGTACGACTGAAGCAGTATGCGTGAGCTGCTTTCGAGCGCCGTCGCAGAAATATCAACAGGCATGAACAAGAGCTCCTGCTGGCGTCGCAGCAGAGCTTCGATGATCAATCGCGTTTTTGACGCACTGCCACTACCCATCTCAACAAGAGTCTTGTTTCCATCGACGGCAGAGACAATCTCGTCCGAATACTTCGTCAGGATCTCGTTTTCGGCGCGTGTTAAGTAATATTCGGGCAGCAGGCAGATGGCTTCGAAAAGCTGCGAGCCGAGCTCGTCGTAAAAATACTTCGGCAAAAACCGTTTGGGTTGAGCGGTGAGGCCCTTGCGCACGTCTTCCGCAAGACCCGTCAGCGGATCGCGCTTGACGAGGTTATGGATATACAAGCGGGGGTCTCGCCTGGGTTCGGACCTGGACACAGTTGGGACATGATAGCCTATCAGCCCCGGATTCACACTCATCCGTCGCCGCTTGACCGTTCGCGCCGAGGCGGGCAAGATCTGTCGGCAATGTGGTTCAAACGCCTCGCCCAGGTTTTAATTCTGCTTGTCGGGTTCTGCTCTTCAGCATTCGCCCAGGGCTATAAATCGGAAATCGAAGCGCCCGAGAAGGTGTCGCTCGTCGTCAAAAATCTCGACGGTCGCGTCAGTGTCATCGCGTCCACAGAGCAACAGAAGAAGGTGACGATTGAAGCGAAATCGACCGGAGCGGCGGTCGCTCCTGAAGACGTAAAAGTCGAAAGCAAGGGCAGCGATATTCATATCGACGTGCGTCCGCGCGGCGAAAAGAATCGCATCGATCTCGTCGTCACAATTCCAACGCGCTCGAAAGTCGAAGTCGAAGGACAGGCGGGCGCGGTTGACGTGATTGGCAGTGTTGAGTCGGCCGTCGTCAAAACAGATACCGGAACGATTCACGCCGACGTGCCGCTCGAAGCAGTCAAGTTCAACTTCGTTTGGGAAGCCAGCAAGCCGCGCTACATGAGCGACGTCGAGCTACCCGAGATCAAGGAGAAGGCGGGCGGCGTTTACAAACTGTCAGGACGGCTCGGCGAGAAAGACGTAAAGAAAGAAGATGGCCTCGTGGCGCTCGACTTCCGCACGCAACGCGGCGTTGTGCTTCTGAACATCGATCCCGAGCGCGCGCCCAGCGATCTGCGTGAGCGTCCGCTGACTGAAGCGGCACGCGCGATTGTTCGCAGTGGCGATAGTGAGCTCGTCCAGGCGATCCGCAAAGTGTCGCCGAAGATGTTTGGCGACTACGCGAAAACACTGCCGCCGCCCGAGAAAGAACCGGAGCTGGTGAGACGCACGCCGCCGGGTCGAATCGTCAGCGCGGTGGCGCCACAGTTGATGCGCTTCAACGCGAGTGTGACTGATCGCAACGGGCGCGCGATCGGCGGCATGCGCGAGTCAGACTTCACGGTTTGGGAAAACGGCATCGAGCGACGCGTTACGAATGTTTCCCCCGCGAACGAACCGTTCAATCTCGTGTTGCTGCTAGATGTGTCAGGCAGTGTCGAAGAGCGAATGGATTTTATTCGCAAAGCCGCGCGCGATTTTCTGCGCACGACGAGTCCTCAGGATCGGATTTCGATCATCAGTTTTCGTGACGACATTCAGGTGATTTCCGATTTCAGCACCGATCGCGGGATGCTATCGCGCAAGTTGGACGAGATCGACGCGGGCGGTGGCACCGCGCTTTACGATGCGCTCGGATATGTTTTGAGTGAGCCGCTCAGGAAGCTCCGCGGCGAGCGCACGGCGATCGTTGTGATGTCAGACGGGGACGACAACAAATCGTTTCTGCCGTTTCCGGCGATTCTCGAAGCGTTGCTCGAATCCGGCGCGCTTGTTTACCCGCTGTACGTGCCTTCGGGTTTGATACCGGAGTCGAGCGTGCCGAAGCCGGAGATCACGATCGATCCCTTGCGAACGAGGTATCTAACACTGACGACGCGCGCCGAGGATGAAGGACGCAAACTCGCGACTGCATCGGGCGGAATTTACTATCCGATCCGGCGGCTGGAGGATTTACAGAAAGCGTACGACGATGTAGTGGCGCAGCTCCGCTCGGCCTACACGATCACCTACGCGTCAAATTCTGTTTCTGCTTCGCCGCGTGTGCGCGTCCGCACCAACCGCGATGGTGCGTCTGTAAGATTGAGTCCGGTGGTAGAATTAAACACGCCGTGAATCAACCTCTTTTCAACGCGCTATTTGACGAAACAGAACGCCGCCCGCTAACCGTCTCGCAACTAACAAACTCGATCCGCATCGCTCTCGAATCACGCTTCGTCTCCGTTTGGGTTGAAGGCGAGATTTCAAACTTCAAAGATCACTCTTCCGGTCATTGGTACTTCACCCTCAAAGACGAGAACGCACAACTGCGCGCCAAATGCTTTCGCTCAACAAACACGCGCATTCGTTTTCGTCCCGCTAACGGTCTGAAAGTTCGCGCGCGCGGCAAGCTTTCCGTTTACGCGCCGCGTGGTGAGTATGAGCTCGTTGTTGACGCGCTCGATCCGGTCGGCGCGGGGGCATTGCGCATCGCGTTCGAGCAGCTCCGCGATCGACTGCAAAAAGAAGGCCTGTTTGCGAAAGACCTAAAGCGCCCGTTACCGGTTTTTCCGCGTCGCGTCGGCGTCGTAACTTCGCCGACAGGCGCCGCGATTCGCGACATTCTCAACGTGATCTCACGTCGCACGAGAACGGTGCACGTGCTGTTTTCACCAGCGAAGGTGCAGGGCGAGTCTGCCGGACCTGACATCGCGCGCGCGATCCGTTGGATCAATCTCTATCATGAGCAGGCACTGCGCGAAGGACGACATGCGGATCTCGTCGATGTTTTGATCGTCGGTCGTGGCGGTGGCTCGACAGAAGATCTGTGGGCGTTCAACCAGGAAGAGGTCGCGCGCGCGATTCGCAAATCGGCGATTCCCGTGATCTCGGCCGTCGGTCACGAAACGGATTTCACGATCGCCGACTTCGCCGCAGACCTGCGCGCGGCAACACCATCGGCAGCGGCCGAGATCGTCGCCGCACGTGAAGATCAGATCTGCTCGACGCTGGACAACATGGGCCGTCAACTCGTGCGCCTGACGCGCTTTCAGATCGTCCACTTGCGAGCGCGAGTTCAGGAGCAGGCGCTGTCACACGCATTCGACGAAGTTAAATCACGGCTTGCAAAAGCACGCGGACGACTCGACGCTGCCACGAACTCGTGCGATGCGATTATGGATGCGAAGGTGCAGGACGGGCGTGAACGGCTGGCGCTTGCGGCCGCGTCGCTTGACGCGTTGTCGCCGCTTGGAGTATTGCAACGAGGATACGCAATAGCGCAGGATGCGGCGGGTAAACTGGTGAGTGACGCCCGAACGGTGAAGCCGGGAGATGAAGTCACCGTGCGTTTGGCAAAGGGAAAACTGGGGACGCGGATTGAACGGATCGAAGCCACGGATTAATGCGGCAGAGAATTGTAATTAATCTTGACGGACCGGCGGGCGATGCCACGCAGCGCTCAAAAACGAGTGGCAACAAGCGGCGTCGTTGGCCGCGTGTGCTGGGAATTCTGGCGCTGCTGGTTTTGCTGTTCGTCGTCGCGGCGGCGGTAGGTGGGTACTTCCTGGTGCGGCGTTACCAGTCGTCGCCAACTTATGCGCTGGCGCTGATTTTTGATGCAGCGCAGCGGAATGATGCGGCCGAATTCCAGAAGCGAATCAACGATGAAGAAATCGCGAAGAATATGACTGCTGCCGTGAGTCAGAAAGCCGCGGCGCGTTACGGCCAGGCGCTCAACAGCTCGATGCAACAAAAGATCGATAGCACGATGCAGTCGCTGCTACCGCGTGTGAAGCAAACTGTTCACGACGAATTCCTGAACGCGATGAAGGCGTTCGCTGCGGCGCCGGAACAACGATCGTTCATATCTATCGTTGGCGCGGTGCAGTCGTTGATGACAGTTACGACAAACGGTGATTCAGCGAAAGCAACGGGAAAGATGGCTGGGCATGATATAGAACTTGGCATGCGACGCGATGCAGACGGCTGGAAAGTGATCGACGTGAAGGATGATGTCATCGTGCAACGAGTTGTTGATAGTGTGATGAAAGAGCTGCCGGCAATCGGCAGCGCTGATACGGAGTTTCCATTCATGAAGAAAGCGAAGCCGAGGAGATCGCGTCGCGGAAGATAAAGATGAGTAACGGTGCAGAACAAAGGACGTTTGAAACTTCTCTCGAAGCGCTCGAACAGATCGTGCGGCAGTTGGAAGACGGCGACTTACCGCTCGAAAAGAGTCTCGAATTGTTTGAACAGGGCATACGGCTCTCGCGCGAATGCCAGGAGCGGCTGAGCCAGGCCGAGCGCCGCATCGAGATTCTCTTGCGCGATAACCAGGGGCGGCCGGTTGCGGCGGCGTTCAAGGAACCCGTGGGTGAGGATGAGAATGGTCTCTAACGCGATTCAAAACCCGCTCGAGCTCGATAGTTTACTGGCGAGCAGTCGTGCGCTCGTTGAATTGGAGCTCAACAAGTTGCTGCCATTGTCTGGTACCGCGCCCGAGAAGATTCACCACGCGATACGTTGGAGCGTTTTTGCGGGTGGGAAGCGTTTTCGACCCGCGCTCCTGCTTGCCGTGGGCCAGGCGTTCAGCGCGCCTGTTGAAGCGTTGATACGGACCGCGTGTGCATTCGAGATGGTCCATACTTACTCGCTGATTCACGACGATCTGCCGGCGATGGATGATGACGATCTGCGACGCGGCAGACCGACGTGTCACGTGCGTTTCGACGAAGCCACTGCGATCCTCGCGGGCGATGCGTTACAGACGCTCGCGTTCCAAACGATCGCTGAAGATGTTGCGTTGGACGCTGAAACGCGCATTGCTTTGATCGCGGAGCTTGCACGCGCGGCTGCGACACCGGACGGCATGGTGGCGGGTCAAGCGCTCGACATGGAGGCCGAAACGCGGCAGGTAAGTCGTGCACAACTCGAGGAAATTCACCGGCTCAAAACCGGCGCATTAATCAAGGCAGCGGCGCGTTGTGGCGCTATCATCGGACGTGCGAACGACAGCGAGCTCGAAGCAATAACGAGTTACGGCTCACATCTCGGCTTACTCTTCCAGATCACTGACGACTTCCTCGACGTAACGGCCACCGCCGAAGACCTCGGCAAGACCCCCGGCAAGGACGCACGCTCAAATAAAGCCACGTACCCCGCACTACACGGCATGGAAGAAACGCGCGACGCTGCGGTTCAAGCACATCGTGATGCTTGTCACGCTCTCGATCAATTGGATCGGCCGACTGACGTTCTTCAAAAAATCGCGGACTTCATCCTGCACCGCACTGGGTAGGGATTTCTCCCGCGGCGGCGCAACGGCGCAACGAAGTCCCGGGTTTTCCGTTGCGCCGTTGCGCCGCCGCGGGAGAATTTTTATTCATACGCCAACGCTTCACGCACCGTAACCCTTGAAGCTCTCCACGCCGGCAGAAAACTCGCCACCGCACTCAACCCGATCGACACGAGCATCCAGATCACCAACCCCAACGGCTCAAAAGTAAAATCCAACCCACTGTGAAACATCACCTTCACAAGGAAATCTCCGATAGCCTTGCTGACCGGCCACGCGAGCAGCGCCGCGATGATCCAACTCAAAATTCCAATCACCACGCCTTCCGCGACGATCATCAGCCACACGATCCGCGGCGTAGCACCGAGCGCTCGCATCACACCCATCTCGCGTCGTCGCTCGAGCACGTTGAGACTCATCGTCGTCATCAGTCCCAGTCCACCAACACCGCCAACAATCGCTGACATAACGATCAGAAATACGTAGATCATTACCATATGCTGATCGAACCCGAACCGGTTCTCGCTCTTTGTCGAGCTGCCGCGCGCGCGAATGCCTTCGGCCTCAAGGTTTCGATCCAACTCAGTTTTCAGTGCGCCGATTGAATCCGGATCAGCGTTGTCGAGCGCGAGCCGCAGACTGTTGACCATTCCTGTTAGCGGCACGTAGCCGACCGGCGAAGGCGCGAACGCCTCGCGCGCGATTCCAACTACGCGCCACGCCTTTTCCTCCGCTCCAACGCGAAACGCAACAGTCTCGCCGACGCGCATCCGCGGCTCTCGGCCAGCAAGCGCGTTGTTGATAACGATCGCATCCGTGTCTTGCGGCGTCAGCTTTCTTCCTTCGATGATGTCGAAGTCGAGAAGCTGCGTGTCAGCCGGCAAAGCAACTACGTTGAAACGTCGTTCACCAAGCGATCCCTCACCAGTGAACCAACCTTCAGCACGCTTCACGCCCGCCGTGTTACTCACCGCTTTCTGAATCTTCTCGAACTCATATGCTCGCGCAAACGAAATCGTCAGATCAGATTTCCTCGCCGCAAACATACGGTCGAGTGTGTTCACCATCGACGCGCGAACGTTCAGCGCCGACAGGAAAAACAACCCGCCAGCCGCAAGCGTCAGCAACGTCAACACGAGTCGCGCACGACGTCGAAAGCTGTTGCGAATCGCAAAAGCGACCAAACTAAACGTGCCACCGATGTGTGTGAGCGCGCGATCGAATGCACCTGCGCCGAAGTTTGCCTGCGCCAAACCGAAGTCTGCGAGCGCGACTCGGACCGGCGTCGCCGTCCCACGCCACACCGGATAAGCCGCCGCGATGAGAGGCGCAATAACGCCGACTAGCGCGACGAGTAAGTAAACCCAGATCGGTACCGCAAAGCTGTTGATGTCGAAATTGAGAAACATCGCCATGTACTGGCACAGCGCGCGACTGCCGAGAATTCCGAGCGGTATCGACACGATCACCGCCGCAATTCCGAGAAACAGCGCCTGGGCAAAATAGATTCGCGCTATCGCCGTGTGTGTGCCTCCAATCGCTTTCATCACGCCGATCTGTCGCACCTGCGACGCCATCATCGCCGTCAGCAGGTTGATCACGAGAATGCCGCTGAGCACGAGCACAAACAGTCCGAAGCTCGACATCGCCAACAGCAGAATGCCCGTGAGATCCGAGTGCGGATGCTTGCCGGGCCGGGGAATCTCAACGCGACGCACGTTTTGACCACGGCTCACGATCAACTTCTCAACGTCGTCTGCGACGCGCCTGATGTGGTCTTCGTCAAATCTGTTTTGCGCGACGAGAATGTTCAACTGATCGAATCGTGGCTCTTCGCCGAGTTGGACCAGGGTCGCGAGATTGATGTAGCCATAGACGATGTTCTCCATGCGCGCCTGCGCCTGGCCCACGTCATGAACGCTGCCGCTGATCACGAGTGGTGTCTCTACGCCGTTCGCGGTCTTGACGGTGACGGCGTCGCCGATGTTTACCTTCACGACCTGAAACGCATCACGCTCGATCAGTATCTCGCCTGTAGCAGGCGGCCATGCGCCACTCTCCGGCACGAGTTTGCTGACGCGAATGTTGCCGTAGTCTTCGACTACAAACAGGATCAGGTTGCGCCATTGCACTGGACCAGCCTTGATCTGTCCGCCGATTGTGCGGCGCGGCTCTGCGTCGCTCACTCCGGGATTTTGCAGAATCGCTTTGACGAGATCGTTGTCAATCGAATCAACACGCAGGACCGCCGAGGCTGGGTTCGTCTCGAGATAACCACGGTCGAGCTCGCGCGTCAGAATCGCGTACGACGACATCACGGCTGCAAATGCCGAGATGCCGAGCGCGATCGCCAACACAACGAGCGTCGTACGCGCGCGTTCCTGCCAGAAGTCACGAATAGCTTTGCGCCAGAGTGTCGTCATGAGTGCAGTAGTGCGCCATCTGAGATCTCGATCTTGCGATCGATTACGCGCGCGATATCGGCTTCGTGAGTGGCGATGACGACCGTAATACCGCGATTCGCCATGTTACGAAAGAGATCGAGAATCTCAGTCGCCGTGACGGAGTCGAGGTTGCCAGTGGGCTCGTCCGCGAGAACCAGCGGCGGCTCGTTCGCGAGTGCGCGGGCGATTGCAACGCGTTGCTGCTCGCCACCTGAAAGTGTGGCAGGTAGTTTGTCCGCATGGCTCTTGACTGCCACAAGATCAAGCAGCTCAACCGCGCGTTTGCGACGCTCGCGCAGTGGGATCGTCTTCGAGAAGTCCATCGGCAGCATGACGTTCTCAGCCGCGGTGAGCGTGGGTAACAGTTGAAAGAACTGAAACACGAACCCGACGTTTCGCCCGCGCCACGCCGCCAATTTATTCTCCGATAGCGCGTGGATCTCGGTGCCCGCGACTGCGACCGAGCCCGAGGACGGACGATCGATGCCGGCAACCATGTTGAGCAGTGTCGACTTGCCGCTGCCTGATTTGCCGACGACGCCGACAAACTCGCCCGGTCGAATCTCGAGATCGATATCTTTCAGCGCCGCGAATTTGCCCGCCGGTGTTTCGTAAGTTTTGGAGACGTGGTTTAAGGAGATCATATTTGTTCGCGTGTATTTTTCAGATCGGAACGCTTCTGTCCAGCAGTATGATGGCCGCGCGGGTCGTAATCGAACAAAGAGGTAACGAATGTCCAAGAACCAGCACCTGCCTCTTGCCGGATCGAACAAGAAGACTGATGCTCGCGTGCGGCGAACGCGCGACGCGCTGGGTGATGCGCTGATCGCGCTGATGCAGGAGAAGGGGTTCGAAACGATCACGGTGCAGGAGGTGTTGGACCGTGCGCACGTCAGTCGTTCAACCTTCTACACGCATTATAGTGACAAGGACGACCTGTTGATGAGCGACGCGGAGGAGTTTTTTGAGGCACTCTCGATGGCGCTCTCGGCGCACAGTGATAAGTCGGACCGCGTGTTTCCGGTGAAGGAGTTCTTCACGCATCTCGCTGATGTGCAGCCGTTTTACAAGGCGCTCGTTAAGTCGGGCAAGTTTCAGGAGAATATGGAGCTCGCGCGTGGGCACTTTGCGCGCGGGATCGAGCGACGACTTTCCGAATTACCTCGCAGCAAATCAATTCCCGCCAACGAACTTCCCGCTATCGCGTTCACACACGCGGGCGCGTTGTTGTCGCTCCTCACCTGGTGGCTAGATCGTGGCATGCGCGAACCGCCCGAGCAGATGGATGAGCTATTCCATCGCATGGTCTGGAACGGCGTGGCCAAATAAGATTTTCACGCAAAGGCGCAAAGGAAGACGCGAAGGCGCAAAGGCGGGTCAAGTTCTTCTTTGCGTCTTTGCGTTCTTTGCGCCTTTGCGTGAAATACCCCTTGAAGTAAAACGAACGTTCGTGCTATATACATTCGCCGTGACGGAAGCGGAGTTAAAAGGCAGGAAGGCACAGGGCGATCGGACGCGCCGGGCGATTCTCGAATCTGCGGTGCACATCGCCTCCGCTGAGGGCCTCGAAGGGCTCACCATCGGCCGCCTTGCTACCGAGCTTTCCATGAGCAAAAGCGGCCTTTTCGCACACTTCGGCTCAAAAGAAGACCTGCAAGTCGCCACGGTGGAAGCCGCGCGCGCGATCTTCATTAACGAAGTCATCAAACCGGCTTTCGAATCGCCTGAGGGCCTGCCGCGTCTCTGGAAACTCTGCGACATCTGGCTCTCTTACGTGCAAAAAGGCGTATTTCGCGGCGGTTGTTTCTTCGCCGCCGTGGCCGCCGAGTTTGACAGCCGTCCTGGTCCGGTTCGCGATCGCATCGCCGAGATCATGAGAGAGTGGCTCGCGGCCCTGCGCAACGCGATCGTCGACGCACAAAACGTCGAACATCTCGACAAAGACATCGACGCCACTCAACTCGCTTTCGAATTCAACTCGCTCGAGCTCGGCGCCAACTGGGCCTACCAGCTCTACGGCGATCCAAAAGCATTTGCACGCGCGCGTGAAGCAATTCGCGAACGCCTGAGCCGGCATGCAACGGCTACGGGCGCGCAGTTGCTCGACGCGCCGAACTGAGCGCGGTAGCGCGCCAGGTGGAGGTGTATTTTGATAGTCCGAAGTTTCCCCGTTGCAGCGATCATTCTCGCTGTCACATCTGTTGTAGTTAACGCTCAAACTACGGAGTTTCAATCAGCACTCAAACGCGGTGATGCGCTCGTGGCCCAGGAGAAATATCGTGCGGCGATCGATGAGTACAGCAAAGTAACGAGCGGCGCCGGTGATCTGTACGCGCGCGCGATCTACAACACGGGCGTTTGTTATTACGAGCTATGGCAAACTGAAGACGCGATCGTTTTTTACAAACGCGCGCTTGAGTTGAAGCAAGGGAATTACCCGCGAGCCTCGTACGCGCTCGGCGTCGCGTTAGAGGACCAGCACCAACCAGCGGAAGCCCGTGCAGCTTACGAACAAGCAGTCATTGCTTCGAATAGAAACTTCGCGCCTGCGATTTACAAACTCGGTTTACTCGAAGCTAAGTCTGGTAATTTCGGCAAGGCAGCGGCGCTCTTCAAAGAAGCAGCCGCACGCGACGGTGCCCACGTAGCGGCAAGTCATAACAACCTCGGGGTGATGCTTGCGCAGCTTGGCTTTATGAAAGAGGCGGAGAAGGAGTTTGTGATCGCACTCAAAGCGTCAAACGGCCGTCTCGGCGACGCGACGCACAATCTCAATCTCTGCCGCTCGCTCACCGCAGCCAGCATTAGACAGGAATACAAGATGTCGACGAATTGAGCCGCAAAAAGGCACAAAAAGCACAAAAGAGAAAGTTCAGAGTTCGCCCCTTTAAACCTCTCTTTTGTGCTTTTTGTGCCTTTTTGCGGCTATCTTTTCTTACTGGTTGGGCGTGGCTTTGCTGGAGTCTTCGGGTTTCTTCTTAACGTAAACGTCCCCACGAAGTGTCATGTTGGTTTTTTCCGCAAGCGTGACCAGCACTGATTCAAGCAGGTCCTTGTCACTGATCTTGAAGCTCGTGATTCCCGAAATCTTCGAATCCGGATCGCTGTATTGCAGCGTCAGGTAGCGAACCTTGTGTTTGATAAAGCGCGCCGGTAGTGAATAGATCGACGGAACGTTCTGGGCCACGGTGGCGGCAGCGGGCTGTACCTTTTTCGAATCTGAAAAAGCCGAAGTGATTGCCTCGTAAGGAATGGAGATCTCTTTCGGTGGCTTCTTGTCTTTGAAGACCAGGCGGTTGTTGGCGTCGTCAAACGTCAATGTGCCTTCCATCGTCTTGTTGTAGCCAAACACTCCGCCCTCGTATTTCGCTTTGACGGTCTTTGGGGCGGGCGCGGGCTTGGGCGCGGTGGCCGGTTTCGCCTCCGGTTGCGGATCCATGGAGCGTGGTCGCTGCGCATATGCGCCGGTGAGCAAAGCTCCCAAAAGGAGCAGTGTGGAAATGATTTTCATTGCATTCTCCTTGAACTAGTTGATTTGATTTGCCCACATTGGCGCCTGGTAGAGAACCCACCAAAGCAACAACTGAACTGCCGTTACAACAACTCCAACAATCGTGCTTGCGTAACAGATGCGGCGGGACGAGTCGCCGCTGACTTCTTCTGAACGATAAGATCTAACTATGCCGACAGTGCCGAGCACCACGGCTCCGGGACAGAACAAAATGCCGAGGTACGGCACCAGAGAATAGGTCGCAAACGCCCTCGCTGTCCCGGGCAAGCCACTCATTCTAGACCACAAAGATGCTCAAAATTAATAGGCCCACAAAAAGCAAAAGATATATGCAAACGCTGATGCCCTCCTCTTTCGATTTGTGCCTTTTGTGCCTTTTGTGGCTACTTAGCGAACGGCTTCACGCGTTCGATCGATTCCTTCAGATCAGGATCTGACGGCGCTAAGCTGGAGCCCTTCTGGTACGCACCCAGCGCCTTCGCGTACTGCTTCGTCACTTCATACGCATAGCCGAGCTCGCGATAGACATTCACGTCGTCAGGTGTTTTCTTCGCGGCTGATTCGAGGGCCGCGATCGCCTTTGGAAAATTCTGGGCGCGCGACTGGGCCACACCGAGCAAGTAAAACGTCACGCCAGTCGCGTCCGGCGCAACAGTCGCCCGTTCGAGCACGCCTGCCGCACGTGCATACTGTTTCGACCCGATCAAAGCTTGTCCGAAAAGTGTGACCGCCTCGGCGTCAGTTCTCAATTTGATCAAACCCTCGCCCGCGCGGACAGCGCTGATGTAGTCAGAATCGGCTTTCGCCTGATCAGTGCTCGTCGCTGCACGACGCAGGTAAGCCGTAGTCAAAAGAGCCCACGCACCTGTCATTCGCGGATCGTTCACCGTGGCGCGATTCAGACTTGCGATCGCTCCGTCGATATCGTTCTTCGCGAGTGCGATTTGCGCAAGATAAAAGACTGACAGCGAATCCTTCGGATTGAGTTTAAGGACCTGGTTGAAACTCTTTTCTGCATCCGCGACCTTGCCCGTCTTGTATTCTGAAATGCCGCGATAGTAGATCAACATCGAATCAGGTTGATTCGGATAACGATTGACGGCCGCGGTCAGGAGTGGCAGTGCTTCCTGATATCTCTCGGAAAGAACGTACGCCTGTCCGAGGGCGCTTTCCGTATTTGGATCGTCCTGCTTCGCATTGCGCTGTAGCTCGACCGCTTTCTCGAGATCCTTCGCCGCCTCCGCATACTGCTTGAGGTTCAACTCTGCAAACCCTGCGATCTTCCATGCTTCCGGATCGTTGGGATATTGAGCCGTAAGCTCCTTAGCTTCTTTCAAAGCGGCCGCAAACTGTTTCTGGTCGAGCAGCAGAAAGGCGTGCTTCGTGTCTGCCGAGGCAACGGTATTTGCCACTGGACGAACCGGCTGCACATCGAGCAGCGAATCGTTCGAGCTGGTTCTTCGCGCTGTCGGCGAGGGCTGCGGCTCAGGTCTCAGGAGCGGATCGTCGGCAGGAGTTTTAGTCGTTTGCGCAGGCTGCTTGTTTGTGCGTCTCGGCCGAGTCGTCTGGGCCTGGATTGCGGCACTTGCCAGTAAAAAAATAGCGCTGACTGCGATAAAGCGTTGAACAAGCGTAGGTCGACACATAGTGCGTATGATTGTATTCGGGAGAGGTTAGGTTTGAAAGCTCAGACTACCAATCAAACCCTTCGGATGCGGGAACCACGGATTGAGTTGGATTAGGTACGGATCAGCGCTGATCCGTACCTAATCCGTTAGATCTGTGGTTAAAAGTTCAATTTCAACCCAAACTGGAACTGCCGTGGGTCGAAAGCAGCGGTGGGGCGACTGTAGTAGCGGCCGTTGCCGGCGCGCAGGTTGAACAACCGCACGTCATCGATGAAGGGCGATGCCGCAGCCTCGTTGAAGCGGTTGAAAAGATTGAAGCCTTCCGCAATCAACTCCAACCGGACGCGCTCACCGATCGGCACCAATTTGGCTACGCGCAGATCGAGCGAAACGTAACTGTGCGTCAGACCAAAATTGCGAGCCAGGCTGCCACTCGTAAACACGCCATTCGTAATCACCGGCGCACAGCCCGGAGTGCCGGCCACACACAGCGTTCCATCATCGAGCACTGTGGGACGATCGGTCTGGTTCGACTGGTCGTTGTTCGTGTCCTGGTTGCTCAGGATGTTGAACGGGCGACCGGACGAGATTTCGAAGATCGGCGCGACCGTAAATCTCGAGAGCGCGCGATAGAAACCACCGGCCTTGGCCCAACTACTCGGCGAAGCAATCACACCACTAAACACGAAGCGATGACGCTGATCGAAAAGCGAGTCAGCACGCTCGGCGTCGAAGTTTCGATTGTCCTGGGGCAACAAGAGCGTTTGCAGGTCAGACGAGTCGTCGATCGAGTGTGACCATGTGTACGACGCAAGGAACTGGAAGTTATTCGAGAATCGCTTCTTCACGTCGACGTTCAATGCGTTGTAGAGCGAATTGCCATCCGACGTTTGCGCGTTGATCGAACCGAACGGCGAGACCGTGCCGGGCGTTCGCAGCGATCCGGCGAGCGCTCCGTTCAGCACTGCTGGACTTACTAAACCACCCGAGAGTGCCTGGGCCAGGAAGTAGTTTGGCGCACTCGGGCGGAAGAAGTTGGCCACGGCGGCGTTGACGACGCGGCTGCCAAGATTCGTTATCGGCGCGGTGATCATTCCCGGCACGATGATGGCGAACGTTTGACCGGCGTTCGGGTACGCAGCCGCTCCGGCGGGCGCCGCCAAAGTGAAACACTGGAGTGGTATGCCGAACGGACACGGCGCACCGGAAGTCGGGATCGAGAACGCCACGGCCTCCGTCGTGTTTGTGGGATTGCGTCCCGAGAGACGGCGGAAGTTCTGGATCTGTAGATCGGTGCGCGGCGCGTTAACGTCGAGCGGGTGCGGCAGATGATGCGCGCCGACGAATATGTAACTACCCGTCACCGTCATGTCTTTCGTGATCTCACGCTCGACAGTGAAGTTGCCTTGGTTCGCGTACGCGTATTCGAAGTCCTTCTGCACGTGCAGCGTGAACGGAAGTACTGGACCAAAACCCGGGAACGTCTGATCGTTGAAGCGCTGGCGACCGAATTGATACTGCGCGCCCGCGGCCACACCAGGCGTTTGGAAGTTTGCCGGAAGGCCACTGGCCGGGATGGCTGCCTGGCAGAATGGTGAAAGGTTTGCCTGCGAGCATACGGTGCCCTGAAAGACCTGAACCGCATTCAGCAAAACCGGTGCTCCCGTTGTGGAATCTCTGAGGGCGGGACTGCCCGGCGTCAGAATCCCTTGTTGCTGTTGCACTGCGTCAGCGATATCAGAATTGAACGCGATTGCGAGCAACGGGTGATCGTAGAAGAGACCGAACGCGGCACGAATCGACGTCTTGCCATCACCCCACGGATCCCACGCCACCGCAAGACGCGGCGCCCAGTTGTTCTTGTCACGCGGGAAGCCCTGTTGCACACCCATCGCATCCTGCGCGGCCAGAACCTGGTCGGCTGTTAGCGAGATGCCCGACAGCGGGTCCTGCAGGGGCAATGTCGGAATCTGCTCGGTCAATTCGTAATCGTAACGAACCCCGTAGTTGAGTGTCAGGTTGCGACGTATTTTCCATGAGTCCTGCGCGAAGAACGCCAGCGGCTTGTTGCCGATGCTGCTGATGGGATTGCCGAAGCCCTGAATAAAGTTGGCCGGGAACCCGAGTCCGTACTGCTGCACGGGAGAAAAGTCCGGCGGCAAAATTGTTATGCCGGGCGTCGAACAAAGCGCCGATACGAGTGTGCAGGCGCCCAATCCTCCGAAATTGAAGAGACCGGCGAAGTTCAGCTCGAAGATCGCCTCCGGGATCCGGACGAACGCGATGTCGCCGCCAAATTTGAAGCTGTGATTTCCAGCCACAACGTTGACGTTGTCCGTGAATTCATATCGTGTCTCTGTCCGTTGCACCGGCGAGAAGAGCTCGCGACCGATAAAAGCTGTTCCTGAAATGTTGAATGCCACGGCATCGCCGTTTGCCGATTTGAAAGTGGCGCGACGCTCACCGAAGTTGAAACGCGCTTCGTTGACGATCTTGTCCGAAAGTGTCGAAGTCAGAGTGGCGACTGCCGAGGAGTCTTTCAGCGTCTGGATACCTGTGCGTGAAAAATCATTCTGACCCAGCGACTGGTTTTGTGATTCGACCTGAATGCCGGTGATCTCGCTCGGGTTGTAGCCGAAGCGGAAACTGAACTGGTGACTTGGCGTGATCAGATGGTCCAGACGAAACGAATTGAATGTCGTTCGCTCAGTTACCGGAAAGATCCGCTGAAGATTGTTCAAAGGTCTAAACGCGATGAACTGTCCTGCAGAGTTGGTTGTGTTGATCGGAACCGGCGCACTTGAAAGCAGGAACCGCGAACCGACTGTCGAACCCGCCGCAATTGGAGTCAGCGCACCGAGACCAGGAAAGACGACGAGTGGATTTGAACCGGTAAGCGCGGTCGAACCGCCGCTCGAAGCGAGAAATGCATACGGAACAGCGAGCGCCGTGGCGCCGACGCTAAGTAGTTGGTTGATGTACGTCGCCTGCTGCGGCGAGATGTTTCGGAACGTCTGGCCCAGAATTGTGACGCTCGAGGTCAGGTTACCTTGCACGTCGCTGGTGAAGAAGCCTGATTCATTTCGCCGTCGTTGTTCGAAAGCAGCGAAGAAGAACGTACGGCCCTTGTCCAACGGACCACCGAGTGTCGCTCCGTATTGCGCACGCGTGAACGGCGGATCTTCGATCGGCGCAAAAGCATTGCGCGCCTGGAAGCTGCGGTGTCGCAGGAAGCCAAAAATGTTGCCGTGCAGCTCGTTCGTGCCTGACTTGGTAACGACGTTCACCACACCGCCGGCGGAACGGCCAAACTCAGCCGCAAACGAATTCGTGACGACCTGAAACTCCTGCACTGCTTCCTGACTGACTGTCGAACGCGAAGCGTTTACAGAGTTGTCTGTGTTGTCAGCGCCATCTACCTGCACGAGATTTGAGCGACCACGCTGGCCGCCGAAGTTCAAACCCGTCGTGGGCGCCGGTCCGATCGGACGACCGTTGTCGCGTCCGACTGTCGAAGTGGTCAGTGCAAACGCGAGGTAGTTTCGTTCGTTGATCGGAAGGTTTTGGATGCGCTGCTGATCGATCGTGGTCGCGACTGCGGTCTTGTCTTGCTCCACTACTTCGGACGTGGCATCGGAAATTGTGACGCTCTCACTGATTTGTCCCGGCTCGAGCTGGACGTCGAGCGATGCCGACTGCCCGACAGTGACAGTGACTTTTGGTAAGACCGCTTTTTTGAAGTTCGTCGCTTCGACGGTTACTTCATAATCGCCGGGCGGTAGGTTGATGATGCGGTAGAAACCTTCGTCGTTGGTGGTTACAGAGCGCGAGAAGTTCGTGCCCGGATTGCGAGCCGTCACTGCGGCATTCGCTACGACGGCGCCTGTCGCGTCTCTTACGGTGCCCTGCAGATCGGCAGCGTTCGACTGCGCCTGTCCGAAAGCGACTGGGGCGGAAAGAAGTAAGAGCAACAACAAACAGGGGATCCGGAATGATCCGTTAAGCCGGGACGTTAACGATACCAACATCGTCGTTTCTCCTTTAGTTTTCGCGGCTCTGGAATTCGCGCGGTCTATCGTAAATAGTGGGAGTACTTTCGCCGTCGTGGGTCACGTGCTCTGGGATAGCACGATAACTTGAGACTACCACTGGCTCAGCCTTTTTACTCTAAAAGAGGGAACGTGGCAAGCAGTTTAGTTCACACGGATTTACACGGATCTAAGCCGGATTGAAGGAAGAGCGCGTCGCGCGCACGATGCGGCTGCGGAAGTGTTTGCTCGCGCCGCAGAGCGCTATACCCATTCCGGCGAGTCGGGGTTTGAATGCGGCGCGACGTAGCCAGCCGGAAATCCGCAGTCGAGAGTCAAACTTTCGCAGATACTCGGCGGTGTAGTCAGCCTCTACTGCGTCCAGATCGTTGCCATGACGATTGATCACTTCAGCCGCAAGCTCACCACTTTCAAGCGCCATCAACATTCCGCTACCGGTGAAAGGATCGATGAACGCGGCTGAGTCGCCGATCGCCAGCAGTCCTTTGGCCGGACTCGGTTGTTGACGGCCGAAACGTTCCCACGAAGCGCTCAGCCATTCGGATTCGGGTTGTGAGTGTTCGAGTGTGTAAGCGGCGCGACGGTTCTTCATCACCATCTCGCGCATTACGAGGTCGGGGTTGGAGTGGTGACGTTTTACTTGTTCTGCGGAGATGATGAAGCAGAGATTGCTGATGTCGCCTTCGACGCTGCTGAGGCCGCCGTAACCGTCCGAATAGAAGTAGATCTCGCAGGCGCCGGGCGCGACGCGCGTGTTTCGCAGGTGTGCTTTGAAGGCGATTAATTTTGGTTTTGATTTTGGCTCAGTGGCGTGGAGCTTTCTGGTGAGGATGCGCGCGCGCCCGGTGGCGTCGATCGTTAATGGCGCGGTGTGCCGTAGCTCATCGCTGTTGAGCTTGAGCTTGATGCCGCGGACCGCACCTTTGTCGGTGAGTGGTTCAGTGATTGTTGCACCTTCGATAACCGTGACGCCGCATTCCCGTGCTCGTCGCAGGAGGTTGTTATCCATCACGGCGCGGCTCAAACCGAGTGCGGCGGGTCCGCCAAACCAAGTGCTCGGGATCGTGACGTGGTGTCCGCGAGATGAGTAGAAGACGGTTTCCGTGATCGACGCGGGATCCGAGTCTGTCATTGCGTCAGCGACGCCGAGTGTTTCGAAGTGTCGCCGGCATTCCGGAGAAATGAATTCGCCGCAGAGTTTTGGACGTGGGAATTTCTTCTGCTCGACGAGGAGCACGCGAAGATCTTTGCGCGCGAGATGTATCGCCACGCTCGACCCCGCCGGCCCAGCGCCCGCGATGATCACGTCGAAGTTATGCGGCGATTTGTTCACTATGTGCCTTTTCGTGGTTAAAGGCGGCAGCGCTTAGCACGAGCCGGTACGGGAAATGTCGCTCCACCCGGATATCCCGCAGGCCGGCGCTTTGGCCCAACTCGAGCAACTCATCACTCTTAAAACCGCGCAGTATCGACAACGCGCCGTCATGTCGCACCAGTCGATTGTGCAAAACGATCTTGCCGAGCGTCGTGTAAAGAAAATACGCCACCGGATGACGATGCAGATCGATCACGAATATCCGCCGCTTTGCAACGCGGCTCATCTCACGAAGGACCTGGACCACCTGTTCGTCAAGCAGGTGATGCGTAAACAACGAGCACATCACATAATCAAACTCTGCATCAGCAAACGGAAGTTTTAGAGCATCGCCACGCACCGAACTGATCTCATCGAACTGCTCCGACTCTTCCACGATCGACTCCGCCATACTCTCATTCAGCTCCAGCCCAACTGCGCTCAAGTGCCGGTTAGTTTTCCTGGCCCACGTCGCAGCAACACGCAACAACTCACCCGAACCAGCACCGATGTCGAGAATCGAAAAGCTCGTCAGCGATTGCGATTCGATTTCGCGAAGGAGCGTCGCCTTTAAACTGTGCGCGTCGCCCATCCAACGGTTCACGAACTGAAGCTCGCTAATACATCCTTCATACTCTTCCGCCGTGTAGTTACCGGTGTCGATGTATTCGAGCCTGTGACTGCGTTGCTTGAATTTGTCGAGCATGACTGATCAATGATCTATTTGCTGGACCACAATCGCACTGTTCTTCGACCCGAAGCCAATACAGTTGCAGAGCGCAATCCTCACGCGTGCTTCGCGCGCTTCGTTGGGGACGTAATCGAGATCACAATCAGGGTCAGGCTCATCGAGGTTGATCGTCGGTGGGATCTTGTTTGTATGCATCGCGCAGAGCGCCGCAGCCAGACCCGCGGCGCCGCTCGCACCCTGCGGATGACCGATCTGCGACTTCGTTGCCGACATCGGAATCCGTGCCGCTTGCCCGTCAAACGCGAGCTTCAACGCGCTCGTTTCAATTCGATCGTTGAGCAGAGTGGACGTGCCGTGGAGATTTACATAGTCAAGATCTTTCGGCTCGCAGCCGGCGTCTGCGAGCGCGAGGCTCATGGCACGTGCCGGCTCGTCACCATCTTCAGCGAGTCGCACGCGATGATACGCATCGCACGTCGAGCCATAGCCGGTCACTTCAGCGTAAATCTGCGCGCCGCGATTGAGTGCATGAGTGAGCTCCTCAAAAACATAAATCCACGAGCCTTCGCCGAGAACGATTCCGGATCGATTGCGCGAGAACGGTCTGGAAGCACGATGCGGCTCATCGTTCCATTCGTTAGTCAACACTGTCATGAGATTGAAAGCAGCGAGAATGCCTGGAGCAATCGGTGCGTCGACACCGCCGGTCAGCATCACGTCCTGACGACCGAGCGCGATGTGCTGCGCGGCGTAGGCCATCGCGTCAGTGGAGCTCGTGCAACCGGTGGAAACGATGTGCGACAGACCGCGCAGGCCAAACGCCATCGATAACTCGCTCGAGAGTCCGCCGTGCGTCGAAGCGGGAATCGTGTAAACGCTCGCTTTGCTGGTTGGACCAACGTACCAGTATTCGTACTGCTGTTCAGTGAAGGCGAGACCACCGCCACCGGTTCCGAGCTCTACGCCGAAGGCGCGACGATCGTCGAGTGATAGATCATTGGGAAAGATTCGCGCATCTTCGAGCGCCTCGCGTGCGGCTGCGAGCGCGAGTGGAACAGTGCGCGGAACGTGTTTGCGATCTTTTGGATTGAGTTGCGACTGCCAGTCGAAGGAAGGAACTTCAGCGGCGATCTGAACCGGGAAACTCGACGGATCGAAAGCCTCGATTCTGCGAACGCCGCTCTTGCCGGATACGAGCCCACTCCAAAACGCTTCGCGCCCGATGCCCAGAGGGGTGACACACCCCAGTCCGGTAATCACAACCCGGCGTGGACGTGTCAACCCTTTGAACATTATCCGCGTAATCCGCGTCTAAACTTTCTGCCCGCACTCGTTGCAGAATTTTGCGCCGGGAGTCAACTCCGCCTGACAATTCGCGCAAGTGGCTGGTCCTTGCTTCGTGCCGCACTCCATACAGAACTTCGCGCCAGGCGCGTTCTGGTGACCACACTTCGGACACGGCACGCTGGCCTGCGCTGCTCCTTGCGCGCTGCTGCTTTGGCCGCCACCCTGATTCGATTGCTGCATCGCATTATTCATCGCGCCAGCCATCGCATTGCCCAGCGCGAACCCAGCGCCGAGACCAACTCCGGTGCCCGCGCCACCGCCGGGATTCTGCGCCGCATCGCGCATCGCGTCCGCGGCCTGAAACTGCGCGTAACGTCCGACGTCGCCGATCACCCCCATCGAAGTGCGCCTGTCCATCGCAGCTTCGACTTCCTGCGGCAGCGAGATGTTTTCGATGACGAACTTCGTCAACTCGAGTCCGTACGTCTTGAACTCTTCGTTTAGCTTGACGCGTGTGAACTTCCCGAGCTCGTCGTAATTCGAAGCGAGATCGAGTGCAGCAATTTTCGACTCACCGAGCGCGTCACTGAAACCACCGACCAACGTGCGTTTCAGTTGGCCTTCGACGTCTTCAGTAATGAAGCGCGCATTCGTGCCGGCAACTTCCTTAATGAACGCCTGCGGATCCGAAACACGAATCGAGTAGATGCCAAACGCGCGGAGGCGCACCATGCCGAAATCGGTATCGCGCATCATCACGGGATTCGGCGTGCCCCACTTCAGGTCCGTGAACTGTTTCGTGTTTACAAAGTAAACCTCGGCTTTGAACGGCGAGTTGAAGCCGTACTTCCAGGCGCCCAGCTTCGACAGGATCGGCGTGTTGCCGCCGTCGATTGTGTAGCGGCCGGGAGGAAACTGATCGGCGATCTGGCCCTCGTGAACAAAAACCGCGGCTTGCGATTCGCGAACGATTAGCTGCGCGCCGTTTTTGATTTCCTGATCCTTGACCGGAAAGCGGTACAGGAGCGTGTTTGTGGAGTCGTCGAGCCACTCGATTACTTCGATAAACTGTGAGCTGGGGCTGAGTCGATCAAGTATTCCCATTTGCAAACCTCATTCTGAGCAGGATTCAAACCAGCAAAGATTATACAGATCCGTGTTCGTGGGTGTAAGCAGCGGTCCTTTTCCAGACGATAATCAGCGCCACCAAACCGCCGGACATGTCGATCAGGCTGTCGAAAATTGAGGCGGTGCGGCTCGGTACAAAGCTCTGGTGATACTCGTCGAGCAACGCATACACCACCACCAGCGCTACGCAGATCAAAAACCATCGTTGTTTGATCGCTGGGTGTGGCGAGGTGCGAAACGCGCGCGCCGCTAAGAATCCAAGGATTGCATACTCGGTGAAGTGAGCAATCTTGCGCGTGATGTAATGAACGACTTCGAGCGTTTCCGGGCTCGTATTTGGAAACAACCAGAGGATCAGTGGTCCAATAATGCGTGACGTATTTCCGGCGTTGAAGTTGTCAGAGGAAGCGAAAGAAATAAATACGAGCCAGGCAATGAGTGGAAGGTAGCGGCTAACAAACCTGGAGACATTGGACACAGCAATCTTTTTTGTGTCTTTTGTGGCTAAAACTTTTCTGGCTAGAGCGCGGCTGCACCCGAGACGACTTCGATGATCTCGTTCGTGATCGCTGCTTGACGGATGCGATTCATGTTGAGCGTCAAAGACTCGATCAGCTCGCTCGCATTCTTCGACGCCGAATCCATTGCAGTCATGCGTGCGCCTTGTTCAGACGCAATCGACTCGAGCAACGCGCGAAAGATCTGCGTCTCAACGAGCCGCGGCAGAAGCTCGCCAAACATCTCTGCTGGTGGCTGCTCGTAGATGTAATCGATCAGCGTCACCGGCTGTTGCGACTTCGCTTCCGGCTCGTCCTGCTTCGCTCGCGCGACTGGCAGCAGTTGTTCCAACACGACGCGTTGTGACAGCACCGACTTGAACTCGTTGTAAATGATATAGACCTTGTCGATGCCCGTGTCTTCTGTGTATTGCTTGATGAGAGCGCGCGCGACTTCGAGCGCTTCCGAAAACTCAACGCGGCCTTTACCCGTCAAGCCGATGTATTCACTCGAAATCGTCGCACGACGGTTGCGGAAGAAATCGCGACCCTTGCGACCGATCGCCATGATCTCGATCTGCTTGTCAGCGTTCTCGCGCATGAAAGCCTGTGCTGCCTTCGTGAGGTTTGTATTGAAAGCGCCACACAAACCTTTGTCAGCAGTGATCAGGACCAACAGGTAACGCTGATCGCCGCGATAGTCGAGCAGCGGATGATGAAAATCTTCGTCGGTGCGCTGCGCGAGCTCGCCCAAAACCTCCGCCATCTTGTTTGCAAACGGGCGCGCCGTGACAACGCGGTCCTGCGCGCGTCTGAGCTTCGCGGCAGACACCATCTTCATAGCCTTGGTGATCTGCTGCGTGTTCTTGACCGACTTGATGCGCCGGCGGATGTCGAGAAGATTAGGCATCGCGTTACGTTGTTAAGCTACTGGCTGCGCGGCCGCTGTCGCATTTGCTCGGGCCGGAGTCGAAGCGAAGTCTGGGTCAGTTGGCGTTTTGGACCAGGTGTCTTTGAAGTCTTCGAGCACTTGTTTCAATCCGGCTTTGATCTCGTCAGTCAGCGATTTCTTTTCTGCGATGTCAGCAAGCAGGCCCGGGTGTGAATTCTCGACAAACTTGAGCAGGTTGGTTTCGAAACGTTTGATGTCTTCAAGCGCGATGTCGTCTGTGTAGCCGTTCGTCGCGGACCAGATCACGAGCACCTGCTTCTCGACGTCCATCGGTTGATACTGCGGCTGCTTCAAGATTTCAGTGAGCCGCTGACCACGCGCGAGCTGTGCCTGCGTTGCTTTGTCGAGGTCGGAACCGAACTGCGCAAACGCCTGCAGTTCGCGGAACTGGGCGAGGTCGAGACGAAGCGTTCCTGCCACCTGTTTCATCGCCTTGATCTGCGCCGATCCACCTACACGCGAAACGCTGTTGCCGACGTTGATCGCGGGACGAAAACCGCTGTTAAAAAGGTCGGCTTCGAGAAAGATCTGACCGTCAGTGATCGAGATGACGTTTGTCGGAATGTATGCCGAGATGTCGCCGGCTTGCGTCTCGATGATTGGAAGACTCGTCAGTGAGCCACCGCCTTTGAGGTCCGAAAGTTTCGCAGCACGTTCAAGCAAGCGTGAGTGCAGGTAGAACACGTCGCCGGGATACGCTTCGCGGCCCGGTGGACGTCGCAGCAGCAAAGAGATTTCGCGATACGCTGCGGCCTGCTTTGAAAGATCGTCGTAAATCGTTAATGCGTGGCGACCATTGTCGCGGAAATACTCGCCCATCGCCGCGCCGGAATATGGTGCGAGAAACTGCATCGCCGCGGGATCCGAAGCGGTGGCTTTGATCACGATCGTGTAATCCATCGCGCCGTAATCCTGAAGCGTCCTCACCACCTGGGCCACCGTCGACGCCTTCTGACCGATCGCGACGTAGATGCAGATAACGTCTTTGCCCTTCTGGTTGATGATCGTGTCGACTGCGACTGCCGTTTTGCCCGTCTGACGATCGCCGATGATCAGCTCGCGCTGGCCACGACCGATCGGCACCATCGCGTCGATCGCCTTGAGACCGGTTTGCAGGGGCTCTTTCACTGGTTGCCTGTCGACCACGCCCGGAGCAATGCGCTCAACCGGATAGTAGTGATCCGTGACGATTGGACCAGCTTCATCGATCGGGTTGCCGAGCACGTCGACCACGCGCCCGACCAGTGCCTCGCCGACCGGCACCTGCATGATGCGTCCAGTGCGCTTTACGAGATCGCCTTCGCGGATGGTCTGGAACTCGCCGAACAACACCGCTCCGACTTTGTCCTCTTCAAGATTGAGCGCGAGTCCGCGCACTTCGTGCGGAAACTCGAGCAGCTCGCCGGCCATCACCTTTTCAAGGCCGTGCAGCTCGGCGATACCGTCGCCGACCTTGATGACCGTTCCGACTTCGGTGACCGTTACGCCAGTATCGAAGTTCTCGATCTGTTTGCGGATAATCTCGTTAATCTCGCTCGCTCTTATTGGTTCCATGATTGAGTCCTATATTTATTGTCGACTATTTATTGTCGACCTGCCAGGCCTTCCGCCAATCGCTCGAGATGGCTTTCCACCGATCCGTCATAAACGGTCGAGCCGATGCGCGCTACCAGACCACCAATGATCGTTTCATCGGTCTCAAAAGTTAAACGAACCGTGCGGCCGGTCGCTGCCGAGAGTGTCTCGTGTAATGTCTTCTTTAAATCTTCCGAGATGGGCCTGGCGGTGGTGACGCTTCCCGCCAGCATGCCCGCACGCTCGTCGAGCACCAGGCTGTATCGCGCCGCGATGTCTCGCAACTGCGAGAGGCGCTGATTCTTCAACAAAACGCGCAGGAAGCTCGCCGTCGTGTCTTTCACGCGGCTGCGTGCGATCAAGTCTTCCAAAACTTTTCGTTTTTGATCGTGAACGACTGTGGGATTCACGAAGACTTCTTTTAACTGTGGGTTCGACTCGATCATCGCGGCCCACTGGTCCAACTCTTTCTGGACTTCTCTCTCTTCGCGTCGTTCGATAGCCACATCGGCGAGGGCCGTAGAGTAGCGGCGTGCAACCGTTTGCAAGCTCAAACCGTGGTCCTCCTCAACTCACCAATGCTTTCCCGGATCAAGGCCGTGTCATCTTCAGGCCGTATCTGAGTGCGAATAGACTCGCGCGCCATTTGAACGCTTTTCTCCGCGAGAAATTGGCGGAGCTCTTTTCGCGCCAGCTTGTCGGCCGTTTCCAGTTCTCGCTGCGCTTGCTGTTTTAACTTTTCAATCTCGCGCTCGGTGGAAGCAGTAATGCGCTGCCGTTCCGACGTTGCTTCTTCGGCGGCTTGTCCCTGAACTTTGCGAACATCATCGTTGAGCCCGCTCAAGAGACTATCGGCTTCGGCAACACGCGCCAACGCCTGGTCACGCTCGTTCTGCGCCTTGATGAGTTCCTGCTCGATCGCTCCGCGTCGCGACTGAAGTGCCTGGCTGATAGGTTTGCGCAGTATGTAGATTCCCAAGCCCGTGAAGATAGCGAGGTTTGCGAACTTCCACAGCTCAAGGCCCGGGTAGTTGTACCATTCTGTGGCTAGTAACAGCATTTGTTTCTACCTGTTAGCGTCGACGCAAAATCTGAGAACTTATCAAACTGCCGATCGTTGCGGCCTGCGCTTCGAGCTCGCCTTTGACTGCCTGTTCCTGTTTTCGAATCTGGTCGATTTGCGAGGAGACTTCCTTTGACAACTGGTCTCGACGCTGCCGGAGTTGAGCCTCTTTCTCTTTGAGACCTTCGGCACGTTCTTTCTCGAGCAGTCTATAGCCGGCGCCGCGCGCCTCACGCAAAGTGTCGTTGTACTTCTTGAGTTTTTCCTCGCTCTCGGCAGCCATCGCCTCGGCTTCTCTTAACCGTCCGGTGATCTGTTTCTCACGCTCGCTGAGGATGTCGTTGATGGGTTTCAGCAGGGTCCGATTCAGGACAAAAACCATTACGACCACCAACACGAGGTGGAGCAGTAACGTAGCGTCAGGAACCAACTGAATTGAGGCCTCTGCGAGAATCATCCGATTCCTCTATTGTGCGCAATTTGTGGCTGTCGAAAAGCGCGCGAGTCTAACATGGCGCAAAAACAGAATCAACAGAGCCCGCCTTCTTCTCTGCGTAACCTCTGTGTCCTCTGCGTCTCTGCGGTTGATCGTATAGGTTAACCGCCGAGGCGCAGAGAACGCAGAGGCTACGCAGAGAAAGATGCAGCTTTACTTTGTGGTCACAGACCGATGTACTTATTAAATTTCGACACCGCGTGGCATTAGCAGGCTGTAGATTCGGTCCAGGTCCTGAGTGTTGAAGAAGCTAATCTCGACTCGGCCTCGACCGTCAGCCGCCTGGAGGATCTTCACTTGAGTGCCGAGTGCCCTTCTGAGTTTCGTTTCCGCAGCTTTGATATTCGGGTCGACCGCTTGAGGAGCGGATCGTCTGGCTGGCTTCTCTTCAGTCGCTTTTTGAACTAGCTGTTCCGTTGCTCGGACTGAGAGTCCACCATCAATGATCTGTCGCGCGAGTCGACGCTGAAGGTCAACCTGATCGACGGCTAAGAGTGTTCGTGCATGACCGGTTGAGAGCCGACCTTCTTTAACGAGATGCTGGACGTCGTCGGGTAGACGAAGAAGACGCAGGTAGTTCGTGATGTACGAGCGGTCGCGTCCTACCCGCGATGCCAGTGATTCCTGTGTCAGCCCCACTGTCTCGATCAAATTCTTATAAGCCTGCGCTTCTTCGATCGGATTGAGGTTCTCGCGTTGAATGTTCTCAATCAGCGCGATCTCGAGCAGGTTGTCATCCGGCACTTCCTTGACAACAACCGGCACTCGCGTGATTCCCGCCAGCCTGGCCGCGCGCCAGCGTCGCTCACCGGCGATGAGCTCATAGCCGCCGTCGCGGCGTCTCACCAGGAGCGGCTGGACGATGCCGTGAGTCCGGATGGAATCAGCAAGGCTCTCGAGACTCGCCTCGTCGAAGTGAGTCCGGGGCTGCATCGGTCCGGGCACAATCGAGTCGATTTCAACTTCCGATGGTTCGGCTCCGAGATCAATCGTGCTGTCAGACGACAGGAGAGCCCCCAGCCCCCGACCTAGCGCTTTTCGATTCATGAATAATCTCCCTGGCTAATTGTGAGTATGCGTCAGCCCCCTTGGAGTGTGC
>Ga0134121_10000704_pt1 | contig 35841 bp, 25 predicted proteins | sample KB301_FD_96463 | JGI IMG/M metagenome (GOLD analysis project Ga0134121, IMG submission 96463) | Terrestrial soil microbial communities without Nitrogen fertilizer from Kellogg Biological Station, Michigan, USA - KB3-0-1 | ecosystem: Environmental > Terrestrial > Soil > Unclassified ...
AAGTCTTCCCCAAAAAAAACAAGGTGCTTCCTTCTTTTGAATTTCGCTGTACTTGGCAAGGAATAGTTCCTCATTGTTACCAGATTTAAACAGGGCGGAAGGAGATTCGTATTGATAAGTAATTGTTTCGGACATAGAAGAGTTTTAAGGTTTCCCGTGTCATAAAATAGTTTTCATCAAAATCTGAATTGCAGGTGGGAGAGGTTTATCGCAGTAGAAGATTTCATTGAAAGTGTATTTGCGCACCGAAGTCTTATTTAATGGCTCAATAAATAATTTTACTAAGATAAGTGTTCCACCGACTAAAAAGGAGATTAAATATTATTGACACCCTCGGTGGCCAGGAGTTCTCAAAAAGCACACTATAAATTTAACAAGGAAAAACGAGTGTGGCTTAAATGTCCCGCGCCGTGTTCATTGGCGAATAACCTTCATGACGTCTCTGTGCTAAGGGATGGAAACAACGGAAAAAAAACTTAATTACTCTCCAAAGTTAACTGTTGCACAATGTGCACGGAAGAACTTCTGTCACTCTTCATAATCCGGTATGCGAAATAAATTAGAATAAGCCCCAATAGTTCAGTGACATATAAAACTTCCACATGTCCAAAGCGCGTAGCTGTGCCACCGATACCCGGTAAGAATGCGCCCACAGCTATCATTACATTTCCCCAAAATCTTCGTGACGTCCCCGTTTGCATAAAATAAGTGATGGCGGAATAAATTGCACCCCCAACAAGAAATGCAAGTGCGTATAAATTTATAAACGGGGAAAAGTAGCGTACCCATTGCCATTCAAAAACCAATCCTGACATTTTTTTCGAATCAACTTTAGCGTAATCAATAGGCGATAGAATTACACATACTGAAGCAACTATGAACATGGCAAGAAATACAGCGGTGAGAATATGGGCTACCCGCCTCTTCATCAAAAGATAAACTGTTCCCTGTGCCAATGGGGCTCCTCCGAGCAATGCCCCCGTAATATACCAGGCTCTGAAATTCCACTCATGCCAGCCAAGCAAGGTATTAAAGCTCTCAGTAAATGTTCCCGCTCCGTAGGTAAGCACACCAATTGTCCACCACAGGAGGTATGTACTCTGCCGTTTATTACGCCAGTGACGGTATAATTGTATTGAAAATAAAACGGACAGTGTGCAAGTTACAAGGGGAATGTAATACACTAAGTTCATGGATACTCGCAAAATTGAAATTGCAAATTACGAGGTTGCTGAATCATTAATTGCCAGATCATTGTCAGAGGATTGTCAAATCATCATATCCTTTTGGGAAGGTTAAGCAATAAAGGGTATCTCTAAAAACCTTCACTTTATTTCCTCATCCTGATTCCTTCTCCTAAGGGAGAAGGGTTAATGACAGGTTTTTAGAGATACCTTAAAGTTGTTTCGCTTACATTTAGGCTTGTCTTTTTCAATTTGAATACACCTCCTTCTTAGCTCCAACCATCCGCTTTCTTTTTTGAAGTAGTCTGTTACTTCAATAATTTTACTAAATGTTAGGATTGTTGCTTTATATATTCCGCATCAGATCTGCTCATATCAAAAGTTTGTTCTCATAACTCCTTACATCGATCCGGCTTGCAAGATGCCATAACCACGAGACCAAGTAAGAGTATAGATTTTATTGCTTATCTGTGACTGTCAACCACTATATTATAAGTTTTAGCCTGGTAAACTTGATTCTTATTCAACTTCGCAAAAAACCGGTTTAAAAATCTCCAATCCCGTTTTATTCGCAGACAGGCAACTTACCTCCAACATGGGACTGATTTTTAATTCCTCATATATCTCGTACTATCAGTCATTTCTTTTTTGCGGAATATTTTCGTTTCTTTTCATAAATGGCTTTTGTAATTGTTGTTCCCCGAATAATCTGTTTGGGATCTTTCACTTTAGCCAGAGAATTGGCATACGCCTCTTTCATAAGTTTCTTTATGTACGCTTTCGGAAAATCTTCTTTACGTTTTACAAGAATGTATCTGTACCGATTGCCTTGTCCGAGTAAAATTTTGTCAGGGTCTGAAAGTTCAGAACCCCAATAAAAATTGAAGTGAATATTGTAGTTGCTGCGATAAACTGCAATTCCGCAAAACATGTGTCCTAATCTATCAGTTAAACTCCAACCAAAAGCCACAGCATTGTAACTGTCGTAAATCAATTCGTTAGTTTGCGGATATAAACTCCAAACAAATTTTCTCAGCCACAACGCGGTTTCCTGAATGTCAGTTGGGAATGGGCTCAGAAATTTTAATAAGTCGTCTGTTTGTTCTTTGCTCATCAGTTTTGCATTTGCATAAAAGCAAACTAACAGAATTATTTCGGACTCTTTAATTTTTAATCAGATTGTCCACCTCAGTGAGCGACTTATCTTTAATCCATGAACTGTCGGAAGAGGTTTTATCGATTGATGAAGAGACATTTTCTACTTACTTTTTGATTTGCCTTTTTGCCGTGTCTTACGCGCCTTGAGTGGAGAACTGTTTTTCTGTACAAGTCTTGTTTGCAATTTCATTTCGAGGTTAATGACTCTCCTCTCCAGTTCTTCAAGTCTTTCTTTGGTAGTCATGTTCTCAACAAAATTAGAGATTGAAAATACAACAAAGTCTGGTTTGCCGTCTGCCAATGTAATTACATTTATTTAATGAGTCCGGCGTCGTGTAACTTGTCCTGCTATTTTTGCGGGAACAGAGAACGAGAGGGAGGATCAATCACACTGAAAAGCTCCACTTCTGTTTCCTTGCCTCGAAGTATTACGGCATCTATCCTTTCCCATTGGAACCCATTCATTTGCTTGAGCCGGTTCATTAGCGTCCCGGAAACAAGGAAGTCACGCTGATATTTATTGCATTCATCCTGAATTCTTGCAGCCGTATTCAGAACATCGCCGTTGTATACGATCTCCCGTTTCAGATCACCGATTTGAGCGCTGATGACTTTTCCAAAATGCAATCCCGCCTTGAACTCCGGCTTTACTCCGAAATTTTTAAGGTACTTCCCGCTATTCCTGATGAGGCTTTCCCGGAACATGAAAAAAGTCTTCAGGCAATTCGAATTCTCCAGTCCATACTCCACTGGCCATGTAAGAACCACTTCATCTCCTATATATTGATAGATCTCCGCTTTCGTTTGCAGGACCGGTTGTGAGATTTCGTTAAAGATCTCATTCAGCAAGGAGTAGAAACGTACATGACCGAGTTGTTCCGCAATCGTGGTTGATGATTTCATATCGAGGAACATGAAGATCCGTTCTTCCTCGCGGGGTTGGTGGTATTTGCCACGGATGAATTTCCATAAGACTCCTTCACCCAGCAAATGGTTGATCTGCAGAAAGAGTACGATTAGGGTGTACACTACAAGCGTATAAAAGGGCAATATCAATGACTTCGGAGATTTGAGGTAGGTGACAAGTTCACTCAATGGTTGGCCCTGTGACATACCTGTTACAATCACTATTGGAAGCGTCACCAGGTAAATCACAACGGTGTACATCAGCGCTTTGAATACGAGCAATCTTGTAAAGGACCATCGGCGAAATCGACTTTCGAACCTGGCGAAGAGGAATAATTCCAGCAAGCCAAAGCCAAGTCCCAGCGGCAATCCGAACAACACACTGTTAAAATCGAGGTGCTGTTCACCGATGAGTTGATAGAGCACTCCTGCGAAACTTGTAACAATACAAATCAATAGCAGGGCTTTGGCTTTTCTCACGAGGTTAGGTTGCATGCTTTCAGTATTTAACGATAGGAAAACTCAAAGTTAACCACAGCAGTCGGATTACACCTGTCCTTAACTTTGTATAGTTGACAAAAAAGTGTAAATGATTCGTTGATGATTTTTAATTTAGCATCCTAAAAATAAACAAGATGAATCCAAATCAAGCATTGATAAATCCAAACAAAGCTTTATGGGAAAAAGGAGACTTCACCCGGATTGCCGACACCATGCGGGAAAGCGGTGAGGCACTCGTCGCTAAACTCGGAATCACTGAAGGTCTTAACGTTCTTGATCTCGGTTGTGGTGATGGCACTACGGCAATACCTGAAGCAAAACTCGGAGCCAATGTTTTAGGTGTTGATATAGCAGCGAATCTCGTTGAAGCAGGAAACATACGGGCAAAAAACGAGGGACTTGTAAATTGTATCTTCCAGGAAGGTGATGCAACAAATTTGAATGAAATCAAGGATCAAACTTTTGATCTCGTGGTAAGCATCTTTGGTGCTATGTTCGCTCCAAAGCCATTTGATGTGGCAAAGGAAATGGTTCGCGTTACCCGTGCAGGCGGAAGAATCGTGATGGGGAATTGGATACCTGGAGATCCCACGCTGGTAGCGCAAATACTAAAGATCAGTTCTGCCTATACACCACCACCACCGGAGGGATTCATTAGCCCGATGTTGTGGGGTGTAGAAGACCATGTTATAGAACGTTTTGAAAAAGCAGGTGTGGCGAAAGAAAACATATCATTCATCAAAGACACTTTTACATTTAACGCTCCTTATTCGCCGTCAGAATTCGTCAACACCTTCAGAAACTACTACGGTCCTACCATGAATGCTTTTGAAGCTGCTGAAAAGAATGGCAAAGCTTCGGATCTGCAGCGTGAATTAGAAGTTCTGTTTAATAGTCAAAACAAAAGCAACATAGCTAACACCACTTCCATACCGGCCACTTTTTTGAGAGTGACGGTTATACGCTGAGCAGAAATATTTGTCTGTAACATTCGTGAGACAGACTCAAACACTGCATTAACAGGGCTGAATTGTTCAACCTGCATGAACACCGCTCCTGATCCGTAGCCGGGATATCGTTGCAAGTTTCACCGCTGTAATCTTTTTTGTAAAACAAAATATACAGAAGGGGATTCTGTGTTGAACACCCCGTTAACCAGGTGAATAGTGCTGCTCCGACTACAGCATAATTTGCAAACCTTCTTTAGCCAACTCACATTTAAAGTGATCACTGTTTTTATTCTGAAATCCTGAAAACATTTCATTGAGTTGTGCATCAGAGTGAGAAGGATCGTGATGTCCGAGCAGGAGATGCTTTACCCCGGCAATTGCGGCAAAGTAACCTGCATCATCCATAGATGAGTGACCCCATCCTTTCCTGGCCTGATATTCTTCTGTCGTATACTGCGCATCGTGCAATAGCAAATCAGCACCGGAGGCGAGATCAATTCCTGAAAGCCATTTGGTATTGGAAATCATACCGAATGAACCTAATGCCGGTTCATGATCGGGAAGGTAAGTAAAGATTGAGTGATGATCAGTGATGCGGAATCCTATGGTAGGACCGGGATGAATTACATAAGAAGATTGGATCGCAAAGGGTCCTAATTCTAAAGTGCTGTTTTCTAATTCATGAAGATTCAGTTTGCATGGTAAGTCTCGTATTAGTACAGGAAACAACGGTGGAGAAAGATAACGGCTCAAACGTGAATGCAGACTCCTTTGACTGCTTGCAGGACCCCAAATATGTATTTCCATTGTGGGGTCAAAAAGAGGTTTGAAAAATCCCAGCCCTTGTATGTGGTCTATGTGAAGATGAGTAAGGAGAATATCAATTCGTTTGTGGTTGAGATTATTCACCACCATCTTATGTATTCCCGACCCTCCGTCAAGCACAAGCAGCCAGCCATCCTGACTTACACCGGTGCAGGATGTATTGCCACCATAAAATGTCATTTCCTGATCGGTGGTAGGAAGAGAGCCGCGTACACCCCAGAGATTTATTTTCATTCTTTCGATTTCCAAAAGAGGGCGACAGCAGCTAAGAATTTTCCTGTCCTGCCAATGATCGGATAAGAGGTGACAGAAATCTTTTGCCTGCTCCCCTTAAGACTTTCAATCCAAAATGTTTTGTGATAAGGGTATGCGTCTTTTATTGTCTTCACTAATGGAAGTTCTTCCGGAGACATGCTCACGCCCTGCTCATCAACAGGTTTGAAAACGGTAGCCCACTCCTCTACCTCCATTTCACCTGTGTCTTCGAACCGTTGTCCTAAAATTTCTTCAGCAGGTTCGTTGTAGAAAATCAGATTCCCCCGTGTATCGGTGATAAAGACAGGTATTGAGAGACAATCGGCCAATTGCCTGCTGAGGATAATTTCTATTTCGTAAGCGGGCATAGCATGAAAGCTTTTCTCTCAATAAGGTGCCTTCAAATGTATTGAAATAAAAATTGAAATAATTACTGAGCAGCTTTTCCGAGAAAAATAAAATTTTTGTGCAAATGATAGTGCACGATACAGAAAATTCTTATCTTCATCTAATGAAAACAAAATCCATTTCCCTCAAAGTCTCTTCTGCTATCGGTTCCGTTTCGGGTGAGTATACCATTCCTGATAAAAGTGTTTGCGTGATCACGCTTGCACATGGCGCAGGTGCCGGCATGCATCATCCGTTCATGACAACATTGGCAAGATCACTTGCTGAAAACGGCATAGCAACATTGCGCTTTAATTTTCCATTTACTGAGAATAAAAAAGGAAGGCCCGATGTTCCGGCTGTAGCCCATAAAGCTATCGAAGCTGCGATTAATGATGCCCGAAAAAAATACCCTTCTCTTCCACTTTTTATTTCCGGTAAATCATTTGGCGGAAGAATGAGCTCTCAATATTTGTCAACTCATCATGATGCTGAAGTGAAGGGAATAATTTTTTACGGGTTTCCTCTTCACGCCCCCGGCAATCCTTCAATCGAGAGGGCTGAACATTTAAAAGATATTAAGCAGCCAATGCTTTTTCTATCGGGTACCCGTGATGAGTTTGCTTCATTAACTCTTCTCGAAAAGGTTTGTTCATCACTATCCAACGCTACATTAACAAAGATCGAAGGAGCCAATCATGGGTTCAAAGCAGGCAAGCTGAATACCATGGAAATCCTGGGCAACTCTACAAAAGATTGGATCACTAAAATTATTTGATCCAGAAATAGACCGTCTGATTGTCTTTGGATGCTGTTGTTGGGAGACCCATATAGGGTACAAGGTTCCCGAGCGATCTATTTGGTCACTCAATTTTATATCTGTAGTAAATCATAAAATAGTCAGCCTCACCTTTGCTTCCTATTCCCTGCCCACTTCCTCCTTGCGTCAATGTAGTACTCGAGTTATAATAAAGATTAGTGTCGCCACTGTCTTGAATAAATTGAAGGCACTTTCCTGTTTTTCTAAAGTAGTCCCAATTCCATGAATAATATTTTTGGCCATATTTGTAATTTCTTGAGACGAATACCTTAAAGAAAAGGCTGTCGTTTAATTTTAATATATTACTTTCATTGACTATTGGTATCGTGTAAGATAAAACCTTTGTGTCGGTAAAGTTTGAGTACTCGATTGAATCAATGAATAGAACAAGCGTAATATGATTCTTGAATTTCTTTACATTATACTTTACGAACATCTTTTCCCTGCTTTCAAAACAGTCATCGGTCGAAATATAGTTCGATGCGGAATCATACTCAAATACTAATTTTCCGTTTTCATCCAAATTTATTTCAGATTTTAAGACCCCGTTAACTATAAACTGCGTTGACTCAATATTTCCATTTTCCCAATAGACAACCTGCAGTCCATCTTGTACTCCATTTTTATAATTGCCTCTTAACGCAATTTTACCATCTGGAAAATAGATTATATCTTCTCCAACAAACAGACCGCTATCAAAACTCGCCTTCTCAGAGATGCTTCCGTCTTCAAAAAAATACTTTTGCTCCCCATTAAAAACACCCTTGATTACATTTAACTTAAAGAATATCTTCTCATCCTTATTCTTACCAATTATTTTACCCGTTAATGAAGTATCTATCCCATAAATTGGATGTAAGCCATCACCCGTCAGATAATGTATATGATATCTTGTGGGTGTCGAAACACTATCAAAAATAATTATTGTAGTGTTATCATTATAGGTTGACTGGCTAAAACTAATAAAGGGAGCAATAAATACTAAAAGAACAAGAATTCCGCTAAAGGAAGGTTTATTTTTCATTGTAAGCCCGTGAAGGAATGGTGAACTTTCTGTTTGAATTAAACTGGCAACGTATCCACTTATCTTTCTTGATTTACTCTACCTGGATTGGAGCATTAAATTAGCGTGCTGCACCAAATATATCTATTACCTGTCTGCATACGCATGGTGGAAACTATTTCATCACGACCTTTTCCGTCCCAAGCACGCTCCCCTCTTCAATTAAAGTCAATAAATAAGTTCCACCCTCTAGTCCTTTATTGGGAAGTAAAACAAAAGAAGTGTTTCCAACATTGAATTGTCTAACCAATTCACCTGCTGAATTAAACAACAGCAGCATGCAATGATCAGGGAGCGGCGAATTAAAGTGAACAACAATATTGCCCGGCATCAGGTTGTTTTCAATCTGCATAATGCCCCCATTATTACTTCCTATATCTCCTGTTAAAGTTGGAGCCGATACCCCGGCAAGAATGATATAGGAATAAATTTGCTCACCTGAATAGGGGCAGGCCTTATCTTTAAGAGTAACAGTAAAAAAATGCAGTCCACTATCGCTCGTGAATGTGTCCCAATGAAAATGTAATGTAATGGGATTGCTTCCCTGCAATGTATAAGTTGCTGAAGGAATAGCGAAAGGCAGGTTGGTTGCAATGGTAAGACTATCTGATGCGTCAGCATCAGTTCCTTCTAAATCAAAATCAAGTGAATTGCCGGGATTTACCTCCACTGCGTTAGCACTTATTAAAGTTCCTCCTGCAAGATTCGTAATGCCATCGGGTATGTGAGGAATATTATTGGTGCAGGCTTTTACAATTACCTGCATATCGCATTGCGTGCTTCCTATCTTCTCCCCATCGCGATACTCTTCAATCAGCATCGAGATCACAGCGACCTGGAATGAACTGGGAATACATTTCATTTGTCCTGTCACCGGGTTAAAGTCAAAGGTTCCGGTTGTAGTGAACAATGGATATTCAGGACTAAGTGAAATGTTTTCATAAAGGATAGCCACTCCTGCAGCACTCAGAGGGTTTGCAAGAGAAAAAACCAATGAATCGCCATCAGGATCATACACACCCCGATTATAACGGAATGTATCATCAACACAAGCAAAAACAAGAGGGACGTTCGAGAATTGGGGTGAATTGTTACACAAATTATTTGCGTTGCTTAGGCGACACTCTTCATATAAATCCTGATTGCCGGGATCATACAAATTGCTAATGGCATCGTTGCGGGAAGAAATATGAGTGGCTATCACCCAGTCATTACAAACGAAAGGAAGTGTAATCGTAAGCACGTAAATATATTGCTCATATCCCTGCAAGTTTCCGCCCGCACATTGGCTGCTATTACCAGGGCACAGTCCGGCAAGATGTGAAATGGTATCTGAGCCCTGGGTGGTATAAATCAAGGGCATGCTAAAGGAGGTTGAATCAGCAAAACCACAGGAGACGGAGCTGATTTCAAGCGGAAAATCCGGCGGAGCTTCAATGCCATTACAATCCCGGTAAAACGTGACAGTGACCGTGTATTCACTGAAACCAATACATTGGTAAGTAAGATCAAGTCCTGCCGCATGGGTGGCATAACTTTTTTGGTTTATCAATAGTATCAAACCAAGACTCAAAATCAGTAGGCGTGTTTTCATTCTGTAATTTTATTTATTTCAAAATATTTTTTGCCGCTGCTGTTGATATTTGTTAACCAACATTCTTTTTTGCGTGGTTATTATTTTTTCATTTACGTTTCGGAACCTGCTTATCCAGAAAATTTGAAACGATCTCATTCCACTGGTTAAGGAATTCCGCCCGCTTTGCATTTAGTTGCTGGTTTAATGCGTTGTATTCATTGGTGGCTTCATTAAAATCATTAACGGCTTTATTGTATTCATCCACGTCGGCTTGTGTCCGGGAGTTTTTCGGTTTGGAATCAAAGGCCGCTTTTATTTTATAGAAGCCTTCTTCCTTCGCAGAAAAATTAAGAAGAACGGAAGCTTTGTCAGTAGCTTCTGACTTATAAAATGTTAAAAGGGTCACGCATGCAGTTTTTAAAGTATTATCGCCCTTAAAAGCCTGAACAGTATCTAAATATTTTAATCCATGAGTCGAATATTTACCCAGCGAATCAGCGTGTCCTTTTGCTATGTTGATATTGTGTTTATTCAGGGCATCCAGCACGTACCCTTCTTCCTTATACGATTTAAAAAAGATTAAATAAACCCGGTTATAATAAGAGAACACCTTATCGGCTTCTTCTAATTTCGCGGAAAGCTTATCCTCGCTATTAATTAACTTTATATTATGCGCCGCAGCAAATTTTTTCTGTTCGGCTTCAATCCTTTTTCCCGCCTCTTTTAACTTCTCACCGGCTTTTTCCTGCGCCGTAAGATACGCGTCCATGGCATCGTATGACTCTTCGGAGATTGCTTCCATATCCACAATTTTGCCGTAGTCAAAATTGATGACATGATAGCTCAATTTTAAAAAAGCAAGGGTGGAATCTCTCAAACTCTTATCGCCTTCAAACGCTCCCATCTTCTTAATTTTTTCCTGCGCATCCGTATTTGCTGCTAATACCTCTTTGCGCCTGTTCTCTACCTTGCGCGCGCTTTTTCCATGGGCTACAGCGCTGGTATAATCCCAACCATCGGCAGCAATTTCCTGGAACTCCTTAGTGATCGTCGCCATATAGTCTCCCGCCGATTGGGCATAAGATGTGGCAGAATTCATTAGAGTGTAGATGAATGCAAAAACAAAAACAATAAGGGTAGTTTTCTTCATGGGTTTAGGAGTTTAATTTTTTCAAATGTAATCAATCACCACTGGCTTATACCATTTCATTTCAAAGATGAAGAGAAGAAGTTTGATTTCCTAATTATTCAGAGAATTAATACGACCTGCTCAGTCATGCGTTTGATTGGATCCGCTAAGAAATTTCTTAATAATAACTTATCAGCAATGGAAATGCCCTGTTGTTTACTATTAGAAAATAAAGTCCGCTGTCCAGGTCAGGAATATCATAAACCAGTTCGACGGGCTTATCTGAATCAACCATTTTTTCTTGTTTCAGAATTATTTGCCCTACCACATTGGCCATTTCAATTATTAACTTAGAATCTGACGGCGATTGGATAAGTATATGCAAAAAGCCATGAGACGTATAAACTGAAATATTATTCAATGGCTCATCATCATATTGCTCAACGGTAGTAGCCAAACAAGTATCTGATAAAGTGCCTATATTGCTCTCTGTAAAATCCTTGTCACTTAATAAAGGCCCCTCACCAACTACTGCTCCTCCACTGCCTGATATTCCACCGACTGTATCACTACCCCAGGGTCCCTGGCAGCAACAACAAACGCCATTGCTGCTTAACCGGATCACGTTAGTGCCGTGCTGAAAAGGGTAGTCACGCCACCCAATGGCTATATAACTGCCATCGCTGTTTTGAATAACTGAAGTGCCGTGTTCACTTAAAGCTGTATTAATAGTTTGAGTCCATTGTAAGGCTCCGTCAGCGGCAAGCTTAAGCAGGTACATATCAGAATTGAGTACAAATCCGGTATCAGTAGTTCCAGCTATCATAAACCCTTCATCCTGTGTTTTAATAAGACAAAACGCCTCGTCCGGCCCCGGCCCTCCGTATACTTTCGACCAAAGTAAACTTCCCTGCATGTTGAATTTAGAAACCATTATTTGTGAAAATCCGGGTTCATCCACGGTTCCTGCCATTACCAAACCGCTGTCTGATGTTTGTACCAATGCAGTAGCTCCATCACTCCCCGGCCTTACAACGCTGGCATCCCACACCAAATCGCCTGCACTATCCAGCTTGGCCAAATAAAAATCGCCATTACTGTTGCCGAAATTACTTGAAGAGCCGGCTATGGCATATCCATTATCGACAGTTTGCACGATTGAAGAACAGCCATCACTTAAATTACCTCCTCCTATACTTTTTGACCAAATAGTGTTTCCATCTCCATCTAATTTTAAGAGAATAATATCGGGGTAGTTATAATAAATACCATAACCTCCTGTAACCGCAAAATTTCCATCATTTGTTGCTATTATGGATATACCATCACCATAATATGGCGGAGCTATTTGTTTCCCCCAAACAAAATGACCAAGGTTGTCAAGCTTCAGAACGATTATATACTCACCCGTGTAGGCACCTTCGGAATAGCCGGTAATCATATAACTTCCATCATTTGCTTCAACCATCGAGAGCCCTACATCTACGTCGTCACTGGCATATCTACGACTCCATTCAAGATTTTCCTGGTCATCGAATTTTGCAACAAACACATCAGCCAATGAAGCGTCTGATGCTGCACCCACAATAGCAAATCCACCATCGTTGGTATGAATAATACTAAAACCTTCAATGGCGTCTTTAAGAATTTTGCAGTATGTGGATTGTGCACTCAACTTTATTGTGACAAAAAATATAAACGAAACCAGAGCCGTAGTTTTCATTGCCGGTGGGAGCGATTTGAGATTTAAATCTACAATTAATTATGACTACTTCTTATTGGAATGCAAAACAAAAAGCGCCGATGCTTCGGCCCTTTTTTTCCATCTTCCAAACTTCATTCCTCTATTGTTTCTGATACATCACCCGCCCCGAATAAACGACACCATTCACAATCACCTGCACCCAATATAATCCGCTTGCAACATCACGGTTGAGTTTTATTTCCTCCATTAGCTCACCGCTATTCACAGAAATTGTTTTTACAAAAATGGTTTGCCCAACGGTATTGATCACTTTGACAATGGCATTTTCGGAGCTATTATCTTCTGTATTTTTATCAACAAGCGGCAGTGATAAATGAATAGTGAACTCACCGGAAGCAGGATTGGGATAAAGTGAAAAATGAGTCTCAGGAATTTCGCTTCCCGGTATATTTTCTTCTCTGCACGATTTAGTCACCGTAACTCCTGCCGAAGTTTTGCTGCAACCATGGTTGTTGGTTACCACTACTTTGTAGGTTCCTTTTTGCGTTGCCGTGTACGTTTGATTGGTCGCCCCGCTTATGCTGGTACTCCCTTTTTTCCATTTATAAGTGAGGCCTGTTCCGCTGTTTGCCTGCAAGACTACCGAATTTGTTCCGCAAATGTCGAGATTGCCGAGTGGAGTAATGGTTGCTGCCGGCAATGCGTAAACAATGATAGTAGTGACTGCAGAAGTAGCGCTGCAACCGAGGCTACTAGTCTCTGTCACTTTATAGGTGCCTGCCTTTTTAGTCGTGTAAGCGGAATTGGTAGCGCCTATAATTATTGTGTTGGCTGATTTTTTCCACTGGTAGGAAATTCCCGTACCAATGTTGGCAGTCAGCGTGATGGTGGTGCCGGAACAAATACTTACCGTTCCCGCCGGAGTCACCGTTGCCGTGATTGCGTTTTCATCTATCACATTATTGCAGTTATCATCTATGCCGTTGCAGAGGTCTGAAGCGCCGGGATGAATGGCTGCGTTGGCATCATTGCAATCAGTACTGTCTAAAACATAGCCATCGGGTTGAACTGTTGCTTGCGTTGAAATACCGGGATCGCCAAAGCTATCGCCATCACTATCGGAGTAATACGTTTGTCCGTGAGCAATGACAAGCCTTACAGTGGAAGTATCTTTAAAAATTTTTGCCTGTGGAATCACCATCAATCCTCCGTCGTAAACGAAAGTGCCTGATTGAATCGCTTGTCCGTTGTGCTTTACAACCCAGGAAATCAGGTCACCCTGAGAAGGTGAAAAATTCTGTAGTCGCCGCGGAGTAATATCAACCGTGGCGGAATCAGGATATATAACCGTAGTATTTTGTTGTGTCTGAAGATCATGAATAAAAACTTTCGCTTGCCACGTTTGTGAATTGTCAAGGATGTTATCATTCCAATCTAAACTTCCGTTCACAGTTCCGTGATCAGCTCCGGTATTGCCGTTTCCATCGCCAAAATCTTCGTTCAAACTACAAAATGCAAAGGCCGGGTAGGATGAATTTCTACGGTAGCGATAGAGATCGAAATTATTATTGCCCCACGTCCCTCCCTCGCTCCCGCTGTGATTGCGGTTATCCCAGAAATAATAGCCGCCCAGATGATTGGCATTGACAGAATCGTAGTAAATAGTTTTTTCAGTCCATCCTGTTTCCTGATCCTGTTTTCCATTAAGGCTATAAATAACAGGATAGTCTTTGGTTGGATATTGATGAATCACCCATCCTCCATTCAATGCATCATAAGTATGTATTCCTAAGTTGCACATTAGATTGGTCGCAACAGTGCCCAAGCAGAGGTCTATGTCTAAACGGTTTCCAATTCCGGTGTTCAGGGAGCAGTTGGGTTGCCAATCATTTTGAAAACCAACATTGAATATTCCTACCCGGAGACTCACAGCAGCGATTCGGTCAGGATATGTAATTGTATACAGGTAGGCACCGGCTGATCCTGCACTGCTTCCGGACAAATAAATGCGATTTGAATCCAGGGGTAAATGGTGAATTGCCCAATCAACAATGTTGTTTGTTCGCTGCTGAATGAAGTTATTATTTACGCCTGTAACAGGGTTCACTATATTATTAGCCTGATCATATACATCAAAGGCCGGATTCGCTCCCCACCAGTTACTCGAGATGGATGAATCAGGATAATAATCTTCAAGGTTGATTCTTATCTCATCGCCATCGGTTATTGCTATGTTGTCAAAATAATTTCCACCACCACCATGGAAAAAAAATTTGATTGGATTGTTTCCGGTTGCATTATTACTGTTAACAAGAAAATCGTTTGCAAGAAAACCTGCGTTCAGCCAGAGTGGTTCTCCTGCTGCATATTTTGAACTCGTGAAGATCGTATATATATCAACCGGGACGCCGCCAACCGTTCTCTCTAATTGAAACACGGGCAAAGGCGTTGCGACGGTTTCTGTAATCGGAGCGGAAAGCGTATTGGAGTTTGTAACAATGGAAGTATTTTCCACAGTGCCTGTCAAACTGGTAACTGCGTAGTAATAATTTCCATTCGCCAGCGTAGTCGCGACAAACAAGCCGGTGGAAGAGGTTAATGCAGTCCCGCCTGAATCAAGATGCAGATACCGGGTAGTCCCATCGTGATTGGTGAGATTATGATTTATTGACGATGCACTATTGGTGTATCCCAGGTACTCGGATGTCGACAAATCATTCGCAGATACAATGGGCGATGCGGACCGGTAAACTTTATAGAAAGCCCCGTTATTACTTATTTTATTCCAGGTAAGAAAGACCTGACCGCTCCGGTAAAAGCCTTGAAGATTGGTCACAGTTTGTGCATGGGCATGGGTGCATACTATGAGAGAGGTGAATAAAAGCAATTTAAATGAAAATAGCAGGGCTTTTAACCCCGGTGTGATTGACATTGGCGCGCGTTTGAAAATGAATTTATGAAAGTAATGAAAAAATTTCCGGCGCAAATTATTTGCTTTCAAACAAGTAACTACTTTGGCTGAATGATTCTCGGCATTATTCCCTCGCGTTACGCTTCGACACGCTTTCCCGGCAAACCCCTTGCGTTAATTCATGGCAAGCCGATGATTCAGCGCGTATATGAGCAGGCGATGAAATGTTCTTCACTGCAGCATGTAGTGGTGGCCACCGATGATGAGCGCATTGAGAGAGCCGTGAAAGATTTCGGAGGCAATGCAATGATGACTGCTGACCATCATCAATCAGGTACTGAACGCTGTTCTGAAGTGATTCAAAAAATTGCCGGTGACTTTGATGTGGTGATCAACATACAAGGAGATGAGCCCTTCATTCAACCCGCACAGATTGAATTGCTGTGCTCTTGTTTTAAAAATGGAGACCTGTCCCGGTCGAGCCGGAACTTGTCCCAATCAAATCGGGACCTGTCCCGACTAAGTCGGGAAACTCAAATTGCCACGCTCATTAAAAAAATTTCACACCATGAAGAACTCTTCAATTCCAATCTTGTGAAAGTGGTGACAGCAGAAAATGGACAAGCCATGTACTTCAGCCGCTCCGCGATTCCTCATCAGAGAAACGTATCTGAAAATTATTGGGTGACCAACGGAGTTTTCTACAAGCACATCGGAATTTATGGTTACCGGAAAGATGTGCTTGAAAAAATTGTTTCACTTCCCCCCAACGATCTGGAAAAAGCGGAATCACTCGAACAACTGCGATGGCTTGCTCACGGCTATCATATTCAAACCGCAATCACCGACGATGAAACTATTGCCATTGACACCGCAGAAGATCTTCACCGTGCCGAAAAATTTTTTCCCGAAAAATAAAATCCAGTGAGAATCGCAGCTTGTATCGGGCATGTCACTTCTCACCTTTCACCTCTCACGTCTCACGATTCACAACTCACGACACCCCAGGAAATAATTCCCCCTCCGTCTCGTTAGCATACACTTCACGCTCCCCCTGTTAGTATAAGAATAAGGTTTCGCCTCTGCTCTACTTTACTTTTGAACTTATCACAAATACTTTTTAGCCATGAAGAAAATTCTTGTACGGATTGCTGCTGTATTCGGCATCGTCATCCTGGTGTTTTGGCTGTCTCTTGTTTTCGTGACGCTTTTTATGGGAAGTAAGATCAAAAGCCTTGCGGTTGCTGAGCTCAACAAGCAGTTAGCTACTGAAGTAAAAGTGAACGGCCCAATTACTTTTTCTCTCTTCTCAAATTTTCCTTCGGCAGCCATTACGTTTAATGATGTAGTGATAAAAGAAACATTGCCGGAAAAAAATGATTTTCTGAGCTGCGAAAAAATTTCATTGCTCTTCAACATCCGGAATTTGTTCAGGAAGAATTATGTGATCGAAAAAGTGACTGCTCAAAACGGAACCATCAACGTTCGGATAGATTCCCTGGGCAACAACAACTATGATATTTTCAGGAAGAGCAACAATGCATCTTCTGATTTCTCAGTGAAGATCAGCCAGGCGGCATTGCAAAATTTTTTAGTGAATTATTTGAATGAAAAAAATCAGCAGCACTATTCTTTTCAGACCGGGGACGCAAAACTGAAGGGAGATTTCTCGGCTTCAAAATTCTCACTTGACATTGACGCCGACGCATTTGCAAACTTCCTGAAAAGCGGCAACATGGATTTTCTTCCTCAAAGAAATTTGAAAGTGAAAGGAACAATTGATTGCGACCTCGACAAGCAATTGTATTCATTTCGAAATGCTGCCGTTACGGTGAATGAAAATGATTTCAGTGTAAACGGCACAGTGACTGTTCTTGCTGAAGGAAATCTGTTGCACCTGAAAATCACTTCCGATCAGCTTCGGTTAGAACAATTCATTTCACTTCTTCCGAAGGAATATTCGAATAAGCTTTCTGACTTCACAAGCACCGGCGACTTCAATTTCTCCTGTGATATTGATGGTGTACAGTCCGCTTCCTCCAATCCGAAAGTGACTGCATCTTATCAGCTTGATGATGCCACTGTCAGTAATCATCACGTGAAGCAGGCGCTTCAGCATGTGACTCTTGAAGGAAATTTCAGCAACGGAGATAAGCATGGATTCAGTTCTTCCGAAATTTCGATCACCAAATTCAAAGCGTCGGTAGAGGGGAATCCGCTGAGCGGAACGTTGTTACTCCGCGATTTCAACCACCCTTCGCTTGACGTGATGCTCGATGGAAGCATTCAGCTCGCGCAAGTCTATCCGCTGTTCGAAGATTCCTCAATCAAGTCTATTGAGGGCGTTGTTGTTCTGCATCAATGTTTTTACAGCGGGGATATCGCGCAGTTAACTTCTTCTAACATTGGTAAATTGAATGCCGGCGGAAAATTCGAATTGCGCAATGTTAAGATCACCACCTCGCAGGCGACGTATGATAAAGTGACCGGGGCCTTCGAAATTAAAAACAACGACATTGCATTTTCGAATTGCTCCTTCATCTCAGGCGAAAGTGATTTAAGATTCGAGGGCACCGTGAGTAATTTATTTCCGTTCCTCCTTTCTTCGATGAACGATGCTGCTTCAAAGCAAAAGGTAGGGCTGAATGTTGAGCTCACTTCACACCAGCTTAAGTGGGAAAATTTGGTTGGACACTCCTCCCCTTCACTTTCATCTTCCGATAATTATTCGATCCCTGAAATATTTTACCGGCTTGCAGGATCGGTGAGCGGAACGATTGATCAGTTCAGCTACGAGAGATTCAGCGCATCCGATTGTCACGGCAAATTTCTTTTCCTTCCTGACAAAATTTATTTCAATGATCTTGGACTTAAGGCAGAGAAAGGAAGCATCACCGCAAACGGCTCACTCGACATTTCAAACATGAAGCACAGCAAGCTTCAGATGACCTCGCAGCTCGATCATCTCGACATCACCCAACTTTTTTCTGAGTTCAACAATTTTAGCCAGACTACACTTACTGATAAAAATTTGAAAGGTGTAATAACCGCTTCTGTTTCCCTGCAATCCACCTGGGATGATAATGTGCTCAACAAGGACAAGTTACACGCCCTTGCCGATGTATCAGTAGAAAATGGTGAGTTAAATAACTTCGATCCTATGCGTGCCCTCGCCACGTTCATGAGGATGAATGAATTGAGGAACATCCGTTTTTCGAAAATGCAAAACCAGGTAGAGATAAAAAACCGGCGCGTGTATATTCCTTCGATGCAGATTTATTCCAGCGCACTTAACCTTCAGCTTTCCGGCTCACACGGATTTGATAACATGATTGACTACAAAGTGCAGTTGAACCTGCTGAGACTTCTCACCGATAAATTTCGCAAACACACTTTCGATGAGCAGGCCACTGATCAAACTACGGAAGGATTTTTAAATCTGTATCTCACCATGACGGGACCTGCCTCTGATCCTGCAATCAAGTATGACAAGCAGGCCGTGAAGAAAAAAATCGCCACCGATCTTGCCCAGGAAAAGAGCAATTTAAAAGATGTGCTGAAAAAGGAATTCAACCAGCAGGAAACATCGCAACAACAGGCAAAGGATTGGAAGCCGCAGGAAGGGATTCAGTATTTTGAATTCGCGGATTCCTCTGATGTTGACGCCGAAAGTGAAGGGTCACAAAGCGCAACGATCCAGGATCAGAAAAAAGCAATGACTGATTTCAAAGATATTTTTAAGAAGCAGCCGAAAAAGTGAAAGGTGAAAAGTGAGAGGTGAAAGGAAAAAGGGTAAACCGGTCGGCCCCTTCACTTTCACCTTTCACCTTTCACCTTTCACTTCTAACTTTACACGGTGATCAATATCTACGAACAAAAGAATACTTACAAGCTGATCCTCCTCTTCACGCTGCTCGTGATCATTATCACTTCTATTCTTTACACCAATTATCTCGCCCGCAAGCTCTCGAGAGAAGAACGAAAGAAAATGGAGTTGCTCGCTGATACCTACAAGCGACTCAATAGCGCCACCGGCAATGAAGATCTGAGTTTCATGTTTCACATCATCGAGAGCAATGAAACGGTGCCAGTGATCATTACTGATGATGAGTCAGCTATTTTATGGAACAAGAACCTTGACTCTCTAAAAACCGCACGAGACAGCAATTACCTGGGGCAGCAGCTCGCAATTATGAAATCGCAGCGCAAGCCGATTGACATTGAGTACACGAAGGGCAAGCATCAATACATCTACTACCGCGATTCGTATTTGCTCACGGAGTTGCGTTACTTTCCTTTCATTCAATTCACGATCATCGGGATGTTTCTCGTGGTGGCTTACATCACGTTCAGCACAGCAAGAAGATCAGAACAGAACCGGGTGTGGGCAGGAATGGCAAAAGAAACCGCTCATCAGTTGGGTACTCCTATCTCTGCGCTTTCGGGGTGGCTCGACTATATGAAAATGCAGGCGAACACTCCTGGCCTGGAGCAAGTGATTCCTGAAGTAGAAAAAGATATTGAGCGGCTTGAATTGATTGCGCAGCGATTTTCCAAGATCGGTTCGGTTCCGGAATTGGTTGCCACGAATTTGTATCTCGAAATTGCCCGCAGTGTTGATTACATGCGCCGCCGCGCCTCAGGAAAAGTGGCAGTGAACATTCATGCTCCTGAAGGCGGCATGATTGAAGCGCACATTTCTCCTCCTCTTTTCGAATGGGTGATAGAAAATCTTTTGAAGAACGCACTCGATGCCATCAGCGGAAATGGCACGATAGATATTTTTATTTCGAAGCAGGGAAAGAAAGCTTATGTAGATGTGAAGGACAGCGGCAAAGGAATTCCGGGAGGAAAATTCAAAACAGTTTTTCGCCCGGGCTATTCTACTAAAAAACGTGGCTGGGGTTTGGGATTATCACTTGCAAAAAGAATCATCGAAGAATTTCATGGCGGGAAAATTTTCGTGAAGGAATCTGCAGTGGGAAAAGGAACGACATTTCGGATTGTTTTGAAAGGATGATTTGAAAGAAATAAGATTTAAGAAGTAAGATTTAAGATTGCGAATTCGGAGGCTTGTTAACTTACAGAACCAGAATCTTTTTTACCACCATTAGTTTTTCTGTTTTAATTTCAACAAGATAAATTCCTTTTGACCATTGGCTAGCATCAATTGTTACATTACCCACTGTGTTTTCTTTTTCAATGATCTGGCCTACAACATTGCAGACAACCACCTCAGCCTTTTTCACTTCGCCGCTAATATAAACTTGCTCTTCGTTCACGTCGTATCTGATTGCAACATTGTTGAGTCCCAACTCTGAAATATTTGTTACACATGATGCACTCAGGCAAATTATGTTCACACTGTCGATAAAATAATACGATAGACAGTCTTGCAAATACACCGGATTGATTACCAAAGTATCGGTATGGGCATCATCAAAAAAATTACCAATGTAAACATGCGTATAGGCCGAGTCTGCTTCATAATTCCACTGGAGTAAAACCCAATTCAGTGTATCAGTCACAAAAGAATCAACATAAACTTGAGCGTAATTATCAATCGGGATAGAATCGGCAAGAGTATATTCATTCGTAGTAAACCTCATGCCTAGCTTGTTACTTGCAGCACAGTTCCATGCCATAGATGTCGAGTTGCCGCGACTTACCCTCATGGAAACTGAATAAACATTCCCCGGAATCATTGGGGTGGTTAACTCAGTACCAATGATTTCACGCCAGAACTCATACCATATGTATGTATACAAACCCATGTATGCATTTCCATACTGTGATTGCTGAAATCCTGCAATGGTGCTAGGAATGGAAACAGGATATGGAGCGCATGTGGCAAAATAATCAGGTGTATTAAGTACGCGATGCCATCCAATAGAGGAGTCCACTTGGCTTAAGTTCCACGGGCAGCTTGTAAATTCCTCGAAGCTTCCGTTGGGCACTAAGGAGTTTTGTGCTTCAATTTTCATTGCAAAAAGAAAACAAAACAGAGGTGATAAAAAAAATTTCATGGTGAAAGTTGGAAGGCTTGTCGCTTACGAAGAGCAAGTTACAAAATCCACTTGCCTATGGTGTCATGAGATTAATTTTTCTCTTTAATGTTGATTGCTTGGCCCTGCAAGTTTAATTTATGAACTATGTAACTTTGAAAAAATATCCTGCTATGATTCGATTTTTCCTTTCTGCGATATTTCTGATTCCGGTCTGCTGCTTTTCTCAATACACTACCTTTCAGCAAGTCCTCAATTTCAATTCATCATCTACCGAAGGCGATATAATCATTTCTACCAGCGATGGTGGTTATGCGCTGTCAGGTGTAGCAAACATCGGCGGCAATGCTGAAGCATTTCTTTCAAAATACAATTCGTCAGGAGAAAATGAGTGGACGAAAATTTATTACGATCAGCAATCACATCTGCTTCTTAATGGCGTGGACGACACAGAAATTATTTGCAATCAATATGTGCGATTCCTCGCCGAGTTTGATGATGGTTATGTTCTCGGCGGCGGCATTGATTCTGCCGTGTTCATCACCTATTCAAACGGCGTCACTGTAGGGTCTGATTACAACCGCATGTATGCAATACATACCGATGCCAATGGAAATCTTTTGTGGGCGAAAAAATTTATCGCCAATGACAACACGTTTGGTGAAGATGCCATGTCAACTGCAGATGGTTCCTTGCTGCTTGGCGGATCTGTTACGCAGCCGGGATTCGTCCTGCGCGATATTGCATTGTGGAAGCTGAACGCTGACGGCGATGTGCTGTGGGCGCAATCTTACGGCGGCAGCTTCGATGAAGGCGTCGCTCACGTGATTGAAACATCACCATCACAATGGATGGTGTGCGGAGTGAGCGAAAGTTTTTCCAACAACCAAAACATTTACATCATCAGTACTGACAGCGACGGGCAATTGAATTGGTCGAACGTATATGGCACCACAGGTTTTGATTACGGAAAAGGAATTGTGAAGATGAACGATGGCTATTACGTCTTTGGAAATGCCGGCAACGGAAGTCCATCTTACATCGCTTTGATGAAAATTGACACCACAGGAATTTTGCAGTGGGCGAATACTTATGGTAATTTTCTTTTCGATAGCCCTACGGATTTGTTCGCTACACCCAATGGAAATTTGATCATGCTTGCGGATCACAACGTCATGTCGCACGATGCGCTCGCCTGTGAAGTGGATGCTGATGGCAATTTGATGGATTCCAGAATTTTCGGAAACACGAATGCGAACAAAAATGATTTTATCACATCACTGATTCCTTCGGGGATCGGATTTCTTACTGCCGGCTATACCAACAGCTTCAGCGGCAATCAATTTTTCTATCAGGCCTACCTGATTAAAACGCATGACGGGTTGGAGTCTGACTGCTTCTCTGAATCCATCAGCTATGCGCCAACGGCTCTCACGCTAACCACATCTTCTGCAGCTACCGCTGTTGCAACATTAAATGCAACCGGTCATGAAATGTTTGTGACCGTACTTGATTCTTCCCTCATCGCTGATACGTTGTGCTTTTCTGTTGCTTCAAATGTTACCACGCCTGAGGAGCAAACTTCACTTTTCATTTTTCCCAATCCTGCTGATGATGAAATGATAATTAAGAGTTCCCTTCCTGTGGTGCAAGTGAATTGTTTCAATCAGCTTGGAGAAATGATTTTTTCAGAGGATGAAAAATATGCTTCTGAAATTCAGCTTCACACTTCTGATTTGTGCGGAGGAATTTATTTCCTGGAAATAATAACTGCGAGAGAAATTTCCTATCATAAAATAATTGTTGTCCATTGAAGAATTGATTTTTTCTTTTAGACGGTTTTGAATATTTAAAGCTTGAGTGTCATGTGGAGCATAAACTATTTTTTCAAATCGAGTTCTTTAGGATGACATTTTGCTCCCGAACTTTTCTGTCATTCAGGAGGAAACTTCTTCGCACCATGTCAGATCTCTGCTTGAATCGTAAGAAGTTTCCTTCTGAATGACAGATTGAGGAGAGTGCCTGGGTCAATTCTTACGTCTTAAATCTTTTCATCTGCGCATTCACCTTTTCGAATTTGAAGATCAGCCATGGTTCCCGCAAGTGATCCGCGAGGGCATGATGGATTATTTGCGAAACATGATTTCATGGCTTGAATTCTATCGTCCGGCTGCTGCATTAATAAAACAAACGCTTGAAGAATCAGGAGAAACACAAATCATCGAGTTGTGTGCAGGCGGTGGCGGGGGTGTTTTGAAAATGAAAGAATATTTGCGCGACTTAAATTGTCCGTCAAAGATTTTCCTGAGTGATCTCTATCCGAACATTGACACCTACGAGAAGCTGAAGGAGCAAACCCGTGGTGAAATTGATTTCATTTCCGTGCCTGTTAATGCACTGAATGTCCCTGAAGGTGATAAAGGAATGCGGATAATGTTTTCAGCCTTCCACCATTTTAAACCGGAGCTGGCAAAAGGAATTCTGAAAGATGCAGCAGAGAAAAAAGTACCGATTGCAATTTTCGATGCCGGGAAAAATCTGCTCGACATTTTCTTAGTGATCCTGCTTGAGCCGGTTTCATTTTTCTTTCTTACTCCTTTCTTTAAGCCATTTCGCTGGAGCAGTTTGCTTTTCACTTACATCATTCCGCTCATCCCGGTTTGCACGATGTGGGATGGATGTGTTTCTGTTTTGAGATTTTATTCTCAAAAAGAAATGAAGCGTCTTATTTCAGGAATCGGAACTGAAAATTACCGTTGGCAGGTAAATCATTTCAGAAATAAAATTGGAACCAGGGTGAACTATGTGATTGGAATTCCCACGAAAGAATTGAACGCTGTTCGCTCCTTAAAGTCCTGAACGGCGACGCTGACATTTCGAATGAGAATTAACGCTGCATCTTATTTCTGATACGCTAATTGAACAGAATACTCCTGATCATTCGCAATCACTCTCACTAAGTACATTCCGTTTTGAGCTGCTTTGTCCAGTACGATTTCCTGCAGCAACATTCCGTTGGCAGTTGCAAATTTTTGGTCATACACTTTTTGCCCGATAATGTTCATCACTTGAACAGTGGCTTCTGAATGCTGATCACCCAACTTTAATTCAACCATAAAATGTCCAGTAGTCGGATTGGGATAAAGTGAGAGATAAGTATGAACCTGGTCAAATGTACTCACCGAAGTTCCGATAGCATCAGCGCCGTCACAATCTTCATCTATACCGTTGTTCGGAATTTCTGTTGCTCCGGGATAAATTCCGGGATTCGAATCATCGCAATCAGTGTTATCACTTGAGTACCCAAATGGCTTAACGCATGCGCCGGTTGAATTTGCTGCATTCCCAAAACTATCATTGTCATTGTCGGTATAGAAAGTCTGTTGCACTCCTTCATCAGTTTGTCCATTACAGTTATCATCATCCTGGTTACAAATTTCCACAGCACCCGGATGGATGGCAGCGTTGGCATCGTTACAATCGGTATTGTCAGCAACAAAACCCAATGGCGAAGTACATGCGCTCATTGAATTTGCTGCATCACCAAAATTATCATTGTCACTGTCGGAGTAGAAGGTCAGTTGCACTCCTTCATCAGTTTGTCCGTTGCAATTGTCATCTGCTGCGTTGCAAACTTCTGCAGCGCCGGGATGAATGGCGGAGTTGGCGTCGTTGCAATCGGTATTGTCAGCAACATAACCCGATGGCGGAGTACATGCGTTCATTGAATTTGCTGCATCACCAAAATTATCATTGTCATCGTCGGAGTAAAAGGTCAGCTGCACACCTTCATCAGTTTGTCCGTTGCAATTATCATCTGCTGCGTTGCAAACTTCTGCAGCGCCGGGATGAATGGCGGAGTTAGCGTCATTGCAATCCGTATTGTCTGTTACATAACCTAAAGGTGAAGCGCATGCAGTCATTGAATTTGATGCATTACCAAAACTATCATTGTCATTGTCAGAGTAGAATGTGAGTTGTTGTAGTCCTTCATCAATTTGGCCGTTGCAGTTGTCATCTGCCGTATTACAAACTTCTGCAGCGCCGGGATGAATGGCAGAGTTAGCGTCGTTGCAATCGGTGTTGTCTGTTACATAACCTAAAGGCGAAGCGCATGCGATCATTGAACTTGATGCATCACCAAAACTATCATTGTCATTGTCAGAGTAGAAAGTGACTTGTTGTAGTCCTTCATCAATTTGTCCGTTGCAGTTGTCATCTGCCGTATTGCAAACTTCTGCAGCGCCGGGATGAATGGCGGAGTTGGCGTCGTTGCAATCGGTATTATCTGCTACATAACCTAAAGGCGAAGCGCATGCGATCATTGAATTTGATGCATCACCAAAATTATCATTGTCATTGTCAGAGTAGAAAGTGACTTGTTGTAGTCCTTCATCAATTTGTCCGCTACAGTTATCATCTGCTCCATTGCAAACTTCTACAGTGCCGGGATGAATGGCGGCATTAGCGTCATTGCAATCTGTATTGTCCGTTACATAACCCAATGGCGAAGTGCAGGCGTTCATTGAATTTGATGCATCACCAAAACTATCATTGTCGTTGTCAGAGTAGAACGTGATTTGTAATCCTTCATCAGTTTGTCCGTCGCAGTTATCATCTATTGCATTACAAACTTCTATTGCGCCGGGATGAATGGCAGCGTTAGCATCATTGCAATCAGTATTGTCACTGATATAAGCCAGCGGCGAGGTGCATGCGCTTATTGAATTGGCTGCATCTCCATAAGTATCGTTGTCATTGTCGGCGTAGAAAATCGATTGCACTCCTTCATCAATTTGCCCGTTGCAGTTATCATCAAGCTCATTGCAAACTTCTTCAACACCGGGATGAATAGCGGCATTACCATCATTGCAATCGTCATGATTAGCGACGTAGCCAATGGGCTGAATTAGTACTGAAATAAAAACATTCGGATCGCCAAAACCATCACTGTCTGCATCAGCATACCACGTCATTGCTGTGGCATTACTTAACTTAAATATTACAGTGTCTTTAAAAATTTTTACTCCCGGAACTGTGATTAATCCGCCCTGATATTCTATAGTGCCGGATTGAATTTCAGTGCCGTGATGCGAAACACTCCACGCTATGATATTTCCTGCTACCGGATTAAAATGCTGCACCCGGCGCGGCGTAATGGTGACCGTGGCGCTATCAGGATAAGGGACGGTCTCATCGTTTTTATTGACGAGGTCCCGAACAAATATCTGAGCATTCCATTGTGAGGAATCGTCAGTAACTTCATTCACCCAATCAAGACTTGCGTTTACAGTACCAAAAGCTTCGCCAGTATTTCCATCTCCGGTTCCCCAGTCTTCGTTCAAACTGCAATCAGCGAAAGCGGGGAAAGAAAGATTCTTGCTGAACCTGAATACATTAATAATCTTATTTGTATTCCATATCCCGCTGTCACCATTATGTGTTCTAATATCCCAGAAATAGCTTCCTCCTGTGTGATTATGGTTGACAGAGTCGTAGTAGAAAGTTTTTTCGGTCCATCCCATCATTTCATCACGCTTACCGTTAAGACTGATTATAAACGGGAAGTTCTTTTCATTGTGCTCGTGTATCACCGCTCCGCCGTTCAGTAATTCATAAGTGCCAACTCCCAGGTTGGTCATCAGGTCGGTTGCAATAGTTCCGAGGCGTGAGTCACCATCCTTCCGGTTTTTCTTGCCTGCATTAAATGTGCATTTTGACTGGTAGTCATGGTTAAAAGCGAGGTCGAAAATCCCGCCATCGACATCAATGGCTGCGAAACGCTCCGGATATGTAATGGCCATGAAGAAGGCTCCCGGTGCTCCTAACGAGGTGCCTTGCATATAAACGCGATTAGTATCTATTGCAAGAAATTTGAAAGCCCAATCGAGCACCAGGTTTATTCTGATTTGAGTGTGGTTGTAGTTCACTCCTGATGTTGGATTCGACACATTCAAAAGATCGTTGTAAACGTCAAAGTTCTCATTCACTCCCCACCACCCCTGGTTGGTACCGCTTGGCAGATTATCTTCAAAATCAATATTCATTTCATCCTGACTTACACTGGTAATTTTATCGAGAAAGAATGATCCGCCTGCATGCAGGTGAACCACTAATGGATGAAGGTTATAACCATGATTCCGATACAATGCAAAATCAAATGCAAGAAACCCTGCCCTGTTCATCAATGGCTGACCAACAGCATACTTCATACTTATAAATGTTGAATAAATCTCTGCAGTCTCACCCTCGATCAAACGGGCTTCCTGGAACACAGGCATGGGATGGCTGACTATTTCTGAAACAGAAACACTAAGTGAGTTGCTGTCGCTAATGATCGTTTGATCTTCCACGTTGTCAATCATCACGGTTACTGCATAATAATAGTCGCCATTCACCAAAGTGGTGGCAACAAACAAACCTGTGGTAGAAGAAAGTGGTGTTCCGGCTGAGTCAATACGGAGATACCGCGTCACACTATCCTGCCTTGACAAGTTCCAATCCTGCGAACTGTGACTGTCAGTGTACCCCAGGTACTCACAACTGCTCAACTGAGAGCCTGATGTAATTGGAACAGTAGAACGGTATACTTTATAAAATGCATTTGTGTAACCTGTGTTTTCCCATGTGAGAAAAACCTGCCCCTGTTTGTAAGAACCGCTGAGATTGGTTACGGTAGCGGCGTGAGCGTAAAGACTCACTATGGCAAGAATACCTGCGAAAATTTTTTTCATAATCATAAAGGTTTAAGGAGAAGTTGAGCAGACAAGTAAATTCTGCAGTTATTGGTTTCTTTGCTGCGTGTACGATGATTTTCTCTTAATGTTCGCTCTGAACACATTTTGTTAGTTTCTCCTTCTTTCATTTTGATATTCTATATTGAGAAATTGGTCTGCAATATCATTGCCAGATCAAAGACAAAAAGGATAAAGGAAAGGAGGTCAAATGAAGGAATCGGAATGCTTCATTTTTCTATGATGATTCTATGGTGCCTGCCTCACATAACATAATAAGATTATAATAGACCTTTTATTCAATTGGCCGTATAAGAACTATAGCATTCATACTCAATAGACATTCCCCAATCTGCCCTTGAACATCGGTGAGCGTTACTTTCCGCTGATAGACTCGTGCGAGAATCGTTGTTGTGTCTCCTGACCAACCAGGTCAGCGATATTTTTCTTTCTTAACCTTTCAGCTTCTTCATTCCCATTTGCCAAAACATAAACGAATAAACATCCGCATCCTCAGCGATCACTTTTGCAACGGGCCTTCCGCCACCGTGACCTGCATTCGTGTCTATGCGTATGAGGACGGGTGCATCACCGGCTTGCGCGGCTTGTATTGTCGCGGCATACTTGAAGGAGTGCGCAGGCACCACGCGGTCATCATGATCGGCAGTGGTGATGAAAGTTGCCGGATATTTTGTTCCGGGCTTTAAGTTGTGCAGCGGAGAGTAATGATAGAGGTAATTAAAATATTTTGATGAGTCGCTTGATCCGTACTCAACAGCCCATCCCCAGCCCACAGTAAATTTGTGATAGCGCAGCATGTCCATCACTCCCACCCCGGGAAAACAGACTTTGTACAGATCAGGCCGCTGCGTTTCACAAGCGCCCACGAGCAAACCGCCGTTTGATCTTCCGATGATGGCGAGATAATCTTTTGATGTGTACTTCTGATCAATGAGGTATTGGGCTGCAGCGATGAAATCATCAAAGACATTTTGCTTGTTGAGCAGCTCGCCTGCTTCATGCCACTTCTCGCCATACTCGCTTCCCCCGCGAAGATTTGCCATGGCATAGATGCCGCCGTTCTCCAGCAACACCATGCGCGATGCGTTGAAGCTCGGAGTGAGCGGGATGTTGAATCCGCCATAGCCATAGAGCAGGGTAGGATTTTTTCCATTCAGCTTCGTTCCTTTTTTGTACACGATGAACATTGGAATCTTTGTTCCATCCTTTGTAGGATAGAATACCTGCTTCGTCACATAATCATCGGGATTGAATTTCACCTCAGGTTTTTTGTACAAAGAAGATTTTCCACTCTTAATACTGTAACTGTAAATTGTTGCAGGGGAAGTGAAGGAAGTGAGCGAATAAAATAACATCGTATCATCTTTCTCGCCCGCAAACCCTGCAACCGTTCCAAGGGAAGGCAGTGCAATTTCACGATCAAGATTTCCCTTACGGTCGTATTCATATACATGCGATGTTGCATCCTTCAGATATTCGGTGATCAGTTTTCCGCCCGCAATAAAAACATTCTGCAGCAACTCCTGCTTCTCCGGAATCACCGGCTTCCAGTTTTTCATATCCGGATTTTTCGGATCAATCAAAACAACTTCGTAATTCTTTGCTCCATTGTTTGTTTGAACAATGAAGTTTTCTCCCTCATCATCAAGCACACCGTAGTTGTATTGGAACCCTTCCAGCATTTTTTTAAAGCCCGCATGCGGGTTACGCAAATCCATGTACCACACTTCAGAGCCATCGGTTCCTTCGCTGATGTTAAGGATGAGAAATTTCTCATCCTCGGTTGTCTGTGCGCCCACGTAGCGAAGAGGATGCTCGTAATCGGTCCACACCACGCGATCATTCATTTGCGGATCACCGAGCTTGTGGTAATAAACTTTCTGATTTTGATTTTGCTTTGACAGTTCCGATCCTTTCTCCGGAACATCATAGCCGCTGTAAAAAAATCCATCCCTATACCAGGCGGCGCCGGAGAATTTTGTCCACTCGAGCTTGTCAGTGAGTTGTTTGTTCCCTGCGATATCTTTTATGTAAATGGTTTGCCAGTCGCTGCCCGATTCCGCAACAGTGTAAGCAACATATTTTCTGTCATTGGAAAATCCGATGAAGTTTACCGCCGTTGTTCCTGCTGAATTCATTGCATTCGGGTCAATAAAAACTTGCGGCGCTCCTGTCAACCCTTTCTGATAGTAGGTGACACTCTGCGGCTGCAAGCCATCATTCTTCGAAAAGAAATAATAAGCACCCTGGCGGTACGGCGCACTGGTACGCGCGAAGTTGTAGAGGTCGGTAATCCGCTTTTTGATAGCCTCGCGGTAAGGAATTTTCGAGAGGTAATCGAAAGTGACTTTATTTTCTGACTGTACCCACGCCTTTGTTTCGTCAGAGTTATCATCTTCAAGCCAACGATACGGATCTGCTACTGAGGTTCCGAAATAATTGTCAACTACATTTCCCTTCTTCGTTTGCGGGTATTGAATATTTGCAGTACCGGTCTGTGAGTAGGAATGGGTGCAGAAGAAAACAAGGAGAGCGAGGATGAGATTTTTTTTCATTGAAAGATTGTTATGAACCGCGAAGATATTTTTATTTGAAGAACAAGCAAGAAGATTTGGATGAGCAGTGGGAAGATGAAGATGAAACCCGGTGAACCCCGTTAAAACTTTAAGGAGAGTGAACACGTAGAAAAGCATTGCAGGGTGCCCCCTGATTATTATCCATTTATTTTATTCGGGAAGCATCAGATAGGGTATTTACAAGATTGAAAAATTGATACACGGCATCTCAAATACATTGCTTAAATTTGGTTCAACAATTCCTCACTAAAAAAATCGTCCTATGAAACTCCTTCACACTCTCCTTTACGCCACATTGTTTCTCGCACTAATGTTGCCTTGCACCCGCGTTGGCGCTCAAAATATTTACCCGGCAAATTTTGGCGTGGTTGCTTACGACTTTTTTTTCGGTGCTGACGACTGGCATCACATTGATCTTGCGTTAGACCATTCAAACCAGCCGTGGCTTATCACTCAAGCCATGGATCCACATGATCAGACCAATTATCTTTCTCATTTTGATGGCAGCGTTTGGAATTCGATTGTCGTACCCGGCGCGGAAGAAATGCATTCGCTGTTCATTGATCAAAACGGTGTGAAATGGATTGGAACCAGCGACGGTATTTACACTTATGACGGGATCACCTGGAGTCATTATAATTCCTACACTTCAGGCTTAACAAAAAACGATGTCTACTGTGTGAAGACTGATAATGCAGGGAAAGCCTGGATTCTTTCTTCAGAGAATAGTGAAATCTACATCACGCTGTGGAGTGGAAATTCATGGCAGGTTTTTTCCCCGTCAGAAACACACATTGATTATAATATGCTGGGTGAATTCAAATTGGACAACCTGAACAATTTCTATTTCAATGATTTCTATAACCTGGTTAAATATGATGGCAACTCATGGACAGTTATTAATTGGTCAGTCCCAACCAGGGCCTTTGACATTGACGCTGACAATAATCTTTGGTATGCCGATGATCCTTCTCCCGATCACCTCACGCTGGGTGAATGGGTAAATGATCAGTGGGAGACTGCTCAACTCAGCAATACCGGAGCTCATGAGGCGCCGGTATGGTCATTAGTAGCTGATAACATGGGAAGAAAGTGGATGGTTGAACTTAATGACATTTGGATTTATAATGGCTCCGATGGTTACTACGTGGAACGTCCGGGAACTTGTGCATTCTCTTTTACAATTCGTGTGGGAAGTGATGGTAATGCATGGGGCGTAAGCACTGATGGATTTGGTCACTGTGATGTTTATCAACTCTCCACCTCAACCGTATCAGTTCAGGAGTCATCAAATACAAACGGGATTGAAGTTTTTCCAAACCCTGCATCTGATGTATTGCAAGTGAGCGGTCACTCCACAGAGCCAATTTATTTTGAGGTCAAAGATGTTTTCGGAAGAACAGTCTATTCCCGAGACTTCACTAATTCTTTGTCAATTGATATTTCACAATGGTCATCAGGCATGTACTTTATTTACGCAAGCGAAAATGATCATGCCACAGGTGAAGTGCTCAGGTTTTTGAAACAATGAGCGTAGTGTTTTCTTTTCTTGTCAGAACTTTTAGCAGTGCTATCGAATCGGTCCGGGTATCTCTTCCACACGAAGAAATCACCGGACCGATCTCTTTGTGAGCATTCACAACGGTGGATATTTTTTAACAAAAAATTATTGGATTTATTAATTGCACTATTAAATTTGTTTCTGCAAATCTTCAATGCAGATGAGATCCCCTGATTCGAAAACCAAAAACACTGATTCAATGAGTCACATTAAACTGTCACACATCAACATCCTCCCTTTAGCAGTCGTATTATTTTTCATCTCCGGCTGCTGCACTCCCGATGCGAATGTAGGTTCACAAAACATGGTCTCTACTGATCAGCACCAGAGTAATTGGTGCTGGGCTGCAAGCGGCGAGATGACCATGGAGTTTTTAGGCGCCACCATTGATCAGTGCGATGAAGCAAATAAAGAGTTTGGGCGAACAGATTGCTGCAATACACCAACACCTTCAGTCTGCAATGACGGAGGATGGCCGGAGTTTGATAAATATGGATTTAAGGCAGACCATACTACCGATGCTGCACTCTCCTGGGACGAAGTAAAACGCCAAATCTATTGTCATAAAGTTCCGTTCTGTAATACCTGGCATTGGAGCGGTGGAGGGGGGCACATGATGGTGATCAGCGCATACTCAGTGATAAACGGAGTGTCGTATGTTTATTTGCGGGACCCGCTGCCTGTGGGCACAGGATCTTCAAGATGGATCACCTACGATGCTTATGTAAGTGGTTCCGGATATACACATTGGGATGATTATTACAACATCGCAAAAAAGTAATTCAGCAAACGCGTAAAAAAATTTCTATGAAAAAAAATACGATCGCATTATTGTTCCTGTTTGTCTGCACCATTGCAGCCGTTTTTATTTTGGCTCAGAACAGGGATGACGAAACTGCAATTCCTGCGGCTCAAATCAATGAGGCCATTCAAACATTCGCTAACCTGGCGAACGAGAAAAACATCCAGAGCTTTGGATTGGAGAATGTTGATCAGCTTGAAGCATTGAAGCCGGGAAGGCAATTTAAAAAATACATGATCGGCTTAGACGATATTAAAAAGTATAAAACGGGCGATGATGTAAATGCCATGATTAAGGAGTTGCCTTCAATAGAAGTGTCATTAATAAACGAAAGCGGTACCATTCTATCATCCATTGAATTTGAAAAGAAGGAAGACAAATGGGTTGCTTCAGGGTTTGGGTTAACATCAGATTTGGCAGGTTTACGAAATGCACAATCAATGCTGGCTGACAGCTCTCTGAATGTCGGACGGCTGATCCGTATACCTTCTTTGCACACAAGTTTTCTTGCGGTTCCTTCTTCCACCGGAATAAACTTTATCGTTCTCGAAGACAATGAAAGTTTAGGCTTTAGAAAAGGTGCCATGATAGCTGCATCCAATGCCCTTTTACAATTGGTACCCGTGGCTAATCAGTACAATGGTTTGCCGGATTAAGAATTGAGTTATGAGACCTGAGTCTTGCGCCTTGAGTATTGTGTATTGCGCCTTCTGGATTTCATTCCGGGTTTTATATCTTGCATCTTACGTTTCACGACTCGCGTTTCACCTCGCACGTTTCACGTCTCACGATTCACCATTCACTATTCACCATTCCCCCTTCCCCTCACCCACTATTGAAATTTCTCACTTACATTTGAACGCTGAATAGTAACTTATGAAAAAGTCTTTCCTCCTTTTCTTTTGCATCATTTCCATTATCGCCCGCTCGCAAACTGTCGGATGGTTTTATAGTAATCCAGGCGCTGTTGACGGATATATCTTATTTGCGCCTGGGTCGAGTGATACCACCTACTTGTTAGACAAGTGCGGGAAGCGGATTCACGAATGGCATAGTAACTATCATCCCGGCCTGGCTGTTTACCTGCTGAATGATGGTACACTTCTTCGGTGCGGCACCACAGGTAACAATTCATTTCAGGGTGGTGGCACGGGAGGAATCCTTGAAAAGTTCGATTGGAATAGCAATCTCCTTTGGTCTTACCTGATTTCTGACAACACACAATGCCAGCATCACGATGCGATTCAATTACCAAATGGAAATGTAGTAGCAATATCCTGGGAAAATCACAGTGCCACAGATGCACAAAACAACGGACGCACTTCCTTAGGCACTCACATGTGGTCAGAAAAATTAGTAGAGGTGCAGCCGGTGGGAACTGATTCCGGAATCATTGTATGGCAATGGCGCGCCTGGGATCACCTGATACAAGATGTGGACAGCACAAAATTAAACTATGGTGTAGTAGCTGATCATCCTGAATTAATCAACATCAACCTCGGATCGCTGAACAATATAAGTGCTGATTGGCTGCACTTTAACGGGTTGGATTATGATTCTGTTCATGATCAAATATTAGTAAGCAGCCGCCTGATGAGTGAAGTTTATATCATTGATCACAGCACTACTCTTGCCGAAGCTGCAACTCACACAGGAGGTAACGCAGGACATGGAGGAGATTTTCTGTACCGGTGGGGCAATCCTCAGAATTATGATCGCGGAACTTCGGATGATCAAAAATTTTATGAGCAGCATGATCCATCTTGGATTCCACAGGGATTTCCGGGTGCAGGACAAATTATGGTGTTCAATAATGGTGTTGGCCGACCGCTTACTGATTATTCTACCGTTGAAACATTTCTCCCTCCTCCGATTGATAACTACAATTATCCGATCGCTCCCGATTCAGCGTACCTGCCGACAGCGCAGGATTGGATTTATACCGCAGATCCTGCCACTGACTTATACTCTATGGTCATGGGAGGTGCGCAGCGCCTGTACAATGGAAATACGATCATTTGCGAGGGCACGGCGGGAACATTTACGGAAGTTGACAGTCTTAGTAATGATATGTGGAAGTATATAAATCCGGTGACCGCATTCGGCATCATTTCACAAGGAAACAATCCAAGCATGAATTCGTGTTTCCGCGTAACGTTTCTTCCGACTCAGTATCCCGGTCTCGCCGGTCAATCTCTCATTCCGGGCAGCCCTATTGAATTAAATCCGCTCAATTACTCTTGCACAAATTATGCAACGGCTGTTGCTGAAATAAAATTTGATGATCAAAATCTCACGGCCTATCCTAATCCATTTCAGGAAACCTTTGCCATTCATTGTCCGGTTGAAGTCAGCAATGCAACTTTGCAAATTCATGATGTAACAGGAAGATTGCTTTATGAAGAAAAAAACTTTGCCGGCAGCCCTGAATCAGATGCTTTGATTTCCTTTCCCCAATACAAAGGAGTCATTATTGTTTCTGTGAAAGATGGAAGGAACAGTTGGAATGTTACTGCGGTAGGGCTTTAGAATTTCTGTCTGTTCGTTTCTTTTAACCCGCCCCATTTCCTTTGCGAACCGTTCACTTGCGACGGCACAATGCACTTGCCGGAAAAAAAGCGAGGTACGATAAGTATATAATTCTCAAACTAAATAGTCGTCCCTTAAAAAGTGATTTTCAAATTTAATAAAAACAAAAAGGGAGACAACGTGCTGCGAATGATCATGATGAGGCGTGAAAAATATTCGGCAAAAAAATGAGCTGCTTTTTTC
>Ga0134121_10000705_pt1 | contig 35756 bp, 29 predicted proteins | sample KB301_FD_96463 | JGI IMG/M metagenome (GOLD analysis project Ga0134121, IMG submission 96463) | Terrestrial soil microbial communities without Nitrogen fertilizer from Kellogg Biological Station, Michigan, USA - KB3-0-1 | ecosystem: Environmental > Terrestrial > Soil > Unclassified ...
CACCGGCAGCCGGATGCCGCCTCCATCGTCGAGCGTCAGCATCCGGGGCGGATCGAGTTTCGCCGGCAGCCGCGTGAAGGCGTGCGAGAGGGTCAACGCGGCGATGACGGCGACGCCGCTGAGCGCCAGGATCCGTCGCCAGCGGGTCTCGCGGACGAGCGCGGCGAGCGCGAGGCGGCGATCGGGCCCCTCGAGGCGATCCGCCTCGGCGCGGCGCTGCCGATCGCGGCGGCCGGGGAGCGCCACGGCGAGGAGCGGCAGGGCGAGGAGGGCCGCGAACACCAGCGCCTCGCTCTTGACGATGGGGCCGATCAGCTCCATCTCGCGCCGCCCGACCGGCAGCAGTCCCGCCTCGCCCAGCTCGTGCAGCCCACCGATGAAGAGCTGCGCCGCCAGCACGAGCAGGACGATTTCCGTCACCTTGAAGAAGCGGCCGAGATCCACCCGAACGGCCCCGCGCACCAGCGCCACGCCGAACGCCGCGGCGAGCAGCAGGCCGAGCACGCCGCCCGCGAAGGACAGCAGCGCATCGGTCGTCAGGTTGACCGTCGCCAGGAAGAGGACCGTCTCGAGCCCCTCGCGCAGCACGAGCACGAAGGTCAAAAGGAAGAGTCCCCACCAGGCGGCGCCGGTCTCCCCGGCGCGCGCGACGACCGCGGCGACCCTCTGCTCGATCTGCTGCTTCAGTCCGCGCGCCGTGCGCCACATCCAGAGGACCATCGACAGGACGAAGGCGGAGCCGAGGAGCATCAGCCAGCCTTCGTAGCGCTCCTCGGACCAGCCGAGCCGGCTGACGACCAGAGCGCCTCCCAGGCTCGCGAGCACCCCCGCGCCGAGCCCCGTGAAGACCGCCTTCGCCAGGTGTCCGCGCCCGCCGCGGTTCAGGCAGGTGAGGATGATGCCGATGACGAGGGCCGCCTCGATCCCCTCGCGCAGCGTGATGACGAGGGCTTCAAACACGGCGGGCCTTCGCGTCGTCCGTCTTGTCGCGGCAGTCGGAGCAGTGGCCGCGGATCTGGTGCATGTGGCCGGTCATGGCGAAGCCCTTGCGGCGGCAGATCTCCGTCTGCAGGCGCTCGATCTCGCGGCTCTCGAACTCGACGATACGCCCGCAGCGGACGCAGATCATGTGGTCGTGGTGGTGCCGCCCGACCATCACCTCGTACTGCGCCTGCCCCTTCTCCATCTCGATCTTGTGGACGAGACCCGCGTCGACCAGCCGGGCGAGGGTGCGGTAGAGGGTGGCGCGCGAGGCGGGGAGGCCACGGCTGCGGAAGTGCACGAGCAGGCCGTCGGCGTCGAAGTGCCCCTTGATGCGCAGCAGCTCCTCGAGGATGCCGCGGCGCTCGCGGGTCAGGCGCAGGCGGTTGGTCGCGAGGTAGCGCGAGAAGCGTTCGGCGGCGTCCATTGATGCGGCGGTCCGATCTCCGTCTTATTGAGACTGAGTCTCATTATGGACGGAGGCCGGGCGCCTGTCAAACGGGGGGGGCCGGCGCGGGGACGCCCCCCGGTTCAGGCCGGATCGTCGCGGCGGTCGGGGCGCGATCCCTCGGCCGGGCCGAAGATGACCAGGAGCGTCAGGTCCTCGGTGATGCGCTCGAAGCGATGGTCCTCGCGGGCCGGAACGAAGAGAAGGCGTCCCGGCGCCACGTCGAATTGCTCCCTTCCGACGCGCAGCCGCGCCTTGCCCGCGAGGCAGTAGTACACCTCGTCCTCGCCGTGCGGCGTCTGGGCGTCGGTCGCGCCGGCTTTGAGGTGGTAGATCCCGGCGCTGAGATCCGGGACGCGCAGGAACTCCTGCCAGGGCTCCTGCGATTTCTCCGCCTGGGCCGCGAGGCGTTTCATGTCGAATGTCCATTCCATGGCCGACCTCCGCCTGATGTTGCTGATGGTGCCACAGCCGGCGGGGCGGGTGGTAGAAGCCCCTGTCGAGGGAACCCGATTCGCCGCGAAGGCGTACCCTTCGTGCGTCGCGCCGGATCATCCGGCCGGCCCGAACCTCTCGCGCGATCGGAGACGGACATGTTCATGAGCGACCTGCGACACGCGGCCCGGCTTCTCGCCCGCAACCCGGGCGCGACCGGCATCATGGTGTTCACTCTCGCGCTCGGGATCGGCGCGGCGACGGCGATCTTCAGCGTCGTGTACGGCGTGCTCCTGAGCCCCCTGCCGTACCCGGCCTCGGACCGCATCATGGCGGTCTGGGAGGTGAACCAGAGCGGCGGTTACTCGCGGCTCGCGGACCCGAACTTCGACGACTTCCGCGACGGCAACCGGACCTTCGCCTCGATGGCGAAGTACGGCGACTGGGAGACCTCGGTCGCCGGCACGAACGAACCCGCCCGCACCACGGTCGCGGCCGTGACGCGGGAGTTCTTCGGCGTCCTGGGCGTGAGGCCGCGCCTCGGGCGGTCACTCGCTCCCGAGGACGCCCGCCCCGGCGCCCGGCCGGTCGTCGTGGCGAGCACCCGCTTCTGGAAGCGCTCGCTCGGCAGTGCGGCGGATCTCTCCGGGTTCAAGCTGCGCTTCGACGGACGGGTGTACGACGTGGTGGGCGTCATGCCGGACGGGTTCGAGTTTCCGAAGGGCGCCGACCTGTGGTTTCCCGCCGAGCTCGACCCCGCGAACCCGAGCCGCACGTCGCACAACTTCCGCGCCATCGGACGGCTGCGCGACGGCGCGACCGCGGAGCAGGCGAGCGCCGACCTCAGCCGCATCGCGCGCGACATCGTCGCCGCGGCGTCGGAGCGCAACGACTACCTCCTGAAAGACGCGACGGCGATTCCGCTCCTGCGCTCGCTGACCGGCCGCGTCGGCGTGCCGCTCGGCATTCTCCTCGGCGCCGTGCTGTTCCTGCTCCTGGTCGCCTGCGCCAACGTCGCCAACCTGCTCCTGTCGCAGGCGGCGGCGCGGACGCGCGAGCTGGCGATCCGGAGTGCGCTCGGCGCCGGGCGCGCGCGCCTGACACGTCAGCTCCTGACCGAAGCGCTGCTCCTTGGTCTCCTCGGCTGCGCGGGAGGCCTCGTGCTGGCGTTCTGGGGCGTGGCCGCGCTGCGGGCGCTGGCTCCCGACACGCTGCCGCGCATCGAGAACGTGGCCGTGAGCTGGCCGGCGCTGCTGTTCGCCGGCGGTCTCGCGCTGCTGGTGGCGGCGGGGCTCGGTCTTGCGACCGCGATGCGCGCCACCCGCGGCGGGCTGGTCGCAGCGCTCCTCGAGGGAGGGCGCGGCCAGGCGGGCTCGCGGCGTGGCCGGCGCCTGGGACAGGTCCTCGTGGCGGCGCAGTTCGCGATCACCCTCGTCCTGCTCGTGGGAGCGGGGCTGCTCGGCCGGTCGCTGCTGCGCGTGCTCGCCGTCGATCCGGGGTTCCGCACCGACGGCATCGTGACCGTCGACCTGGCGATGCCGGCGGCGGACGATCCCGGAGCCCGAACGCGTCTCGCCGCCTTCTACGGTTCGACTCTCGAGCGCCTGCGCGCCCTACCGGGCGTGCGCGAGGTCGGAGTGAATAGCCTGGCGCCGATGGACGGCGGCTGCCCGGACGGCATGTTCCTGACCATGACCCAGGACGAGATCCCGTCGACCCCGGAAGGCTTCGGCGTCCTGGCCGCCCAGGAGGCGCGCCGCGGCGATGCCGCTTTCTGCGTCGCTTCGACGGGGTATTTCCGCGCGCTCGAGATCCCGCTCGTGCGCGGGCGCCTGTTCGACGACCACGACGGGTTCGAGCAGCCGCACGTCGCGGTCATCAGCGAGTCGCTCGCCCGGGCACGGTGGCCCGGCCAGGATCCGCTCGGCCGGACCATCGAGTTCGGCAACATGGACGGAGACCTGAAGCTCCTGACGATTGTCGGGATCGTCGGCGACACGCGCGAGGGGGGACAGGAGTCCCCGCCCCAGCCGACCGTCTACGTCAACGCCCTGCAGCGGCCGCGCACGACCGCGACGCTGGTTCTGCGCACCGACGGCGATCCGGCCCCCGTCACGGCGGCGGCGCGCGGCCTGCTGCGCGAGATCGCCCCCGACGTGCCGCCCCGGTTCCGCGCGCTCGCCTCGATCGTCTCGGCGACGCACGGCTCGCGGAACTTCGACCTGACTCTGGTCGCGGTGTTCGCCGCGGCGGCGCTCCTGCTCGCGGTCGCCGGGGTCTACGGCGTCACCGCCTACGGCGTGGCGCAGCGCACCCGCGAGATCGGCGTCCGCATCGCCCTCGGCGCCCGCACGGCCGACGTGCTCGGCCTCGTCCTCGGACAGGGGCTCCGGATGACCCTCGTGGGCGTCGGTGTCGGGATCGCGGGCGCCTTCGCCCTGACGCGCACCCTGCAGTCGCTCCTCTTCGGAGTGGCCGCCACGGATCCCGCGACCTTCGCCGCGATGACGCTGCTGCTCGCGATGGTGGCGGCGCTGGCCTGCTACGTCCCGGCCCGCCGCGCCACGCGCGTCGACCCGATGGTCGCACTGCGGGACGAATAGCGCCGGCACGCCCTCCTGGCCCGGGCGTGTTTCGATCAGAACGACGTGCAGACGCCGGCAGGGAAGTCCGGCGACACCAGTCCCGGAAGCCCACGGCACTGCGACACGGCGTCGGTGGCGGTCAGCAGGCAGCAGCCGCAGGGATCGCCGGTGCAGGAGTAGGCGCCGCTGCCGACGACGACAGCGGGGGGCGAAGGCCAGGCGGTCACATGTCCTTCAAGGTCGGCGCTCGTCGTCCCGATCGTCACCGTTGCGCCCGCGGCTGCCACGAAGGGGAAGTGCCGTCGCGCCTGCATGACGCAATCCTGGACGAGGGCGGGGAGATCGGACGCGACGAGGGCGAGAGTGCGGGTGTAGATCGTGTCGGCGCCGGCCGCGTCCCCCGAATCCACCCCGTACGACCGCGGGCCGCACGAGCAGAGCTGCGGATCGGGGGCGCAATCGAGCCCGAAGTTCCCGCTGCGCTGGGCGACCGTGAAGAGCGCGGCCGAGGCGTCGTCGTACATCCCGAGGTCGACATTCCCTGACGACGTCGCGAGGTTCGCGGTCACGCTCGCAATGTCCGTCGCCTGCGGCGTGTTGTCGGGGTCGGTCACCGCGGCCTCGATGCGCAGCACCGTGTAGTCACCGTGCACGACGATCGGGGCGCTCGGCTGCGCCCCGGGCGCTCCGGCTGTGCACAGCCAGGCCAGGAACGGAGTGGTCACGTCGCACGCCGCCTGCTGCGCAGAGGCGGTGGCGCTCACGCTTCCGATGACCGACGGCAGGCCGAAGACGTCGGTGCAGTCACGGACGTTCGGCCGCGGCGCGCCGCTGCTGGCGACGCCGAGGTCCGCCTCGCTCCCGGCCGCGTTGCGGCCGGTGACCAGGTAGAGGAAGCCATGCCCGGGAGGGGGGACATTCATGTCGAGAAACGTCGGCCCCGCGAGGTTTTCGGCGAAGCAGGAGCCGTAGTTCTCCGCCGCGCCATCACCGTTCGTGTCGTGGAGCCCGTCGAGGTCGCCGCGGTAGACATCGTACCGATCGAATCCGGATTCCTGCTGCCAGCGAACCTGGCTGGATGAGTCCATCCAGACCTCGATCACGCCGTCGTCGAGGTCGCAGGCGTCCCCCACGGCGTCGTGGTCGCGGTCGGACTGCTCCGGGTTCCACTCCGCCGGACAGTTGTCGACGCAGGCGGCGACACCGTCGCCGTCGGGGTCGAAGCCCTCGTCCGTGGACCCGTCGCAGTCGTTGTCCTTCCGGTCGCAGATCTCCGGCGCGCCGGGGTGGATCGACGCATCGGTCTCGTCGCAGTCGGCGTAAGGCGCGCCCGGACAGCCGGGCCCCTGTGCCCAGTAGCCGTCGCCGTCGGCGTCGGGGCAGGAGCGCGCCTCGATCGCCGCCAGGCAGTCGATGCGCGGGAAGGTGAGGCCGTTGCGCGGGTCGGTGACCGGGACGCCCGTGGCCTTGAAGGTGGTCTCGATCGCCCCGGCGTCGATCGCCGGGTCGGCCTGCTTGAGGAGGGCGGCGCAGGCGGTGGCGTGCGGCGCCGAGAAGCTGGTGCCGGTGACGCTGGAGATGCCGCCGCCGCGTGCGCTGGTGGTGATCAGGCAGCCGGGGGCGAAGAGATCGGTCGAAGCGTCGCTGTTGGTGAAGCAGGTCGTCTTGTCGGCGGCCGTCGTCGCGTCGGCGCAGACGCCGAAGTTCAACGGGCCGAGGTTGGCATCGTAGGTCGCGCCCATCGAGATGGCGGCGCTGACGCAGGCCGGCGCGCTCATGGCGCCGCTGGCTCCGGCGTTGCCTGCGGCGGCGAACACGGGAATTCCGGCGGTCCGCAAGGCCGTGATGATGAACGCCATGCCGCCGGTGACCGCATCGGCGTTGTCGCAATCTCCCGGGTAGAGCGCGTTGCTGACGACGCTGCAGTTGATCGCGGCGACGTCGGGGCGGTTGTCGAGGATCCAGTCGAAGGCGGCCGTGACATCGCTCATGCAGCACGTGTGGTCCGCCGCGTTGGTCACCTTGACCGCGACGATCTTCGCGTCCGGCGCCACGCCGACGGGCGCGATGTGCCCGTCGGAGGTCATGACCCCCGCCACCCACGTCCCATGGCCGGCGTTGTCCACCGCGGCCCCCGGCCCGGTCTGGAACGAGGACCCGTTCGGGCAGCAGCCTCCATCGGTGACGCAGGTGCAGGCCTGGCCGACGACGGCGCCCAGGAGGTCGGGATGACTCGTGTCCACGCCGCTGTCGACCTCCCCCACAACGATCCCGGCTCCCGTGTAGCCGAGAGCGCGCGCCACGTCCGCACGCACCAGCGGCACCGACTGCGCCAGGCCACCCGAGCCCGGGAGATCGAGGTCGATGCGCCGGATCCCGGGGAGGTGTCGCAGTCGCTCGAGACCGGCGCGGCCAATCTCGCCGGCCAGGATGGGAGCGTGCTTCGGACGCCAGCGCAGCGACAGGTCGCCCGGATGGAGACCCGCCAGAATCCGATCCTGCTGGCGGGCGACCTCACGGCGGAGCGGCTCGCGATCCTTGCGGGCGGCCAGGCCCGGGTCGACGTCGAGAAGGATCACGATGCGGGCCGTGCCGGAAGCGGCCAGCGCCCGCTCCACGCCCTCGCCCACGACGGCCCCTGCAGGGGAGCCGGCCGCACCCGCGGCGCTGACAGCGAAGAGCAGGGCGACGGCCAGACGATCGATTCGGTGCATCGTTTTCCCCGGACAATTGCGAGGGCCGTGCGTTCCTGATACGACGGCTGGCGCCGCATGTCAAGCGCTGACGAATCGCTATGATGCGCCGGTGAGAGCGGGGTGGAGCGGGCCGGTCCTCGGCCGCGCGGCCGGACTCGCCGCGCTGTTCGTCGTGGCGGGCACGACCGGCGCCCGCGCCGATCCGCCGCCCCCCCCGGCTTTTGCCACCGCCAGCGTCACGCTCGGGCGCGCTTCCGGGCCGGTTCGTCTCGACGGTGTTCTCGACGAAGCCGACTGGCAGACGGCGGCGCTCATTCCGAACCTGGTCCAGCAGTCGCCGGTGCCTGGAGGGGAGACGCCGTACCGCACCGAGGTCCGCCTGATGACCAGCGGCGAAACCCTGTTCGTGGCGGTGCGCTGCTTCGATCCCGATCCACGGCAGATCGCCACGCACAGCATGCAGCGCGACGCCGACCTGGCCTCCGACGACGCGGTCGGTCTGGTCTTCGACACCTTCGGAGATCACCGCACCGGCTACGTGTTCCGCGTCAACGCCGCGGGGGCGCGCTACGACGGGCTCGTCAACACGCCCGAGGACGTGTCGGCCGACTGGGACGGCATCTGGGACGCGCACGTCCACCGTGACGACGCTGGCTGGACGGTGGAGTTCGCGATCCCGGCCGCGACGCTGCGCTTCGCCTCCGGTCTCGACGCCTGGGGATTCAACGTCCAGCGGACCGTCGCGCGCGACCGCACCGAGGTGCGATGGACCGGGACGACGCTCGACGCCCGCTTTCCCGACATGCGCCGCGCCGGGTTGCTCGCCGGGGTGGCGAGGCTCGACCAGGGGCTCGGCCTCACCCTCAGCCCGTACGGGCTGGCGCGCCACGGCAACGAGTACGCCCTCGACGACTCGAAGACGACCGGCGACGCGGGGCTGGACGTCGGCTGGGCGATGACCAGAGAGCTCAGCGGCGTGCTGACTCTCAACCCCGATTTCGCCGAGACCGAGGTGGACACGCGGCAGATCAACCTGACGCGCTTCCCGCTGTTCTACCCGGAGAAGCGCTACTTCTTCGTCGAGGGGGCGAACCAGTTCGTCTTCGGACCGAATCTCGGCACCGACTTCGTCCCCTTCTTCAGCCGTCGCGCCGGGCTCGTCGGCGGCGACATCGTCCCGATCGACGCCGGCGCGAAGGTCATCGGTCGCCAGGGGCCGTGGGGCATCGGCGCGTTGTCGGTGCGCACGCAGACCACACCGGCGGCGCCGGCGGAGACGCTGTCCGCCGTGCGCGTGACGCGCGACGTGGGCGAGCACCTGCGGCTCGGCGGCATCGGGACCTCCGGCGATCCGACCGGGCTCACCGACAACTGGCTCGCAGGCGCCGACGCCGTCTGGCAGACCTCGACCTTCCGCGGCGATCAGAACCTGGCGACTGGGGCCTGGTACTCGCACACTGGCGGCGACGCGGCCCCGCCCGACTCCCCGAACGGCCCGATCCCCGGCGCTTCGCAGAACGGCAGGTCGGACGCCTGGGGAGCGCTGCTCGACTTTCCGAACGATCGCTGGGACAACGCCTTCTCGTTCAAGTCGTTCGGCGAGGGCTTCAACCCGGCGCTCGGGTTCCTGCCGCGCACCGGCATCCGCCTCTACCGCGGGCACGTGGCCTTCCAGCCGCGACCGCAAAGCGCGCCCTGGTCGGATCGCATCCGGCAGATGATCTTCGCCGGCGAGGCGACGGTCGTGACCGATCACTCGGGGCTCGTGCAGACCTGGCTGGGAGGGGTGACCCCCTTCAGTTTCCAGACCCCGGCCGGGGCGCACCTCGAGGTCGACTGGCTTCTGGAGTTCGAGCGCCTCGACGCCCCCTTCGAGGTGTCGGACGGCGTGCTCGTGGCGCCGGGCGCGTATCACTTCCAGCAGGGGGCCGCGACGGCCGACTCGCGTCCCGACCGGCCGCTGCGCTACGGCGGCTCCTGGATCGGGGGCGGTTTCTACGACGGAAGCATCAGCGAATGGTCCGGCTACGTGCGCTGGGCGACGCGCCCCGGGCGCCTCCAGCTCGAGGCGGAGGGCCTCTACATCGACGGCCGCCTGCCCGCGGGTGATTTCATCGAGCAGCTCTGGCAGCAGCGCATCGTCTATTCGTTTTCGCCCGACCTCGTCCTGTCGCTCTACACGCAGTACGACAGCGTCTCGAGCAACCTGGGGACGAACGCGCGCCTGCGCTACACGATCCGGCCGGGGACCGATCTCTACGTCGTGTGGAACCGCGGCTGGGTGCACCCGCCCGGCGCGGAAAACGGCAGCGAGCTCGATCTCGAGAGCGACCAGGCGGTCGTCAAGCTGCGCTTCACCTGGCGCCCCGCGCGTTCGGAGCGCGTCGGCCGTCCGGACGACCCGGCGGAGCGCCGTGGTAGCATTCCGCCAGCCCTCGGACCCAATTCAGCACGTGCGGCCGAGGCCGGCATCTCGCAAGGTCCTGCAGGACGAGCGCGGAGAGGTGCTGGAGTGGCCGAACAGGGCTGCCTGCTAAGCAGTTATCCTGGCTAAAACCGGGATCGGGGGTTCGAATCCCCCCCTCTCCGCCATCCTTCCTTTAGATCAGCGCGTCCAGCCCGTGCTCACCGATTCCTTGTCGGGCCGCTGATCGAAGATCGAAAGCGCTTTGGCCGTGTACTTCGCGGCGGCCTCGATGGCGTAGACCGAACGGTAGCCGCCGCTCGGTGATTCCATGATCTGCATCTGCATCAAAACCGTGTCGTCGTTGGTGGCGTAGGACTTCGCCTCGTTGACGCGCAGGGTCTTGTATTTGCCCAGCCACGCCTGCACCTGGCCGGTCGGGCCCCAGTAGCCGGCGCAGACCTTCTCGTACGCGGTGTTGCGCTCGGCCAGAATCCGGTTGTACTGCGCCTCGTCGGCCTTGTTGGGGATGTAGGGCCCGGCCTCGCCCGGTTGGCTGTGGGCCTTGAAAAAGGCGTCGGCCCTGTCGTTGATCGGCTTCAACAGCGTGCCGACCTCGCCCTTGAATTTCGCGTGGAGCGCCTCGAGGTCCTGATCGAGCTTCTGGTCTTCCGCCATCGAGGTGTTCACCTGGGTGGTCGCCGTGCCGGCGTTGCCCTGCATGGCCTGCATCATCGCCGCGGCCTTCTGCGGGTCTTTCATCATGGCGGCCTGCATCTTCTGTGCCTTCGCCATCGGGTCCATCTGGTTGAACTGCTGCTGGAGGCTGTCGTTGATCTCTTTCTGCCGCGCGTCCTCGGCGTCGAGGGCCGCCTTGGCCTTGTTGAAGAGGTCCAGGGTGGCGGCGTCGTAATAGCAGCCCGTCGGGAGGGCCGGAACGCGGGTCCACGGATCCGCAGGCGTCGATTGCGCCCGCGCGGCGCCGGTCGACCCCAGCGCGGCCAGTGTCACTCCCATACCCAGGCACGTCCAGAGTCCCTTCTTCATGGTCGGTTCCTTTCGAGACCCCGGAGAGAGGGTCGGTCAGAAGCCGGCCATCATGGCGGGGCGCCCTGTCCGCCCGCAATCCCCCCCGCCGGGGGTCACTCCATCCGCAGGGCGGCGATCGGATCGACGCGCGTGGCGCGCCAGGCGGGCGCGAGGCCGGCGAGCAGGACGAGGAGCGACAGCCCGGCCGACACCACGACGAACGTCACGGCGTCGTTGGGACGGACCTCGTACAGCAGCCCCGACATCAGGCGCGTCAGCGCCAAGGCGCCGGCGAGCCCGAGGGAGAGGCCGAAGGCGGTCAGCACCAGGGCGCGCCGCAGCACCAGCCACAACACCGAGGACGCGGTCGCGCCGAGCGCGAGGCGCACGCCGATCTCCTTCGTCTGCTGCGCCACGACGTTGGCGAGCACGCCGTAGACGCCGAGGGCCGCGAGCGACAGGGCGACCGCGGCGAACAGGGCGAGCGTCGCCGTGCTGAAGCGGCGCGACTTCACCGAGTCGTCGACGATCTCCGGCACCGGCTGCACGTTCGAGACGGCCAGCTCGGGGTCGAGCCGCCGCACCGCGGCCAGCAGGTCCGCGCCCACCGCCGCCGTCGGCCGCTCCGATCGCACCAGCAGGTTCACCTCGCTGAAGAAGCCGAGGAACGGAGCCCCCATATCGTCGGACACCATCTGCCCGAGCGGCTCGTAGGCCTGCGGGACGATTTCCGAGTCGAGCGCGCCCTGCTTGATGTCGCCGACGACGCCGACGATGGTCATCCAGGGGAGTCGCGAGCTTTCGATGCCCCACTTCACCTGGTGGCCGAGGGCGTCGCCGTTCGGCCAGAGCCTTCGCGCCAGCATCTCGCTGAGGATGACGACGCGGGCGCGGCCGGGCTCGCCGTCGGCCTCTTCGAAGAACCGTCCCGCCTTGAGCGGAATGCCGAGCGCCTCGAAATAGCGCCCCTCCGTCCAGGTGCCGGCAATGGTCCGGTTCGGCATCGCCGCCGCGTCCGCCGTGGCATCGGGCGTGAAGGCGCGTCGCTCGCGCACGTTGAGCGGCCGGCTGTTCGCGGCGCCGGCGGCGGTGGCGCCGTGGCTCGCGGCGGCCGCGGCGACCGCGTCGTGGAAAAACGCCTTCACCTGCCGCCCGGTGGCGTAGCGACCCGAAGGGAGCACCATCGTCGCGTTCACGACGCCCTCCGCCTGGAAGCCGGTGTCGGTCCGGCTGAGGCGCACGAAGCTACGGACGAGGAGGCCGGCGCCGACCGACAGGACGACCGCCAGCGCGCACTGCGCGATCACGAGCGCGCCGAGCAGCCGGTGCCGGGCGCGTCCCGCCGTGGTCGTGGTCAGGCTGTCGGCCAGCAGCGAGGACGGCGGCAGGAGGGCGGAGCGCAGCGCCGGCAGGACGCCGAAGAAAAGCGGCGTCGCGAGCGCCAGCGCCAGCGTGAAGAGGACGACGAAGCCGTCGAGCCGGATGGCCTCGGGCCGCGGCAGCGTCTCGACCGCCGCCGGCAGGAACGCCCGCAGCAGTCCGAAGGCCAGCGCGAGCCCCGCGAGGGCGCCCGCCACCGCGAGAAGGACGCTCTCGGTGAAAAGCTGCCGGACGATGCGCACCTGGCTGGCGCCGAGGCAGGAGCGGATGGCCAGCTCGCGCTGGCGCGCGCCCGATCGCGTCAGCATCAGGTTGGCCACGTCGGCGCAGCAGATGAGGAGCACCATGCCGACCGCTCCCATCAGCACGACCAGGAGGCGCCGGCTGCGGCCCACGACCTCCTCGCCGAGCGGGTCGATGGGGAAGGTGAGCTTTTCGCCGAGGTCCTTCAGTTGGGCGGGGTAGCGGGCGCCCACCTCCTTCGCCGCGGAGGCGAGATCGGCGCGCGCCTGCTCGATGGTCACACCCGGCTTCAGCCGCGCCACGGTGCTGTTGTTGTACCAGGCGCCGAAACCGCCGCGCTCGGTGGCCGTGAAGGCGATCGGCACGTAGAGCGCCGCCGGCTCGCCGTTCAGCACCGGGCCGCGCGGCGGAAACACGAATCCCCGCGGCATCACTCCGACGACGACGTACGGCTCGCGGTCGAGAGCGATGGTGCGCCCGATGAGCGACGGGTCCGCGCCGAACGCGCGGCGCCACAACGCGTCGCCGAGCAGGACGACGCGGGCGCCGGGGTCGTCGTCGGCGTCGGCGAAGGGGCGTCCGATCGCCGGCGCCGTGCCGAGGAGCGGGAAGAGGCCCGGGGAGACGCGCGCCACCACGACGCGCTCCGACGTTCCGACGCCCGACAGCTCGGCGTCGGCGTTGCGATAGGCCGCGAGGTCCTCGAACTAGCGCGCCGACTCGCGCACGATGCCGAAGTCGGGGGCCGAGAACCCGAACTTCTCCACCGGGGCGCCCGGGGCGTGCTCGAACAGGGTCACGAGCCGTTCCGGCTCGCGCCAGGGGAGCGGCCGCAGGAGGATGCCGTTCACCAGGCTGAAGATGGCCGTGTTCGCGCCGATGCCGACGGCGAGCGCGGCGATCGCCACCACGGCGAAGCCGGGGTTGCGCCGCAGGCTCCTCAGCCCGTAGCCGGCGTCCTGCCGGAGCAGGTCCCAGTGCGCGCGCGGGGCGGTCGTCAGCACGCCCCAGACCGTCTCCAGCCAGAGGCGCAGCAGCGCCCCCGCGCCGCCGCGCGCGGCGACGTCGTCGCGCTGGTCGCGGAAGGTGCGCGCCATCTCGTCGCCGAAATCGCCGCGGAATTCGGCCGGGAACAGCCGCAGCAGCCGCCGGAAGAAGCGCTCGCCGCGCGGGGACGGGGATGGATCGGGCCGGGACATCGTCACGACCTCCGGAACAGCGGCTTGCGCCGCGCCAGGGCGATGGTCGCCTCGAGGCGCGCCGCCTCGGCGCGCGCCACCGCCTTGCCGAACGGCGTGAGCAGGTACGAGCGCCGCCGCTCGTCGCCCTCGGCGTCGACCTCGCGCACCAGTCCGTCGGCGAGCAGGCGCTTGATGATGCCGTACAGGGTGCCGGTGCTCAGCCGCACCTTTCCGGAGGTCAGGCGCTCGACCTCCTTGAGGATGGCGTAGCCGTGGGTGTCGCCGTCGGCGAGCGCCACGAGGACGTGGAACATCGCCGGGGAGAGGGGCAGCAGCTCGTCGGGTCGTCGGCTCATATGGCGTGCGACGATATGTCGCGACGCGCCACAATGTCAACCCCTCAGAACGCCAGGCAGAGTCCCGCCGGGAAATCGGGCGAGGTGATGCCGGGCAGACCGCGGCACTGCGACACGGGATCGGTCGCCGTCAGCAGGCAGCAGCCGCAGGCGTCGCCGCCGCAGGAATAAGAGCCGGCCCCGGGTACGACCGGCGCGACCGGCGACGACTCGGTGACATGGCCCTGGGGATCGAGCGCCGACACCCGCACGTCGAGCGGCTGGCCGCCGGAGGCCGTGACCGGGAAGCGGCGGTGGTCGAGCATGATGCAGTCCTGGACGATGGCCGGAAGGTCCGGATTGACCAGCGCGATGGCGCGGGTCCAGGTCGCGTTGCCCGCCACCGCGTCTCCCGACGCCAGGTCGAAGTGCTCGAGGCTGCAGGTGCAGGTCTGCGGGTCGAGCGTGCAGTCGAGGCCCGCGTCCGGCGTGCGCTGCGTCTCCGGGAACGTCTGGGTCGAGCCGTCGTCGAACATCGGCACGTCGTGCGTTCCCCCGGCTCCCGGAACGAGCCGCGCCGTGACCGCGAGACCCGCCGAGCCATCGGCGTCGGTCACGTGTCCTTGGACGACGAGGTCCGAGTACCCGGCGTGGACGACGATCGGGGCGGCCGCCTGCGCTCCCGGCACGCCGAGCGTGCAGATGCGGCCGAGGATCGAGGTGGTCACGTCGCACACCGCCTCGCGCGCGGCGGGTGTCGCCTGCACCGCCTGGACCAGCGGAGGAGCGCCGAAGACGCCGGCGCAGTCGTGAGGGTTGGGGCGCACCACCCCGCTGCTGGCCCGTCCGAGATCGCTCTCGACACCGCCGGCGCGGCCGGTCACGAGATAGAGGAAGCCGTCGCCGGGCGCCGGCGTCGCCGGGTCGTCGAACGTCGGCCCGTGCAGGTTCTCGGCGTAGCAGGAGCCGTAATCCTGAGCGGCGCCGTCATGGTCGGAGTCGCGGAGCGATCGCAGGCCGCCGCGGTACACGTCGTAGTGCGTGAAGCCCGTCTCCTGCTGGAAGCGGACCTGCTGGTTCGAGACGAGCCGCACGTCGATCTCGCCGTCATCGAGATCGCAGGCGTCCCCCTGCACGTCGGCATCCCGGTTCTCCTGCCCCGGGTTGGCGTCGTTCGGGCAATTGTCGAAGCACGACGCGAGGCCGTCGGCGTCACCGTCGAAGCCGTCGTCCACGGTCCCGTCGCAGTCGTTGTCGATCCCGTCGCAGGTTTCGACCGCGCCGGGGAAGCGGCTGGCGTCACTGTCGTCACAGTCCGAGAAGGGCGGCCCCGGGCAGCCGGGTCCGGCCGCCCAGAAATCGTCGCCGTCGAGATCGGGGCAGGAGCGGGCCTGCACCGCCGCGAGACAGTCGATGCGCGGCAGGGTGACGCCGCTCTTCGGATCGAAGATCGGATGGCCGGTCGCCTTGAGCGTGTTCTCGATGGCGGCGGCCCGGATGCCCGGGTCGGCCTGGGCGAGGAGGGCGGCGCAGGCGGCCGCGTGCGGCGCCGAGAAGCTGGTCCCGACGTCGGTCGCGACCCCGCCACCCACGGCGCTCGTGGTGATCCTCCCGCCGGGGGCCAGGAGATCGGTCGCCGCGCTGCTGTTGCTGTAGCAGCCGACCTGATCGACGGCCGTGGTGGCATCGGTGCAGATCTCGTTGTAGACGACCGTGCCGACGTTGGCGTCGTAGGTCCCGCCCACCGAGATGGCGGCGCTGACGCACGCCGGGGCGCTCATGCCGTTCGCGACGCCGGCGTTTCCCGACGGGGCGAACACCGGGATCCCCCGGGCCCGCAGCGCGTTGACTTCGAACGCCATGCCCGCCGCGGTCGCATCCGAGTTGTCGCACACGGGCGGGTAGACGAAGAGGCTTCCGATGCTGCAGTTGACCGCCGTGACGTCGGGACGGTTCTCGAGAATCCAGTCGAGGCCGCTGATCACGTCGGCGAGGCAGCAGGTGAACTCGCCCCCGACCACCTTCACCGCGACGATCTTCGCCCCCGGCGCGACGCCGACCGCCGCCGCATGACCATCGGAGGTGATGATGCCGGCGACCATCGTGCCGTGGCCGTTGTCGTCCAGGGCAGCCCCCGGTCCGACCATGAAATTCCCGCCGTTCGGGCAGCACGAGCCGCTGTGCGGGCAGATGCACGCCTCCCCGGCGAGCGCGCCCGCGAGGTCGGGATGACTGCCATCCACGCCGCTGTCGATCTCGGCGATCACGATCCCGGCGCCGGTCAGGCCCTGCGCGTGCAGCGTCGCGGCGCCGAGGATCGGCACCGACTGCGCCAGCATCGGCGCGATGGGCTGTTCAAGGTCGATGCGCACGACTCCTGCGAGGCGGCGCAGCCGCGCGAGACCGGCGCGGGAAATCTCTCCCGCCAGGATCGGGGCGTGCTTCGGCCGGGAGCGGAGCGTGAGGTCGCCCGCCTTCAGGGCGGCGAGGAGCCGGCCCTGCGCGCGTCCCACCTCGCGGCGCAGCGCCGTGCGGTCGGGCTGCCGGGCCAGCGCCGGATCCACATCAAGAAGGATGACGACGCGGGCGACGGGGGAGGCGGCGAGCGCATCCTCCACCCCCGGGCCGACCGCGACGGATCGCGGCGGGTCGGCGAACGCGGCGACCGGGACGACGACATTCAGTCCGACGAGGACGACGACGAAGACGAAAAACCTGCCAGCCAGCCGGCCGGGACCACCCATGCGTCCTTTCCGGGACCACCCCTTCGCTGACGCGGGGCCGTTCATACGGTCACGCGCGGGGTGTGTCAAGTCAGGATTCGGTCAGGACGCTCCGCCCACGTCGGGAACTGCGGGGCCTGTGCAGCCCCGCCCGCTCAGCGCAGGCCGAAGTTGAAGCGGACGAATCCGTTCCACTGGTCGAAGTCCTGGAACTTCTCGACCGAGGCGCCGAAGCCGAGCCGCCAGATGTTGATGATGCCGCGCGCTTCCCACGAAGTGTCCGACTCGTCGGCGATGTCGTTGTAGTGGGCGAAGCCGTCGATCTCGAAGAGCCTGATCGGCACGAAGCGGATCCCCGCGGTCAGCCGGTAGCCGTCATCGGTCTCGCTCGAGGCCCCGGGCGGGTCGGTCTTCTGCTGCAGCCAGTACGCCTCGCCCACCACGTCGGCGCGGTCGCCGAGCAGCCCGTGCCAGCCGAAGCCGATGCGCGTCTGCGTGAAATCGAAGTCGGGAGCCAGCTCGCCGTTGGTGTACTGCCCGATGAGGTGGAAGTGCTTGCCCAGGTTGAACGCGGCGCCGACGAAGTAGTTGTCCCCCGACTCGTCCAGGTCGTCGACGTCGACGTTGAGATAGCCGGCTTCGACGTATTTCCAGTTCACTTCGGCGCCGACCGCGCGCGCCGGCGCCGCCAGGGCGGACAGGGCGACGAAGACGAGAGCGAACGCGAACGCTTTCAGTGTGACGCGCATGCGGGCCTCCTTCTTCCCGCCGCGGGAGCGGGGGCGGGAGCGTAGCACGACCCTCAGGGCTCGCGCGCGCGCAGGAACCCCGCGATCGCCTCGGCGATGACGCGGCTGCCCGCGGGCGTGTGGTGGCAGACGTCGTAGAAAAGAGGCTCGCTGTCGCGGTGCGCCGTCGTGCGCAGCGCCGGCAGCAGGTCGAGCAACGGGATGCCGAGTTTCGTCGCCGTCTCTTCGAGCCGCCGTTGCGGCCAGTCCGACACGAACGCGGCTTTCACCTGGGGCTCGACCGGGAAGGCGACGATGACGAGCCGGAAATGGTGCAGGTCGGCCTGCCGCCGGAACTCCGCCAGCAGCGGATCGATGCGGCTCCAGGCGCCGTCGCTCCAGGCGCTTCCCCAATCGCGATAGTTCTCCTGCACGAGCGCGTTGAAGGCCCCGGAATTCACCAGAGGATCTCCCGGACCCTGGGGTGCGCGCTGCGCGATCTCGCGCCGCCAGCCTTCCATCTCGTCGGCATCGATCTCCCAGTCGTCGCGCGCCAGGAAACGCGGCACGGCCGACGAGGCGTAGCGCGCCAGCGCGCTCCAGCCGAAGAGCGACGGCACCGGCAGGATGCGGACGCCGGGGGACTGCTGCACATCGTTGAGATAGAACTCCAGCACCACCATGTCCGGGTCGACGCGCAGGCCGGTCTCCCGGAGGATCGCCAGCTCGGTCTCGAGCCCGATCCCGCCCACGCCGGCGTTCACCGTCTCCACCGGGGTTCCCGACTGCTCCAGTTCTTCGCCGACGAGATGGACGAACGTCTCCTCTTCCGGAAGGTAGTGGGCCATGGTGATCGAATCACCGAGGAAGAGGGTGCGCGGCCGGGTCTTCGGGCCGACCTCGGCCCCGCGGAACCCCAGCGCGTTGGTGCGCAGCACGATGGTGCGATGGCTGAGGTAATGATTCTCGATGGTCACCTCGGTCGAGGCCCGCAGGCGCCGGCCGGTCGGGGTCTTGATGAAGAGGGCGTTGACGGCGCCCTTGTAGCCGAGCTTTTTCGGATCGCCGTTCTCGCGCCTGAGCCTGGCGTCGAGGTCCTCGACGCTCAGGACGGTGACGCGCTCCGGGGGCGGGAGGAGCAGCCGGACCGCCCCTTCGGCCAGACCGAGGGCGAGGCAGGTGGAGGCGACGGCCAGGGCGAGTCCCTGGAGGATCTCCCCCCGCTGGCCCGGGCGTCTCCCCAGGCTCAGGCGGCTGGGGCGTTTCCTCTGGAAGGTCGGCACGCCATGGAGAACGCGGCCGGCTCGAAAAGGGTTGAATGCCCTTTTTTTCGGGAGGCTCCGCCATCCTCTTTGATGCGTGCCCGGGCCCGGGCGCTCGTGAGGCGCCGGGATTTTTTTCTGAAAGCTCTTCGCGAGGCCGATCCTTCTCTGGGGGGCGCAGGGACCATCGGCTATAATCGCGCGCGTTCAGGAGACCCCCACTGTCATGAGTCACCCCTTCTGGTCGCGCCAGGAGCTCGAGCGCTACCTCCGCTACGAAGACCCCGAGGTGCGCTACTGGGCGGCCGAGAGGCTGGCCCGCCTCTACCCGGGCGAGTCGGTGGGCGCGCTGGCCCCATTCCTCTTCGACGACCACGACCTGACCCCCGAGCTCGTCGCCTCGCAGCTCGGGCGCCACGGCGGGCCCGAGCAAGCCGGCCCCCTGGCCCGGGCGGCCGAGCGGCTGCGCGGTCTCGCGGCGGCCCGGGCCATCGAGGCGCTGGTGCGCCTCAAGGCGCCGAAGGGGCTCGATCTCGTGCGTGACGCGGCCTCGCGCCGCGATCTCGACGAGGAGTGCTGGGCCGCGATTCTCGAAGCGCTCGCCGAGCGCGAGGATCCGCAGGCGCGGGCGGCCATGCAGGAGGTCTTGAAGCGGCGGGCCGACTGGTTCGGGTCGCCGCCCATCCTGGCGGCGGCGCTGTCGCACGTGCGTCCCGGCGAATATCGGCCGCTCCTGCAGGCGTGGCTGCGATCGCTGCAGTGGCGCGGGACCGGCCCGGCCTCCGACAGCGAGGCGACGGGCGAGGCGTTCCGCGTCCTCATGGATCACCTGCAAATCGACGACTGCGGCTGGTGTTTCCGCACGACCTTGAGCGGCCGCATCGATTTGGGCCGCACCCTGAAGGCGATCGAATCGGCCTACGACTGCACGCTGCTGCCGGCCCTGTCGCCGGCGATCGAGGCGGGGCTCGGCCGGGCCCTCGAAGAGGGGGCCTACGACACGAGCGCCCTGCAGCTCGCCGATGCGGTGCGTGGCCTGGCGCGCTCCCTTGGTCGCGCGCCGGGAGACGATCTCCCCGGGCGCATCGAGGAGGCCGCGTCGTTCTGGGCCGACCCCGACGTGGCGCGGGCGGTCGAAGGGCTGGGGCCACACCTGCGCGAGTGGGTCATCGGGTTCCTGCTCTCGGCGGTGATCAAGATGGCGCGCTACCGCAACTACGAGCTCGAGGTGCGGCGCGCCGGGACCGATCTCGAGGCGCTGCTGCCTTTGCTCGAAGCGGAGACGAGCGGGCTTCTCGAGACGCTGCCGGAGGCCTTGCGCAGCGCCGTGGATGCCGCCGGTCCGGCCGGCAGTCCGCGCCGCTCGGAGGCGCGGCGCGCGGTCGAGGAGCGCTGCCTGGCTCTGCTCGCCATGCGCGGGCCGTTCTTCCCGCAGGTGATGGCGCTCGAGGCGCTCGGCACGCTCGGCAACACGGGCGCCGTGAGCGAGATCCTCGACGCGCTGGCGGAGGACAACTCCTACCTTTACGAGGCGGCCGAGCACGCCCTGGGCGCCATCGGCGAGGCGGTCGTCGAGCCGGCGCGCGCCCGCCTCGAAGCCGGGAGTCTCGGCGCCGACGCGGCCCACAGCCTGCTCATGGTGCTGGCCGAGATGGGCACGCCGAAGGCGCTGAAGCTCGTGCTCGATCACTTCGACACCTTCGCCGAGGCGGCCGGGCCGGCCGACGCGGCGCGCTGGATGTCGCTTTTCGGGGCGCGCGAGCTCATCGATCCGCTGCGCCGCGTGCTGTCGCAGGACATGGCCCAGGTCGGGCAGGCGCTGCTGCTGCTCGGGGCCATCCACAACGTGCGCATCCCCGAGGAGACGCCCATCCGCAAGGCCATCGACGAGTACTGGAAGGATCAGCCCGAAGAGAGCGACGGCGGCGACACCGGGCCCGACGACGGATCGGGCAAGTACGTGATGTGAGGCTGCTCCGCCTGGAAGCCCGCCGCCGGGCGCGCCGGCGGACGCACGCCGCGCTCGTCGCGCTGGTCGCCCTGCCCCTCCTGGCGGGATCGATCGAGCAGCCGGCGGCGCAGGACCCGGTCCTGCCTCCCCCCGGTATGGTCAACCCCGCCCCCGGTGCGAAAACGGAGCCCCCGAAGAAACCGGCCGCGCCGAAGAAGCCGCCGGCGGCTCCGGCTCCCGCCCCGGCGAACGTCGCGCCGGTCACCCTGACGCCGCGCGCCTGGTCCCGCTCGTCCTACTCGTTCGAAGGTCGCGTCGAATCCACGGTGCAGGACGTGACCTTCGAGACGCCCCCGGCTTACACGGAGAGCTTCTCTTTCTGGGGCAACCGGATGAAGGGGACCGAGCGCACCGAGCTCATCCAGACCATCACTTCGACGCACGAGGCGCAGGAGAACGGCAACGTGCCGTTCCACCGTCAGGTGGCGCGCTACATGGTGGACCTGGCCGAGCACGGCCAGACCAAGACCATGGGACCGGTGTTGACCCGTGATGTCCAGAGTCTCGCGTGGGACGGCCAGCTCGATGCGCGCGGACTCGTCGTCGAGAAGAAGCGCGTGGCCGGCCCGGAGGACATGTCGGAGGTCGATCGGCTCTCCTTCCCGCTGCTCGACCAGGTGCTCCCGGTCCTCGACGCGTCGAAGACGCTCAAGCCGGGGGAGACCCTGACGTTCACGTCGACGATGCCGCTGCCGTCGCGCATGACCATCAACGGCCTCGAGGACGTCGCCGCGCAGCTGACCCGCGTGCTGACCTTCAAGGAGCTGCGGGGCCGGCAGGTGGTGTTCTCCGACAAGGCCACCTACGTCATCGATCCCGCCACGCCGCCGAAGCTGCCGCGCACGTCCTGCGTCATCGGGGGCGGAGGGGACGGCGAGGCGATCTTCGATCTCGACGCCGGGTTCTTCCTGAACGCGGGCCTCGAGACGAAGATGACCATCGACATCGAGGCGCCGCTGCGGCCCCTCCCCGGGCAGCCGGAGGGCGTCGATCCCGGAACCGGGAAGAGCCACCTCGTGCTCGCGCTCAAGCTGTTCGGGAAGCAGACGGCGGCGCAGATGTACGCCCCCGAGCCGGCCGCGGCGTCGAACTAGAAAACGGCCCGGGTCCCGGGCCGGCTCCTCACTTCACTGCAACAGGGATCATCCCGGGGTTCAATCCGCGCAGCACGTCGGGCTTCGTCCCGGCGCCGAGGCCGCGGAAGGCTGCGACATCCCAGGCCACGAGTCTCCAGGCGCCGGTGATGCCGTCCACCGCCAGGACCGCCACTTCGGGGCGGCCGTCGCCGGTGAGATCGACGAGGGTCGGGTCCGACGCGGGAAGGATCCCTTCGACCGTCCAGGGCGTGCCAGGAACCGGCGCTCCGTTACGCCCCTGGATCGCCGCGATACGCAGGGCGGTGCCGTTCGTATCCATGCGCCCGAGGGCGCGCATCACGTCGAGCGCGCCGTCGCCGTCGAGGTCACCCGCCACCCATCCCGAGTCGAGGCGCACCGTCGCGTGCGTGAACAGGCGGCGCATCGTCAGCGGGAAGCCCTTGAGCGCCCGGCCGGTGGCGTCGAAGCCGTGGAGCAGGTCGCCGTCCCCCTGCAGGATCTCGTTGCGGCCGTCGCCGTCGAGGTCGGCGAGGATGGCGCCCCACAGCGCCCCTTCGGAGAGGGGCACCGGCCAGCCGCTCGCCTCGCCGCCATCGTGGTGCAGGGTGTGCAGCGCTCCCGGCGGACCCGTCACCGGCGCGGCTCCCTCCGCCTGGATGACCGGCAGCGCCAGCCGCGACGGGAGCGGCTCGGGCGAGCGCAGGAACTCCGGCGACGCGGGCTGCGTCGCCTGCACCACTTCCGCCTGGCCGTCGCCGTCGAGGTCGGCGGCCGCGGGCGCCTGCTCGGATACCACCTCCGGAAGGAGACGCGGATACCGGGTTGCCTCGCCTCCCGACAGGCCGATCGCGTGCAGCAGGGGCCCCAGGCCCGATTCGACCGCGATCACTTCGAGTGCGCCGTCACCGTCCACGTCGGCGGCGGCGAGCCGCGCGTTGATCGCCGGAGCCACGCCCGAGGAGCGCCGCGGCGGATGGAACGGCCAGCCCGGAAGCGCCTGCCCCGTGCCATCGTAGACGTCGATCTCCGCGGGCGCGATGGCCTGGGCCACCTCGGCCCGGCCGTCGCGATCGAGATCGGCCACGAGCGTGCCCCCGGGCGAGCAGCCGGCGCGCGCGTCGAGCGTCGGGATCTCCACCGGCCAGCCGGTGACCCGGCTGCCGTCGCGGCGCCACGCAAGAAGGAACGCGCGGCCCGGATTGCTGCCGGCGTTGAGGCAGGCCACCACTTCGTCCCGCCCGTCGCCGTCGAGATCGCCGATCCCAGGCTCACCGACAGGCCAGGCCGGCTGCGGCAGGTCGTGAAGGTCGGGCGGCCAGCCAGGGACGCGAACGCCGCCCCGTCCGACGAGCAGCAGGTCGCCCGAGGGGATCGACGCGAGCAGCTCGGCCCGGCCGTCACGATCGAGATCGACGGACACGGTCGATCCCCAGCGGGAGCGGTACTCCACCGGCCGCGGGATCGGAATGGGAAACCCGGGGGCGAACGGCGGGACGCTGTGCTGCGAGGCGCCGGAGGCGAAAGGAATGACGGTGGTCGCCGCAAGCGCGGCGACGGCCAGGCGAAAACGAAGGTCGGCAAGGCTCCCAGGCGGCATGAGGGCCCCCTTTCCTCGTGAGATGCCTCCTTATACTGTGCCCGGCCGGTGGGCGCAATGTCGATTCCACATGGCGGCCCCGGGCCGGACCGCGCGCCGGACGCCTGCGGCAGGCCGGCGGCTTGTCGGCGGGGCGCCGATTCGGCTTTAATCCCCCTCCCATGACCAATCCCGCCCCGTCCGGCGGACCCCGCGTCCGCTTCGCCCCCAGTCCGACCGGCTTCCTGCACGTCGGGGGAGGGCGCACCGCCCTGTTCAACTGGCTCTACGCGCGGGCCCGGAAGGGGACCTTCATCCTCCGCATCGAGGACACCGACCTCGAGCGCAGCAACGAGGCCAGCGTGCGGACCATCCTCGAGGGCCTGACGTGGCTCGGGCTCGACTGGGACGAGGGGCCGTTCTTCCAGTCTCGCGGCCTCGAGGAGCATCGCGCGCTGGCCCACCGCCTCGAGGCGGAGGGAAAGGCGTATCCCTGTTTCTGCACCGTCGAGGAGATCGAGCCGCGCCGCCGCGCCGCCGAGGCGGCCGGGGGGGCGTGGCGCTACGACCGCAACTGCCTGCGCCTCAGCGCCGCGGAACGGGAGGAGCGCCGCGGGCGCGGCCTGACGTCGGCGCTGCGCTTTCGCGTCCCGGAGGGAATGACGGCGTGGAACGACCAGGTGCACGGCGAGACCTCCTTCGACAACGGGGTCATCGAGGACCTCGTGCTGCTGCGCTCGGACGGCTCGCCCACCTACAACCTCTCGGTGGTCGCCGACGACATCGCGATGCGGGTCACCGACGTCATCCGAGGCGACGACCACATCAGCAACACGCCGAAGCAGATCCTGCTGTACCGTGCGCTCGGCCACGAGCCGCCGGCCTTCGCGCACCTGCCGCTCATCCTCGGCTCGGACAAGAAGCGCTTGAGCAAGCGGCACGGCGCTGTGTCCGTGACCGAGTACCGCGACACCGGCATCCTGCCTGCGGCGATGCGCAACTTCCTGGCGCTCCTCGGCTGGTCGCCGGGGGACGGCCGCGAGGTCATGACGCGCGAAGAGCTGGTCGCTGCCTTCGACATCGCCGCCGTCAACCGCAAGGGGGCGGTGTTCGACGAGCAGAAACTCGAGTGGCTCAACAGCGAGTACATCCAGAAGCTGCCGGGCGAGGCGCTCTACGACGTCGCGCAGCCGTACCTCGAAGCGGCCGGGCTGCTCGGGCCGGACCTCGCGCCGGGGGGAGCGCGGCGCGACTGGTTCCTGCGCGTCCTCGAGACGCTCAAGGCGCGCAGCCGCCGGCTCACCGATTTCCCGCGCGATGCGAAGCCCTTCCTGGGGGAGGACTACCCGATCGACCCTCCGGCGGCGGCGAAGTACCTGACGGCGGAGAAAAGCGGCGGAGCGAAACAGGTCGCGGCGCGCCTGCGGGCGCTGGCCGCGGCCGTCGCCGCGCTGCAGCCGTTCGACGAGGCGGCGAGCGAGGCGGCGCTGCGCGAGCTCGCGACGTCCAAAGGGGAGGCCGCGGCCCTCTATATCCACCCGATGCGCGTCGCCCTGCTCGGCACCGCGGTCGGGCCGAGCGCATTCGCGGTGCTCGTCCTCATCGGCCAGGAGCGCGCGGTGCAGAGGCTGACACGGCTGGCCGGGCGCCTCGATGCAGGGGAGTTCACGGCCGCCTGAGGCAGGGGCCATTCCGGCCGCAGGAGTGCGCGCGGACGGTTGACGCATCGAGGGCGCTTCACTAGAATCGCCGCTCTGTTCCGGGATCGTCTAACGGCAGGACACTTGGCTCTGGACCAAGGAATCGGGGTTCGAATCCCTGTCCCGGAACCAGGCCGGCATGGCGCTATCGTCTAGGGGTTAGGACAGATGGTTCTCAGCCATCAGACCGGGGTTCGATTCCCCGTAGCGCTACCAGCCGCCTAAGCGCGCGGCCGAATCCCCGCCTTCAACAGCTTGCGATCCGCGACCGCCTGGAGCGCGGCGCCGCTCTCTTCGATCGAATACCAGCGCGTGACCAGGTCCGACCACGGGATGCGTCCCTGGTGTCGCGCCATCGCCCGGATGGCGCCGTGGAAGTGGGAGGCGTCGCTGCCCCAGCAGCCGCGCACCTCGAGGTGCGGCCGGTTGAGGTGCGCGTGCGGGTTGAGCGCGATGTCGCCGCCGTCGGTGTAGTGCCCGGCGACGACCATCACGCCGCCGTCGCGGCACAGCGTCGCCCCTTCGGCCACCGCCTGCGGCACGCCGGTCGCCTCGATGACGACGTCGGCGCCGCGCCCGTGCGTGCAGGCGAGAACCGCATCGCGTCTCGCGGCGTGCGGCAGGGCGTCGAGATCGAGCGCCAGGGTCGCACCCATCCGGCCCGCCATGGCCAGCCGATCGGCCGGCGCTCCGATGACGACCACCGGATCCGCGCCGGAGATCGACGCCAGGGCGGCGGCCGAAAGCCCGACCGGTCCGGCGCCGAGCACCGCGACCGCGTCGCCGAGCCGCACCCCGGCGCGGCGCACGGCGTGGAAGGCGGTCACGGCGCCGCAGCCGCCGCCGATGAAGGTTTCGGGTTCGAGTCCCCGCGGCAGCCGGATCAGGTGCGTGCCCGGCTTCAGGAGAATCGCCTCGGCCCAGCCGCCGCTCGGGCCGTCTGCCATGCCCATGGTGATGCCGTAGACGCGCCGCTTCGGGCAGCGGGTCGACTGGCCGGCGACGAGGCAGTACCAGCAGGCGCCACAGGTGCCGTGCACATCGAGGAACGTCACGACGTCGCCGATTTGGAATCTCTTTCCGTCGAGGTCGGCCGGGCGGTCGGCATCACTTCCACCGAACGCGGCGATGCGTCCGACCGAGACGTGACCGGGGACGATGGGGTACGGAACGCCCGCGAGCCGCCCGTGCCACAGGTGCACGTCGGTGCCACAGACCTCGCTCGCGATCGTCTCCAGCAGGACGGCTCCCTGTGCGAGCGGCGGGACCGGCAGGTCGCGCACGTCGATCGGCGCGTTCGGAGCCGGCATCACGGCGGCGCGCATGCGGGAGCCCCGGTCCCTACGCCTGCCGCGGGAAGGCGGCGGCGAAGCGCAGCAGCTCGGCGCAGGCTTTCTCGAGCGCGGCGCGCGTCTTCGGGTCTTTCAGCCGCCCGTCGGCTTCGAACGCCTGGTCGGCGTGCGGGACGAGCACCTGGTTCGGGACGACGATGGCGAAGAGCGCCGTCATGACCTGGCGCCACGCCACCTGCGATCGCACCGCGCCGTAGGGACCCGGCGAGGCGCCGAGCAGCAGCACCGGCTTTCCCTTGAACGGCTGCCCCTTGATGCGCGACATCCAGTCGATGCAGTTCTTGAGTCCGCCGGGGATCGAGTTGTTGTACTCGGGCGAGGCGATCACCAGCCCGTCGGCCGCGGCGATGCGGTCGGCGAGACGCCGCGCCGGCTCGGGGACGCCGGTCGAGGCTTCGATGTCGCCGTCGTAGATCGGCAGCGGCACGTCCCGCAGCTCGGCGTTGTCCAATTCAGACCGAGGCCTGAGGACCTCGATCGCCTGCGCGAGGAGCATGCGGTTGAGCGATCCGCTGCGGATCGACCCGCAGAATGTGACCAGACGCACGAAACGAATCTTACATCGGGCGGCCCTGTGCGCCGGGCGCGGTGTTAGCCTCCGCGTCCATGATCCGACTCCGCGCCGCCGCGGCGATCCTGGTGGGCGTGTGCGCCGTGTCCGGCGCCGCCTTCGCGGCGGTCCCCCTCGACGACGATTCGAACGAAGCGCAGATCATGGGTTACTACGACGCCGCGCTCGCGTTCACGCCGCTCGGCGCACCGCCCGGCCGGCTCTTCTCGGCCGGGATCGACGTCACCTCTGTGCCGGGCCTGAGCGAGGAAGAGCGGCAGACCAACTTCGCCGGCTCGAAACTGGAGAACACCAACTTCACGTCGGTCATTCCGCGACCGCGCCTGCGCTACCGACCGCATCCCGACTGGCTGCTGGAGACCGGGTTCTTCCCCAAGGTCGAGGTGTTCGGCGTCAAGCCGCAGATGCTCGCCCTCGGAACCGCCTGGCGCTTCGCCGGGCGCGAGGACGATCCGTCGTGGTGGGTGCGGGCGCACTATTTCCGCGGCGACATCGAAGGACCGATCACCTGCTCGGAGGACGCGGTCGAGGACGACCCCAACCAGGTCCCCAGCACCGTCTGTGCCGGCGGCCAGCCCAGCTCGGATCGGTTCCGGCCGGAGACCTACGGCGTCGAAGTCATGGCCTCGGGCGCGCACCTGGGGCGGGGTGGACCGGCCTGGTACGGCAGCGTCGGCTACAGCCACGAGCGCCTGCAGTTCGACACCCACTTCGTCAACTACGCAGGGCTGCTCGACGACCAGGTGCTCGTCGCCCGGCTCGATCGGGGCGCGGTCTCCGGAGGGGTGAGCTGGGAGCCGTGGCGCGGGCTGCGTGTGGACGGCGAGATCTATTACGCCCCGGACGCCCTCGCCACCGTCCGGCTCGCCCTGGCCTGGGGCTGGGGAAAGAAGCCATGACCAGAGTCGAGCGCGGCGGCGCGCGTCCGCCACGGGGCATCCGGCGCGCCGGGCCCGTCGTCCTGCTGGGACTGCTGGCGTGCGGCCTGGCCGCCTGCACCGATCTCAAGCTCAACCCGCTGCCGACCGTGGGGAGCAGCCCCGGCGACGTGCCGGTGGCGCAGCCATCGCTTCGGACCGACGTCCAGCCGATCTTCACGTCGCGCTGCGCCATCGTCGGCTGCCACATCACCGCGACCCAGGCCAACTATGGCCTGGTCCTCACGGACGCGACGACTTCGCGCAACAACATCGTGAACGTTCCGTCCGGCAAGTACCCGCCCTTCCTTCGCGTCGTCCCGGGCAACTCCGCGTCGTCCGTGCTGGCGGCCATGATCGATGACCAGGAGATGCCCAAGGCCGGACCACCCCTGTCGCAGGGCACCATCGACACGATCAAGAACTGGATCGACCAGGGCGCGCAGGACAACTAGTCCGGGCCAGGGCGGGTGGCGCGCCCGCGGGAGACCGAGGCTCTCAGCCCGCGGTCAGCTCGGCGAAGCGGCGATAGATCGGCAGCGGATCGGGGACGGCCGGGAGATCGAGCGCTCCCATCGAGTCGTCCACCCAGGCGGGGCGGCGCATGCCGACGAGCACGGTGGAGATCCCCGGTGTCGAGAGCAGCACCGCGATCGCCTTGCGCGACAGCGTCGCGCCGCGCAGGCGCTCCGGCAGCAGCGGGTCGAGGTGCTCCGAGACCGCCCGCGCCGCCGGGGAGACGTCGGAGAGCCGCACCAGGCGTCCTTCGAGGATGGCGTTGAGCGGACGATTGATCAGCACGTCGAGGCCCGCGGCGCGCGCCGCTTCGAGCGCGGTCTGCGCGCCTCCCGGCCCGGTGTTCGCCTCGAGCGCCGCGCCCCCTTCGAACAGGTTCATCGGCCACTGCACGACGCGGAAGTGGTGCCCCGCCCCGCCGGCGGCGCGGGCCGCGTCGAGGAAGCGCTGCAATGACGTCGTCTCTGCTCCGCCCTCCGGAGCGACGACCGAGTTCGAGGAGACGCCGTAACCTCCGAGCACGCCGCGCTTCACCTGCTCCTCGAAGAAGGCGAATGCCTCCTGCACCCGGCGATAGAATTCCGAGCGGGTCGCTTCGAGATCCTTCGCGCCCCGGTGCGCCGCGTCGGAGAGGAAATATTCCGGGTTGTGCAGCAGGCACACGTCCAGCCGCTCCGCCTGCAGCCGCGAAAGGGATCGGCGCAGCTGATCGGCAAGGAAGTCCGGGTGGATGCAGTGCCAGCAGCCGTCCATGTAGCGGACCATCTCCGGGAACGGATCGCCTTGGCGCTCGCGCTCGAACGCCAGGTCGAGGTTCTGCCCCTGGACGTAGCCGATCTTCGAGACCACGAGAACCTGCCGGCGCGAGCCCGGGGCGCGGCGCTCGCGCTCGGCGAGGACGGCCCCGACGAGCGACTCGCTGCCGCCGTCGGTGTAGTTGGTGGAGGTGTCGATGAGCCGGCAGCCGGCCTCGAGCGCCTGCTCGAGCGCGCTCTTGTGCGCCGGGGTGCGATCGTCCACGCGGTAACAGCCGAAGCCGATGCGTCCGAAGGGGCGCATCGCATCCGCGGGCCGCGGCGCGTCAGGCATGGTTCCTCAGCATCAGCTCCCGCGGGTGCGGGTTGAGATAGACCTGCTCCAGAAGGTAGCGCACGTCGTGGCGCCGGAGGTGATGCCGCAGCAGCGCCAGGGGCACCACCAGCGGCAGCCGTCCGAGACGCATCTCGTCGATCGCCTCGAGGATCTCCTGCTTGTCGCCGGCGTCGAGCGTGCGCTTGAGGTACCCGAGCATGTGCTGCAGGACGTTGGCGTGCCTGCTGGGCGTCGCGCGCCGCTTCAGCGTCTCCATGAAGCTCACAGCATACCGCCCGGCCGCGTCCCCGCCCGCTCCGTGGGCGCCGGCGACGATCCGTCCGAGGCGGCGGGCTCCTTCCGGGTCGTGGGCCATGAGCTGCAGCTTGTGGCGGGCGTGGAATTCGACCAGCCGGCCGGCCGCCGGGCGCGACGCGAGCAGGTCGCGGAGCCGGCGGAAGGCGAAGACGCGCTCGATGAAGCTCTCGCGCAGACCCGGATCGTGCAGCCGCCCTTCCTCTTCGATTGGCAGGAGCGGCAACCGGTCCATCAGCGTGCGGGCGAAGAGGCCGATCCCCGGCTTCGGGCGGCCCCCCGCAGTCCCATGCACCTTCACCCGCTCCATGCCGCACGTCGGGGAATCGCTCTTGAGGACATAGCCGCACAGGTCGAGCGCCGCGAGCGCTTCGACCCGCCGCGCGGCGAATGCCTCCATCCTGTCCGTGAGGTCGGCGCCGCTTTCCCGGCCGACCAGCCTGGGTGCTCCGGGGTTTCCTTCGAGCCGGATCGGCTCGCGCGGCACGCCGAGACCGATCTCCAGCTCGGGACAGACCGGAACCCATTCGACGAACGGTCCGAGGGTTTCGACCAGCCACGCGTCGCGCTTGTGCGCGCCGTTCCAGCGCACCTCCTGTCCCAGCAGGCAGGAGGAGATCCCGACCCGGAAGCGATCCGGGCGGGCCTGCGAACGGGTCACCGGCCTGCGGTGGGGGCGGCGGCCTTGGGGGCGGTCGGGGAGAAGCCGAGATCCACTTCGCGGCCGGCCTGGAAGACGGCCATCGGCCGGGTCAGGACGCTCACGTCCTGCAGCGGATCGCCGGGGACGGCGACGAGGTCGGCGATCTTCCCGGGGGCGATGGTGCCGATGTCGCCGTCCTTGCCGAGCAGCTCCGCGGCGACGCGGGTCCCGGCGGCGAGGGCCGCGCCGGGGGTCATGCCGCCCTGCACCATCAGCTCGAACTCGTGCGCGTTCTTCCCGTGCGGCGAGACGGCGCTGTCGGTCCCGAAGGCAATCTTCACGCCCGCCGCCACGGCGCGGTGGAAGGAGTCGACCATCTTCGGCCGGACGATGAGCGCCTTCTGCACGGCGAAGTCGGGAAGCCCGCCCGACTTGGCGGCCGCCTCGACCGCCTCGCCGGCCATCAGGGTCGGCACGAGAAACGTCCCGTGCTCCTTCATGAGCCGGATCGCCTCGTCGTCGAGGATCGAGCCGTGCTCGACGGAATCGACGCCGGCCTTCACCGCCGCCTTGATGCCGGCGGTGCCGTGGGCGTGCGCTGCGACCTTCCGGCCGAGGCGGTGCGCCTCGCCGACGATGGCGGCCAGCTCCTCGTCGCTGAACTGGCGCGCGCCGATTTCGTCGCCGGGGGAGAGCACGCCGCCGGTGGCGGAGATCTTGATGACGTCGGCGCCGTACTTCACCTGGGTGCGCACGGCGGCGACGCAGGCATCGGGAGAATCGCAGATGCCCATCTCCTCGGGACGCAGCCCGGCCAGGGTGAGATCGGGGCGGAAGCCGTTGTTCCAGTCGCCGTGCCCGCCGGTGATCGACAGCATGTGCCGCGCCGTCATGATGCGCGGGCCCGGAAAGAGACCACGATCGAGCGCGTTGCGCAGCGCCACGCTCTCGCCGTCGCGGTCACCGAGGTTGCGCACGGTGATGAACCCGGCGCGCAGCGTCTTGAGGGCGCTGACCGCGCCGAACAGCGCGGCGTCGGCCGCCGTGCCCTTGACCGGCTCGATCTCCCAGCCGCGCGTGACCTCCATGGTGAGGTGCACGTGGCAGTCGATGAAGCCGGGCACGAGAGTGGCCGATGTCAGATCGACGGTGCGCGCGCCTTCCGGAGCATGGAAGCCCTTCCAGGCGGCCACCTGCTCGATGCGGCCGTTCCGGACGAGGACGGCGACATCCTGCCGGGCCGCGCCGCCGGTCCCGTCCAGGAGCCGTCCCGCATGGAGCAGCAGCGGAGCGCCCGCGGGGTCGGGGTCCGACGCGGCCGGCGCCGCCGACACGCCGGGCGTCGCGGCGCAGAAGACCACGGCGAGAAGGCAGGCGGTGACCACCTGCCCGAGCGCGGAGCGCAACCTCGGAACGGTGCTACTCCTTCTTCTTGAGGCTGGAGAGGTACGCGATGATGGCGTCGAGGTCCGCCGCGGGCAGGTTCGGGTAGGCCTTCATCTTGGTGTCGGCCTTCATGTCCTTCGGCGCCACCACCCACTTCTTGATGTCCTCGGCCTTCAGCGTGCTGCCGACGCCGTCGAGGGGGTGACTCTTGTTCCCCTTCCCTTCGACCATGTGGCACATGGAGCACTTCTGCGCCGTGAAGACCTCCTTGCCACGAGCGATCTTGGCGGCGTCGTCCTGGGCCCGGACGGGAAGGATGGCGGCGGTCAGAAGCACGACGGCAACGGCGGTCGAGCGTTTGGCGTTCATGGGCGCTCCTCGGAAGCACCGAACATACCACGAAAGGCGCCGACGCTCTCTTCGACGCGCCGGCCCACGTCCTCGAGCCGGCCGCGGAAGGCATGATCGGCGCCAGGGATCGGCACGACTCGCGCCCCGGACGGCAGCCCGGCGGCAAGCGCCAGCACGAGCGGCAGGGGCGCGATCGCGTCGTTCTCCCCCTGGATGAACACGAGCGGCTTGTCGCAATGGAGCAGGAACCCGAACGGGAAGAGCCCGGCCGGCGCCGCGATGGCGATCAGCATCGCCACGCGCGGGTGCTCGCACCCGACGCCCAGGGCGACGAAGGACCCGAACGAGTACCCGGCCGCGACGATGGGACGCGCCGGATAGCGCTCCTCGAGCACGGCGAGGGCGGCGCGCAGATCGTCCTGCTCGCCGCGGCCGTGGTCGTGGCGCCCGGCGCTGCGGCCGACGCCGCGGAAGTTGAAGCGCAGTGTGGGCAGGCCGCGGCGCACCAGCGCTTCGGCCGTGGCGTGGACGACCTTGTTGTGCATCGTCCCGCCAAAAAGAGGATGCGGGTGGCAGACGACCGCGACCGGGCCTGAGGCGCCACCGTCCGCCGGCGCACCGGAGACGGACGTGGTTTCCCCCGGGTGCTTGAGCAACGCCTCAAGCCTGCCGGCCGGTCCGGCGATGAAGAACGATTCGATGCGCGCGCCGCGGATCACGATGGACCGCGCGGCGGAGAAGCGACAACGGTCCCGGGCGCGGCGGCTTAGTGTAATCTCGCCGCCCGGCGCCGAGCCGCATGGGCCGGCCGGGAAAACGGGGGCCCGTTGGCGATCGGAGCACAGCAGTTCAAGGACACGCTCAGGCTCTGGGCCAGCGGCGTCACGGTGGTGACGGTGCGCGGCCCGCGCGGGCTCGTGCCGATCACCGTCTCCTCGTTCGCATCGCTGTCGCTGCATCCGCCGCTGGTGCTCGTCTGCATCGAGCGCCGGGCGCGCGCGCACCGCGCGCTGATGCGGACGCGCGCCTTCGGGGTGCACCTGCTGGCCGACGACCAGGCGGAGCTTTCCGATCGCGCCGCCGGCCGGCGGGGACGCGCGGCGGCGCGGCTGCCGCGCACGCGGGCGCGGCGCGCCGTCACCGGCGCTCCGATTCTCCCGGGGACGCTCGCCTGGCTCGACTGCGCCCTCGTGGCCCGGTACCGTGGCGGCGATCACACCATCTTCGTGGGTCGCGTCGAGGCGGCGGGGACCGCGCCCGGCCGGCCGCTGCTCTGGTTCGATCGCGATTACGCCGTTCTGTCGCGCCCGCGACGGGCCGCCCTACGGCGCAGGCCACGCTTGTGAGCGGCCGCCACGATCCGGTACGATCCGCCTCATGAACATCGTCGATCCGCGGCTGGACGAGTACCTCGAGCGGCTGGTCCCGGAGCGCCCGCCGGTCGTGCAGGAGATGGAGGCGCTGGCGCACAAGCGCCACTTCCCGATCGTCGGTCCCCAGGTCGGGCGCCTGCTGCACCTCCTGGCGCGCGGGATCGGCGCGCAGCACGTCCTCGAGTGCGGATCCGGGTTCGGCTACTCCGCCTGGTGGTTCGCGACCGCGCTTCCCGAAGGAGGGCGCGTGGTGATGAGCGAAGGGGGCGAGGAGAACTGCGCGCAGGCGCGCGACTTCCTGACCCGCGCCGGAGTGATGGAGCGCATCGCGCTGCAGCACGCCAACGCCCTGGACGTGCTCGAGCGGCAGCCCGGCCCCTACGACATCGTCTTCTGCGACATCGACAAGCGGGACTACCCGCGCGTCTACCCGTTCCTGCGCTCGCGCCTGCGTCCCGGGGGACTGTTCGTGTGCGACAACATGCTCTGGTTCGGACGCGTGGCCGGTCCGGACGAGGACCCGGACACGCGGGGCGTGCGCGAGCTGACCCGCCTGCTGCACGAGGATCCTTCTTTCCTCACCACGATCCTGCCGGTTCGCGACGGGGTCTCCGTCTCCCTCAAAGTCCGGTAAGAGTCCCCGCCTTTGCGCCCGGCCCGGAGCGAAGCGGGGTCGCGGCTGCAGATTGCCGCCTCGGCGGTGCTCTTCTCGACCGGCGGCGCCGCCATCAAGGGCATCGGCCTGGGCGGCTTCGCCATCGCCGCGCTCCGTTCGGCGATCGCGGTGCCGGCGCTTCTCTTCCTGCTGCCGGCGGCGCGGCGCCGGCCGCGTCCCGCCGTGCTGGCCCTCGGGGTTTTCTACGCGGCGACGCTCGTCTTCTTCGTGCTGGGGACCAAGCTCACCACGTCGGCCGCCGTCATCTTCCTGCAGTCCACCGCGCCCATCTACGTCGTGCTCCTGTCACCGCGCCTGCTCGGCGAGCCGGTGCGGAAATCGGACGTGGCGTTCCTCCTGCCGCTGGCGGCGGGGCTGCTGCTCTTCCTCGTCGCGGGGGCGCCGGTGCAGGCGACCGCGCCGCGCCCGGCCCTCGGGAATCTCCTCGGCGCGCTGAGCGGGCTCACCTGGGCGCTGACCCTCCTCGGCCTGCGGCGCATGGGCCGGGACGGGAGCGACGATGCGCCCTCGGCGGTCGTGGTCGGCAACGCCTTCGCCTGCCTGGCGACGCTTCCGTGGGCGCTGCCGCTCGGCTTCGTCGCCGGGCGCGATCTGCTGGTGCTCGTCTACCTCGGCGTCATCCAGATCGGGCTCGCCTATGCGCTGCTCACCACGGGGCTGAGCCGCGTGCGGGCTCTCGACGCGTCGCTCCTCCTGTTTCTCGAGCCGGTGCTCAACCCGGTGTGGGCCTTCCTGGTGCACGGCGAGCGGCCGCGCGGGGCGGTGATCGCGGCGGGACTGCTCATCCTGGGCTCGACCTTCTGCAAGACGATCTTCGATCTGCGGCGCGGATCCGCCGGGCGTCTCGAGGACGCGCAGGCGCCGCGCGCCGCGAATTGACGGGCCCGGATCCGTGGGTTAGAGTGCGACCGGCATGCCCCTTCTCGTGAATCTCCTGCGCAGACGCATGCCGGCCCTCGCGATCCCGGTCCTGCTCTTCGGCTGCGGCGGCGGCAAGCCGGCCGACGCCGACATCCGCACGCTCGTGCAGCACGAGGCGGAGGCGCTGCAGGCGCACGATCTCAAGGGGCTCGAGCGCGTCTGGTCGGAGCGACCCGACATCACCCTCATCGACGTGACGCCGCCGGGCCGCTTCGAGGGGTGGCCCGCCATCGCGCACGCCCTCGGCGATTTCATGTCGCGCACCTCCGACGTCCACATGAGCGTGGATCGCCTGCACGTCGACACGCACGGCGACCTGGCGGTCGCGACCTACGACTGGACCATGACCGGCAAGGTGGGCGAGCAGACGCTCGAGGATCACGGGGCGGCGACCTCCATCTACCGGAAGGAGCCGGCCGGCTGGCGGCTGGTGCACGCCCATTACTCGGCCGCGCCGCGCGGCGCGGCGCCGCCGGCCACGGGCACCGCGGCGGCCCCCGAAGGCAAAGCTCCGACCGCCGCCCCGGCGTCGACGTCGGCGCCGGCCGCGGCCGCTCCGGGCGGAAAGAAGGCGGGATAGAACCTCATGGCGGAAGAACGGGTCACGCGCGAAGTCCTCCCCAACGGCCTGACGGTCCTCGTCGCCGAGGATCCGTCCTCGCCGGTGGCGGCGATCAACCTCTGGGTGCAGGCGGGCTATTTCGACGAGACCGACGAGGAGATCGGCATCTCCCACGTCATCGAGCACATGTTTTTCAAGGGGACGACGGCGCGCCCCCGTCCCGATCAGAACGCCACCGAGCTGAAGGCGCTCGGCGGGGAGACCAACGCCGGCACCTATTACGAATCG
>Ga0134121_10000706_pt1 | contig 35730 bp, 34 predicted proteins | sample KB301_FD_96463 | JGI IMG/M metagenome (GOLD analysis project Ga0134121, IMG submission 96463) | Terrestrial soil microbial communities without Nitrogen fertilizer from Kellogg Biological Station, Michigan, USA - KB3-0-1 | ecosystem: Environmental > Terrestrial > Soil > Unclassified ...
CGTCCGAAATTTTTCTCCTGTGATCTCCCGGTGGTGGGTAGAGGAGGATTCGAACCTCCGAAGCCATAGGCGACAGATTTACAGTCTGTTCCCTTTGACCGCTCGGGAATCTCCCCGTGTACAACCCGCCCCGGTCGCGCCACTCGCACGCACACTGCAACTCAACGGGCATGGAGCTGGCGAAGGGATTTGAACCCCCGACCGGCTGATTACAAATCAGCTGCTCTACCCGCTGAGCTACGCCAGCCTCGAAAGCGCGAGATGCTATCACACGATCTCTTTTCCCTGCAAGACCTTCCTTCGCTGCCGGAGAGCCTCGTAGAGCGCGATTCCGGCCGCCACCGACAGGTTGAGCGATTCGACGCCCGGGGCCATCGGCAGGGCCAGGAGGGCGTCGCACGACTCCCTGGTCAGGCGCCGGAGCCCCTTCCCCTCCCCCCCCGTGACCAGGGCGATCGGCACCGACAGGTCGAACCCCGACCAGACCGGCGACCCCTCCGGGTCGAGTCCGACGACCCAGACGCCCTCCGATTTCAGGCGCTTGAGGAAGGTCGCCAGGTTGCCGATCCGCGCCACCGGGAACTTCAGAGCGGTGCCGGCGGAAGCCTTGACGCAGGCTGCCGACAGCCCGGCCGAGCGGCGCTCCGGGACGAAAATGCCCCCCGCCCCGGCGGCCGCCGCCACCCGGATGGCCGCCCCGAGGTTGCGTGGGTCCTCCACCCCGTCCAGGACCAGGAAGAGCGCCGGAGCGGGCGCCTTGGCGACCACCTCGTCGGGGTCGGCGTAGGACGCCTCGGCCACCAGGGCGACGACCCCCTGGTGCACGGCGCCCTCCCCCGCCAGGCGGTCGAGCGCCTTGCCCGGCTGCCTGTCGAACGGCACGCCGGCGCCGCGCGCCGCGGCCATGATCTTCTGCAGCCGGGCGTCGCCCCGCCCGTCGGCGCGCTCGGCGGCGACCACCCGGGTCACCTGGTCGGGCGCCGACTCGAGCGCTTCGAGGACGGCGTGCAGGCCGTGGATCCAGCGGCTCATGTGGTCGGGATTCCCCTCGGCGACGCGAGCAGGGCCCGGCCGCGCTCTCGGCAGGACGCCAGGGGGCTCGGCAGCGGCAGGCGGCTCCCCTCGTCGATGAGCGGCAGGAGCCGCACCAGCTCCGGCCCGGAGGCGCGCCCGGTGAGCCCGACGCGGATCGGGTGGAACAGATCCTTCCCTTTGGCCCCGGTCTGGCGCCTCACGTCGGCCGCGGCGGCCTGGAATCGGGTCGCGACGATCGGCTCCTCCCCGAGCGCCTCGAGCATCCTCTCGATCACCTGACGGGCGCGCTCGTCGGCGAGCGTGCTCGCGACGTCGTCATCTGCGAGCGACTTCGAGACGTCGAACGCGAACACCGGCGCCGTCTCCTCCGGCAGGAGGCCGAACCGCGGGAGGCGATCGGCGTAGAGCATCGCCAGCCGGCCCGCCCAGCCGCGAACCTCGGCGGGCGCGCGCTCGGGCAGCCGGCTGGCGCGGGTCAGGTGCTCGACCGCCGGCGCCTCGAGCATCGCAGGGGGCATCCGGGCGATGTGGCGCGCCGACAACGCGTCGAGCTTCTGCCGGTCGAAGACCGCCGGCGAGTGCGACACGCGGGAGAGATCGAAGCCGGCCACCAGCTCCTCCACGGTCAGCATGTCGACCCCCGAGGCGGGCGACCAGCCGAGCAGCGCGAGATGGTTCAGGAGCGCCTCGGGCGGATAGCCGTCCTCGCGGAACGCCTGCACCGAGACCGCGCCGTCGCGCTTGCTCAGCGGCGCGCCCCCGGGCGCCGTGATCAGCGGCAGGTGGGCGAACCGCGGCGGCTCGCCGCCCAGGGCGCGGTAGACGAGGACCTGGCGAGGCGTGTTGGAGAGATGATCGTCGCCCCGGATCACGTCGGTGATGCGCATCGCCAGATCGTCGACCACGACGGCGAAGTTGTAGGCCGGCAGGCCGTCCTGCCGCAGCAGCACGAAGTCGCCGATCTGCGCCACCGGGAACCGGATCGGCCCGCGCACCTCGTCGAGGAAGGTGACCGCCTCGTCGCCGCCCGCCACCGCGCGGACGTTGAAGCGCACGGCGGCCGGCTCGCCCGCGGCGCGGCGCGCCGCCGCCTCGGCGGCGGGGATGGCGCGGCAACGGCCGGAATAGAGCGACACGTGTCCCGCCTCGCGTTGCGCGGCGCGCTCCTGCTCGAGCTGCGCCGGCGCACAGAAACAGGGATAGGCCGACCCCGCGGCGACGATTTTTCCGGCCTGCGCCCGGTACAGCTCGAGCCGCTCCGACTGGCGGTACGGTCCGAAATCCCCCCCCTCGTCGATCCCCTCGTCCCAGCCCAAACCCAGCCAGCGCAGGTCGGCCAGGATCCCCTCCTCGCTGGCGCGCGTGGAGCGGAGCTGGTCGGTGTCCTCGATGCGCAGGACGAGCGTGCCGCGCCGCGACCGCGCCAGGAGCCAGTTGAACAGCGCCGTCCTGGCGTTGCCGATGTGCAGGTCGCCGGTCGGCGACGGCGCGAACCGCAGACGCAGGCTCTCCGTCCCTTTCATCGCCCCGCCCCGCTCATCGCCGCGCTCCGCTCATCGCCCGGCCCCGCTTCGCCGCGGCGCGCGACCTGCCGGGACGAGCAGGACGATCGCCTGCGCCGCCATTCCCTCGCTGCGCCCCACGAATCCGAGACCCTCCCCGCGCTTCGGCTTGACCGAGACCGAGGAGACGTCGCACCCGAGAGCCTCCGCCAGGCGGCGCCGCATCGCGTCGACGTGCGGGGCGAGGCGAGGCGTCTCGGCCAGGACGACGGTGTCGAGATTCCCGACGGCGAGCCCCCGACGGCGCGCCTCGGTCATGGCGTCGCGCACGAAGAAGAGGCTGGCGCGTCTACGCCATTGCGGGTCGTCGTCGCGGAAGCGCATCCCCATGTCCGGCAGGCCCAGAGCCCCGAGGATCGCGTCGCAGACGGCGTGCGCCAGCACGTCGGCGTCGGAATGGCCGCGCAGCCCCGGCGCCCCGGGGATCGGCACCCCGCCCAGCACCAGGGAGCGACCCGCGGCGAACGGGTGCCGATCGACACCCAGGCCGACGCGAGCTCCCGAGGCGCGGCGTGACGCCGCGGCGCGTGGCGCGCTGACGCTGCGAGAGCTGACGCGGCGCCGGGTGGCGGTGCGGCGGGCGGCGGTTCCGGGAGGCCGCGGCGCTCCCCGCCTGCGGCTCGTCTCAGACATCGCCTTCACCGGGAGGACTCGCGAGAAGCGCCTCCGCCAGGCGCAGGTCTCCGGGGCTCGTGATTTTCAAGTTGAAGCGGCTGCCGGCGACCGCGGCGACCGGGAGCCCCAGCCGCTCGACGAGCCCGGCGTCGTCGGTGGCCACGGTCCCCAGGCGCGCCGCTTCGTCGTGGGCCCGGCGGATCACCTCGGTCCTGAACCCCTGCGGCGTCTGGGCCAGGCGAAGCGTCTCCCGCGGCACCGTCTCCTTCACCCGTCCCGAGGCGCCGATCCGCTTGACGGTGTCGGGGACGGGGATGCAGGGCACCGCGGCTCCGTTCCGGGACGCCGCCTCCACCACGCGCCCGACGAGCGCCGCGTCGGCGAGCGGCCGCGCGGCGTCGTGCACCAGGACCAGATCGGTCCGATCGAGAGCCGCGAGCCCGGCGCGCACGGAATCCTGGCGCTCCGCGCCGCCGGCGACCAGCCGGACGCGCGGGTCGAGAGCGCCCAGGGCGGCGCCGAACCGCGCCGGATCGGAGACCACGGCGGCGATCGAGACCACTTCGGGATACCCGAGGAACAATCGCAGCGAGCGGGCCAGGAGCGTCTCTCCGCCCAGGACGAGCAGGGGCTTCGGCCCGGCGGCCCCGAGCCGCGTGCCGCGTCCCGCCGCCGCGATGACCACGCCGATCGTCACGGGGCCTTTCAGATCTTGAGGATCTCGTCTTCCTTGTGCTTCGCCATCTCGTCGATCTGCCGGATGTGCTGATCCGTCAGCTTCTGGATCTGCTCCATGGCGCGCTTCTCGTCGTCCTCGGAGATGGTCTTGTCCTTGAGCATCTTCTTCAGCGCCTCGTTCGCCTCGCGGCGCTCGAGGCGGATCGCGGTCCGGTGGTGCTCGGCGGTCTCGTGCACCTTCTTGGCGAGCTGCTTGCGACGGTCCTCGGTCAGCGGCGGGATCGGGATGCGGATCACCTTGCCGTCGTTCCCTGGGTTGAGCCCCAGATTGGCGGCGCGGACCGCCTTCTCGATATTGGGGATGAGCGACATGTCCCAGGGCTGCGCGACGATCATCGTCGGGTCCGGGATCTGCAGGCTGCAGACCTGCTGGAGCGGCGTCTCGGTGCCGTAGTAGTCGACCCGCACGCCTTCCAGGATCGCCAGCGAGGCCCGGCCGCCGCGCACCGTCCCCAGCTCGCGCCGCGTGTGCTCCACCGAGTCGTTCATCTTCTTTCCTGCTTTGTCGATAATCGCGTTGGACGGCATCGCTCACTCCTTGACGGTGGTGCCGATCGGCGCGCCGGTGGCGGCCAGCCGGATGTTGCCGGGCGTCCCCAGGTTGAAGACGACGATCGGCATGCGGTTCTCCTGGCAGAGGGAGATGGCGGTCGCGTCCATCACCTTGAGGCCCTTCTCCAGGACCTGCTGGTAGGTGATCGACTCGAAGCGCCGGGCGCCCTTGGTCTTCTTCGGGTCGGCCGAGTAGACGCCGTCCACCTGCGTCGCCTTGAGCAGGATGTCGGCGTGGATCTCCATGGCGCGCAGCGCGGCCGCGGTGTCGGTGGTGAAGTACGGGTTGCCGGTCCCGGCCGCCACGATCACGACGCGACCCTTCTCGAGGTGGCGGATGGCGCGGCGGCGGATGAACGGCTCGGCGACCTGGCGGATCTCGATGGCCGAGAGGACGCGCGTGTGCTGGCCGACTCCCTCGAGGGCGTCCTGCACCGCGAGGGAGTTGATGACGGTGGCCAGCATCCCCATCTGATCGCCGGTCACCCGGTCGATCCCCTCGGTGGAGGCGGAGAGGCCGCGATACAGGTTCCCGCCGCCGATCACCATCGCCACCTGGACGCCGAGCGTCGTGACTTCCTTGACCTCGGAGGCGATACGGCGGACCACGGCGGGATCGAGGCCGTAGGGGCGCGACCCGAGCAGGGCCTCACCCGACAGCTTCAGAAGCACGCGGCGATACTTGGGCTTGGCGGACACCTGCACCCCGTCCCGGGGAGCTACGCGGACGGATCGGCCGCGGCCGCGGCCCGGGCGTCGGACTGCCCGAGCACGAAGCGCACGAACCGTCGGACGCGGATGTTCTCCCCGGTCTTGGCGATGATCCCGTGGATGACGTCGCGCACGGACATGTTCGGATCGCGGACGAACGGCTGCTCCAGGAGGCAGAACTCCTGGTAGAACTTCTCCATCTTCCCGGCGACGATCTTCTCGATCACCGCGTCCGGCTTGCCGGTCGCCTTGGCCTGCTGCCGGTAGATCTCACGCTCCTCGGCCAGGACCTTGTCGGTGACCTCTTCGCGCTCGACGAAGCGCGGGTCGGAGGCCGCGATGTGCATCGCCAGGTCCTTCACGAGGCTCTGGAAGTCGGAGGTGCGCGCCACGAAGTCGGTCTCGCAGTTCACCTCGACCAGGACGCCGATCTTGCCGCCACCGTGGATGTAGGTGCCGACCACGCCCTCGGAGGTCGTCTTGGCCGAGCGCTTCGCCGCCGTGGCCTGGCCCCGCTGCCGGAGGATTTTGTGGGCCCCCTCGAGGTCGCCGCTCGCCTCGACCAGGGCGGCCTTGCACTCCATCATCGGGGCTCCACTGCGGTCGCGGAGCTCCTTGACCAGAGACGCGTTGATCTCCATCCGTCCTCCTGGACGCCCGTCGAAACCCTGTCGGGGTCGTTGACGCCGCACGCGCCGGCGGCCGCCGGCCGGGGCGTGATGCCGCTAGTCGCCGGACCTGTCGGCTGGAGAGCCGGCCGTCGGGTCCCCGGCTTCGACCTTCGGGGCCTCGCCGGCGATCGGCTCCACCACGGCCACCGCCGCCGTGTCGTCCGGTCCCCGTCCCGCCGTGCGGCGCCGCGCCGGTGCCGGTCGCGCCGGGGTCGTGCGGCGAGGCGCCACGCGCCCGCCGCCGTCGTCCCCGACCGGCGGCATGCCGCTCGTGGAGCCCCCGGCCGCGCTCTCTTCGCCCACGCGCTCCGCGGCCCGCTTCTCCCAGAGGCTTCTCCCCTCCACGATGGTGTCGGCGACGCGCGCCGCGAACAGCTTGATGGCGCGGATGGCGTCGTCGTTCCCCGGGATCGGGAAGTCGATGAAGTCCGGATCGCAATTCGTGTCGACCACGCCGACCACCGGGATCCCCAGCTTGCGGGCTTCCAGGACGGCGATGTGCTCTTTCTTGGGGTCGATGACGAACAGGGCGTCCGGCAGGCGATCGAGCGCGCGGATGCCCGACAGGACCTTGGCCAGCTTCACCTGCTCCTTGCCGAGAAGGAGCATCTCCTTCTTGGAATACCGTCCCTCGACCGGATTCTCGAGGAAGTTCTCCAGCCAGCGCATGCGCTCGATGCGCTTCTTGATGGTGCGGAAGTTGGTGAGCGTGCCGCCGAGCCAGCGCTGGTTCACGAACGGCATCGCGGCGCGGTTGGCTTCCTCCGCCACCACTTCCTGCGCCTGCCGCTTGGTCCCGACGAACAGGACCGTCTTGCCTTCGGACGAGACCCTCTGGATGAAGTCGAGCGCGTCGCGGAAAAGCGCGGCGGTCTTCTGGAGGTTGATGATGTAGATGCCGTCCCGCTGTCCGAAGATGTACTCGCGCATCTTCGGGTTCCATCGCTTCGTCTGGTGCCCGAAGTGAACACCCGCCTCCAGGAGCTCCTTGACGCTGACTGCCTCCAAATGATCCTCCTTTATATGCGTTCGACTCTCTATCGCTTCGAGAACTGGAACCGGGCGCGTGCGCCCTTCTGCCCGTACTTCTTGCGCTCCTTGACGCGCGAGTCGCGGGTCAGGAACCCGGCCGACTTGAGCCGCGGCTTGAGGCTGGCGTCGAACACCACCAGCGCCCGCGCCAGGCCGTGACGGATGGCGCCCGCCTGCCCGGCCTCTCCACCACCCTGGACGTTCACCAGCACGTCGAACTTGTCGTGCATCTCGAGGAACGAGAGGGGCTCGCGCGCGGTACGCTTGAGCGTGTCGGCGTGGAAGTAGGTCTCGACCGCCCGCCGGTTGACGAGCATCTTGCCCTCGCCGGGCCGGAGATAGACGCGCGCCGTGGCCGTCTTGCGCCGCCCCGTCGCGTAGTACTGGACCTGAATCATTCGTTCCTCTCCGGGCCGGCCTAGGCCGGGATCGAGATCTTTTCGGGACGCTGGGCCTGGTGCGGATGGTCCGGTCCCTTGTATGCCTTGAGCTTCGTGCCCTGCTTGCGGCCGAGCGAGCCCTTCGGCAGCATCCCCTTGACCGACCACTCGATCACCCTCTCCGGGTGCTCCTTGAGCATCCGTCCCGCCGGCACCCGCTTGATGCCGCCCGGATAGCCGGTGTGCCAGCTATAGAGCTTGTTCTCGAGCTTCTTCCCCGTCAGCCGGACCTTCTCCGCGTTCACCACCACCACGAAGTCGCCGGTGTCGATGTTCGGCGTGTAATCCGGACGGTGCTTCCCCATCAGGATACGCGCCACGACGGTGGACAAACGCCCGAGGGTCTGCCCCTCGGCATCCACAAGAACCCACTTCCTTTGCGCATCTTTCGGCTTACAGACGTAGGTCGTCACTTCCCGCCACCTCTCCCTGAAACAGTCGAAGGGACAGATCAAGCCTATGCCGTTGCTGGCAGGGGCGTCATTCTCGCAGCCGGGGGCCCGGAGTGTCAAGTCCCCGCGGGGACCAGGAAGGGGGATGCCGGCTTCCCGAACGGTGGTAGTGTCGCCGCTTGAGCGTGATTCTGATGGTCTTCCTGCTGACCGCCGGCCTGTTCCTCGCAATGCTTTTCTCCGCCGAGCTCGGCCGGCACATCGGCGTCGCGCGGCTCGCGCGCGACCCTGAAGGACTGGCCAAGGGCGCCGCCGCGGTCGAGGGCGCCGTGTTCGCGCTGCTCGGGCTGCTCATCGCCTTCACCTTCTCCGGGGCCGCTTCGCGGTTCGAGGACCGCCGGCACCTGATCACCTCGGAGGCGAACGCGATCGGGACCGCCTGGCTGCGCCTCGATCTCCTTCCCGGGGATGCGCGGTCCGAGATGAAGGATCTGTTCCGCCGCTACCTGGATGTCCGATCGGTGGTCTATCGCGAGGTGGCCGACCGCGTCGCCACGAGCGCCAGGCTCGCCGAGGGCGCCGCCCTGCAGGCGGAGATCTGGAGCAAGGCATCGAGCGCGTGTCTGAGACCGGATGCGCCCGCGCAGGCGGCCATCGTCCTGCTGCCCGCCGTGAACGAGATGATCGACATCACGACGACGCGGGAGACCGCGGGCCGGAATCATCCGCCGGCGATCGTCTTCTTCCTCCTCGCCGGGCTGAGCCTCGTCGGCGCGCTGCTCGTGGGTTACGCCGGCTCGCCCAACAAGGACCGGAGCTGGTTCCACACGGTGGTGTTCGCGGGCATCCTGTCGGTGACGGTGTACGTGATCGCCGACCTCGAGTTTCCGCGACTCGGCTTCATCCGGATCGACTCCGAGGACCAGGTTCTCGTCGATCTCCGAAAGAGCCTGCAATGAACCGCTTCGACGCACCGGGGAGATGACGATGGCGGCCGCCCGATTTCAGAAAGCCTTCGCGCTCGCGGCGATCAGCGTTGCGTTCCTGTCGGCGGGATTCGCCGCCGCGGCCGGGCCGGCGGCCGGCCCGGCGCCCGCGAACCCGAAGGCGCCGAAGCCGAAGCTGGCGGATTACCGGATCGCCGAGGACCTCGTCAACGCTCACATCGCCACCTTCGACGCTCTCGACTTCGACGTCTTCACCCACCAGAAGTGGGACCGGCTGAAGGAGAGTCACGCGCAGAACATCAAGGTCCACTGGCCGGACGGGCACGAGACGAAGGGCCTCGAGCAGCACATCGAAAATCTGAAGGCGATGTTCGTCTACGCCCCGGACACGCGCATCCTGGTCCACCCGGTCAAGTTCGGATCCGGGGAGTGGACGAGCGTGATCGGGGTGATGCAAGGCACCTTCACGAATCCGATGCCGGTGGCCGGCGGAAAGCCGATCCCGCCGACCGGCCGGGCGTTCCTGCTGGTGATGTGCACCGTCGGGCACTGGAAAGACGGCGTGATGGACGAGGAATACCTCTTCTGGGACAACCAGACCTTCATGAAGCAGCTCGGCCTGGGGCAGTAGCCGCGCTGCGGGAGAGACCGATGAGCACAAAGGAGAAGATCCAGGCAGCCATCCAGACGATCTACGGGAAGGTGTTCAACGAAGGGAGAGGCGACCTCCTGCCCGGCCTGATCTCCGGTCCGTACATCCAGCACAACCCGCAGTTCCCGAATGGCCCCGCGCCGTTGATGGGCTACCTCAAACAGGTCGGCCGCATCCCCTGCGAGGTCAAGCGCGTGGCCATCGATGGCGACCTCGCCTTCATCCACGTGCGCTACCTGAACTGGGCGGGGAAAGAGCACGCGGGGGTCGATATTTTCCGCTTCGACGCGGAGGGCAGGATCCTCGAGCATTGGGATGTGCTGCAGCCCGTTCCGGCCTCCGCCGCGAACGACAACTCGATGTTTTAGCCCGGAAGCTTCGTGTGGCGGCCTGAGGGTCGTTCAGCGCCCGAGCAGCAGCAGGAGCACGGCCTTCTGGGCGTGCAGGCGGTTGTGGGCCTGCGGGAAGACGGCCGACGCGGGCGAGTCGATCACCTCGTCGGTGACCTCCTCGCCGCGGTGCGCCGGCAGGCAGTGCATGAAGATGGCGCCCGGCTCGGCCCGCGCCATCAGCGCCGCGTTGACCTGGAACGGGCGGAAGACGGCGACGCGCGCCTCGTGCTCGGCCTCCTGCCCCATGCTGGCCCAGGTGTCGGTGTAGATGACGTGCGCGCCGCGCACCGCCGACTCGACGTCGTGGCCGGTCTCGATCCGGCTGCCGGTGGCGCGCGCGTCCTCCTGCGCGCGCTTCACGACGCCGGCGTCGGGCTCGTAGCCGGACGGCGTCGCGACGCTGACGTGCGCTCCTAACTTCGCTCCGGCGTACATCAGCGAGTGCGCCACGTTGTTGCCGTCGCCGACGTAGGCCAGCTTCACGCCTGCGATCCTGCCGAGACGCTCCCCCACCGTCATGAAGTCGGCCAGGGCCTGGCAGGGGTGCAGGTGATCCGAAAGCCCGTTGATGACCGGCACGCTGGCGTGCTCCGCGAGGTCGATCAACAACTGGTGCGAGAAGGTGCGGGCCATGATGCCGTTGACCATGCCGGACAGGGTGCGGGCGACGTCCCCCACCGCCTCGCGCTTGCCGAGCGAGATCTCGCTCCCCTGGATGGCGATGGCGTGACCCCCGAGCTGCGTCATGCCGGACTCGAAGCTGACCCGGGTCCGCAACGACGGCTTCTCGAAGATCATCGCCAGCGTGCGTCCGGAGAGGGCCCCGGCCTCGGACGCGGGATCCTTCTTGACCCGGACGGCGAGGTCGAGGATCTCCTGCACCTCGTCCTTCTCCAGGTCGTGAATCGAGATGAGATCGGTGCTCTTCATGAACGGCTCCTCGGCTTGCGGGTTTTTGTCGTCCTGTCGTCGGGGACGATGCGCGTCCCCGCCCGGCCCTTCACGGCCGACGCCAGCTTCGGCGCCGAGGTGATCATCACCTCGTGTCCGCTGCGCGCCACGAAATCGATCCCGGCCCGGATCTTGGGACCCATGCTGCCGTCGGGAAACTGCCCGGCTTCCAGGTGGGCGCGCGCCTCGGCGACCGTCATCCGCCGCAGCCGCCTCTGCCCGGGCTTGCCGAAGTCGATCGACACCTCGTCGACGCCGGTGAGGATGACGAACAGGTCGGCTTCGATCCCGGCGGCGACCAGTCCCGCCGTGTAGTCCTTGTCGATCACCGCCTCCACCCCACGGAGCTCACCGTCGGCGTCGCGATAGACCGGGATGCCTCCCCCGCCGCCGGCGATGACCAGGTGTCCGGCGCCGACCGCCTCCTTCACCGCCGCCATCTGCACGACCTCCAGAGGCCGCGGCGACGGGACCACCTTGCGCCAGCCGCGTCCCGAGTCCTCGATCATGTTCCAGCCCTGCTTGTGCATCAGGAAATCGGCCCGGAAGCGCGTGTAGAACGGGCCGATCGGCTTGGTCGGCCGGCGGAACCCCTCGTCATCCTGATCGACCAGCACCTCGGTGACCATGGTCACGACCTGGCGGCGGATCTTCTCGCGCCGCAGCCCGTTGATCAGGGCGAGCTCCAGGAGGTAGCCGATGCTCCCCTCCGACGCCGCGACGCAGACGTCGAGTGCCAGGGGCGGCACCTTGTTCACCGCCTCCTCCACCTGGATCAGGATGTTGCCGACCTGGGGACCGTTGCCGTGGACGAGGACGATGTCGTGCCCGGCGCGCACCAGCGGCATCAGCATGGCGGCCGTCTCGCGCGCGTTCTCCTGCTGCTCCCACTGCGTCCCTTCCTGACCCTTCTTGATGAGCGCGTTGCCGCCGAAGGCGACGACGATCCGTCGGCGGCGCGGCATCAGAAGAACCTCTTCAGGACGTCCTCGAGATCGGGCTTGCCGATCTCCTGCAGCTCGTAGGTCACCCGGAGGGCCGGCTTCACGAACTTGATGGTGCGGCGCAGATCGATCGGCGTGGCGATCAGGACCAGATCGCATTCCACTCGATCGATTGTCTGCTGGAGCTCGGCCATCTGCTTCTCGCCGTACCCGACCGCCGGCAGGAGCGTCCCGATGTCGGGGTATTTCTTGAAGGTGGTGGCGATCGAGCCGACCGCCCATGGGCGCGGGTCGACGATGGTGGCGGCGCCGAAGCGCTGCGCCGCGATCACCCCGGCGCCGTACTTCATCTCTCCGTGCGTCAGCGTCGGGCCGTCCTCGACGACCAGGACCCGCTTGCCGCGGATGGCGTCGGGGTCTTCCACCATGACCGGCGACGCCGCCTCGATCACCAGCGCGCCGGGGTTGACCTCGGCGATGTTCGTCTTGACCTTCTCGATGTTCTGGCGGTCGGCGGTGTCGACCTTGTTGATGATGATGCAGGAGGCGCGGCGCAGGTTGGCCTCGCCCGGGTGGTACCGCATCTCGTGCCCGGCACGGTGCGGGTCGGCGACGACGATCTCGATGTCGGGCTTGATGAACGGCAGGTCGTTGTTGCCGCCGTCCCAGACGATGACGTCGGCCTCCTTCTCGGCCTCGCGCAGGATGGCGCCGTAGTCGACGCCGGCGTAGACGATGGTGCCGACCTTGATGTGCGGCTCGTACTCCTCGCGCTCCTCGATGGTGCACTCGTAGCGATCGAGATCGGCGAAGGTGGCGAAACGCTGCACCTTCTGCTTGACGAGGTCTCCGTAAGGCATCGGGTGGCGGATGGCGACGACCTTCTTGCCGTGCTCCATCAGCCGCAGGCAGACGCGCCGGGTCGTCTGGCTCTTCCCCGCCCCGGTGCGCACCGCGCAGACCGAGACGACCGGCTTGGTCGATTTCAGCGAGGTGGCGTCGAACCCCAGCAGGCTGAACTCGGCGCCGGCGGCGATCACCAGGGACGCCTTGTGCATCACGTACGAATGGGAGACGTCGGAGTAGGCGAAGATGACCCGCTCGACCTTGAGCGATCCGATCAGCTCCTTCAGCCGCTCCTCCTCGAAGATCGGGATCCCCTGCGGGTACCGCGGGCCGGCCAGCTCGGCGGGGTACTTGCGGTCCGTGATGTTGGGAATCTGCGTGGCGGTGAACCCCACCACATCGTGGTTCGGGCTGTCGCGGAAGCAGAGGTTGAAGTTGTGAAAGTCCCTGCCTGCGGCACCCATGATGAGGACACGTTGCGCGGTCATGAAACCTCTCCCCGACAGGACGGATTAGGCGATTCGGTTCGGACTACCGGAATTACCGCGGAGGGCGTGCGCCCGGCGGCGCCCCACTATATCAAAGGGTGCCGCCGCCCTGCCCTGGTCCGCCGTCCGACGCGTCCGGCGTGGATTACGGCCCGGGGTCGGCGTCGGGGATGTCGGCGCCGGCCGTGACCGGTATCAGGCGCGCGCCGGTCGAGAGATCGGGAGAGGGTTCGGTCTGGATCGGCTGGTGCCCGTCGCCGGCCATCCAGCGTCCGGAGCGGGTGTCGCGACGGATCCGGATCGCCCGCATCGGGGCGTTCGGCTGTTCCAGGTTACGGAACAGTCCGACCCGCGCCGTGCCCGACGGCGGGCTGGACGGTCCGATGGCGAACGCCTGGCGGCGCCCGGCGTTGTGACCGGTATTGCAGAAGGCGACCAGGACGCTGCGCGGATCCGGGCCGGTCACCATGATGAGCTGGCCGGCCGCGTCGGTGACCGGAAGGGTCAGGCTCGGCGTCGACGGCGCCGCGTGCGAGCCCCCCTGCGGCGCCTCGGCCGGCGCCACCGGGGCGGACGGCAGGACGAGCGCCGGGCGCTGGGCGGCGTCCGCCTTGGTCGTCAGGTATTCCTCCCACTCCTGCCAGGCGCGCGCCCCCGCCCCGAGCAGGATGAGACACCCGAGCGTGGCGATGGTGAAATTCCAGACGCCGTGCGAGATCGAGGTCTGCGGCCGCGGCACCTCCTGGGCTTCGGTCGCGGCCTTGCGCTGCAGCGCCTGGTGCACGGTGATCCGGTTCTCCGCCACCTGGACGGCGAGCTGGCTCGGCAGGCGGTGACGCTGCGCCAGACGGTGGATGAGCGCCTCGCGATCGCCCCGCTCCGCCGCCTGCTGCGGGGTGAGACAGCCGTCGCGCACGGCAGCCTTGAACCCGTCGTCGTATTCCGGACCTTCCTCCATGCGCCGTCCGCCGGCAGGCTGAGCCGGCATCTTCATCGTCGTGACGGCCGGGGCCGCCGGGATCGACGGCTCCGGCCCACCGGACGGCAGGTACGGCGCCGTGACCCGGATCTGCGCGCGCGTTCCCTGCTCGGGCGTCACCGGCGCGCGCGTTCCCGGCGCGGACGTCTCCGGCGCGGACGTCTCCGGCGCGGGCGTCCCCGGCGCAGAGGGAGACGAGGGCGCCGGCGTAGCCGGCGGGGCCGGCCTGGACGCGGTCTGCGACGGGACGGCGGGGCTCGATGCGGCCGGCGTCGCGGACGCCCCCCGGGCGTCTGCGAGCGTCATGATCCCTTCGAGCACCGAGTAGGCGGCCGCGGGATCGATGCCGTGCTGCTCGGCGAAGGCGCGCGCCTTCCGGTACCGCTCCATTTCAGGCGACGCCTTGCGGGGGGCCTGCTTGATGCGATACCGGCGCTTGCACGAGCCACAGGCCACACCGACCGACTCGGCCGTGTTCGGGTCGATGGCGACCTCGGTCATCGCGTGACAGGCCGAACAGCGAAAGCGCACGGTCCATCCCCCCGGGACGGCAGGCCGATCGGCCGCCGGCCAGGCGATCGGTTGACGGATGGAATCTAGGGCCCTACGTTTAGACAGTCAAATTTGTAGCGCCCGATTTCCGGGAGGTGGGGCGTGGCGCATATCTACCAGAACAGGGTCGTCCAGCCGGTGCGCGCCTTCACGGGGCTCGCCGCCTTCGACGGGCTTCTGACGCTGTCCTTAGGACAGCGGACGCTCGATGAGCTCAATCTCGCCGATCGGCCGCTTCTGGTGCTCGAGGAGCCGGTGGTGCAGTCCGGGCGCGCGGGGCTGGTCGAAGGGACGCTGGCGGTCAGCAAGTCCGCCATCTTCTTCGCCGCGGAGATCGACGCGGTGGGGGCCAGCCTTTCCACGGGGACGCCGGAGCCCGCCCCGAAGCAGGCCTTCCGAACGCTCCTGCGCCTGCGGGTGAGCGAGTACACCCTCGAGGGTTACATGCACATGCCGCCCGGAATCTCGTTCATCAACCGGATGAGCCAGGCGCGCCGCCGCTTCGTGGCGCTCACCTCGGTGTCGATCGACGGGCCGGGCGTCAGCGGGGTGGCGCATTTCGTCGCCGCCAACTGGGCGCACGTCCTCTCCGCCCAGGAGGTCATGTCGATCGAGACGATCCCCGAGGACACGGCCGCCGAGGTGGCGGCCGGTTCGCGCTAGCCGGTCCCCTCCCGGATGCTCGCGCCTGAGGATCGGATCCCCGTTCTCGTCATCGGGATCTGCGTCGCGCTGGCGCTCGGCGCGGCGCTGGCGAACGGATTCGCCTGGGACGACCGGCCGCTCATCGTCGAGAACCGGCTGATCCGCGATCCCGGCAGCCTCGGCACCCTGGTCGCGTCCGGATTCTGGCAGACCGGCGACCGCCACGATCGCTTCCGCTCCTTCTTCCGGCCGGTCGTGTCGCTGTCGTACGCTCTCGATTACGCCGTCTGGGGCCTCCGGCCGTTCGGATTCCATCTTACCAACCTGCTGGTGCACTTCCTGTGCAGCCTCCTGGTCTACGTTCTGGCGCGCGACGCCACCGGGCACCGCCTGGCGGCGACGATGGCCGCGGCGCTCTTCGCGGCGCACCCGGCGCACGTCGAGTCGGTCGCCTGGATCTCCGGCCGGACGGACCTCCTGTGCGCGCTCTTCCTGCTGGGGGCGTTCCTGGTGGAGCGCCGCCGCGCGGAGCCGGAGGACGCCAGACGGTGGACGCGCTGGGTCGCGATGGGGCTGTTCGCCCTGGCGCTCCTGTCGAAGGAGATGGCGGCCACCTTCCCGATCCTGGTGGCTCTCGATCGCCTGACGCGCGACGGCACCTGGCGGGCGCGTCTGCGTCAGGCGGCCGTCGCCGGCGCGCCCTACGTCGCCGTCTTCGTCCTGTATCTTGGCGCCCGGCATGCCGTCCTGGGCCAGGAAGGAGCGCCGCTCTTCAGCCTGGCGCCGATCGCCTGGTGCGCCACGGCGACGTTCGTCCTGGCGCGCTACGCCACCTTGATGATCCTTCCGATCGGCCTCGACCCGCACTACCCCTACGCCGCGCTCGCCGGCTTCTCCGACCCGGTCGTCCCCTTCTCGCTGGCGCTGCTCCTGTGCGCCGGGGCCGGGGCGGTCGCGGTGGCGCGGCGTTCCCGGGGCGCGGCGTTCGCGCTGCTCTGGACCGGCCTCACGATCCTGCCGGTGCTGCGCTTCGGCTCGTTCGGCGACGTCCTCCTGGCCGATCGCTTCCTCTACATCCCGAGCGTGGGTCTGGCGCTTCTTCTCGCGCAGGGTCTCGCCTCGGTCGATGCGTCGCAGGTCTCCGCCGCGGCGCGACGCGTCCTCGCCGGCGCCGGGGCGGTGGCTCTCGCCGCGCTCGTGGTGCAAAGCGAGAGGCAGACTCGGATCTGGAAGAACGACCGGACGTTGTTCACGCGTCTCGCCGAGTCGTCGCCCCAGTCGGCGATGGTGCGCTGCAACCTCGGGCTCGCGCTCTACGACGCGGGCGAGTACGGGCCGGCCAAGGACGAGTTCCGCGACGCCATCGCGCTGGTTCCCGGCTACGCCCTGGCCCACAACAACCTCGCGGCGGCGCTCGAGCGCGAGGGGAGGCTCGACGAGGCGCTCTATCACTATCGCCAGGCGCTGGCCCTGGCTCCGCTGCAGATCGAGACCCGGGTCAACGTCGGCAGCCTCCTGGTGCGGCTCGACAACCGGCGGGAAGGGATGGCGATGCTCGAGGACGTGACGCGATCGCATCCGAAGTACGCCCCGGCCCAGTATGCGCTGGCCGACGCCGCCGACCGCGCCGGCGACGAGGTCACGGCGGCGGCGCACGCCGAGCGCGCCATCGAGCTCGATCCGTTCTACGGCAATCCGTGGTACCTGCTCGGAAAGATCCGTCTGGCCCAGGGACAGGAAGCCGAGGCGGCCGAGGCGATGCGCCGGTTCCTCGCCCTCTGGCCCCTCGACGACGAGCACCGCAAGGCGGCGGAGCGCGTCGCCTCGAGCGCGGCCCCCGCTAGGCCGCCGTCCGCGCCGGCCGGCGCGGATCCGCGGCACCCGGCGGCGCCGGACCCGACGCCGGCCTCGATGACGCCGCCTCCCCGATGACCAGGTGGTGCGACAGGTAGCTCCCGTCGTGGAGCGGCCGGCTGCGCACCGCAAGCCCCAGACCCGCGAGCCGCGCGCAAAGCGCCTCCTCCTCCCAGAGATGGATTCCGTCCGGGGCGATCCGGCTCCAGGGGCTGTCCCGCGCCAGCGTCGTCTTCAACCCCATGACCAGTGTTTCCTGAAGCCGCACGAGACGGGACTTCCAGCGCGGCCGCACCAGCTGCTCCTTGATCACCAGCCGGCCGCCCGGCGCCAGCCGGCGGCGGCAGTCGGCGAGCACCGCTTCCTGCGCGGCGAGCGGGCGGTACATCAGGACGTCGACCAGCGTGATGGCGTCGAACGGGCCTTCGGGCAGCGTCTCCAGGAGGCCCTCGCGGAGCTCGACGTTCGCGAGCCCGGCGCGGCGCGCGACCTCGTTGCCCGCCGCGACACGCGCCGCGATCCGATCGATGCCGAGGATCCGGCGCTCCGGCCGGAGCGCTCCGGCCAGGATCGCCAGGAGCCCGTGCCCGCAACCGACGTCGAGGATCGCGCCGGCGGCCGGCAGGGCGCCCTCCAGGCGCGAGAGGTGCGGGAAGCCGGCGCAGCGCGCCAGAAGATAGGCGCCGGCGGCGGGCTCGGCGTGCAGGTAGAGCCAGAGCGCGGAGAGCGTCGTCGAGCCGGGACGCGAGGGCGCCCTCACGGCCCGGCTTCCCCGCCGTCCTGGTCTGACGACACGAGGGCGGCGCGCAGCACCATCGAGCCGGGCCCCGGCGTCATCTCGACTCTCAGGTTTTCGGGCGCGCAGAGCGGCGGAAGTTCGATCGTGGCGAGATAGGCGAACCCCCAGTAGTGACGGCTGGAGTCGTCGTCCTGCCACCATGACTGGATCGGGTCGGCGCGCTCGATCTCGTGCCGCATCAGCGCCGCCGCCTCGCGCCGCCCGGGCGCCGTCTCGGCCGTCTCGATCCCGGCGCGCAACGGATAGCGCGCCTCCCGGCAGCCGGCGCCTCCGACGGTGAGCCAGGCGACCGGCTCTCCCGATCGCCGCGCCTCGCCGTGGGTCAGGAAGCTGACGACGCTCAGCGTCAGCGGCGGGTTCCCGGGACGCGTCCCGTGCGCTGGTTGGCGGACCACGACGGCGGTCGGCTGATCGATCGTCGGCCCTTCCTCCGGAGGCAGGAGCGCCAGGGCGGACGGCACGCCAGGGCGGACCTCAAGCGGCGTCATCGCCGCCGACAGCCGGATGCGCCGCTCGCCGGCGTCGGTGGCCGCGAGCGCGACCAGGATCGTCGCCGCGATCGCCGCGCCGCCGCCGCACAGGAGCCAGCCCCGCCGCGCCGCGAAAGCGAGCCGATCGGACGGCACCTCGCGGGACAGACGGAGCGTCCAGGCGATCGCCGCCAGAAGCGCCGCGGTCCAGAGCGCGCCCCAGAGGAGGACCATCGACGCGCGACCGTCCTCGATCGCCGCCCGCAGCGTGTCGATCGCCAGCACCCGGTTCCAGCGGAACGGACCCGTGAGACCCGCCAGAAGCGCCGCGGGCGCGGCGGAGAGCTGCCGGCCCAGCACGCTCACGAAGTCGGGAGGACGATTGTGCGGAATCCACTCGAGCCGGAACTGCGCCATGAGGAGGAGATTCCAGAGGACGAACGGCGCGCCCGCCGCCGCAGCCAGGTACGGCCCGGCGCGGCGCACCAGAGCCGCGGCGACGACGGCGAGACCGACGCCGAAGGCGGGATAGGCGCTCAGGAAGTAGCGCGCCCCGAACGAGGCGCCCCCCCACCAGTAGCCGTACGAGGCGATCGCCCACCACTCGAGACCGAGCACCGCGAGAAGACCGGCGCCCAGGCGGCTGCGTCTGCGCGCCAGCATCACCAGCCCCGCCACGGCCACGCCGCAGATCGGCGTCCAGGTCAGCAGCCCGTTGAACCCGGAGAACAGCACGGCGAGAAACGCGGGCCGATCGAAGAGGAACGGATCGCCGATCTCGCCGTAGACCGGCTCGAGGACCGTGCCGCGGGTCAGGAGCCAGGCCGCCATCTGCGGCGCGAACCCGAGGGCAGCCCCGCCCAGAAGCGCCGCGCCCGGCAAGAGCGCCGCGCCCGACCGGAGGGCACGAAGTCCGGCGACGCGCCACCGGGCCGGGCTGCGCCGCGACCGCCAGGCGCGCCAGGCGAGATCGGCCGCGGGCAGGGCCAGGTAGAGCGCGTCCTGCGGGTGGACCAGCGCCAGCGCGCCACCGAGCAGGCCGAGCAGGAAGAACGACCCGGGACGGGCGCGTCGTCCGACGCGATCCCACAACAGGACGAAGATCGCCGCGAGAAAGGCGCTCGCCGCGTGCGGATAACCGGGCCAGACGAAGGTGAAGAACGCCATCGGGCTGGCGTACAGCAGCACCACCTGCGCCAGCGCCGAGGGTCCGCCCGGCGTCACGCGTCGCGCCAGGCGGTGGGTCAGAGCCACGGCGCCGATCCCGAGCATCATCGAGGACCAGGTGGCGGCGAGGACCTCGAGCGCCCCGTAGCCGTCGCCACCCGGCATCCAGCCGCAGGCCGACAGCCATCGCGCCACGGGCCACGCCAGGTACTCGGCCGGCGCGGCGAAAAGCGCGGTGCCGAGGTGGAAGATCGGCGTCCCGGGCGGCGGCAGGTACATGCCGTTCGGATTGCGCAGCGCGAACTCCTGGAACAGGTCGAGATCGAGGTCGACGACCAGCGAGCGCAGGTAGGAGTAGTACCAGAGCGCGTCATGCACCAGGACGTTCTGGAACAGCAGCAGGACGCCGGCTGCGACGGAGAGCCCGAGGGCCGCCCCCTCCACCGGCTCGACCCCGGCGCCGGAGCGCGCGCAGGCGGAGCGCGCGGCGCGCGCCGCGGCCGTCAGCGCGACCGCGGCGGCGCAGGCGGCGAGAAGCTCGAGGAGGAACAGACCCATGGTCGCGCTCAGGCGGCGCGCGGCAGCGCGACGTCGATCTCCCCCGCCAGATCGAGACCCTGGCGGATTCCCTGCGCCGTGCTGCCGTACCAGAAGGCGCCCTGGCGGCCGCACAGGCGGAGGTTGCCGATCGCGGCGAGACCGTCCTCGACCTCGGCCAGGTCGCGGGAGTAGTCCAGCGTGTAGAGCGGGTAGGCGCCGCGGAACCGGCGCACCGAGGAGAGCTCGACGGGATCGGTGGCGCGCAGCAGGCCGATCGAGACCAGGTCCCGGACCACGCGGGCGATCTGGTCGCCGTCGGGCTCGCGCCAGACGGCGTCGTCCTCGTCGCAGGCGATCTCGGCGCACAGGCCGGTGCAGCCCACGGGCGCCATCCCGGGGTCGTAGTTGATCGTCTCGCTCACGCGGTTGAAGCGCACGGCGGGATCAGGGACGTAGATCCAGTGATCGGGGCTGACCCGCTCGCGGCGCAGACCCAGGTAGACGACCACCATGGCGCGCGTCCGCAGCCGCCGCGCGCCCTCGACGAGCGCGGGCGGCGCCATCGGCCGGAGCGCGGCGAGCAGCGCCGGGATCGGCACGGTCGAGACCACCAGGTCGGCGTTGAGCGTGACCGGGCCGACCGGCGAGGCGATCTCGACCGACGTGATCCGGCCGCCGGCGCGGTTGACCGCCGCCAGACGATGCGACAGGAGGATCTGGCCGCCGGCGTTCTTCAGGGCCCGCGCCATTCCCCGGGGCAGCGTCATGAACCCGCCCTCCGGATACAGGAAGCGCTCCCACTCGTCGCCCAGGCCGAGGAGGCGCGACGCGAGCTGGCGCAGGAGTCCGGTCTCCGGCACGGCGCCGCGCGCCATCTCGCTCGCCAGGGTCTCGGGCGACAGACCGGTCAGCTTCTGCGTGTACGGCCCGAAGAAGACGTCGAACAGCGGGGCGCCGATGCGCGCCGTGAGGTAGCCGCGGAAGTCGGCCGCCTCCCGGGCGCGCTCGCGTCCGAGCCGCGCTCCGAGGTATCCGGCCAAAGCGTCGACGCCGACACGCAGCCGCCGCAGACCGAGGAGGTCGCGCAGGTCGAGCGGATAGTTGTACAGGCGGCCGTCGAGGAGGATGCGGCTGATCTTGCGGCGCTCCAGGAGAGGCTTCCCGGTCCAGCCTTCCGCGAGCCGCACCACCTCCGCGTCGTGGGTCCAGAGCCTGTGCGAGAAATGGACGAAGGTGTAGCCACGCTCGCGGAACCCTCCCGCCAGACCGCCCGGCTCGGGCGCCGCCTCGACGACGATCACGTCGTCGCCCGCGCGCCGGAAGCCGTGCGCCGCCGACAGACCGGCGATTCCGCCTCCCAGCACGACGACTCTCACGCCGCCACCCGCGCCAGCGCGCCGCAGCGGTCGCCGATCGCCGTGCCGCGGAATTCCTCCAGGATCCGTCCGAGCCGGGACACGAGTCCGGCGCCGCCGGCCGTGAGCAGCGCCCGCCGCGCCGCACCGCACCGGGGCGCGGGACCCACTTCCCAGGGATGCACGTAGAGATGCGGCGTCTCGCCGCGGCCCCGCGCGCGGCGCATGGCGCCGCGGGCGATCGATTCCGGAAGCAGCCGCAGGAAGGCGCCACCCGCCGCCGGGAACGACGCGAAGCCGAGATCGATCGAGGTGGGCGGGAACTCCCAGAGCCGCGTTCCGGCCAGCACGTGCGGCTCGCGCGGCACGCGGGCGCCGGGCAGGAACAGCAGCCCGCGTCCCGGGATCAGGCTGGAGTCGTAGACCAGGCCGGCCGCCTCGAGGACGGGCGGAGCCCAGGAGAGGACGGCGCCGAGCGACCAGTTGGGCGCACGGTAGCCGAGGACCGCACGCCCGGTCAGGTCCTCGATGCGGCGGCGCGCGTCGCGCAGGCCGTCCGCGAGCCGCTTCGGATCGAGGGCGCGCAGGTCGGCGTGCGTCGCGCCGTGGGTCGCCACCTCGTGATCGCGGGCCACCCGGCGCACGAGGCCCGGGGCGCGCGCCGCCACCGTGCCCAGGACGAAAAAGGTGGCGCGCGCACCGCGCGCCGCGAACAGATCGAGGAGCCGCTCGGTGCCGGAGGGGTCGAACGCTTCGTCCGCCGCTCCGCCGACCGCGCTGGCCGGCGCGCGGCCCGACAGGCGCGCATCGGTCCAGTCCTCGAGGTCGACCGTCAGGAAGCAGGGCGGACGGGCGTCGGCCATCGTCCGGCTACCGCTCTCGGAACGAGACGACGCCGAAAGGGAACTCCTCCTCCACGGCGGTGATGTCGCTGCTGCAGTAGATGTTGTCGCCGGTCCCGCCACCGTCGTCCTGGTAATGCCCGATCGCGGTCCCGTCGTCGGAGGTCCCGATGAGACCGTCCGGTCCGGCGCAGTCGTCGGTGGTCCACATGGTTCCGTCGGGGCCGGCGACGTCGGCGACCAGCGTCGCGCCGGTGACGGCGCCGTTGCCGGCTCCGGTCCGTTCGTAATCCCCCTTGCCGACGACGAACAGGGTCCCCGCCCAGGAGCAGTTGCCGTGCATGGTCAGCGTCCCGGTGACCCAGAGCAGGCCGGCCCCGGCGTAGCCCCCGCTCAGGTCGTAGTCCCCCTCGATGTAGACGATGCGCGGATTGCCGGGCGACCCGAGGTTGCCGGTCGGCGTGGCGGAATCGCCGACGACGTCGGCGGCGGCGCGCACGCTGCGCGCCAGGTCGTGCAGGTAGCTGCAGTCCATCCACTGCGGATCGACGCTGCCCTGGATGTTGTTGACCGTGTCGAGGCCGGTGTTGCCGCCCGAGATGTAGGAGCCCGGCTTGATGACGCCGGTCCCGGCGATCGCCTCCGAGGCGGTGCCGATGACGCCGAGCACGGGGACCGAGAGACCCGGGACCCCGCTGCCGTTGCAGTCGTTGCCGATGTACTTTTTCGAGTTGCTGTTGCCGCCGTTGAAGTCGGCCGACGGGCCCAGGATGGTGATGGTGGCGGGCAGCGACGGCAGCGGCGCGCGCTCGACGATCGCCTGCACCAGCTCCACGCCACCCGTCGGCCCGACGCCGATGGCGGTGATCATCGCCCGGTTGTTGGTGTCGTTGAGATTGGTCTTGCCGTCGACCGAATCGTTGGTCAGGAAGGCGGCATAGACCCCGCCCCCGAAGCTGGTCATCGCCTTGAGCGGCACGTCGTCGCCGTAGCCGGTGAACCCGGAGACCGTGCCGTCGGAGGCGTAGACCGGCTTCACGGTGTCGGCGTTGAAGTCGATGGCGCCGTTGGCGCCCGCCGCCGTCACCAGCTCGTCGTCGAGCGTGTCTCGATTGGCGACCACGACGTCGGTCAGGTTCGCCACCCGCAGCGTCTCGCGCGCGTCCTCCAGACCCGCCTCGGTGACGTAGAACGCCTTCTTCGAGGTCAGATCGACGACGCCGCTCTTCATCTCGGTCTCGCTGACGAACAGCAGCGAGGCGCCCATGGTGGTGAGCAGCACCAGGACGAAGATCGCCATCACCAGCGCCGACCCGCGCTCGCCACCCGTGCGCCCCGTCGCCTGCTGGTCCGGCCCATGCGCGCTCACAGGTTCCTCCGCAGCGCCACGTCGCTCGACACGGTGTAGCGGATGTACTGCCCGGTGCGCGGGTCGGGGACCGGTGACTGGGCGGTGATCCGCACCGTGATGACGGTCGGCGCGGTCATCGAGTCGGGCACGAACATCGCCTCCACCACGCCGTCGCCGTCGCTGTCGTTGGTGATGTTGTCGGCGATGATCACGAACGGCTGGGTGAGGTCGCTGGTGCGGCGCCACTCCACCTGGTTGTTGATGTGACGGATCAGCGTGTCCTCGTTGGCGTCGTCGGTGTCGCCGTCCTCGTTGAGATCGGCCAGGACCTCGATGAAGTTGACCGAGTCGGTCGGTGTCGGGTCGAGGACGACGGGAGCCATGCCCGAGTTGCGCGGGTCCCAGCCGGCGCTGCGCAGCACCTGGACGATCATCGACAGGGTGTTGCGCGCATTCGACTGCACCTCCGCCGACATCTGCTCGGTGCGGTTGATCTGCGAGTCCTGGATCAGCAGGGTCGCGAGACCGCCCATCGACAGCGCGAAGACCGCCAGGCTGACCATCATCTCGACCATGCTGAAGCCGGCCTGCCCGCGCTCGCGCCGCCTCACCGCGCCCTCGTCGTCGCCAGGGTGAGCTCCTTCTGCGTGCCGTTGCTGGTGCGCGACGCGATCACCCTCACGTTGATGGTCTTCATGGTCGCGGGCGAGCCGTTGTCGACGATCTGCCAGCGCACCGTGTAGGCCGCATCGGTGGTGTCGGAGTAATTGGTGACGTCGCTGGTCAGGCTGCCGCCCGCGCCGAGAGCATAGAAGTCGTTCTGCCGCAGCCGCTCCATCCGGTCGACCGCTCGCGCCCCGACCGAGCCGAGGTCGGCCCCCGCGGCCGTCTCCTTGATGGAGCTGATGAACAGCGGCGCGGCGTACATCAGCGCCAGCCCCATCAGGAAGATGGCGAGGATCACCTCGACCAGGGAGAAGCCGGACGCCGAGCGAGACACGCCGCGCATCTCAGGTGCCCGTGCGCCAGGCCGAGCCGTCCCAGGTCTCGGTGCGCATCCCGCCGGCGGCGAACAGGGTCAGCCGGCTGTATTTCGATCCGCCCACCAGGCTGACGACCCCGGCGCCGGCGCTGACCGATCCGTCGGAGTCGAAGGTGGCCTGGTAGGTTGTCCCGGAGATCAGGGCGAGGGTGATCGGCGTTCCGCCGGACGGATCGGCGAAGCTCACCGTCGAGGGCAGCGTCACGGTTGAAAGCTCCACGTCGTCCGAGGAGGTCGAGATGTCGTTCAGGTCGACGACCGAGAGGCGGCGATTGCCGGCGTCGACCCGGAACTGGCACGACCGGTTGCGCGTCACCGCCTGGATCTTGGTGAGCTGCAGATAGGTCTGCACGTCGTAGACGGCACCACGCATGTCCTCGCGGCCGAACCAGGGCAAGGCATAGACGACGCTCGCGGTGATCAGCAGACCGGCGAGCACCATGACGATGACCATCTCGACCAGGCTGAACCCGCCCTGCTGCCGCATCGACACACCTTCCTGAAGGTGAATCTAGGTCGCCGTTCTGCGGATATCAAAGAGGATGCAGGGCGGTGGCGGCGGGCTCGGGAAGGGGGGGACGATCCCCGTTCAGGCGGTCGCGGCGCGGGGGGATTGCAAAACCGTATCGGGGAGGGCCAGGTGCTCGGGCTTGATGGCGGGTCCTTCCCCGAGGATCAGCGCGCGCTCGATCGCGTTCTCCAGCTCGCGCACGTTGCCGGGCCAGGTGTAGCGCGCCATCGCCTCGAGCGCCTCGGGGCTGAGCTCCACCGGAGACTTGCGTTTCTGCTCCGCCGCGAAGCGGCCCACGAAATGGCGGGCCAGGAGCGGGATGTCCCCCGCCCGGTCGCGCAGCGGCGGCACGGTCACCGGGAAGACCGACAGGCGGAAGAAGAGATCCTGGCGGAAGAGGCCCCCCTGCACGAGACCGACGAGGTTCTTGTTGGTGGCCGCGACCAGCCGGATGTCGACCGAGCGGGTCTCGTTGCCGCCGACGCGCTCGAACTGTTTCTGCTCGATGACCCGCAGCACCTTCCCCTGCAGCGCCGGCGACAGGTCGCCGATCTCGTCCAGGAAGAGGGTGCCCCGATCGGCGATCTCGAACTTGCCGCGCTTGTTCGACACCGCCCCGGTGAACGCCCCCTTCTCGTAGCCGAACAGCTCGCTCTCGAGAAGGTTCTCCGGGATGGCGGCGCAGTTGATCGCCAGGAACGCCTGCTTGCGGCGGCCGCTCTGGTGGTGGACCAGGCGCGCGAACAGCTCCTTGCCGGTGCCGCTCTCCCCCGCCAGCAGGACGGTGGCGTCGGTGGGCGCGACGCGGCGCACCTGGTCGAGCGCCGCGTTCAGCGCCGCGCTCTGGCCGACGATCTCCGGGCCGTCGAGCTCGCGCGAGAAGCGCTCCTTCAGGAGCACGTTTTCCTGCAGGACCGAACGATGCTTGAGGGCGCGGCGCACCAGCGCCACGAGATGATCGCCGTCGACCGGCTTCTCGAGATAGTCGTAGGCCCCCTCGCGCATCGCGTCGACCGCGTCGCGGATGGTGCCGTAGGCGGTCATTAAGATGACCGGCATCTCGGGGTCGGACAGGACGGCGGCCTTGAGGACCTCGTGGCCGTCGCCGTGCGGCAGGCGTAGATCGGTCAGCACGATGGCGTAGCGGCCGCGCTTGAGGCGCTCGACGCCGGCGCGGGCGTCCCCTGCCTCCTCGACGCCGAAGCCCTCGGCCTCGAGGGTCTTGCGCAGGACGGCGCGCAACGCCTCCTTGTCCTCGACGACGAGGATCGGCTCCGCTCCCCGGCTCAAGGCTGGGCGCTTTCCTGGGCGAAGCGGGTCTCGAGCGTCACCAGGTCGCGCTTGGCCTCCTCGATGTCGCTCTCGACCGATTTCATCTCCTCCTCGACGCTCGCCAGCAGCTCGCCCAGCTTCATGCTCTTGTCGTTCTCCTTGTCCTGGTCGGTCTGCGCCTCGGGAAGGCTCGGGAACATCGGTGCGATACGGGCGCTCTTCGGATCGGGCGTCAGGTTCGGCTTGAGGTCGGGCGGCGCGGCTCCCACGGTCTTCCCCACCTGGACGGGGGCCGGATTCTGGATGGCGTCACGCTTCCGATTCAGGTATTCGAGACGCGATTCGAGACCGGCGAGCTTCTCGCGCGCCTGCTTGATCTGGTTTTCGCGGAATGCGGCGCGGGCGTCCTTCTGCTTCCACGGAGCGGTCGGGTCGACGAACGGCACCGTGGGCTTCGGAGGGGCCGGCCGCGTCGCGGCGCGCGCCGGCCCGGCCTGCTTGCCCGGTCCGGACGCGGGCTTGGCCGGACCCTGCGGCACGGGTCCGCCCGCCGGGGCGGGTCCGCCGGCCGGAACGGCGGCCGTCGCAGGTCCCGCCTCGTCCGTCGGCTCCACGTCCGCCGGCTTCGGCTTGTGATACTTGGCGAGGTCGTCGTCGGTGTACGACGGCGGCTTCTTCTGACTGTCGGGAGGCGGCGCCGGCTTCTCGTCGGGCGGGTCGGCCGCGAAGGCGCCTGACGGCGCGGCGCAGGCGAGCGTCACGGCCGCCAGGATGGAAAGGAAGACTCCGGTCCGCGCACTCCAGGCCGGACGCGAGTTCTTCAACCAGTTCCACATGGTGCCCTCCTACCGCGCCTGCGGTAACGGAAATGTAGGTTCGCCCCGGCCGCGTGGCAAGGCGACCCGGGCCGGAGGCGGGGGCGATACGCCCGGGCATGTCCAGACGACCGGCCCGGATGGCTCTGCGACGAGCTCCTAGAGGTTCGTCTGCCAGGACGAGATGACCACGCGCGGCATGGCCATCCCCTTCGGCGGCCAGTTCCCCTTGATCAGGCTCTCATCGAACCAGAAGTTGGGCGTTCCGGAGCCGTCTATGACGCCCTTCTGCGCCACGACCGACCCGTAATAGTTGGCGTTCCCCTGCGCCTCGAACGTCCCGGCCGTGTAGAACACCCCATCGATCGCGACGGCGCCCGTGAACGGCAGACCGGTGTTGTCCTTGACCGGTGCGCCGGCCTGCGTGCGGGTGGAGCTGGTGCAGACCGACGCGTCGGTGCAGTACCAGGTCCCGGTACCGGGTTCCTGGAAGGTCTGCAGGTGGGGCGTGCCGTTGCTGATGACGTAGCCGCCGACGCCGAAAGAGCCCGGATACTGGAAGTTGACGAAGCCGGAGCCGTCGCCCGGCTCCCCGGGCGGGAAGATCGTCTGGTTGATGCCGCCCAGACCGGTGGTCCCGAAATCGGCGGCGTTGAGGTAGATGAACCCCGCCACCCCCCAGGTGCCGCCGCTGAGAACGTTGGCGGGCGTCAGGTTCGTCCCGCCCGCGTCGGGCGCGAGACCGTCCTGGGTGTCGAAGAAGAAGACGCCGGTCTTGTTGTTGGTGGCGTTGCGGAAGGTCGTCGAGGCACCGCTGCCGTCGAGCGAGTAGTTATCGGCCGACAGCCACTTGTAGTAGTACATGTTCTTCATGCCGCTCTGGGCGATCGACTTCCACAGGGCGTAGTCGAAGGTCGGGCAGTTGATCACGGTGTTCTGGAACAGATTGCTGTGATCCTGATCAAGCGGCGTCCCCGAGGACCAGGGCCAGGGCTGCGGATTGCTGTTCGGCGCGCCGATGATCGTGCCGCCGGCGATGAACTTCGCCCACGGGTCCTCGATCGAGGTGCCGTTGTTGGTCGCCGCCCAGGAGGCCAGCGTGGTGCCGCCGTTGATGTAGGTGAACGGATCGTTGACGTTGTACGGCATGCCGCTGTAGGTCTTGTTGTTGAGACTTCCGCCCGACGGAATGTCGGCGTTGCCGATCGACGAGCCGGTTCCCCAATGAATCTGGAAGTCGCCGGTGTAGGCCAGCGTCGAGCAGGACTGCAGCGGGCCGACCGGGCCGGGCACCGGGATCTCGTTGACCACCGCCTTGACGACCCGGGTGGCGACCTGGCGCTCGCTCGCCGTGCCGGGGTACATGAAGACGCCGGCGGTGACCTTGACCGTCGCCACCCCCATCCGGGTGAGCGTCCCGCCGATGCTGATCAGCGGCGGACCGTACACCTCGATGTGCGTCACCCGCGCCCGCAGCCAGGGGGCGGGATAGTTGGGGAACATCGTGTCGTTGATCGTCGTCAGGAACGTGTCATTGACGATCAGATCGGGTCCCTTGTCGGCATAGGCCGGGTTCGAGTCGGTGCCGGTCTCGACGCCCATGAAGGTGTCGGCCAGGGCCGATCGGTACGGCCGGTCCAGAATCCCGCTCGCCGTGTAGATCGCGTCCTTGTAGAGCGGCTTGGTGGCGTCGCCGCTCACCCCGAGGACGCGCGCCGTCGCGGTGTTGCTGTCGTTGTCGAACACCCGCTTGGTGCGATCGACGTCGGCGGTCGTGGGGACCAGGTAGCCGGTCGAGGTCGGATCGTTGAACCAGCCGGCGACCATCCGCGCCCCCGCCTCGGCGACGTACATGGCCGCTGCGGAGTTGCGCTCGTTCTCGGCGATGGTGTTCTCGGTCTGCGCCATCATCAGGTAGGAAAGACCGAGAAGGCTGAGGATCACCGTCACCAGCGCCGCGAGGATGAGGGCCGAGCCCTCCTCCCCCCGGCGGTGGGCGGCGTTCGTCTGTGGAGCGTTCGTCCGCGGAATCATGGTTCTCATGTTCGTCATGGCTCCTCCCTTACGGGCCCACGACGACTGACAAGTCGGGGAAGACGCTGAACTGGCACGACCCGGTCACCGACGAGGCGTCCGTAAAGTTGTACTTGATGGTGATCAGCTCGCCGGCCCCGCTGGCGTTCACCAGCGTGGAGTCGAATCCGAGCATGATGTTCACCTTGCAGGTGCCGCACGTCCCGTCCGCCGTCTTGGAGAGGACCAGCGGGAAGAGGCTGTAGCTGGCCGCAGCGGGCGTCGCCGTACCGGTGCCGAAGCTGGTCACCGTCGTCCCGGTCGGGTACTGGATGCTCAGGAGCTTGTGGACCGAGACGCTGTTCGACCAGGTGATGTTCATCGAGGTGATCGACAGGTCCTTGCCCGAGTTGTTCATGATGTCCCACGACAGGTTCTTGTCCAGGTTGCTCGGCTTGCCGGTGGTCGGGGACAGGTTCGGATTGGTCGGCGTGATCTGGCAGGCCAGCGCCGCCGTCACCGTGAAGGTGGTCGCCAGCGTCTGGATGCAGCCGTGGCTGTTCTCGACTTCCCAGTTGATCGTGTAGACCCCCGCGCCGGAGGCGCTGGCGCTCCAGGCCGGGAACGAGAACGGGTAGCTGAAGGTCTCCTGGTTGTAGGCGTCGCCCGTGCCGCTCAGGTTCGCGATCTGCACCTTGGCGCGCGTGTAGGTGTCGGTGCCCGAGACGCTCAGTGTGATCGGCACCGAGCCGGCGTTCGAGGAACCGTTGGTCGGGCTGACCGAGAAGGTCCCGTTGAACGAGCAGTAGACCTGCGTCGCGTCCGACCGGACGCTCTCGTTGCCGCACAGGTCGGCCGCCGAGACCTGGTAGAACATCGCGTAGTTGTTGTTCAGGCTCGCGGCGTCCGGATTGCTCAGCGTGTCGGTGTAGGAGGCCGTCGTGGAGGTGCCCATCAGGGTGTACGACCCCGCCGGGATCGAGGCGGGCAGCGTCCCCACCGGCTGCTTGCTGCGCCAGATCTTGTACAAGTTGACGTATTCCGTCGTGCCGTCGACCTTGGTCGTGACCGGGGTCCAGGTCAGGTTGACCACCAGCTTCGACGGCCGCAGGCTGTTCAGTCCGAGCGGCTTCGCCGGCGCGATGTTCGTCTGCGCCTGGCCGGTGGCGGTGGCGCTGACCGCGCTGCTCACGCTGCAGGTGTCGGTCGTGACCACCTTGTAGTAGTAGGTCTGGCAGTTGGCGACGGCCGTGTCGGTGTAGTTCAGGACGCCCACGCCGAGCGTCGGCGGGCCGACGACCATGTTGGTGGCGTCGTTCGGCGTGAAGGTCGAGACGACGTCCTTGTAGAGCTTGTACCCGTTCGGGTCCCGCAGGATGGTGTTGCCACCGATCAGGTTCGGATCGCCGGTCACCGTGTTGGCGTTCGCCTGCACCTCGGTCCAGTTCACCTTGATCTGGCTGTCGAGGGCGGCGGTCACGCCGTTGCCGGTCGCGGTCAGGCCCGTCGGCGTGCCCGGCGTCGAGGCCTCCGTCACGGTGGCGCAGGGCGGCGAGCTGGCGGGAGACCAGCCGCTCTGGTTGCCGACCAGATCGCGCGCCTGCACCTGCATGCAGTACGAGGTGCCCTGCGTCAGGCCGGTCACGAAGCCGTGCCCGAGGTAGTCGATCACGCCGTACTCGCTGTGCGGATAGGTGACCGAGGTCGTCGAGTACGACCCGGGCGATCCGTTCGGCCAGTACTTGATCAGGTAGTTGGAGACGCCGGAGGACGACGACGGCGTGTCCCACTTCGCCAGGATCCCATGGCAGTGGCCCGGCACCAGCGCGACGTTGGTCGGCGCCGGCGGCGGGGTGATGTCGATGTCCTTGATGCCGGTCCGGCCGAGGTTCTCCGGATTGATCTCCGACTGGAGATCGAACTTGCGGTAGTGGGTTGTCGCCGTGGCGTCGGTGGCGTCGACGTAGTCCATGTCCGGGTTCGGCGTCATGCCGACGAGAGCCACCGTGATCTTCCGGATCTTGGAGCGCGTGACGCTCGCGGTATCGGCGCCGCCGATGTCGTCACCGGACGCGGCCGGGGTGTTGGGACCGAGCTGCGCGCCGGAGTCGGGCCAGTACTGGAAGCTCATGCTCTTGATGTTGTCGGCCACCGGCTCGTAGATGAAGTTGGTCGACGCCTGCGGCGACGACGGGAACGCTCCCGTGACGTCGGCCAGGGTGATCCGGTAGAGCGTGTAGGGCGGATTGTTCTGCACCAGCGCGACGTTCGGGATGGTCACCGTCTTCACGGACTTGGAGCGCGGCTTGTCGGGGTCGAGGGTCAGGGTCAGCGTGTCGGGCCCGGTCGGACCGGTGTTCCCCGGCTTCGCCAGAGCGTAGGTCACGATCTCGTCGTTGCCGGTCGACACGACGTTGTAGACCCCGCCCTTGAGCGTCGTCTCGGGCGTCGTGCTCGCGGTCGGGTCCTCGAAGTCGAAGTCGCCGCGGATGGTGACGGCGGTGTCCCAGGCCCCCTCCACCTGCTCGTCGACGCGCGTGGCATCGCCGTCGGGGTTGGTGTTGAACCCGGCGAGGCGGATGTCGGAAAGCATGCGATCGAAGGCGACCCGGGTCGCCTGCTGCTGGTCGGTGAAGTTCTCGCCCGCCTTGTACGACTTCTGCGCGGCGGTGTAGAAGATGAAGACCACGGCCGCCACGATGGAGAAGATCGCCGCCGCGAGCATCATCTCGATGAGCGTGAAACCGCTGTCGCTCCGATTGTGGGTCCTGCGTTCGTTCGTCACCCGAGCCTCCGATCCGCCGCGGCCGGACGCCGCGGCGTGCGCGTTCACCACTAGAACCTCACGGACGAGAGCTTGACGCTCTGCGCCCGGCCCAGCTCGTTCCATGACACGGTCACCGTCAGCTTGATCCCGGTGCAGGCGCCGAACGTGGGCGTGCCGTTGCCCATGGCGTCGATGGTCACCTGGCCCACGCCGCTCGCGAACTTGCGGGCGATCTCGATCTGCCAGGAGACGATCGGACTGCCGGTCGTCGTGCTCAGCACCGTGAAGGTCGAGTCGGTCGTCGCGGCGCCGAGATTGGTGTAGAGCGCGACGAACGACTGCTTGTCGAACGCCTCCATCAGGTCCTGGGCCAGGGCGGTGGCCTCGGTGATCGTCTTGCCGGTCTTCACCTGGCGCCCGCCCATGATGAACATCGAGGCGATCGACAGCAGCACGCCGGCCATCATCCCGATGGCGATCACGACCTCGATCAGGCTGAAGCCGGATTCCCTGCGGCCGCGCGCCGTCCCGATGCTCCCTGCGTTCGACTGGCTCATGATTCCCCCGTCTGGCCCGTTCATGGGACGTACATCGCATACGCGCTCGACACGGTGCCGGTCGGCGTGACGGTGAGCGTGTAGCGATCCCCGCGGCTGTTGTTGACGACCAGGCTCATGATGACCGTCAGATTGCCGGTCGAGCCCGTGGAGCCGGTGTTGTTGAAGCTGATGGTGGTCGCGCTGGTGTCGTCGATGCTGACGCCGGCTTCCTGCTGCCGGAGGACGGTCACGCCCTTCATGTTCACGAAGCTGTACTGGTTCGGCGCGCTCACGTTGCTCTGCGTGTTGATGGTCAGGGTCTGGGTCGCGCGCTGGGCGACGGCGTTGTAACGGAGGGCGCGGATGTCGGTGACCAGCATGTCCGCCGCCGACCGGGCCTTGTAGGCCCTGAAGGCGTCGGCCATCGCCGGGCCGCCGAACAGGATGAACAACCCCAGGATCGCGATCACCGCCAGCATCTCGGAGAGCGAGAAGCCGCCGTCCCTGCGACTCGTTGCTTTCCCCCTGCTCGTCATCGGCTTCCCTCCGTTGCGCCCTCCCTGTCGAGCAAGCGTGGTGCCACGCGACTGCGGCGCGCGACGGCGCGCGCAAGCGTCGGCGGCTCACGCGCTTGGCGCGACGATGACGAACGCGTGATCGATGACGGATTCGTGCTCGGGGCGCGCGGCGTTACGAAAGGCCCCGATCGGCCCCGCTCAGGCCACGAGATCGGCGGCGGGCGCGGCGTTCGGGCGATGCGGCAGGACGAGCGCGATGCGCGCGCCGCCCGCGGGGAGATTCTCGGCCTCGGCCTGCCCGTCGTGCAGCGCGGCGGTCTTCTGGACCAGCGCCAGACCGAGCCCGGTCCCCTGCTCGCGGGTGGTGAAGAAGGGAGCGAAGACGTGCGGCAGGTCGGCGACGGGGATGCCGGGACCGTTGTCCTCGACCTCGAGACGGACGCCGCCCCGCTCCCCCTGCTCCGGGACGCCGCGCAGCACGATGGCGGGCGCGCCCTGAGCCGGGGCGCCCGGTCGCGGCGCCGCGGCATCGGCCGCGGATTCGATCGCCTCGGCGGCGTTGCGCAGCAGGTTCATCAGCGCCTGGCGCAGGAGGTTCTCGTCCGCCACCAGCGGCGGGAAGGTTCCCTCGATCCGGAGCGCGACGGGAAGGCGACGCGTCTCGGCACGGAACCCGTCCGCCACCTCGCGCACCAGGGCGTCGAGATCGATCTCCGCGAGATCGGGCGTCTGCGGCCGGGCGTAGCGCAGGAAATCGGTGACCACCGCCTGGATACGCCCCACCTCGCGCAGGATCGCCGTCGTGTGCTCGGACGGCGCGCCCTTGATCGCCGCGGTCTTCTCCGCCAGGCGGGCGTGACCCTGGACGACCGCCAGGGCGTTGCGGAACTCGTGCGCGATGCCGGCCGACAGCTCGCCGAGACCGGCGAGGTTCTCGCGCAGCCGTCCGCGCTCGCGCAGCAGCCGGATCTCGGTCAGGTCGGTCAGCAGGCAGACGACCCCTTCGACGCCGGTTCTGCCGGCGACCGGCGTGGCCGAACGGATCGGCGACAGCATGGCGCCGAGGTGCCCCGTGCGTCCGTCCGCTCCGCGCAGCGTCACGACTTCGCGCGACCGTCCCTCGCCCGCCTCGAGGGCGCGACGGACCAGCTCGACGAGGCGCGTGTGCGCCGCCAGGAGATCGTCGTAGCGGCGCCCCGCCGCCGCCGACGCGCCGACGCCGAGAAGCGACTCGGCCGCGGCGTTGAGGGTCTGCAGCCGGCCTTCGCCGTCGAACACCAGCGCGGCGCTGGTCATCCCCGCAAGCAGGCGCTCTCCCGGCAGCGTCCCGGCGCCGGCGAGGGCCCCGGCGGCCACGGGGCCGGCCACGCGACGCTTCAGCGCCAGAAGCTCCGCCTCCTGGTCGCGCAGCTTGTCGACGACGCCCTGGAACGCGCCGACCAGGATGTCGGCCTCGTCGGTCGAGCCCGGGCCGGCCGGCGCGATCGTGATCGGCGCCTCCACCGCGGCGGCCTGCAGCCGGCGATAGGGACGCAGGAGCCACTGCGCGAACAGGATCACCAGGCCGAGGACGAAGACCAACCCCCCCGCCTGCAGCGCGCCGATGGTGCGCAGGTTGAAGTCGACCGCCGCCAGGACCGGCTCTTCGCGCTCGACGCGGATGAAAGCGATGGCGGCGCGCGCGCGGTCGTGGATCGGCCGGTAGGCGGCGAGGCTGGCGCGGGCCGCGCCGCGCACCCGCGCCAGCGGCGTGACCACGGTCTCCCCCGCGAGCAGGATCCGGCGCGCCCGGCCGCCCTCGGCCAGGAAATAGGCGTCGTTCGTCCCGACCCGCGCCGGCACCGACGAGGAGACCACGTGCCCGTCGGCGGCCAGGATGTCGATCTGCGACAACCCCTTGAGCCGCGCCATGTGGTCGAGGTAGGTGGGCGGGATGTAGGGCGCCGTGCCCGGCCCCGCCTGCAGGCCGCGGATCATCTGGTCGCGCTCCAGCTCGGCGCGCGCCAGGTCGGCCTCGAGCCCGAGCCGCTCCCCCGCCTCGTCCTGGACGGCGTTGCGCGCCAGCACCAGCAGGTGGACGTCGCAGTAGATCGCCACCGCCAGGAACATCACCAAGAGCGCCAGGAAGACCTTGATCTGCCCGGCGTAGGTGCGCAGCACCGGCCCGTTCACCGCACCACTCCCATCCGGTCGAGATACCAGCCGACCGACGCGTCGCCCGCGAACAACGCCAGGATCGCCGCGGCCCCCAGGAAGACGCCGTACGGCAGCCGTGACTTCCAGCCGTAGCCGCGCGCCATCATCAGATAGATGCCCCACACGGCGCCGCCGACGGCGCCGACGAACAAGGTGAACAGGAGGAGCGGCACGCCCAGGAACGCGCCGATCATCGCCAGCAGCTTGAAGTCGCCCTGTCCGATGCCGTCCTCGCGCCGCGCCGCCGGCACACGCCGCAGCGCCTGCCAGCCGCGATAGGCGGCGTTGACGCTCCACGGAAGCGCGTAGCCGAGCGCGGCGGCGAACGCCGCCTCCCGGAGGGCGTGCAGCGGCGGGACCTGCGGCACCGGCGCCAGAGCCGCGCGCACGGGCGCGAGGAGAACGCCCGCCGCGATCCCGGGCAGCGTGATGACGTCGGGAAGAATCTGGTGCTCGGCGTCGATGAGAATGAGGGCGATGATCGCGGCGCCGAAGACCGCCCCGGCCAGCCACTCGATCCCCGGGCCCCGGGTGA
>Ga0134121_10000707_pt1 | contig 35608 bp, 53 predicted proteins | sample KB301_FD_96463 | JGI IMG/M metagenome (GOLD analysis project Ga0134121, IMG submission 96463) | Terrestrial soil microbial communities without Nitrogen fertilizer from Kellogg Biological Station, Michigan, USA - KB3-0-1 | ecosystem: Environmental > Terrestrial > Soil > Unclassified ...
ATTGAGGAAAGGAATAGAGAAAAAAAGTAAATATTGACCTTTTTTTACTTTTCCTTAAACTCACATGGATGCAAGAAAACATAAAACACGACCACAATTTTTGCTGCCAATGTAAAAGAGAAAGGCATATAAAATACTTCTACAAGGGAAAATCTTCCCCATGTAAAGAATGCCATATACTAATCGTAAAGAGATGGCAGAAAAGAAATCCCGACAAAGTAGCTGAATACAAAGAACGTCAATTAGAGAAGTTGAGGAAGAAATGACTTCTCAAGACTGGCGTGAAATAGGCGGAAAGAAATGCTTCTTTCGAAGCTGTTGGGAGGCCAATTATGCCCGATATCTTGAATTTCTAAAACAACACAAAAAGATCTTAGACTGGGAACATGAGCCGAAAACATTCTGGTTCGATGGAATAAAACGCGGATGCGTAAGCTACAAGCCAGATTTTCAGGTGTTTGACTTAGATGGGACTTGGGTTTGGCATGAGGTTAAGGGATATTACGATGCAAAAAGTATAACAAAACACAAAAGATTTGCTAAATATTTCCCTGACGAAAAATTAATTATAATAGATAAAAAGTGGTTTTCACGCAATAACAAGCAGCTTTCTGGACTTATTCCAGGATGGGAAAAAGGTTCTAGTCGACAAAATATATACAAACAAAGTAAAAAAATATTTATATGTCAGAAATAGAAAATTTGCAAAAAGAAGCAATGAAAATATTAGATGCTGTAAATGTGAAAGAGATCTTAGACATATCTAGTGATCTTTTTCTAGTTGCAGAATGGATTGAATCTTCGGAAAAGGGTTTGCCTGACGAAGTATTCAACGAAATAAAATTGGAAACAGCTTTTATTTTGAGCCTATTTGCTGAAAAGCATTCTCCTAGCTTGAACAAAATCATAAATCAATTTCCTGATTTTTGGCTGAGAGTTCAAAATTATAGGAAGCATAAAAAAGAATATGAGGAACTCATCGATGGATGAGGAGGAAAAAATTCAAAAATATATTATTGTTTCTGCTCTCATTTCCGCTTTATTGATAGCTATTTTTTCTACTATTTTCTTGAGTTGTACAATTTCTTTTCAGAACATTTCCACGAATGGAAAGGCTGAAGATGTTGTCGACGAAAATCAGGATGCTTCTCCAAATGTTTCTCCTGACATAACTATCCCATTAACAAAACTAAAGGAATATGTATGAAAGAGTCACCTAAAGCGAAAAAGAAAGTAAAAAAAGTAATGCATGAGTTCAAAGAACACAAGCTGCACAGCGGGTCAAAAAAAGGACCTGTGGTTACCAATCCTAAACAAGGCATAGCAATTGCTTTATCTGAAGCTAGAAAAGCAGGAGCAAAGGTACCTAAGAAGAAAAAATGAGAGAAATTATTTATATAGTACTTCCTATGCTGCTAATGATATTTATCATAGCTATGACTTATGTTGTCGATAGGAGAACGAAAGAACCAATTGAACCCACACAGGAGCCAGAAATGGACAAGAAAATAAAAAAAGTAATTTCCAAAGAGAAAGCTGCGGTTAAGGAAACCAAAGAGCTTCTCAAAATGGATAAAAAGCATGACAAAAAACTTGAAAAGCTTAAAATTGTGAAGAAAAAAAAGAAATAACTTTTCGAGTCTTAAGGAATTTTTGAATGTTTAAAAAGGTCAATACTCCTTTAATTGGTTCCTTGAGACTCGATTTATAACCCTATGAAAACCATTTTTACGATACTATTATGTATCCATCTACACATTTTCTGCAATGATATTGCTGACTTCTATATAAAGTATGAACCCCTATTTGGATTGCCTCTCTATGATTTCATTCAGGGTGAAAAATTACATTCCGAATTCTTCTTGAGAACCGCAAAAGAAGAAGAAAAGTTTTATTGGCAAGGATATATAGATGGACTGTTATTTGTACAATATAAATTGATTTGCGATAAGAAATGTGGGATAGGTGGTTAACAACTATCTGGAAACTGCTAAAACATATTGCAGAGTAACTATATCTACATCAACTTTTGTGTTCAAGTTCTGTGTTACAAAGGTAAGACCAATAGCAGCAGAAGGTATATTGGTAGATAGAGGGCTATTGGTTATTTCGGTCCCATTTACAAAAAAACTAACGCTTGTTCCTGCTGAATTTACGACTATTTTTAGTCTATCCCATTGATTCAACACCACAGTGTTATTTGAATTAGCAGAACTTCTAGAAGATGCGGAAGATGTTTTACCAACCCATTTCCCAGAATTCGTTCCGCTAGCATAATTGAAATACACTCCATTAACAGGTTCAGCAACAGAACTAACTGCATTATCTGCTAATCCAATCCATATATTTCCGGTTCCTAAAGTAGAAACTCTAACTATCATTTCTACCGTCACTTGTCCGGATCCCAGACGCAGAATAGACGTAGAAGCCCCATTTTTTGTTACTGTATTTCCTCCAGTAGAATTTGATAATCTAATAATTCCTGGATGGTTAGCTTCTCCACTTATAAAAATATCTGTATTATTAATTAACCAGTTAGTGTCTCCCATTTGTGTTGAATCTAAGCAGCCAAAATCTTCAACTAAGGTATAGGTGCCAAAAGCTGTATCGGGAGGAGAACTTGTAGCTGATATGGTTGGATTCCCACCAGTTCCATCTTGATTGGTAATACTTATTCCTGTACCTGGGGTTAAAGTTCTTCCATTCCACACCCCTGTTGAAGTGTTTAGGGATTGAAAGCCTTGTGTCTGTGCGTTTACTGCGTTATTTAATACCATTGATTACTTTTCCTTTTTTTATCCTACTCGTGTGCCTGAAATTCTTGCATTGGTGGGACAAGTTGTTGATGAATAAGTATTATTCACGACACAATAATAAGTTGTGCTTCCAGATAAAGTAACTCTAAATGATGGAACACATCCAGATGCAGCTCCTAATGAAAGTTGATTTATGATAACTTTTTGATCTCCAAAATTTCCTTCAACCGTATTGTCTGTGGTAGAAATACTTACTACTTGCTGCTGCATTACCAATGTCCCCCCTGTTGGCAATGAAGTTGCTATGGCTGTTACATCCCAAATTCCTGCAGTTAAGGTAATACTAGCTATGGTTTTTGCAGCTCCCGAAGTAGTTGCGACACTTGTTGCAGCAGATGATATTGTTTGACCAATGAATCCAGCTGGAGGAGCTGTATTAGTGTTGTTCCCCTTCATCTGAACACCAGTAGTCAATACACTAAAATTTGTCGTATCAATTGATGGGACGCCTGATGAACTTGTTGTTAGAACTCCACTGTTAGCTGTAGCTAAAGCAGCCATAACATTAGCAGATGATGCGTATAGCAATGTGCTAACAGCATTAGTATTTGGATAAGTAGATGTTGTCGCTACCCAGTTTGTGCCATCTGCTCTAAGTATAGTACCTGTTCCAGTAGCAGTTGAAGGAAAAGTTGCTGTAGAGTAAACAGGATCAGCAGAAGCGCCACCGCTTTGTAAAACTTGTCCTGCACTCCCAGCAGCTAAAGCAACTATAGAACTTGTGCCCTCACCAACTAATACTCCATGTGCTGTGTACGTTGCAGGCGTGTAAGGACCAATAAGCGATATAACTGGAGTTGTTGTTCCATTTGCAACTGCTACTTGATTAGCTGTACCTGAGACACTAGTTACAGTTCCTGAAGTTGCAGGAGCTACCCATGAAGGTGGTGATCCAGTAGTGGCGGTAAGAATTTGTCCTGTTGTGCCATTTGCAAGCCAAGAAGGAATTCCTGTTGTTCCAGAAATCATTGTTCCATTATTAGCAGCTGTAATCCCTCCGACAACGTTATTTGAAGATGAATAAAGAACTTGATTAATAGTTGTAGTGGCTGGATATGTGGCAGTAGTAGCAACCCAATTGGTGCCGTCGGCCCTAAGAATCGTGCCAGTGCCAGCAGCAGTTGAAGGAAAAGTAGCTGTGGAATAAGTAGGATCTGCTCCAGTATTTGCCTGTAAAACTTGTCCTGTGGATCCTACAGATGTTGAAGCAACTGCATTAGCAGCCCCTCCAACTAATACCCCATGTTGGGTAACAGTAGATCCAGTAAAAGCAGTACCCGTGAACGTTTGTATGCCTGTTGATGTAGCATTGACTGCATTTCCTGCTGGCATTTTTTATTCTCCTAATTTTTACGCAAGAGTCCAGTTACCTACAACGGCTGTAGCTCTCCAAGATACTGCTGTAGCATCGAATCTAAGAGTCAACGAATCTCCAATAGCATTACTGGTGGCTGTTCCAGCAGATGAACTTACGGCAGATCCTATACGTATTGTTTGGCCTGTATTTCCAGTAACGACAAGAGCGCCGGCTGTAGTGCAATAGTATATTACAAGATCTCCATCTGTTACTCCGGCTGTAGCAGGTAAAGTCCTGGTTACTGCAGCCGTTACAAATTCACCACTATTCAAAACACTTGTTGAACTTGATCCTACTTGTGAAAATGGAGGGCTTTTAATTGTTAAAGTAGAGCCTGATCCAGATGTTTTAGATCCAGATCTACCCAAAATATTCCAATTTCCTGCTGTAGGGCTTAAAGCTCCTCCAGAGTCTCCAGTTATTGTGTTTCCTATCCCTGTACCGCTAGTAGACACAAAACCGTTTGCATCGACCGTAAACTGTGCTGAATTGAAATTAGATAAACCTATCTTTGTGGCATCAGCAGAAGCAAGGGCTTGACTTTTTTGCACTTCAAGGGTCATTGTATGAAGGCCAGTTCCATCAGTTCTTACGGGATTTGTTCCAGCTGCAACGACAGCTCCATTAAAAATTATAGTTCCACCGGTAGGAGTAATAGGAGAAGAACCCGTTTGAAGAGTAACTCTTTCGATAGCTGCAGATCCCCCTGCTATGTCTATAGTAATATTAGGAGAAGAATACCCAACAGTTATGGTTCCTCCTGGGGAAACAATCTGTCCAATATTTATATTATTTCCGCCAGCGTTAGGTGCAGTTGATCCAATAGGTAATTGACCATTTGTGGTAACAGTATTTGTACGAGTTACACCTGTGAAATCAAAATTATCGGCATAAACAGTGGTTCCAGGAACTCCACCACCTTTGTCATATGTTGCAAAACCGCCCATAAACTCCTTAGCTTACAAATACATAAGTTGCTACTACGTTCCAATCGATGATTAATCCAGAAACTCCAGTTACTCTTATGATTAGATTATTTCCGGAAGCGACCATATCTACATCACAATCAATCATTGCTACATCTTCAACTACTGTTTCATCCGGAATTGCAACCAAAGTTGCTGCAATTCCATTTGTTCTCATTGTTCCTAAAACAGTAAATCCACTAGCTGCCGGAGTTGATGCATTAAAACCAATAACCTTTAATTCAAAATTGTATGCTCCAGGAACCGCTCCTAAATTAAATGTCACTAAATCTGCTGTAGTATGTCCTGCAGTTGGTGCAGCCCCCTGAAGCCTATTTGTCAAATAAATACTTACTTCGTTAGATACTCCAGTTCCTGGGGGATCACCTGCTGCAACTCCCCCTTTAGTCACGATTCCATTATTGTTATTCTCAGTTGAATCAAAAGCATCAATAATCAAAATATTTGCTGCTGGAACCGCTGTTCCTGTTTGCTCAACAAAACTAGTTGGAATAGTTGGAGGTATTGGTCCACCTGATGTCAAGGGCTTATAAATTTGGCTCAAATTACACCTCTAACCATTTTTTGCATAAGTGTATGAAATGGAAAAATTTCCATTATTTACACCTGTTGTTGTAAAAACCGCTCCTATTCGAAAAGTATAGTTTGCGGCTAGTCCTTGAGCCGCTCTCAAATCTAAAACAAGAGCTTCTCCACCTGTAAATGTCTTAAACTGGACACCATCAATGAAAAGAACGGCTGCTGTTGTGCTTTGGTTATCCAGAATAAGAATTACGGGATTGTGAAGAAGAGTTCCTATAGTTCCTCCGACCGCTGCTATTAATTCTGTAGCGGGTAGGGCATATTGACTATTATTTACTGACATACTTTTTCTTCTGTTGGAGACTGTTCATTAGCTTTTTCACAGTCTGCTTTTTCTTGTTGAGCTTTCACTTGATCTTCAATATGACCAACATATTTCTGGTATTGAAATAAAGCTTCTTTTACATATGCTAATGGGCAATCGTTATCGCAGATTAGTTGTATCATCCTATTTTCAATTTTAACCTCAAGAGCCGCTAGGTTTCTTAGCATGTTATCCTCCTTATTTTTTCTATTTTTATAGAAAAACTTAGGATTATTTAAAAGTTTAATTTACAATCATCCAGCCAACATTGCTCACATCTGTAGCGCATAGCGTCGTCGCATCTGCTGTTGTCCAGGAATTAATAACAAAGGATGTTCCAGCAACAATTGTTCCTCTAGTGAGCATACCCATTGGATTTGCACCAGTTGCACCAACTGTTTGTCTTGTCAAAAATACTATTGAGCTTGCTGTAATCGCAGTTGTTGAAACTGTAGCTGTACCACCAACTAGAGTTACTGTTCCGAAGGAGTTTGCTCCTGCGGCTGTTGTTGAAGCTACGGAAGTACTTATGATTTTATTCCCTGCAGTACCGAATACTAGGTTACCATTTGTTGCGGTGATGGCTCCCAGAGTTGCAGTCAAAGTAGTACTTGCGGTCAAAGATCCTGTTACTGCAGTGTTTCCAGTGGCATTACCTATATGTACAGCTCCAGTTCCACCAGTTCCAATGGTTACTAAACGAGCTCCTGAAGTAGCAATATTGACAATACCTAAAATTGTAGTTGTGGAAGCATCTCCAGCTATTGCTAAACTATTTGCACCTGTTGCATCATCCCCGATATGAATTACCTTACCACCAGTCCCTGCGCCTAAATTAAGAGTTTGGGTTCCTGCTGCAGCATTTCCACTCAAGATCGATACAGTTGAAGCGGCGCCAGCGGCTCCGTTTGCAATATTAATGACTTGAGTACCTGTGTTGACAGCATTACCAATAGCAATCGTTTGACCCCCAGCAGCAGTGCTAGAACCTAAAGTAATGCTACCTGTCATCGCAGAGCCACCTAACAATATAGTTCCAGTAGTCATCAAATTACCTACAGCAAATGAACCGGCTGTTTGTGTATTTGCAATTTGAATAACGTTAGCACCAGTTCCTCCAAGAGTGATATCTGTTCTTGCACTACCTGTACCAAGAGAAATACTTTGAGTTGTACCTGTTGAATTTCCGGTAAGGATGTTAACTTGATAGGTTCCGGCAGTACCAACACCTGTCATTAAGTTGAATGTTTGGCTAGCTCCTGGAGTTGCACCAGCAAGAACGTTAACAGTATTACCGCCAGCAATAGTTGCAGCACTCGATATATTGATAATTTGTCCAGCTGTAGAAGCGCCGAAGGTCATAGTTCCTGTCTGAGTAGCTGAGCCAAATGCCATTGTTGCGCCAACGGTTGCAGTACTCATAGTGAAATTTCCACCTGAACCAACTACGATACCTATTGCTCCCGCACTAGCACCACCAATAGTTGTAGCAGCAGAACCAGAGTTATTAATTAAAGTTGTTCCTACGACAGTCAAAGCACCTGTTGTTAAAGTTCCACTTCCTATTGTTGCACCACCGTTAAATGTTGCTAGCCCTGTAAATGTTGATGTAGAAGAAACTGCAAGTGTTGTTAATGAGGCAAGTCCTGTCACACCTAAAGTTGTGCTAAATGTTCCAGAGGTGAATGTTGAAGCTCCTGTTACTCCTAATGTCGAACTAAATGTACCAGTTGTTGCAGAAAGAGCTGCTAATGTTGAAGCTCCGGTAACACCTAATGTTGTCGATATCGTTAAAGCACCTGTAATTGCTGTATTTCCAGTGGCGTTACCTAAAGCCAAAGTACCAGTTCCACCTGTAGCTATTGTTGTTGCAGCAGCACCAGAAGCGTTAATACTAGCAGTTCCTACAGCAGTATGTGCCGCCAAAGTTGTAAGACCAGTTACACCCAAAGTAGTTCCAATTGTTGCAGCACCTGTTGTCGAAAGTGTTGTAGCTGCAACAGGTCTTGGAGTTGTGCTACCGAATCCTCCAGCTGGAGGAGCAGCAAAAACAGCAGCAATATTACTAGGTTGTAAAGCAGTGTTAGGATTTGGGTATGTTCCTGAAACGGCATTAGCATCAGTTGAAAGAAATACTATACCTGCTTGAGCAGTTGTTGCAGGAGGAACAGCTCCAACAACAATCCCTTGAATAACAGTAGCCACATCATTGGCTAAAGGAACAACCATACCAGCAGGTGCAGTCCCGTTTTGTAACTGAGACAACGAGGCTATGGTTACTATTCCAAAATTCTCAGCAGGGATGGGAGAAGCAGTTCCAGCTAAACTTGCGATTGCATTTCCGCCTACATCCCAAATACCATTAACAGAATCTACAAATGTATAAACTTCAGCAGGACTTACAGCGGTATTGATCCACTGCATCCCTAAAGGAAAATTTACATCCACTCCATTTACAGGAGCTCGACTTGCTTCGAAAGGGACCGGGAATGTTGAAATTAATGCTGCTCCTACCCCTATACACTTATTGATTTTTGCTGAAGGCGCCATCTGAAAAACCCTTTGTTTTGAAATATTAAGTTTACCATCTGCTTTTCTACAACATTTGTCAACATAATATTTTAATCTATGTAAAGCATGGTAAGTTAATGCAAGTTATGATATGCTAGTGGCATGAAAGGAGAATTTTATACAGTTAAAGAAGTAGCGGAAAAGCTTAAGGTTTGTACGAGAACAATACAATACGCAATAAGAAAAGGTCGTATACACGCTTGTAGGCCAGGAATTGGTATAAAAGCTCCCTATAGAATTCACGAGGATGAGCTTATAAGAATTCTTATGGTCGATTTTCAAACAATTAAAAAGGAAAGAGAGAAATAAGATATGACTTCTAGACCAAACACTATAACAATAGGTACAAACATGAACGAAAAACAAAGAATTCAATGGCAACCTTTGGTTGAGTTAATAGTTGTTCTTTTGACAATTTTGGGATCTACAATACCTTTATATTTACATACTGACAGTAAGCTTGAAGCATCCATGTCTAAAATGGATGACACATTGCAAGGAATCAGAGAAGAAATTAGAGATTTTCATACAAAACTTGCTCTTCAAGATCAGGAATACAAGAATCATTTAATTCATATGCATAAGGAATGGAAATGACACCTGACGAAAAAAGATCTTATGAATTTCTTTTGCATATCAAATACCTCGTTGATATAGAACATAAATATGGTTTTTTAGATTATGGAGATATCCAAGAGGTGATTTCTAATGAAATTAGAGGTTTAAAATATTCGGTTGGCGAAAGAATTATAGATAAACATTGTCACGAACAAAAAAATTTAGGTGAATAATGCAAAATGAACAAAAATCAAAGTTAAGTTTTTTAAAAAACCATGCTGATGCGATTGCCATAGTTACAGTTAACTTAGCTGCTATAGCTATTTTAACAACAATGTGGGTATCCAATTCTCATAGAGTTGATGCTTGTAACGCTAGAATAGATACTACCTATCAACTGATATTAGAACTTTTGAAAGAAAGAAAGAAATAATGATATTTTTTGTTTATTCAACAATTTTTGGATTTATTTTAGTGCCTTTTTTGTGGTATTTTGGTTCTGGAGACCCTGATTCTTAAAAGGAGGAAAATAATGATTACATTTATAATTATATATATACTATTAAACATAATAATATCTATATTTGGAGCTCATCTTTTTATGAAAGAAGTTCGAAAAGACTTGCCAAGTCAATCTATTTTTTGTGGTCTGATTGAATGGTTTCTTAATTTTGAAAATTGTAAAGGAAAAAAATAATGGGTGTTTTAGGTGCTCTTTTATTTGGAATGTTTATGTTTTTCTTTTTTTTACTTACTGATTAGCATCAAAGTCTTTTTTTCCCATTTCCTCTATCTCTTTAGCTAATATAGTTGCTTGAGAAAAACTTCCATTCCTAACTTTATCAGCCATTTTTAACCAAAGATTTTGATATTTAGGATTAGTTAAAAACTGAGTTGCTACATATTGAGATAATGCAACAGCTCCAGACCCAAATCCTGCAATAGCCATATTTTGTGGATTCAATGACAACATTGATTGCGCAACTGCTCCATATTTGGCAAAAGGAAGTCCTTGTTTTAGTAGTCCACCTTCAATTGCCTTTTCTGATTTTTGTAATTTTTCTCCTATTTTTGACATTAACTTAAAATTTTCTGCTGCTTGTGACCCTAAAGCATCCTTCACAGATGCAAAGTTTTTTTCCGAAGAAAGACTCTTGTTTAATTTATTGAAGTCTACCCTATCATTCACATAGGATTTTTCTAGAAGATTATTTAGTTTTTCAGCTTGATGCAATCGAACCCAACCTGAATTTGCCTTTTCGAAATCATTTGCCAATTGAATTCCACCTCTACCATTATCTCTAAAAGTATCTTTGATGGCATCTTTAGCTGATTTCATATAAGATTCTTTCTTAGAAGGATCTACCCATTTCCCTATGCGATTAAGAGTTTGATAAAAATTAATAAAAGGTTCTGCGGTTTTACCTTCAACAGCATTTTTCTTTGCCGTATCCAACATATTTATAAAAGAAATTTCATCAGGAGAATTAGCTAAGGTATTTCTCACATCATCTATTATTTCATCAACTTTTTTTGTAAATTTTTCTGGTTTTGATACGACCAGGTTTTTAGCTTCTTTTTTTACCGGATCGAATAGTTTTATAGCCCTACTTTCAACTTCTTGTATTCCCTTTTCGAATCCAGGAAAAGACTCAGAAACTATTTGCTGAACGCCTTTTTCTAAACCTTCTTTGGTATTTTCAAATTGTTTTTCTGTAGACTTATACATTTTAGCGAGCTTTTCCAAAGAAGATTTTTCTTTCAAAGCATTAGTGGCTAAAGTGATTTCTTTTTCACCTAATCCAGCTTCCTTCATTAATTTCTGTGCTCGAGCTATCTCTGGAGATTTGTCTGTAAAAGTTTTTTTAGATCCAGGTTTAAATAATCCTACGCCTAGTTCTCCCGCTATCTGTAGCCATTTAGGCGCTCCAGCTTGTTTTAATCCTTCTCCTGTAGCTCCCATTGCAAAAGCTGTTCGTGGCCCACCCAATAAAGAAAAAGGGTCTGCAGCTGTTTCTATGCCTTTTCCAACAATAGCCGGGATAACTTGTTCGCTTTCTTCAGGAATATGTTCTCTTATCCATTTTGCAATTCCTCTTTCTGTAGATACATTAGGAGGTTTTCCTAAAAGACCCATTAAAGAACCTTCTTCTTGGGCTTTAGCGCTTCTTTCTAGAAAAGTAGCTGCTGCATTGCCTAAACCTCTAACCGCAGATTTACCAAATTGAATAGTGGGACTTTCTTCAATAAAAGAAGGCTTTTTTTCTACATCCTCATACTGATCCCAATCAAACTTAGATGATTTATCAGAAACATCCTCATAATCATCCCAATTAAATGAAGTTGTCATTTTTGAAGTTTTCCTCCAGCTTTAATAGCTGCATCTACTTGAGATTTTGGAATTCTTTTACCTTTTCCAGTTTTAGGATTAATCACCGTAACAAACTCATCGGAATCTTGATTTCCCTCGTCTTCTTGAATGTCTAATTTTCTAGCTTCAGAAGTCAACTTATCAAAGTCATCTGCTATGGGTTTTAATCTTTCTTCGAGGATATCAGGAAAATTAGCTGGTATTCCTTGGCCATTCTGTTGGAGATCTTGAAGAAGTTGCTGTTGTGCATCTCCAATATTCTCTAGATATTCGATAGTTTTTTCTAAAATTTCATATCCTTTTTTATTCGCTTCATAATTTTTAAACGGGGATGGATATGCATTAGTAAGCCATTGTAATTTTTGGTCAGTTAAACGAAGACCTTTTGTATCAGCCAATCCTAGAAGCGCATTCTTTACTGTGGAACTAATAGCCTGTTCGTTTTCATTCATAGCTTGATCAACTACTTTGGAAACTACAGGAAGATTGCTTCCAAATTGTTTTGCGTAAGACCCGACACCACGATCTTTTAGTTTTTCAATTGATTGTTTTAAAATTGGAAGTTGATTTTTTATTTCTTTAGCTGCCGAAGACTTCTGTTGATTCTGTTTAATGTAACTTAAATTATTTGGAAGAAGATTCTTATCAAGAGGTGTTTGATTATATATTTCTACCGAAGGTTTTCTTGTTTTCGCTATTTCTAATGCTTGTTTATGTTTAGCTATTGCCAAATGCTCTTCCGGGGAAAGCAACTGTTCTTCTTCTTGAGTCAAAGGTTCATTTTTTAAAGATTTTGCAAAAACTTTGGCTTTTTGTTTCTGTAAACCTTCTTGTTTCTTAACTTCCTGCTCTTGTTGCAATTGTTGTTCTATACCAATACGATTCTTTAAAACTTGCTCTCCATATTCACCAAATGGTCGTAAAGCGCTTTCTAATCTAGATGCTCTTTGAGACATATCTGCGCTTAAATAGTCTTTATTATTAATAACATCATCTAAAGCTTTCCCGGCAAAATAGTTATTAGTAAAGTTAGCCAACCCCTTACCTAAAGATTCACCCAAAGCACTTTTCATCAATGATTTTCTAGAAGGACCGATATTATGAACGCGTACCATATTACTCCTTATGAACCAAGTCCTTTAAATAACTGTTGAAAAGAACCTGGTGATATATTGGAAAGACCTTGAGACAAACCGGACCCAAATCCCCCACCGCCTTGTTTATTTATATAATCAAAAGGTTGAGCACCCAAAACAGTATTAGTTTGCTGATTGTATTGATTAAGGAGTTGTTGTAGGGCTTGCATAATCATTCCACTTTTACCAGCTGCAAGATTAGATTGAAGGCCTGAAGCGGCTCCTCCTAAAGCTTGACCAAACCCCGAAGATGATAAAGCACCGCCTTGGGCTCCTCCGGCAAATTGTTCAGCTAATCTAGGTATTGTTTGTTCATTAAATTGCGTCATTTGTTGGTTTTCAAAGTTCTTAAAGAAATCTGAGTTAGGATCTAGCATAGATTGCAAAAGTCCCATGATTTCTTGTTGTCCACCTAAACCTTGTTGCGCTTGTTGGGCATATTGATTAAAAAAGTTTTTCTGATTTCTATCAAAATTACTCACCTTTTTCATTTTATCGCCACCGCCGCCAAATAATCTGCCCAATAATGGGGCTGCTGCTGATGCTAAAGCTGGTAATGCTGCTGCGAACGCCATAATTTACCTCAATTTTTTAAATATTCTGCTACCAGATTACATCTGGTCACTATACTACCCAAAGGATTCACAAAAACCACATTCGTAGCAGTTAAGTATGCATAAGGATACATTACACTAAAAAAATTAAAATTGGGATCTGCTGGGCTTGTACATCCTGCATAAATGATCGCCGTATCTAAAATTCCTGTAATCCCATGGGGTGCCGTTACTGTCGCTCCTCCACCAATTGGACCGCCGTTAAGATTAACCATATCGAAAGTTTTACGATATGCATTACGATTAACCTGAGGATTTCCTTGGGTGTAGTACTGTTTAAAATTGGCTATTTCATTTAAAAGATAAAATGCCCCTTCTTTTGTGTTTAAGGCATCTACGATCCTTTTTCTGTCTAATGTTAGAGCGTCAATAAATTCAGGATCTTCCGTAGCTGGAAAATCGATAGATCTTGATATCTGATTTGACTGTAAAGGAATATCACTGCTAAATGCCATTTATCCTCAAAAAGGTAATTTCCCGCCTGGTCTAACATATAAAGTAATTGCATTAAGTTCGAAAGTGTCTTGGTGTGTGGTTATCTGATTCATTAAATCATCATCGAAAGTCACTTCTATACGAACGTATTGCCCGAAAGTCTGAGCAAAAAATCTATGCCAAGCATAATAAGAACCAGGTATATAAAAAGGAGGTGTCAAAGAATTTTCTACTTCTTTGTTTCCAACAAGAAGGTTCCCGAAAACTGTCGGAGATGCGTTTACAATAAGATTTACAGAAATGGCTGAACCAGCGCTAGCGGGTTGTACATCTGTTTGAAAATCAATGTAGGATATTCTTATTTGCCTTCCTTCTGTTTGGTAAGGATTGAAATCTTTTGTTGAGAAATCCATTTTAGGAAATAATCTTACTTCCCCATTTCCAGTGTAAACTGTTTCACCGGCTGGAGGCGCTACGTTTACATAATTTGTCCCATCCCATTTTGTGATTGTCACGTTGTTGACATCTACAAATTTTACCTGATAAATTTGATTATTTAATGCAGAAGACACTCCCGGTAAATTTACTAATATACCCTGTAAGTAAATGATTTCTTCGGTTTGCAAATTATGATTAGGAATCGTCAATTTAACTGGTGTGACTGTCAAATCAATGTTCTGTATAAATAGCGAAGGATCATCTAAAGAAGTATATCCATAAAGATGCACATAACCTTCTTGATTTCCCGAGACAACTGCTGGAAATCTTGTTTGATCATCCACATCATCCCAAGTAATGTTCATATCATCCCAAAAGATATCTGTACTATCCCACGTAACCCCATTAATTAACTGAAATAAACCAAATGCTGTAACATTGTTTCTAAATATTGCATAAGTTCCATTTCTATAATTGTAAAGTAATGATTTATTTGGGAAATATTGTGTAGGCTCTAAATCGTTTGCATCAGGATAACACCAAAATGCCAATTCTCTTTGGAAATCTCTTACGCCCCAGACTCTTTTAACTCCATTGTCTCTATTTAAAAAATCAAATACCTGATCTGGAATTTTTTCATCAATTCTCGCTACATTATTAGAAGTTGCACTTGTTATTGCCCTATCACCAACCGACGCAACACCTTGATCAAATATAATAGATGAAAAAGTAGATTCACATCCAAAATCAGAAGAAATTCTTTCCCATAAAAATGGTAATCCATATTCACCTACATATCTTAACTGCCAAATTGATCTTTCAAATTGAACGATAAGCGTATTTTTAAAAAAGGAAGCAGAAATGATGTCTTCATTCACAGGAGCATCTATAAAACCGCCTTTTCCAAAAATGTCAGATCTAAAAGCGTCAACTGCTACTGGATTTCCTACCGCTGAAAATCTAGCTCTATTAGCAATATTCAATGCTCCTGCATATCCACCACCTGTAGTGCCTTCATAAACGTTTAACATAACTAAGCGTCCATAGTAAGGAACCATTATTCTAGCTTGATATAACGTATCGGTAGCTGAAATCAAAGGAGCAAAATTAGTCCAAGCAACCGTTGTTTGATCCGTATATCGAATGGGGTTGGATGCATTAACCACAAAATTAGTGGCAAAAAATAATCTATCACTAGGCAATATACCTCTATAATTGGCCACTGAAAAAAAGTCAGAATCAGTTCCGGACCAAGTAGTTCCTGGTATGAATTCAGTGAAACCTGTCCCTGTATTTATATAAGCATATTTTGTATCCCAAAAAACAGTTTGCTCATCGTTTATAGGAGCTATTTCTCTTTGCCATATACCCATTACAGGTAGACCAGGGAAATAATTCATTGTAATAGTTGTTACAAGTCCTGCTGCGGGTGCTGTAAAAGTTAGAGTTAAAACTCCTGAAGAATAATTTATTGATGCAGCTGTTATATTTCCTGCTGGTGCTATTGTTAAAACACCATTTCCTGAAACATCTGTTAAGGTTTGTCCCCCAATCACTATATCTAAAGAACCTCTTTCTATAGACGCATTAGGTTCTGTTACAAGCAATCCAAGTAAAGTAAATACATTGAAATTTTGTGGTGATACAGTTAAATCTATCGTCCCAGGTGGATTTGGAAGAACAGGTTGATTTGTTAAAATCCTTCTTAAACGGCCTAAAAGCTTTAATCCTTCTCTTTTTTTTACTCTTCCACGATACACATAAGCATTCTCCAAATTGGAAAAAGCTGTTTCAGGAAGTAAAAGAGGTTTTACATCAGTCTCTAGACCTGATTCTGAGTGAAAACCAAATAAAGAAATCGGTTGAAAGCTCATTAAAATCCTATTGCAAACCAGTTAATAATACTTATATCTCCGGAATTGGAAGTATTGTAACAAGTAAAATTAGAGGCTGTTTTAGTTTGAACGTATACTATATCAACATTACCAGGATTATTGGTCCTAACTGGGGTTATAACAACAGAAATACAAGCGTTTGGAAATGGACAAGCAAAATTGACAACATTTGCTCCAGCTGCAAGCGATGTGCTAGTTGCATAATTCATTATCAATCCTCCTGGCAAAAAAGACCATCCACCAGTAGAACTAGGAACTCCTACTTGATAATTCGCATTTCCACCTAGAGTAGATAAACTAGCTGCAATCACTTTAGTCATTTGAACGTCTGTTCCAGCTGCAGCAATTGATTGTGATTGATAAAATAATTGAGGAACTCCAGCTACAGTTCTAGTATATAAAGCTACTTCTCCAGCAGCAGTGCCTGGAGAGGCTGCTTGAACAGTTGGCATTTGTATTAAAGAATGTTTTCCAGCACCAGTATTATTGAAACCGATATGATTAGCCGCAAATACAGACTGTATGAGAGAAAAGTTTGTATTTATTGGTACTCTAGTTATGCCTAAAGATTGGCCGCTATTTGGAACAATTGTGTATGTCATAAATTACCTTTTTTAAACCCCGCTTCCGAAACCAATACCACCACCACCATACCCACCAGTTCCATAACCATTATTCATTTGATCAGCATAAATTGTGCCAATTCTCTGTTTTCCTAATTGAGCGTATGTTCTGGCTTCTGCAACAGCATATCTTTCGAAAATAATCTTATCCATTACCTGAATGCTATTAATATCTTGTTGGTCTTCAAAAAACTTTTTGGCAGCCCCTGTGGCAAGTAATTCCCACCATTCTTTTAGCTCTGGTACTCCGGCTAAATTGGGATTAGTAGGATCCTCAGATCCCAAAAGAGCTTGAGAAGGTTGCCTATAAGCAATTAATTCAATAGTGTAACCTTGATCTGGAATAGGTCTGAGAGTAAATTGATTTTGGAAAAACAAAATACTTAAAGGAACGCTCATAACCGTTGGGCTGTACATTACTTGAATATTTTGACCTGCTGGAACAGCAACGGAAAAAGTTACAGAAATTGCTCCTGTATCATAATTAATTGTGTTAGGACCAACTCCCACGTTTCCTATAAGATTTCCAGCTCCATCATCCGTAATATTTAAAGTATTTCCTAAAGCAACATTTGCAGTGATAAGGATGTTTTGAACTCTTCCTATATTTGCTTGAGGAAAAGGAACCGGATTTCCAGCTGGGAAAACTTGTGTGGAAGAAAGAGGTGTTTGAACCATTGGATTGTTATTGGTACTTCTTACCACAGGAGTATTTTCAAGTGTTCCTATATATGGTCCTACAGTTCCATTCCCTTGAGTCAAATTCTGTTGAAACTGCCAATTAGAAGATGATCCCCAAAAACCCTCATTTCCCCAAGGTTGTTGGTATAAAGGGATAATTCTCTTCATGCAATAGCAAGGCATTTCTACGGTTGTATAATGCTCAGAATCAAATGGATAGATATCTATTCCCCTAATAGTATTGAAAGTGTAACGATCTTTTAGTTTAAGACTTCTAAATTGAGCTGGAAGATCATAAAGATAAAAGCTGTTGATGTAATCGATAATCTGAGCATCGGTTAACTGAAAAGCATTTCCACTTCCAGTTAATCTACGAACCTTAGTAATGATGTCTTGTAGGGTTGCTATGCTCATTTTATGTCCTTATATTATCAAAAGCATCTTCCAAAATAACTGTTGGGGTATACAAAATTGGATTTATACCAGATCCTGAAGGCACACACACTGGAGGAGATGTCCTTCCTGAGACTGGATATATAAAAGGCGTCCAAAACGTCGTATCGATTCCAACAGTTATAGTATTACTTGTATGCGATAAGACGGTACTTTGTAAATTATTTATTTCAACCATTCCATACGGTGGTGAAACTCTAAATGAAACAATTTCCCAATCTACAAAGTCATGGTCCTGTGAAAAGGTTATGACTGCATATTGGGAATTTGTTATGCCTGTTATAAATTTATATCTAGGTACAAGCCTATATCCAGACGTAGGAGTCGTCACAAATAATCTACCGGTGTAAATCTAACTCTTGACTGAACTTCATAAGAACTTGGTAACCCTCTTGCAGGAAGTTCGCCTTTAAGATCTTTATTTTGTAATCCAAATGTTCGTACTTTTTTCTTTGTATTATTTAAACGTTTCACTATCCCCATAGGAAGTTCACAAATTTCCCCATGTGTCAAACGAATGGTAAGTATAGGTTGATCCTTAAAAGTCCTTTCGGTGAAATCTAACCAGCCTCCTTGAGCATCTAAAAATTCAAACATTCCCTTGCATGGTTTGTCATATTCTTTGCGAGCTTTCTTAACAAGGTCAGCAAATTGTTCGGGTGGCATTTTGTTTTGTTGTCTTTTATGAAATTCTTTGATTTCCATTTTTTCTCCTATTTAATAGCCTATTTAAACAGGGGGGAGACAAACCGCCCCACCCCCTTATAGCTTTTAGCTAAATGACTTATAATCGTCATACTTGAACGCTTGCCACAGCCATACATCGCCATCTTCTGAAACATGTGAAGAGACGTTGAATAAATCAGGTCCTAAATGAATAACTTGAACGTTTCTATTATCGAAAGCATCAAGTAAATTCGTTCCAGGAGGTTGTTGTGGAATAGTTGCACTACCGTTAAATGGTACAACTCCAGAAGCTGAAGGCACTACCATTGCAGGAGATACACCAGCTAATGCTGTTGCACTTGTTGCAAAAGCAAAAGTTGTGAATCCGGTAGTATCTAAATCAACTGTGATAGAAGAAACTGTAGCGCTATTTGTTACGCTCAGCACTCTAACATCTAAATTGTTAGCTTCGATCATTGTAGGTTCACTTGAGCTAATAAACGGCACTCTCAATCCAACAATTTCACCAGGAGTGAAATCATTTTTTTCAGTGAAATAAATCACTGCTTGAGTAGCTTTTGTAATATTAGCTATGAACCTTTTACGTGGATACATTCTGTTAGGAATTACTTTCTTAACAAAACCAGTTGTAGCATCTGCTGCAAATGTCATACCAGAACTTGCCATGTAGCCAAGCGTGATAGAGACGTTTGCTGTAACAGCTGTAACTTGGAATCTATACCCAGAGATTTGTTGTTCCCCTGCTTGGTTATATAGTAGAACAGTGTCTCCTACGTTAATTCCAGAAGTGCTTGCCATAGAAACAATAAATGTTCCCGCCATACCAGTAACGGCTGTGCTTGCAAGAGGTGCAAAAACAGGTGGTTGTGCTGTGTCATAAGTGCTTATACCATTTGAAGAAATGAAATAAGCTGTCATTGCTGGCAATTGAGGAGTAGACCCTTCAGAAGATTGCAAAATACCTTTTGCAGCTCCTTGAGCCATAGAACGCTCCCACCACCATTCGATAGCTTGCGCTTCACTTGCTTCTCCCCAACCTGTTATAGATTTAAGAAGAACAAAATCGGGTGGTTTCTGACTTTGACACTCAAGATCAAGTCCTGAGGCAATTGTTGCTGTGGATAAAGTAAAAGTACCCCCAGCGATCATTTGAAAAGGCAACATAAATTATCCTCCTTAAATTCCTGTTGAGCGTAAGTTTTGAATCCACAAGTCATTAGTAATACATTGTCCTTGGTAGAACGATGCACCCGCAGTATGCCTCAAGAAGCATGGATCATTTCCATATCCTGGAGGTTGGTAAAGGAATCTTGCCTTTCCACCTGTTTGCCAAACCACTTTATAGCTCTCTTTAGCGCATACAAAGCAGTTAGCAACGTCGTTACCAAGTAAAGAAGCATTAGGTGTAACTGATCCTTGTTCAGAGACAAAGAAACGTACGTTATTAATGCCGCCCCATTCTGTTTGGAGTGTTTCGTTAACATTAGGATATTGGAATTTCTTCACAAATCCTGCCATGTTATTCAAAACTGGGATCATACGTGTTGTTAATAAACAACCATAAGCATCACCAATTGGGCTAGTCGCGAATCGATCTTCGCCAGGAATCATTACGGTAATGTATTCAGCAGAGTTATTCTGTAGAATAGTAACGATATCATCTGTGTCGGAAACAGCCATTTCAGTAGGAAGGTCTCCGTTACCACCGCCGACGCAGTTAACAACAGAAGCTGAAGATTCAAGGTTATCTCTTTGGAGAACGTCTTGAGTTTCTCTCATAGCTTGTCCCAAACGAGCTGCAGCACTATTAAGAACTGGATCTTCGTTCGTAATTGTAACCTGTCTTGTTAGTACGATGTAAGTTGCATAAACTCTAACTCGGCAGTCTACGTCTACACGATGTAATTGCTGAGAAGGAGGATTGTTTTGTGCATCATCTAGAGGCACTGGGAATAGATCCAATCTGTCATAACGAGATTGTCTATCAATAAAGCCTTGATTGTCTGGTAACTCAACAGGCGTAGCAAAAAGATTGTGAATCAAATTGCGTTCTGGAGTGGACAACAGCTTAGCATTATACCTCTGCTGAATTTGCGGAGGCATTGTTGAAATGGAGACTGTCATTTTAACCTCAGTTTAACTGAAGCTAGTAACTACCTGCTGCGTAACTCATCATTTCTTTATAAATATTTGACAGTTCAGCTTTAGACATCTGAAAAGCTTGAGCCATGGGCCGCTTATCATAAACTTGAGGTGATTGTACCACCTTTTCGTTCTTTTCAAGCTTTTGATCCACTTCTTTCGCTCTTCTTACTTGAGGTGCTTTGTCAGCTAAATTAGTCGCTTTCATATACTTATAGCACTGCATCCCTATTTTATAGGGGTCTTTGAGGTCCGCAATAGATGCTGCTAGTTCAGGGTCTTGTTCTTCTAAAAGAGACATAGTTTCTGAATTAACAACCTCTTCAAAGTCTGCATATTTGCTCTTCAAGCGACTCATAAACTGAGAATCATTTTGTTGTTTGAAAAACTTCTCTGTTTCACGCTTAGCTATTTCTTCAGCAATGCGTGCAGCTCTTTTTTCAACTAACTTATTGACTTTACCTTTTGGGATAAATTCATCATCACCTATAGCATCCAGTTCATCAATCTCTTGCTTAATAGGAGCTGTTTGAGAGGTCATTTTCATGAGCCTTTCATTCATTTCCCTTTGCATTTGCAGATCTTTTTCAAGGTCCTGCTGTCTTCTACGCATCTCTTTCCAGTTTCTTTCCTGACGGTCATCTACCGTTTTGGTAGTTTCTGGTAATTGATTTGTAGTTGACTCATGGTTTTCAGTTACTGGAGTTGCGACCTCTGTACTTACGCTTTTTTCGTTAACTTCTTCCATGTCTTTCCTTTGTGTTGGTGAGACACATGTTGCACCAGATGCGTTGGTGAGACGCTATTTACACCTACCGATCACTCTAAATAAGAAATTATTTTATTTAAAGAAAAAAGTATTTATACATTTATCAAATACCTAAGGAGTTTTATGAAAAGCATGTATGGAGATAGGGAAACAGTAGGAACAATCTACAAAAATGCCCAACTTTATGGCGAAAAACAATTAATTACAGGAGATGCAGCGCATGAACTTACAAAAAGTTTAGCAGAAGATTTGAATGAAGCTATAGAAAAGGGCACTAAAGAATTAGAAGGCCGTCCATTCTACATCACTGTTCATGAAAAAAAAGATTTACAGATGAAAAGCGCAATACTCAGACGAATGATCAGAACTGAATACAGACCATATCCTGAAGACGATACCGTAGTTTTTCATATTAAGCCTGCTTATAACGATGTCTTATTTTGCTGGTGTTTGCCTCATTGGTCAGATATGGATAATGTTTTAATGAATTCTAACCTATATGAACACACAAAAGATGGAAAACAATTTGTTGGTCGTATAAGAGCTTGGAAAAATATGAGATTAGAACATTTTGGATTTATGCCAGATGAAAATGGAAATAATATTCCAAATCCTAATTACAAAGGTGATGAATTACTTAAGAAACCAGAAGTTGCAGTAGCTATATAGATAAAAGGCCCTGAATATATACTCGGGGCCTTTTAATTATTTTGGCTTATGCATTTTAAGCATTTGACCATCACGTCTTCCGTCCATCATTTCAACCTCTTCCGCTGCAAATTCTCTATGAGTTTTAGTCTGCATAGTTTTTTGATTTGCAACAATTGGGCCTCTTTGGACTTCAACATCGTGTTCTTTATGAGCTTTTGGATTTCCTGGGAAATCGTATCTAGCGTTTTTGGCCATAAAACCTCTTATTTATTATATCGGCCTCTGTACTCTTGCTTTTCAAGTTCACGAGCTGCCATTTCTTGATGTGCATTATTTCTTTCTTGGTACTCAGTTGTCATGCTGAAACCTCTTTGGCTAAATGCAGAAGCTGGCAAAGAGAAATCTTCAACAACAGGTCTCATATTTCCTTGTGCATATCCTTCTTTTGCCATTTTACCTTCTCTTCCACCATGATCCGCTTGAGCTAAATAATCAATCCCTTGTTTATTCAAAGGTGATGATTTATCTGGTCTTTCTCTCATATTTCTTACGGATTCTCTATTAGAACCTGAATAATTCTTAGCCATATAACCTCTTTTTGTTAGACCGTTGAAGATGCCATGGGCACTGCGGTCATCTTTTTAGAAGCCGATTCCGTCAACGGTTTTTTGTTTTCATTTTCTGCATTTTGAGAAGTTTCCCCTTCGAGCCTCTCAACTATATCAAGATATTGACCTAAATGATTCAAATCAATACTTTGCAGTTCTTTTATAGCTTTGACTAGATTCAATGCAGAGCCTGTTCTATCTTGTTCTGCGCGTTGTATTCGTTCTGCATTGAGAGCTTTATCTAGTTGAACTTTGGCTAATCTTTCTGTAGCCAATCCCTCTTTAGAATGCGCTTCAGCTATCATCATTTGATTTTTAAGTTGAATATGCTCTAGTTCTATTTGTTCACGTTTTTGAGCTTGTTCCATTTGAGCTTTTTGAGCTTCTTCCATTTTTTTGATGATGCGATCTTTATTTTGAATAGTCATAGCTTCTATAATTTCATCTTTAGGGAATATATCAGGAGCTATTTGTTGCATATGAAGTAATTGTGCAAGCTCTAATTGTTGTTGCGATTCCGTAAGAACCCCTTGAACCACCTTACAGCCATATTTAAAGAAAGCTTTATTATCAAATTCAGATGTAGGGTCTTCTCCAATAACTTGTTTAACTTTTCCATATGTCCAATTCTTTTGTATCATTTCTATAATAATGTCGCCCGCTAACCTCTGGGACTCATCAAATTGATCAAATAATCGTTGTAGATTGCGAGCAGTTGCAGCTTGCCTCATCATGGATATGATTCCAGCCTTGTCATCAACATCAATTCCCATTGAAGATGGGTCAACACCAGCTATTCTATGAACCACTTGCATTAACATCTCTTCCATCTGTAGCATAACAGGACTTGGAGGATGAATATCCATATTTTGGATATCGTCAGGGCTAGCATCTTTTTTGTAGAATAAACTACGTCCATGACCTTGATTTAAAGCATCATCTGGAGTGACTAATGATCCTTGACGTATTTTATAGCCCTGTTGCTGAGCCTCACAAATATCTAGGTCCCCTACCTTCATTCTGTTGAAAAGAAACTGCGCATCTTTGAGATCAGAGCATACAGACCGAAACTTATAAGCGTAATAAGGAGTATCGGGAGAAAAATAACCGTAAAAACCAATATAAGGATACCGGTCAATACCATAAGGTGCCACTTCATCTACTAAAACCCTATCGTTAATACTTATTGTTCTTTTTACAGTAGGCTTGTTTTTTTTTATTACCTTTAGACGTCTACCGAATTGCTGCATGATAATGCGCAAATCTTCTTCGTCACCGGTAAATTCTTGACACTCCTCTGTCTCTCTATCAATTAAATACTCAGCTTCCCTCGTCGATAAATACCAATACTCATCAAATGCGACTATATTTGGAAATTGAATCTGGTAAACTTCAGGCATATAGTAAAATTTATCATCTCTATAAGATCCTGGAGGCAAGGAAAGAATATCATCAGCGAATTTTGAATAGAGTACTGCGGCTTCTTCTTTATCGAAAAACTGTCTTGTCCAAATAAATCTGCAATCACTTAAATCGTGACGTCGGAAATATGGATCAATCATTACTGATTTGAAATCTACGTTGCGAAGCCGTATGTCTGGAGATATTGGATCGCAGGAATAATCTGGAAAGACAGAAACTAAGCTAAAACCTTGAATAAGCGGACCCTGTTCGAAAGCATCTGAATATATCTGATAGGCTCCTGATTGATTGTGAACATGGTATAGGCATTTTGTGAGTTGATCAGATGTTTTTTGTAGTTGATGTTGAATAGGAATACAAATTGTAGATTTTCTAGACTGTCTTTGCTGCCCCGTTACCGCCTGAACTATAGGATTCATGATGTTGAAATTAAACATCTTCCTACGATTAGGCAAAAGGTTTGTAGGAAATATTTGACCCCAAATATCCTGGTCAGCCATACAAAACCTTTGGTTCAAATCAGCTTGATACCATTGGGTTTGTAAGATATTGATCGAATCTTGATAATTTCTATTTTGTTTTTGACGCAGCGAAAGATCTATATCAGAAGCTGGCCAGAAAATTGGGTCACTGTTCTTCATGAATTGATATTGCTAAAACATTTTTTAATTGTAAAGCCTCTTTAACTATGGAAGTGATGCGCTGTTAGTCTCAGGAGGAGGAGTCTCAACGTGTGGTTCTCCTTCTATAGGTAGTGAGGGATATCGTTTATGTAGCATCTCTGGTTGTCGTGAATTCTTTAAAGCATCATTCAAAATTGATTTAGCTGCATATCCGGAAGCAGTACATCTTGCAAAGAAATCTCTGATTGCACAAAATATTCTAGTTATAATATTAGTTTTCCTATCGAAATTATCCATATATAAGTCTTCGATTATTCTTTTTATTGCAAATACCTGGCTCTTTTCTATTATTTTATCAGGATCTTTGACAGCTGGGCAATTGTCCAATATATGAATAAGCTTTTCATGTATTTTGTAGATAGAAACTGTACCCTTGTATCCATCAAATTTAGTGTATCGATGACCAAAAAATGTAATGTTTTGTCGAGCTCTCTTGGAAATTTCTTCTAGTTCAGCTAAAGAAGTGATGTTCTTAAAAGCCGATACAGCATCTTTTTTTAATCTGAAGACCATGGTTTTCTCCTTGTTAAGGGTACAAATTCCATACTGTATATCTAATATATTCTTGGCAAGAATTTTAAATGTCATCTCCAGTAGCTATTTAAAGCCTTCACATCCTCCGATATTGAAGCGTCGCTTTGGCACTTTGGAAGTCCGACTGCTAGATATCTCATTGCATCCGCAAAATGACTAGACCAATCGTGATGCGGTTTTTGGTTATAAACTTTGTGTTTGTCATTCCATTCTCTATGGTAGTGCTCTAATGAAGCAATTAATGGCTTGCACTTTTCTTTATTTATATGAACTCTAGAAGCAAGAATTGCCTTCACAGATTCAATGCCATCAGCTATTAATCCTTTAGGAACCACTGTCACAGGTATTGCCAACTCGTTTAAAATATCCCTTCTAGTGCATCCAGAACCCAAACCATCATTTTGATCTACATCGTGTGGAAATAAATGAATTCCATACCTATAAGGGCGGGAGTTGAATACATCTTTCATATGTGATAAGGTCTTATTTCTATAGTTTTCACAGTCAATTATATGAATATTGGTTCCTACAATTTGGAAGAAGATTATCGGATTATCATCATCCCATCCGAGATCGCAAGATGTATGTACAAGACGGGATGGATCGTATTTCACTACCCCAATTCTATCATCGCTTTGCATATTCATGAGTAAGTTAGCGTAATAAGACCCTTCAACGCCTCTATCGAATGAGCAGTAATACTCTTGAAGAGCTAATTCCTCGCTCATTCCCTCAGCTTTTTCCTTTTCTATGTCTTTAGCAGTTAAAACGTGAGTATCTTCGATAGTTAAACGTTCTGCAAACCATCCTTCAGTAACTTGCGCCATCCTGAATAATTCGTGAAAATGATTCTTTCCTCGAGGTGTGCTAATGAAAATAGCCACGCCGTTGTTTACTTTCAAAATGGGACGAATGTAGTCCCAAGCGGCGGGATCTTGTATAGCGTACTCAGAAAAAACAACTATTTTTGGATTAGTTCCCATCAAGCTATCTATGTTGTCAGAGCCTATGAGTTGTATTAAAGAGCCATTTATAAAACGAATCTTCATCTCTTGGGAGTTTTTGTTAGCTATAATTTCAGGTGGGATGAAATCAAGGAAACGGATGCCATCATTTGTAGTTGAATCCCATATTACCTTTTTAGCTTGAGCGTAAGAAGGCATAACATAAAAACACGTGCAAGGTTCTTTAAAAAGACTTTTTATGCACCAATTTAAAATGGTAACATCTTTTCCAGAACGTCTATGAGCACACCAAACAACGCGTTTAATTCCTGAATCCAGGGCTTCAAGAATAGGCATTTGGTAGTAGCGTGGTTCAAATCTATGAGGTAGTTTTACTCTCATTCTTTAGAATTGGTCTTTCTATAAGTAGTAGTTTCAACAATTACTTGTTTTTCGCCATCTGTCTTTTCAGGCTTATCCCAACCATACTTATTACGCATTATCATTTGTAAACTGGCTGTATTGGCTTTAGTATTTTCTCCATTAGCAGACGCTTTACAAAGTCCTTCGTAATACTTCTTTCCTTTAGTTTTTGCAATGTCTCTTTGTATGGCAGGAAACTCTGTTGGATTATTTTCAATATAAGAAAGCATTGTTTTATAACAACAAAGGTTATCCCCCTCTTCAAAGTACCAACAATCTTGAGAATAACCTTCTGATAAATGATCACAAAAACTTTTATAAGCCCTTTGTCTCATTTCAGGATCTTTAAGAGCCAACCCATATTGATTTCCTAGAGGTGCTGGGACCAGCATGTAAAACCTTTTTTATTTTACATCATACATACGAGCTTTTTTTGACACAAATATAAGTCAAAATTTACATGACATGAATTTGTTACGACTTCTTTTTCTAAATAACCTTAGGTGGCCAAACTTCTTTTTTCACTTCACATTCCGAGCACATTTTAATCCTATCAAGAGTAAAAACTTATTTTTAAACCTTTTCTTCTTCTCGTGCTTCTTCTACTAAAATCCATTTTTTAGCGACTTTATTGGTTTTTGTTTCAGTGTCCATACACAAAACCCTATTTCTCATGTTTATTCTTTTCACATACCCAAGAAAAATTTTCTCTCCTTCATCTAAGAACATGTATTTATATTTTTCACCTACACAAGGTCTTTCATTCTTAACATCAATCCAGTCCATATTTATCCTATATCGTCAACAAATTCATAATATATCCAAATCCACATCAAAATGTTCAGGAAAACACCAAAGAGAAATTGTCCTCTACTCATAAAATCCCTATACTACTTTACTTCCTTGTGCATATTCATTAGATGGTTTTTATACTCTTGGTCTTGTAGAGCTAACTTAGTGTGAAAATCTTTCATTTCATTTTGAATAGCTTTTATCATAGCATTCGTTTCTTCGCGAAATGAATCTAATTTAGTGTCCATATGCCTCATATCAGCCCTAGATTCTGTTCTATTCCATATAAATAGTCCAAAAACTCCGATAAAAAATATTGCAAATTGTGTCCATTCCATTTTTATTCTCCTTTTAATTTTTGTTGTATCGTCTGCAAAATCCAACCCGTCTTTGAAATCCCGACAGTATTCTCCATAAATTCATCAATTTCCCTCGACATCTTTTTTGGTAGACGTAAAGTAAATCTGACGAATTCCTCATTAGATTCAACATCAGATTTAACATTTCCCCCTTTTTCAATAATTCGATCAATTTCTCTTGGTTTAAGTTGTTTTATCGTCATTTATGCGTCTCCTTTTCGTATTTTATGATAATAAACTACATGCTTTAGGTGTATAAATGTAGTCATATAGACATGTCATTTCCGTAATGGATTTTATATCTTTCGTTTTTAATTCTGAAACTCCAAGACCCTCAGAAGCTGCGTTTCCGAATGCTTTTCTATATCCTATCGTACAAGGAACGCACTCTAAGTCTTCAAATTCTTTTAGCACTTCCATTGTTGACTGATTATCTTCTCCTCTAGAATCTGCTTGGTTTATTACAGCTATGCATCTCAGATCAGAATTTACACTCTTTATTTCGGCTATCATATTTCTGAGAGGTCCAACAGTCCAAATATCAAGAGATCTGGGCTTGAATGGAATTACGAATATATCGGCTATTGTGAGAGCTGATCGTTGGCTAGTAGTATCTCTTCCTCCAACGTCTATTATAACATCGTCGTAGTCTTTAGCCATTTTCTGAATCTGATTATTTACTGCTTTTCCAGAAAGTTCGATGGTTGTGAATTTTGTTTGATTTTCAGAATCTTCTCTTTGTTGGGCCCAATCACAAGAAGACTTTTGTTCGTCTGCATCAACTAGTAAGACTTTCTTACCAGCTGAAGATCTCATTACGGTTAAATTTGTGGCTAGAGTGGTTTTACCACTTCCGCCCTTGATTCCACCAAATACTATAATCATGTGTCATACCTATGCTTTTTTATGCATGTACTCTGTTAAAATTGCGCCATTCTGGCGAATTATGTGCGTATAGTATAGGTAAATATGACATTGAAATCAAGTCTATTTGAAGCAAAAATGGCATTTCCATTTTCTTTCTGAAAAGTCGTAGTTACACTCCTCGCATTTTCTGAGGCAATCATCGCAAACAACATATGTTACTAGTGAATTTTTTCCATAAAAGTACTCCCTCTTAATGGTAAAATTAGGAGGATTTATCTTTATAAACATAAAGAATATCTTTAGTTTGATCCACTCAAGAATGGTGTACCTAGGTTGCTTCATCTTTAAAAATCATACCCAAATTTAAAATTCTTCCATTAACTTATCTAATCTTGTCTGAGCTTCTTCCGACGTTCTATATTTATATCCTATATGTTGAAATCCAAAACTTTCAGCTTTTTCATTAAGAACTTCAAAAGAAATACAAATTCTAAAACCAACTTTTTTAGCTCCACCTATATAAAATGTTCGAATTGATCTAACATTTACCCAACAGCCTTCATTTGTTCTAACGAAACCTGCTATCATTCTCATTTCATCCATGGATCCCCTATCACTTCCTAGATTCTTTATTTATTGTCCTCGAGATTTTTAACACGTGAAATCAAATCATTAATTACATTGCACAGAATTTCAATAGCTAATTTAGATTCTATTTCATCACAAAATGATCGTAAATTATTAACAATAAAAGATTTATTAGCTTTCGGCATTTCATCCCAATCTTTTTTCTTTTCATTGTCTAGGAATATTAAACTCTCATATATAGGAGCATTTCCAAATTTTCCAAATCCTTTTTTGCTTTCAGATGTTTTAGGAATAGGATTCATCAATATATTCTCAAAAAATTCCTTTCTCTTACTTTTTTTTGCCATTATTCACCTTGATTTTAAATTCATTCTAGGAGCAATAAATTTTAGGTCTGATAATATATGTTCTGTTCCTTTTCAACCGTACGAAACTATCGTACACTTATGTGTGAACTATTGTGGAAAATCCGTACGCATTTTACAAAATCTATGAACATCAAATTTCACTCATTTTTCAATGAATTCTCAAAATCTTCATCTAATTTGCATAAAGAACTTTCCATGGCCTTAAAAAAATCGTCAAGGAAGGCCTTTCTTTTGCTAATGGGAAGGTTTTCGTATATATCGAAGGTTAAGATGTTGACTAAAGCCATATGAAAGCAAACGGGATTGTCATATTCTTCCGCCACATCCAATATCCTATTCGAGATATCTAATAGCACTCTTCTATCCATCATGTTAGAATTTGTCACATTTTTTCCATCAATCATGTACCGCCCTCGTCTGAAAAAGCATTCTTCGTGTTCTTTTTCCATACATCCTTCGTCTTTTAGACGTATTTTATGCGTAAAATATCCGTCACTATTTTTTACGATCACACATTCACTAAAATAATGGATCATAACGATGAATAATCTTCTGGCTAAATTTTTTTAGAATCTGGTAGATTGAATTAGTCATCGTTTTCCCATAGTGGGCGCTACTGTTCATAGCGCCTACTTCTTTCACACCTAGTCTATACGAAATTTACTTTTATCCAAGCCATAAAAATATCTCTATGTTAAATTTTCTGTTTATGGTATTTCTTGTACTCAGAAAACACCATTTAAAGAGGGCGCGGCGCTACACAGGGTAGCGTTCGTGCTTTTTCTTTATACCCCTTCGCTAGTGAATAGAAACTTCTATGAACGCAAAAGCAATCTTTTATGTTTTGCTTAATTAAGATGCCTTTCTTCACTAGATTGTCAACCCTTGTTCTAATCTCCTTAGCTGTCCAAAAAGGAAATTGAGCAGCAAGATCTTGTCTAGTTAAGTCTTCAAACTCTACATCGAGTAGAAATTGAATAATTAAAGATTCATCTAGGCCATATTTCATAGCTAAATCAATGTCTACATAAAATTGAGAACTACTTTTTTTCATTTTTACTCTTTCTCTTCCGCGTCTTTCTTCCTTGATCCCGATATAGCCTTGTATAGCTATCTAGATGTTTAATCATTTCTTTTATGTACTCGCTTCTTTCATCTTGCGGAATTTTGTATGTTATGAATTCAGACAGAACTCCTATCAAAACTTTTCCCGTATCTGGGAGCGTTTTGTATTTATCAAATATTATTTTTGACAAATCATATCCTAATTGCGATTCAGGACTTGTTTTTGTTCTTATGAATTCTTCCAATTCTTCTTTGGTTTTTGTCATATGTTCTCCAAGCTTTTAAAGATGCCTAATCATTGTAAATCAAAGATTTCATGAAATGGAAGCGTTTCTATGCAGCCCGCTGATAGAACTTTTTAGCGGCTGACGCTCTATCGTACATGAACCCAAAAGGACTTATGATTTTTTTTCCCTGAGATTTATACCAGAGATAGTCTTCGTAGGCTTTTACGATTTCGGCTTCTGAAAATTTCTTAGTTAGGGTTTGCTTTTCGGTTTCAGTTAAGGGAAGTTTATCAAGAATGGCATAGGGTTGTACTTTGACGAAGATTTTTTGTACTTTTTTAGCATTATGCAAATGCGTACCATTAGTACTAATATATTCTTTTTCTTTAGAACTCCCTAATACGTGGACATTTGCCTGGGCTTTTTGACCAAAAAGAATAACTTGCTCTTCTTCCGAAAGTTTGAAATTTTCAGGATTATCAAAGTCTAAAAACATGAGTTCTTTTGGAATCATATAAAGATTGGATTGATAAGGATTTCTATGGACATCAACGAATCCCTTTTCCTTGAGAGCTGTTAATGCCCTCCTGACGGTTTTTTCATTACACCCGCAGTGCTTGGCGATTTTAGGCAAAGAAACCCAGACATGCTTAAAAGTTAGCGTATACCATCTGATGACCTTAAAGACGGTTTTCGTTTTTTTGGTTAAGCAAACCCAAGAACGAACAAATGAATCTAATTGAGATTTTTCCATAATTTTCACCCTTTTTTATTTTTTCTGTTGCAAGAAAATCAACAAGGGATTTATATTATGGTCACAATTTTGTTATGTTATGAACATAACAAAACTTTGGCATAAAATGAAAGGTTGTTTTGAGGTTAAACTTTCATTTATGGTTACCACAACTTTTTTCGCAAGTTGGTTTTCTATCAAAGGGCTCAGTTTCTTAACTGGGCCCTTACTTTTTCAAAGTTTCAGTCTAAAGTAAACATATAAGTCATTATTTTCAACGAAATTCAAATTTTCCTTCCAACTTTCTGGACTTCAATGCTATGCTCTCTGTCGTCATAAGCAATATTGTCCTTTTGTGTGGATTCAATATGGGTGCCCTCTGAAAGGAGGGCACTTTTTACTTATTATCTTTTCCAAAAATAGCTTTCATTCTCTTTTCAAAGCTGAATCTTATTATGGATTCTGCTGAAATAACGCCGTCAGTAGCTTTTTCGATGCTTAAAGCAGTATGAGTTCTAGGCATCGTTTTTCCATTTGCAATATTGGTTAACATAGATGCTCCTATGTTGCACTTTGCTGCAAAATCTTGATATTTAATCTGATTAAAATATAAATAGTCTTTAAGTGTATTAATTTTTATTTGGGGTTTCATATGATTTCCTCTGCATGAAGATTATGCATAAACATACAATTTTTATGGAACATAAAAAAAGCAGTTGCAGAATATTATGCAAGTTGTGTATATTTTAAAACACAAGACGATTCAATCTTAAATGAAAGAAATCGTTTACACACACAAAAAAGGAAATATATGGCTTCATTACAACACTTTCAATCTCAATGGGATAACTTAGACCCATCAGACTTCGATAACAATTATTCAGAATCTCTTGATGAAGAAGTGAAAGATCCTGAAATTGCTGTTAAGAATTTAAAGAATGTTCTATTCGAAGAAGGCGGTTATATCGACGAAGGAAAGCTATGGGAGTCCATAAGATGTTTATCAGATTACGTAGGATCTCCTATTAAGGGAAACTGTCCAAAAACTGGGGTTACCGTGGTAAAAACAGAAACATTGAATAATGCATATCAAATGATGGAACGGTCCAAAAAAGAAATTAGAGATTCTGTAGAAAGACATTTGATCACTATAAAAGAAGCTCTTTACGGGTCAGAGAAGGTAAATGAGTACTCAGTGAATATGGCCATAAAAAATTTAGAGTACATGTTTTATGGATACCCTATAGAATCTAAAAAAATTACTATAACAAGAAAAGGATAAGTTTATGACAGTAGTATTAAGAGAAGAACAAAATTTCGATCTGATTTTGCAGGATGTAGAGACCATGCAAAAGATGTGTTCTACACTGATGAAAACAAAACACTATCAAAGAATGGGTGAAGAAGGAGTTTTTGCAGTTATTCAGAAAGCAAAATCTATAGGAATGCACCCATTAGAAGCTTTAAATGGCGGCTTATATATCGTAAGTGGCAAAGTTGGAATGTCTGCGGAGAGTATGGCTGCTTTAATTAGAATGAAAGGCCATAGCGTTGTGCAGGATGAACGATCGAATGATAAAGTTTGCATCCTCAAAGGAAAAAGAGCCGACAATGGTGATACATGGAGGGTTTCATTCGGGATAGAAGATGCTAGACGAGCAGGTCTTTTGAAGAATCCGTCTTATGAAAAGTATCCTTCGATCATGTTGTACAATAGGGCTATGTCAATTTTAGCCCGTCAATTGTTTCCAGACGTCATCAAAGGAGCTGGTTATACCATGGACGAGCTCAAAGAGATCTCTGAAAGCAAGCAAATTCCCTTAAAACAAGAAGTTGTTAAGCCTGAATCTATGGAATATGCCCAATTTGAAGAAGTTGATGCAAAGATATCAGAAGAACAGTATTTGACGCTTCGTGATTATTTTGATGGTTGTAGCTCTGAAAACCAGGAAAAATTCAACGAATGGATGTTGAAGACTCTAAATATAACCTCAGTAGCTTTATTGAATTCTAAAGATTATGAGAGAGTTGAAAGAATCTTGAAAACTAAATCCGAGGAAAACCAAAAGTCTTCCCCAGTTCAGGAGTTACAACATGCAACAGCCTAACTTAAGACAAAGAAGTCCTGAATGGCACGAGTTTAGACAAAAACATATAGGTGGTAGCGATGCTATCACCTGTATGGGTGATTATAGATATGCCACTCCCTATCAACTTTATCTAGAGAAATTGGGGTTATCTTCACCTAGGAGGATAACTTCTGCTATGCAGAATGGTATCGATAATGAAGAACCTGCTAGACGGGCATTTGAGAATCTTATGGGAATCTCTGTCTTTCCAGTTGTCCGGAAATCCCGGACAGTTGACTTTATGATGTCTAGCCTAGATGGTTTAGATATGGATGAAAAGATCGCTGTAGAGATAAAGTGCCCATCCGATATGACTTATCATCAAATGGCTCTCGATGGAAAAGTCCCTGATCATCATATGCCTCAATTACAGCATCAAATTTCTGTTTTAGGTCTTGATGGTATTTACTTTTTTAGTTATACTGCTACGTCAAGCGCCGTTGTAGAAGTTAAAAGAGACGAAAACTACATCAGGAATTTGATTGATAAGGAGAGAATCTTTTGGGATTACGTTACTAAAAAAGAGCCTCCTCCATTTACTGAAAAAGACTACGTTTTCTGTGAGTCAAATGAATGGAAAGAGCTAACTGATGAATGGAAAAGACTTAGTGACCTGGAAGACAGGAAAGAAGTCATCAGAAAGCGCCTCATAGAGATTTCAGGGGATAGAAATGCGAAAGGTAACGGTTGCACTTTAACCAAGATTTACCGAAAAGGCAACGTCGTATATTCGAAAATTCCCCAATTGAAGGAATTAGATTTAGAACCATATAGGTCCCCTCCTATTGAAAGCTGGAGGTTATCTATAAGTGCATAAAAGGAGATAGTATGTCTACAGCAATTCAGTTAGATTTTTTGGAACCACTAGACGAGAACCAGTTTCTGAGGAAGATAGTTCTTCAAGAAAAGGAAAGTAGCAGAAAGACCGCTAAGAAGCTTTTTGCTTTGAATTCTGAACTTAAGACTGAGATTTTGCTTTTAAGAGGGGACCTAGAGTTTCTCAAGAGTCAATTAAATAGGAAGGCAGAGATATTGTCCTTCTGCATAGAAAAATAATATATAAATACATTACAGACCATTTTGGCGATATCACCAAAATGGTCTTAATAGGAGAGTTATGACACATGAAAAGAAGTTGGACATATTTGAAAAATACGGACAAACAATAGTAATCATATGCACCATTTTATCTACGGTTTGTGGATCTTTGATATGGATGAATGGAAAATTTAATGACATTGATGAAAAATTTGCAATTGTTGATAAGGAAATGGAAATTCGATTTGCAAATATGGAAAAGGATATGGCCATAATCAAGACAGTACTTTTAATGAAGAAAATATTACCTTCAGAACTTGCTAAAGACCAGTAATGCAATTACTTTACTTGTTATGTACATTTTTCATAATATATCTTCTTATTTCAATACTATGGGAGTTGAGTGAGATACGATGTTCCATTGAGAAATCAAAAGATCAAGAAAAAAAGTAAATTCAAAAAGGAGAAATTATGGAATGGACACAAGTTTTAGCAATAATAGGATCAAATATAGTTCTATTTTTATGGGTAAGAGCTGAATCAAGAGCAGATCACAGAGCTTTAGAGAACTGGACAAAAACAATGCTCAGTTCAATTCAACAAGAGATTAAGGATTTCCACGGTAGACTTTGTGCCATTGAGGAAAGGAATAGAGAAAAAAAGTAAATATTGACCTTTTTTTACTTTTCCTTAAACTCACATGGATGCAAGAAAACATAAAACACGACCACAATTTTTGCTGCCAATGTAAAAGAGAAA
>Ga0134121_10000708_pt1 | contig 35585 bp, 26 predicted proteins | sample KB301_FD_96463 | JGI IMG/M metagenome (GOLD analysis project Ga0134121, IMG submission 96463) | Terrestrial soil microbial communities without Nitrogen fertilizer from Kellogg Biological Station, Michigan, USA - KB3-0-1 | ecosystem: Environmental > Terrestrial > Soil > Unclassified ...
CAACCTGATCATGGGCCGGCGCTCCCTGGCCGGCTCGGTGATCGGCGGCATCCAGGAGACCCAGGAGATGCTCGACTTCTGCGCCGAGCACGGCATCGTCTCCGACGTCGAGATCATTCCGATCCAGCGGATCAACGAGGCTTACGAACGCATGCTGAAAAGCGACGTGAAATACCGCTTCGTCATCGACATGGCCTCGCTCGCGTAATTACGCGACCGTCAGCCCTCAACGCTCGCCTCGCGGGCGCGGCTGCCCAGCCAGAGCAGCAGCGCCGCGAGCGTGCAGGCAGCCGGGCAGACGAGCAGCGCATACCGCATCTGCTCGGGATGAAGGGCGACGCCGAAGCGGTCGTTGAGCTTGCCGATGAGGGGAGATCCGAGGCCGTAGGCCAGCAGATTGACCGTCGAGAAAAAGATGCCGATGCCGAGCCCGCGCAGATGCGGGCCGGAGATCTCGTGCAGATCCGCGGACGCGGGCGCAAGCCACATCAAGGCGAGGCCGTATAGAAAGACGTTCAGGATCACCAGCAGAAGGATCTGGTTGCTGAACAACAGCCCGAGCCAGAGCGGAACCGAGACGAGGGCCATCTTGGCGCTGAAGGCCAGGCGCCCTCCAGGCCCACCGCGACGGAAGCGGTCGGACAGATAACCGCCGAGAATGATCACCGGCACGCCGACGACGATCGACATGATTCCCGCCCAGCCGCCGATCAGCGCCAGGCTCATGCCGTGGACGCGAATGAAGAAGGTCGGCACCCAGATTCCGAGATTGTTCGAGGCGAGCCCGAACAATGCATACCCCGCGTACAGGTAGCGCAGGGGCACCGAGCGGAACAAAACCTTCCAATCCTCACGGCCATAGCGAACGGCGGTAACCTCCGTGCGTCCGCGCGGGGGCTCGCGCAGAAAGAAAACGACGGCGGCGAGGGCGAGCCCCGGAAAACCCAACAGATAGAAGGCCCACCGCCAGCCGTGGTGCTGCCCGATCCAGCCGCCGAGAAAGAAAGCGGCGCCGCTGCCGATGGCGACTCCCGAGGAGTAGACCCCCTGGACCGTCGCCCGGATGCGAGGAGGAAAGAAATCGCTCAGCAGCGACAGGGCCGCGGGCCCGAGCGTCGACTCGCCGACGCCGACCATGACACGGCAGAAGAAGAGCGTCCAGAAGCTGTGGGCGAAGCCGGTGAGGCCGGAGAAGAGGGCCCACACCGCAAGGCCGCCGGCGATGAGGTTCTTGCGCACCACGCGGTCGGCGAGACGGCCGAAGGGAACGCCGAGCAGCGTGTAGAAGATGACGAACGACGTCGTCCCGAGAAGCGCGAGCTCCAGATCGCTGAGCGCCATCTCCGCCTTGATCGGCGTGAACAGGATGTAGATGAGCGACCGGTCGAGGAAGTTGAGAACGTAGACCAGGGTGAGGACGGCGAGCGCGTACCATGAGTACGCCGGCACCCCCTGCCAGCCCGCCTGGGACTCGCCTTCGATGCTCGTTTCCGGGCTGCTGGGCATCTGCACTCTCCTCCGACTGGGGCCGCCGATTGGCGGGCAGTATAGCGGAGGGCGGGATCGGGAACCGAGGTTAGAATGGGGCGGCTCGCTTCCCTTCGACCTTTCCTGGAGGAGAAACCCCATGACGACCCGCACCCTGCTTCGCCGCCGGCTCCCGTTGCTCTCCGTGCTGTGCCTCTGCTTCTTCGTCTCCGGCCTCTCCGCCCAGGACGCGGAGAAGGTGAATCCGAAGATCGTCAAGCTCAAGCTGGAAAACGAGCACGTGCGTGTGCTGGAGGCCTTGAGCAACCCGGGCGACAAGGAGCTGATGCACTCCCATCCCGCGAACGTCGTCTACGTGATCCAGGGCGCGAAGCTCCGCATCACGACCGGGGACGGCAAGACCACCGAGGTGGAGCTCAAGACCGGCGACACGCTCTGGCGCGAGCCCCTGGTCCACTCGGCCGAGAACATCGGCACGACCCAGTTCCACGCCATCATCGTCGAGCTCAAAAAGCCCTGATCGGCGTGAGATCCGTCGACAGGATGCGCCCCGAGCCGATGTCAGGCCAGCAGGTCCAGAAGCTCGCGCGCCTCGATGAGGTCGCGGGTCGCGAACCCCTCGGTGTAGGCCTGGTAGACGGCAGCGAGAACCGGTAGGGCCTCATCTCCGCGGCCCTGCTCGGCGAGGAGGCTCCCCAGGCTGGTCGCCGCGCGCAGCTCGAAGGCGCGGGCCCCCTGGTCGCGAGCGATGTCGAGCGCCTTCCGGAAGGAGCGCTCGGCCGCGCCGGCGTCTCCTGAGGCGCGAAGGAGCTCGCCCTCGAGGCGGAAGATCTCGGCCTCGAAGGAGCCGCCGAGCCGGCTCTCCGGCAGGACCAGGATCTCGCGGACGGTGGCGAGCCCCTCAGCCAGCTTCCCGGCCGCCAGATGGGCTTCGATCAGGTAGGAGTGAAGGTATCTCCGGGTCACCCGCGCCCCCAGGGCCTCATGGAGGTCGAGCCCTCTCTGGATCTGCGCCGTCCCATCCGCCAGCTCGCCGCGCTGGCAGGCGGCCCACCCCAGCCCGACATGGGCGAAGGCACGGAGCAGGGCGAACTCCTGCTCGTACGCCAGCCCCCTCAATCGCTCCGCCACTCCGGCGACCCGCTCGGGGCTCCGCAGCTCATGCCAGAGCATCATCTCGAAGTTCAGGGCCACGCCGAGCAGGAAGGGCGCATGGAGGGTCTCGACTGTGGCGAGCACCGCGTCCCGCTTGCGCACCGCCGCCGCCGGCCTGCCGAGGATGCAGAGCACCCAGAACTGATAGATGTGTGGCATCAGGCTGGATTCCTGGCCGAAAACCTGGGCGAGCTCGGGGAGCAGGTTGGGCTCGAAGAGCGCCGTCGCCTGCTCGGTCAGGGTCAGGAGCTCGGCGAACCGGCCTCTTTCGAAAGCCGTCTGCGCTCGCGCCGAGCAGCCGATGAAGATCTGCACGGGAGTCCTGGCGAGACGGGCGATTTCCTCGGAGAGATCGATCGTGGGCTGGCAGTCTCCGCGCAGGAGGTGATAGGCCCAGAGGGCGTAGAGCGAGGGAATGAGCCGCTCGTGGTCCCCGAGCTCCCGGCAGAGGGCGACGTACCGGCCGGCGTTGGCGCCGACCTCCGGAGCCCCCCAGCCCTTGATCGCCGGAAGGACGGCGCCGAGCACGGAGCGCAAGGCGAGCTCCCGCTCCAGCCGCTCCGGCGCCGCCGGCAGGGCGAGCAGCAGGTCGAGGGCCCGGGTCAGGTGGCTCACCGCCTCCAGCGCGGCCGAACGCTGGACGGCGCGCTGGCCTGCCTTCAGGAGATAGTCGACCGCCTCCACCCGGAGGCCGCCGTGCTCGCAGTGGTAGGCCATCAGCTCGAGCTCGGCCTCGGCCACCGCCGGGAACTCTTCCTGGAGCAGGCGGACGAGCCGCCGGTGGAGCTGCTGGCGATCGGCCGCCAGCAGCGACAGGTAGGCGGCGTCCTGGATCAGGGCGTGCTTGAAGACGTAGCGCGCCCGCGGCGCCGGGCCGCGGCGGTAGAGGATCTCGGCCTGGAGGAGCTGGCCGAGCGCGTCCTTGAGGGCGGCCCCCTTGATCCACGAGAGGGCCTCCAACTGCTCCAGGGTGAAGGCGCGGCCGATGACCGCCGCGAGCTGCGCCACCGATTTGGCCTCCCCGAGACGGTCGAGGCGCGCGAGCAGCCAGCCGCCGAGCGTGAGGGGGATGCCGGCCGGGGCGTCCCCTTCCAGCACCGTCTTGGTCAGCTCCTCGACGAACAGCGGGATGCCGTCGGTCCGCGCGGCGATCTCCCGCCGCAGCTCGGCGGGCAGCCGCCTCCCCTCGCTCACCCGCTCGATCAGCTCCTTGACGTGAGCCTCGCTCAAGCCCGCCAGGTTGAGCTGGGTGACCGAGGTCTGGTGCCGCCAGGGGGGCGAGAACTCGGGCCGGAAGGTGGCGACGAGCAACAGGGGGAGCACGGAGATCTCGCCCAGGAGCAGGTCGAGCAGATCGAGCGTCGAGGGGTCGATCCAGTGCAGGTCCTCGATCACCAGCACCAGCGGGTGGCGCTCGGCCATGGCGCCGAGGAGCGCCAGGACGGCAGCCAGGGTCCGCTTGCGCCACGCCTCGGGACTGAGCACGAGGAGCGGGTAGCGCCCCTCCGTGGGCAGCGAGAGCAGCGCGCCCAACAAGGGAGCGTAGTCCGGCCGGGGGAGGCCGTGCTCGTCGAGAATCTCCTCGAGCCGCTGGAGTCTCTCCTCGCCGGAGCTCTCGGCGCCGTCCCCTGGGCCGAAGAGCGTCCGCGAGAGGAGTAGGACGATGGGCGCGAGCGGCGTGTTCTGGGCGAACGCCGAGCCGTGGGCGGTCAGCCACACCGGAGCCTCGGCCTCGAGGTGCTCGGCCAGGGCCCGCACCAGGCGCGACTTGCCGATGCCGGCCTCGCCGGCGATCAGCACGGCTTGGCCTGATCGCGAGCGGGCCAGATGGAAACGGTCGAGGAGGATCTGGAGCTCGGACTCCCGGCCGACCAAAGGGTGTGACAAGCCGCTTTCCCGGCTCCCGGGCTCCACGGAGGAGCCGAGCTCGTACACGGCGACGGTCGCGTCGAGGTCCTTCATGTGGACGGCGGGGAGGGGCTGGGTGGAGAATCGGCGTCCGAGCAACTGGCGGCTCGCCGCGCTCAACCCGATGTGCCCGGCCGTGACCTGGGCCTGCACCACCGTGGCGATGTCGAAGGTGTCGCCGGGCTGGAGCGCCGGGCCGCTGGAGGGGCGGGTCACCACCACGGCGGGTCCGGTGTGCAGGCCCGCGCGTACGCCGAGCCGGTGGGCGGCGGCCGGCAGGGCGGCGAAGCGTTTCTGGAGCTCCAGCGCCGCCCGGACGGCCCGCTCGGCGTCGTCCTCATGCGCCCGCGGATACCCGAAGCAGAGCCACAGCATCCGGTTGAGGACGGCGCCCAAGGAGCCGGAGAGCTCACGGCAGACCTGCCGCCCCAGTTCCTCGAAGGCGGTCGTGGCCTCGGAGAGAAGCTCGACGTCGAGCGCACCCGTCTGTCCCGCGGGCCCCGCGGGCCGGCCCGTCTGGACCAGCGCGCAGCAGACGACCGTGACGGTCCGCCGCTCGCCGCCGCTCTGCCGGTACTCTTCGCCGGAAGCGGGCCGGAGGGCGGGGCGCGCCACAGGCTCGGCGAGGGTGACGGAAGCGGAGTCGTCCAACCTGGGCGGCGCCTGCAGGCGGACCGCTCCCTCCAGGGCCGCGAGCACCTCGGCCGCGGACCGCGGGCGGTCCCGTGGCTCCTTCCGCAGCAGCCAAGTCACGAGATCGCAGATCTCCTCCGGGATGGAGGGGTGGGACTCCTGGAGCGGCGGGACCTCATGACGCACCACCTTGGCAAGCGACAGCACGGGGGTCTCGGCCCGAAAGGGCGACTCGCCGGTCAGCATCTCGTAGAAGAGCGAGCCCAGTGAGAACAGATCGGAGCGCTCGTCGAGAGGGAGCCCGCGCACCTGCTCGGGGGACATGGCGAAGCAGGTGCCGAGGAGGACGCCCGGCATCGAGCCGGTCAGGTCCTGGCTGTCCGCCTCCTCCTCGCGCGGGATTTTCTTGGCGAGGCCGAAGTCGAGGATCTTGGCCCGGCCGGTGGAGCCGACGATCACGTTGCTGGTCTTGAGGTCCCGATGGAGGATGCCGTGCTCGTGGGCCTCGGCGAGCCCCTCCGCGATCTCGCGGCAGAGCTTGACGGCGCGCGCCGGAGGCAGGGCGGCCTCCTCGTCGAGCAGACGGCGGAGCGTCCGGCCCTCGACAAGCTCCATCACGATCCAGTCGCCGTCCGCCCCCTCCAGGATGTCGTAGACCTGGACGATCGCCGGATGGTTGAGACGCGCCACGGCCCGCGCCTCGCGCCGCAGGCGTTCACGGCCCTGGTGCAGGGTCGCGTCGGCGCGGATCTGCTTCAAGGCGACCCAGCGTTCCAGGCGCTCGTCCCAGGCGCGCCAGACCTCCCCCATACCGCCGCGGCCGAGCAACTGGTCGAGCCGATAGGGTCCGAGCCTCTCCGGAGGCTCCGGTCCCCGATCCTGAGGTTGCATGCGAAAATGATATACGAAATCTCAGTCGAGCGCATGAGACAAGGCTTGAGCGCCAGCGCCCACGGGAGCCTCCGTGCCCGGCGTCCCAGCGACCGACTGAGGTGTGGCGATCGCAGAGCCGGGAAGAGCCTGGAACCTGTTCTGGCAGCTCATTCCTTCCTTGTCCCATACTCCTCCAAGCACTTACCCAAGGGGTTGCCCTCGTTGTAAATGCAGATGCAGAAGCGCTCGCAGGCCTCGGGGCGAGCATTATTGGCGCATCCGTTCGTGCACTCTAGCTGAGAATTGCCAGGGCGGATGTCGTACACAAAGTTGTTGATGACGATCACTGCAACGACGACTGCGACGGCGCATCCAAAAAATACCCAGGGAAACTTGCCGGACATCTTCTGATTTGGCGTTGTACCGGCGTCGCTCGATGATGCATGAGGCAGAACGTATTTCAACCGCGCATAGTCCCACCACAGCAAATACAAGTTTGCCAACAGCATGAGCGTAGTGATGCGAGTGCCTTCAAAGCGGGTGGCATAGGTCAAAACACAAATGTTGAGGATAATCGGCAAATAGAGAAGCGCTCCCAGTAGCGTCGTCCTTGGAATGAGCAACAGCAGCGCCGCCGTCAGTTGGCTCACGCCGATAAACCTGTAGTAAAAGCCGGTACGGTATAACGCGTCAAAATAGTGGCCCAGCGGATGATTGGAGGGTAACGCGGTAAACCGCTCTCCCATGACTTTTACTATGCCAGAAGGGATAAACCCCAAAGCCAGTGCGAGGCGGCAAAAGACGGCGAAGTAGCGCAACCATCGGTTGCGCCTGCATTGGTCGTAGAGATGGTCAAGCTTTGCAAGTAGGTTCATAAGATCAAATCAAATAGTTCTATTACGCTCCAATTCTGGCGGCATAACGGTTGGGCCTAACCGCGGCGGCGCGGAGCGCTGCCGTCCGGTTGAGGCCAGAGTTATGCGGTAAACCAAAACCTCACTGGGCACAGCATAGGTCAAAGACCCTGGCTCCTGCAGGCCCAACGCCTTTAGACCCTACTCTCCCAACAGCACGCTGGAGTCCCAGGGGCTGGGGTAAGCAGTGGGTCACTCCGTCTTTTGAAGAAAGGATACAAGGCGGTCGCAGACCTCCTGGTTCCAGACCCTGTCATCCGCCGTGATCGGAAAGAGTCTTCCATCATCTGCCCCAACGTACAACGCCTGCCCATATCCTAGGAGGTTCGGAATCGAACATATCCTCAACCGCAGTGCGCGTGCAGCGTTGACTTCCTCCTCGGTGCCCCGGTTGCCGCCAAGTACCAGGAGGCACTCGTTCGGCAACAAGTATGCCATGCGAAGATCCATCAGCCAGGAGTTGATGTGACGTCGCTTCTGTCGACTCTTCCAATCATCACCCGACACACGGTCGATTGAATGGAGGCCAGCTATGCGGTAACGCTCTCTGCTGATGCGATCGGAGATGATCTCCCCCAAAACGGTCTCCTGCACTACGTTGCCCACGTCCGGAACCTCCGGGCAAGACATGATACTGAATCCAGCGTTGAGGAGCGCTCGGGTGACGTCTCGCGTGATGAGGCGAAGCGTGGCTTCGCCTGTTCGACCCAATGCGTGCTCCACTTCGATGGCGGGCCGATAGACGTCGCCCTCTGGGCGACTCCCGGCGATGAAGGCCCACCGGATTCGCGCGAGGCGGGCGACTTGCTTGAGCTCATCGCTCTGGATCAGGATCTTCTCGATGTTAGTTCTGCGTTTCGGATCGTAGCCTTTGAAGATACTCAGGACTAGACTGCACAACTGCGTCTCGTCAAACAGATCATAGGTAAGGACATTCCCCAAAGGGACTTGGCTAAGATCCCCCCAACTGACGCCCATCACCCGCCCGGGGACTTTGCGAAGCCCATGCGCGTCAGCAGCTCCCGATTCATAGAGGACCCATGGTCGTTGGAGCGCGGACGGTGTCAGTAGAGGAACGAAGCAGCTGCTGTTTCGGATTCCTTCGTGAAGCTCCCTTTCCCACCCCGGTGTACCTGCCCTCTTAAGCGCCTCGTCGGCGAGGAATACGGGCAAGTCGACAAGCGCGAGCAGCCGTCGAAAGGCCCTGGCGAGCGGCAGATCGGGCTGAGCATAGCTGAGAAAGGCGGCGTATCGCTTGGACTTTGTCATTTTTCTACTATCCGGGAATTGTATGTAAAGCATCAAGGAGAATCTGACAGGCCTTTGCCATTTCCTCCCTTATACTGGCATCCGGGTCGTAGTGAGCGACTACGAGTTCATCCATAAAATGTAACACCTCGTCCTGAGCCTTGATGATTCGAACGCGCTCACGACCCAGTCTGGCAAGGAAGATCCCGAGTGTGCAGATCAGAAGATCTCGGACGCGAAAACCGAGTAGCTGTCGAGACTGGTCCTCACGCGCACCGATGACGAAGACGGCATAGTCATATCTTGTAGGCGCCTCCAAGAGTGCGTGAACGGTGGTGCTCTTCGGATTGGAGAACGCCTCGTCCTCCGACCAAACCCGGCACCGGGCCTGCGGTCCGATCTGGTCCCGGATACTGTTGGCGTACTCGACGTTGGCTCTCGACGACCCGATGAACATTCGCGGGCGTAAGACGATCTCCCGGATCTGGTTGAGTTGGGAGAGCAGACCCGGTAGTGTCGTATCTACGTGGCGTATGACCTCCGCATGCTTTTCGCTTGTAGGGGTTGGGTCCAGTTGGAAGCGCCGGACACGATTGATGCAGGCCCAGATCTTGTACATGGCGCCCTGAAGCTCGTTGACAGCGTTCTCGTTAAGACGTCTGAGAACCAGACCTTGTAGCCAATGGGCCAACTCCAGCAACTTGCGGAAGGTGGGCAACAAAACCTCGAAAGACAAGGCAGATGAGGCGGCTCGCGAGCAGAGCCTGTTCATGTCCATCTTCTGAATGTTTCTGACCGCCATGTCGATAGTGTACTCGGTTTGGCTATACGTGTCCGTCGAGTAAAACGTCGCGATTTTATCTCCAACAGTGACGTTGTAGCCCTCCTTCACGTAGAGTTCGGCGACGAGACCAGAGACAGGTGCGGGCAGTTCAAAGTCAACCTTTTCGGTTGATAACTCTATGAATGGGGCTTCCTTTTCGACTAGATCGCCACTCGCAACGAGAATCCGCGTGACTGTAGCTTCTGCTGCTCCTTCGCCCCATGGTGGCAGGTAGAAGTCCATCATATCCCTCCTTCAGCGCAAATCACTCTGCGTTTTGCGGCCCTGCGATCAGCCAAGGCTGCGTGATTCTGTGGAGCGGCTTCCTACGCCTAATTCCACAACCAAGGCCCCGACCCGAGTCCTCCGGGTCTTTATCGCACGAAAGCTCCAGTGACCTGCTTGGCTGGCGACGATCTCTGGCATCCGCTCTGCCGCGGCCTGCTGGGCGACGGCGTCGATCACGGCGGCGGCGTTGCCGCGCGCGAGCACAGGGCACAGGTGATTGGCGGCGGCCAGGGCATCCCGCAACGCCACGTTTATCCCTTGCCCCCATTGGGCGACATCGAGTGTACCGCGGCCCCCCAGGAGCAGCAGGCTGGGGGCCGTCCAGGTCTCCAAGCGGCCAACGATCACGTCCCAAAAACCCAGGGCTCCTATTTTGCTGCGGCGGCAATATTCGGGCTTGGCACTTTATCTTCCACGCGTGCGCTCCAGCGCAGTGTTAGCCAGCATATCGAGATACCAAGCCTTCAAGATTGTCATGATATTCAAGGAATGCCGAGTCCTCGGCCTCAAAGGCGTCCAACTCAGGTGAAACTGATTCCGACAGCAGATCCTGCCGAGTCGCTCGATCTCCTGGCGGCATGCCGCCAGGAAACTTCGCTGCCGTAGCGCGGACAATGCTCGCGGTATGGATCGCGCCAACCGCCTCGAGCGCCACTATGGTTTCTGCCGTTCTGTCGCCCGCGGAGTTAAAAGAAGAATTGATCGACCCCCCATTGTTCAGCTCTGCTTCGAGATTGCCTATAAGCTCGCGTACGGTAGTGGTCTCGACGATGCCCCCCAGTGCCGGCCACAACCTTTGGATTGAACGGCTAAACACCCCAGCCCGCACCCAGCCATCGCGACAACTTCTGGGCCTGGACATATCACGGCGAGCGATGACTAGTATCTCTATCTCCTTCTTTTGATGTAGCTTACCGCTGAATTGTATTCGCGTCAATGCCATGCAGAATGCCGCATAAGCCTGTACAGGCCTACAACCTGTCGATCGGCTCTTCACGCCCCGCCCCCCCCGGCGGTTGAGGACGTGGGTGTATATCATCCTCGTCCGGACGCTTCCGACCTGAAGGATGCAACGATTCTCTCCACCCATGCCCACGGTATCGCGGCCCTTCAGGCCGCACTCTCGGACCGCCCTGGAACCCAGGGCGATGCCCTGGGCTGAAGAATCACGACCCTTTGGGCCGTCCTGACTCCGACGCCTGCCCGATTCACTGACCCGCGACGACGGGAGGCCCTGCCCCTCTCTCCTCCGAGCGAGTTGACCCCGCGCGGCCGGCGTAAGGTGCCGCTGCGGGAGCGCGACCATGCCTCCCACCCGTCTACCATTCCCAGCCAGAACCAACCCGAGGCCACCCGGAAGCTTCAGATTTGCCTGGAGGAAGGGCGCAGAACGATGCATGCCCTGCACCTCGGGCTCCGGGAACATTTCGGCCCGACGGACGAAGCGCTCGCCGCTTTCGGCATCTAGCCCTTCCGGGGCCGAGACACCCTCTCAGGGTTTCCGCAGCATCTGATCCACCTCGCTGGTCAACGTCTCCATCTCCAGGCGAATGGACTCCACCTGGGCGATGGCCGCCGTCACCGAGGCCACGTGCATGAGGAGCAGGAGGTAGGCGAAGGAGGGGATGAGCAGGAGCGCCGCGACACCCGTGATCGCCCAGCGCAGGCCCTTGACCGACTGCTCCCGGCTCTGGGCGGCGGCCCACCGCAGGCCTTTCGTGGGACGCGCTCCGTGGCCCGCGAGAGCGGTCAGGTCCGCGAGCAGCGGCGAATCGAGGAGGGTGCCCCGCAGGCAGCTCGCCCACGGCTCGCCGGCGTCCAGGCGCTCCGCGCCCAGCGAGAGCGCCGCCGCCAGCCGGGGTACCGGCTCCCTCCGGTGGACGCGGCGCAGGGTTTCGTTCGCCGGCAGGCCGGCCGCCTGCTCGAAGGCCAGCGCGTCGAGCAGCCGCGCCCGGCTGGCGTGAATGGCATGGGCGCGCAGGAACGGCAGGTACAGCCGGAGATCCTGGAGGAACGCGGCCCCTCGCTCCCGGCCGAGGAACCCGGCGAAGGCCACCACCAGCGCGACTCCCACGAGCAGGAACGACCCACCCAGCGCCAGCCACAGGTTGCGGAAGCTCTCGAACTGACGCAGGGCGGGCGGCACCTCCCAGTTCGGCGGCAGGTGCTCCATGCTCTTCCGGATCATGCCCGGCACCATGACGAAGGAGAGGTAGAAGGTCGTAAGACAGAGGCCGGCGAGGACGAGCGCCAGGCCCTCGATCCGGTGCCGCGTCTTTTTCAGCGCGCCGTCCGTCGCCGCCTGCGCCTCGGCGTCGGCGCGCAGGGCCGCCTCGACCTCCACGGACTTCGCCTGCGAGCCCCGGATGGAAGCGGCGGTGATCTCGAGCCCGAGCCGGTCGAGGGCGACGTCGAGCGGCTCCCCCTCGCCCAAGAGCGCGAGCTCGGCGTCGAGCTGCCGCGCCGCCCTCCGGGGCAACGACTGCCGGGGCAGGGCCGCGAGCGCCTGGGCCACCCCGAAGCCCACGGCCACGAGGTCCGCCAGAGCGTTGACCGCCGCCGCGGGGAGCCGCGTCCGGCCGCCGGAAATCGCCGGGAAGCTCATCGTCCGTCTCCCAGGGCGAGATCGAGGCGGTTCCCCTGGGGACCGGCGAGTGTCACCGCCGAGCGGCCGATGCGCACCACCCGGAAGCCCGAGATCGTGCCTCCCTCGCGCACCGCGTGCCCCGAGATGAGCGCCACGGACTGTGCGCCGGCGGAGATCCCCTGAAGACGGAAACCCGGGTTCTCCGGTCTGGCGACCCTGCCGCCGCCACCGCCGCCGTCCGCGAGGCGATCGAAGGGGTTGGGCACTCCCTTCGCAAGGCGGACGACCGGGCGCGAAGGCGTGGCCTTCCCGTCCGGCCGCAGGAAGCTCTGCCACTTGGGAGGCGGCGGCTCCTGGCCTCTACTGCCCACGGCATCGCCGGCCGTCTGGGCCGGATCGGAGGCGGCAACCGGGACGGCCGCGCCGCGGAAGCCCCGCATCATCAGGATGAGCCCTCCGGCGGCGACCACGAGCCCGGCGGCGATGAGCGCGATCCTCCTGGCAGACATGTCAGGTTCCCTCCTTCGCCGCCGCCCGGATGGCGGTGATCTCCAGGGTGAAGGCGATCTTTCCCGGCCCCTGACGGGAGATGGACAACGACCGCACCCGGGCCGCGTCCGGCCAGCTCTCGATCGTCCCCAGGGCGTCGAGCAGCCGGTCGAAAGGTCCGGTGCCCGCGAAGGTCCGCTCGAAGGCCGCGGCTCCGGGCACCTTGAACTTGGGCACCGGCTTCCAGTCGCTCGACGCGGCCAGCTCAAGGCCCAGCTCGGCGAAGGACTCCTCGATGCGCCGGCTGAAGACGGCGGCATCCGTGCCCTGGGCCACCCGCTCCTGCCGGAGGCGCGCGACGATCCCGGCCAACTGCGCCTTGCGCGCCGCGAGCCCGGCCTCGCCGCCCACCTGCCGGAGGACCTTCCGGGTTGCCGACGGCTCGCGAGGATCGCGGCCGGCCGCCAGGGCCGTACGCATCGTGTAGAGGCCGGTCCCCAGCAGCAGGACGGCTCCCGCCAGGATCATCGCGGCATAGCGCCAGACGGTGCTCATGGTGCCCCCTGGGACGCGGCGGCCGGTGCTTCTTGTACCGCCGCCCGGAAGACCTGATGCAGACGTGGGTTGTGGCGATCGGTGCCCGGCGCTCCCCACGAGAGGTTGGCGAGCTCCGGCGAGCGTTCGAGGGCCTGGCGCAGAAGCCCGAGCCGCGCCTCAGGCGCCGACCCCGTGGCCGAGGCCTCCAACTCCAGGGCGCCCTCCTTGATCTGGAGGCGTTCCCAGCCGGTCTCCGGCGTGGCGATGCGGGCCAGGGCGGCGACGGGCCCCGCCACCCGCGGCCAGGGCGCCGTGCGGCCGGCCAGCTCGGCCCGCAGCCGCTTCGCCTCCTCGACCAAGGCTCCGATCTCCCGCAGCTCCGTGACCAGCCGCGCGTCGCCGGCCGCCTGGGAAGCAAGCGCCTGGGTCCGCGCCCGGCTCCCCCACGCGAACCGCAGCCCGGCCGCCATCGCCAGGACGCCCAACACCGCTAGAAATATGGCGACGTGGGTGGCGCGGCGGGCCCACGCGAGGCTCGCCCGCCGCCGTTCGCTGCGCGGGCTCACCAGCCGCGTCACGGTGGGGCGCAGCGCCAATCGCCACGCGAGAGCGCAAGCCGCCGGAAGGGGCTCGCCGGGCTCGATCAGGGCCGAGCCGGCCTTCAGGCCTTCCTCGGCCAGGAGCTGATCGACGACGAAGGCCGGCTCCGTCCCGCTCGCCGCGAGCAGATCGGCGGCGAGCGGCTCGATCGTGGAGGCGCCGCAGGCCGCCACCAGCCAGGTTCCCTGGGAGGTAGGCTGCGCCGCGACCGACGGCTCACTCAGGCGTGGGTAGCCGTCCGCGAAGAGCGCCGCCAGAATCTCTCCCTCGCCCGGCACTCCCGGATGGTCCAGGACCGCGACCTGCGCCTCCTCCCCTGCCCCTGTCCCCGCGCCGAGAAGGACACGCACCTCTTTCGGCCGCACCTGGAGGTCTCGCAGCGCCTGCCGGGCGAGCGCCACGAGATTGACGCCCCCGGAAACGACGGTCCACGCGGCGAGCCCTCCCCGGCCGTCGACGGCCACCGCGGCCGCCTGCCCGGCGAGGCTCAGGTCGAGGCCGACGGTCACCGGCGAGCGCTTCCTGGAGGCTTTCACCGGGCACCTCCGTCGAGACCCTGAAGACCCTCGACGTCGAGCACCCGCGCCGTCTCGGCCGGCGTCGTCACGCCTCGCCGCACGAGGTCCCGGGCGGAGTCGAGGAGCGAGCGGAAGCCGTTGTCCCTCGCCACCCGCCGCAGCTCACCGGGGTCCGCCCCCTGGCGCACCAGGGAGGCGAGGGAGGGGTTCATCGTCACCGCCTCATAGAGGCCCGTGCGCCCCTTGAGGCCGCTGCCCTCGCAGGCGAAGCAGCCTTCTCCCCCGCAGAAGGGGCAAACCCGGCGCAGGAGCCGCTGCGACACGGTGAGCCGGGTGATCTGTGCCAGCAGCGACCGGTCGGCGCCCAGTTGCGCGAAGCGGTCGAAGGCCTCCAGGGCGCTCGCGGCGTGGACCGTCGTCAGCACCAGGTGCCCCGCCAGCGCCGCCTGCACGACCAGTTGGGCCGTCTCGGTGTCGCGCGTCTCCCCCACCAGCAGGACGTCCGGGTCCTGGCGCAGGACGTAGCGCAGAGCGCCCGCGAAATCCAGCCCGAGATCGCGGCGCACCGGCACCTGGCGCAGCCGCCGCGAGCGGATCTCGACCGGGTCCTCGATCGAGACGACGTTGCGCCGGTCGGCGTCGACCGTATGGAGGAGGGAATGGAGGGTCGTCGTCTTGCCGCTCCCCGTCGGTCCGGCGAAGATGATGAGCCCCTCGGGCGCCGAGGCCGCCGAGACGAGCCGCCTCGCCATCTCCTCCGGCACACCCAGGCCGGCGAGGGAGGGGATGTCGTCCTCGATCGTCAGCAGGCGCAGGACGGCGCACTCGCCCCGGGCGGTGGGCAGGATGGAGACGCGGATCGCCACCGGCCCCGCGGCGGTCGGGAAATCGAACACGCCGTCCTGGGGGAAGAGGCACTCGCCGAGGGCGAGGCCGGCCAGGGCCTTGATCCGGCCGATCACCCGCCCTACCAGCCACGAGGGCGGGGCGACCCGCTCGGCGAGGATGCCGTCGACCCGGAAGCGCACCCGGGGCGAGCGCGGGTCGGGCTCGATGTGCACGTCGCTGGCGCCCTCGGCGATCGCCGCCTTGAGCGTCAGCTCCAGGAAGCGCGGCGCCGGCGTCTCCGCCATCGCCTCTCCGGCCCCGAAGGAGGCCTCCACCGTCGATTGCAGCAACCCGGCGACGAGCTCGGCCACGTCCCCTGTGGGGCCGTACCATTTCTTGAGGACTTCCTGGTAGCGCTCCTCCGGCACGGGCTCCAGCTCGACGTGGGCATTACCCAGACGGTGCAGCGTGTCGAAGGTACGCTTGCGCCGCGAATCGATCGCGCCCACAGCACCGACGATCAACCGCTCGCCCTCGTAGCGCAGGGGGATGATCTGGTGGCTGCGGGCGACCCGGGGCGGCACCGCGCGCAGACCTTCGAGCAGCGAGAGCTCGCGGCATGGTAAGGCGGCGGCGCCCAGGATCTTGGGGCTTCCCGGAAGGGTCAGGATCATGGCCTCACCTCCTCGGGCCAGGGCTGCACCGGGCTCGCCTCGGGCAACGTGGGAACTGTGGAGACCTTTTCTTTCCGGCTTTCCCGGCTGGCGATGGGGGTGATCGGGTCGCTGGCGGCGGGCACCGAGCCGCGAGGCAGGCTCGCTCGCACCTGAGCGGCCAGAGCCCCTTTCGACCGCAGGAGGAGCTCGTCGTGCAGGCGGACCACCCGCAGGTGCATGCGCAGCATCTCGATGCTGTTCTGCGTCGAGACCGCGCTAGCCCGCAGGGTCAGCATGCCTAGGCCCCAGACGGCGACGACGGTCATCGCGACGATCAGCAACGGCGCGGTGACGCTCATCATTTTCATTGGGGGCCTCCCGCCGGGGTGGCGATGGACGAGGCGATCCGGATCGCGGTGCCGGGAGCGTCGGCGGTGATCCACCGCAACCCCGCCGCGAGGGCGTCGCGGACGGCCGGCGAAGCCGTGGCGGATGCCGACACGCCGCCCCCCCCAGTCATCCGTTCCAGCGCGCGGGTCTCCTCCTGCACCGCCAGGGCCAGGTTGCGGCCGTCGGCGGCAGGAATGCCGGCCACCCGCGTCTCGAAAGCGAGGGTGGCCAGGCGGACCATCTGGAGCGCCACGCGCTCCGGGGTCATGTTGGTGGTGACGACGCGGGCGCTGCGTACCGCCGGATCGATGTCGGGCCGCGCCGCGCCGGTCTCGACCGCGGCCAGGCCGAACCCCACGAAATGGCGCAGATCGGGAGTCCGGCGGGAGAGGAGATCGAGCGCCGACCGGACCAGCCCGATACCGGCGGCGTCACCCGAGAGGGCGATCTCCTCCGGGGTTCCGCCCCACGACAAGGCCGGCTCGGTGCCGGCGGGCAGAGGGGTGGGGCTGCTTGGCGAAGGCGGCGCTTGCCAGGCGAGCTCGGCCAGGGCGGCGTGCAGGTGCGGCGCGATCCGCGCGGCGGGCGCGGCCGGCGTTCCCAGAAGTGCGAGCGCCACCGCCCGGCTGTCCTTGAAACGCGCCAGCTCACCCAGGGCCTCGGTCGGCCGCTGGTGCAGCAGGAAGAGCAGGGCCGCGGTCCTGACGTCGAGGCTCGCATCGCCGCTCAGGGCCACGATCTCGCGGCCGGTGTCGACGCCCGCGTCGCGGAGGTCGGCGTCTATCGCTTCGAGAGCGCGGACGCCGGCCACGCGGTCCGCCACGGCTTGGCTGTGCAGCAAGGCGCGCGCGCCTTCGAGCTGCGCCGCGAGGTTGAAGGGAATCCACGTCTCACCCACCCGCACCTTCGACCGCCTCTCCTCCGGCGAGGGCAGCTCGCGGGGCGTCACGAAGACCAGCAGCTCGGTGCTCTCGGTCTGCTTGCCTTCGAGGCGAAACGCGCGGCCGATCAGCGGGATGCTTGCCAGGCCCGGCGTCCTGCCCTGGGTCTCGGTCTTGTGCTCGGTGACCAGCCCGCCGATGATGAGCGTCTCTCCGGATTCGAGCACCACCTCCGTCTCCGTGCGGCGCCGGGTGACGACGGGCAGCCCCTGGGTGAGCCCGTTCTGCGTGACGGCCGAGCTGTTGGGCTGCAGCTCGCTCACCTCAGGCGAGACCGTCAACAGGATCTGCCGGCCGGCGCCGTGACGGGGGCGCACCTCCAGCGTCGTCCCCACGTCCACCTGCTCGATGCCGGAAACCGTGGTCGTGCCAAAGGACTGGTTCTGGGTGAAGGTCGGAATGCGCAGGGTGGTAACCATGCTGATTCGCGCCCGCCGGTTGTCGAGCGCCGTCACCTTGGGGGTCGCCTTCACGTGCGCCTCGCCCGACTGCTCCAGCGCCTGGATCAGCAGGCCGATGCCCCGCGCGTCGATGTGCCCGAAGCGGAACCCCGGATCGGCGAAGCTCCCGGGTTCGGTGCTCCCCGAGTTGACGCCGCCCGCGTTGCCGAACCGGCTGAGCGCCGCGAGATCGTTCGCCGACGGCAGATAGCGCTTGGAGCCGGCGAGGCCGGCCAGCGGGAACGTGCTGGCGAGAACGCCGCCGCGGATGTCGAGCCCAAAGGTGCCCTGGGAGCCCATCTGCCGCAGCGCGTTCCTCGATACCTCGACCACCTGGACCTCGATTTCGTACTGCTTCGGCGTCCGCGTCAGCTCGCCCAGGAGGCCGTCAATCCGTACGAGGGTCGCGGGCAGCGCCGAGATCGTGAGCTGGTTCTCGACGGCGTTGTAGGTCGCGACCTCGCAGGGAGCGAGCAGCGGCAGCACCGTCTTGAGGGTCTCCTCGCCCGGCGCGACGCCGAGGGGGAACACCCGGTCGGCCATCTGAGGCTGGTGCTGAGACGGGAGGTTATTGCCGGCGTTCCCGCACCCGTTCCAGCAGCAGGCCCCACGTCCCGCCGGGGCGGACTTCACCGCCGCTACCGCGCAGTTGGCTTCCACGCCGCAAGCGGGGGAAATCTGCCGCGACGCGAGCCGCACGACCGAGCCCTCCTGCACCACCTCCAGACCCGCGGCCGCGGCGACTGCCGCGAAGGCGTCCTGGGCGCCGATGCTGCGCAGGCGGATGGTGACCCGGGTCTCGGGCAGCGCGCCGGTCGCCATCGAGACATCATAGGTTTCGGCCAGGAGGCGCATGGCATGGCCGACGGGCTCCTCATAGAGGTCGATGTCGGCGAGCACCGGCGAGCCCGAGTGCATCGGAGCGATCGTCTTGATCCCTGTCTCCTTGACCCCCGCTTCCGCTCCCGCCACCCCCAGGGTGAGAAGCGCGATAGAAATCAATCCCAGTGCCAAACCCTTGGTATTCATTGAGTCAACCTTTCAGAACCGCGAACCGAGCCTGGAGGCGAAAAGCCCCCAGGCCTCGACCGCGAACCGCTACGGGGCCGGCCCGTGCCTTGCCCGGTGAATCCTCGAGTCCACATAGGCCTGAAAAAAGCCGATCTGAACCTCGACGTACCGCAGCTCCCGGCCCACTTCGTCGATCCAGTGCCGCATGGCGCTCGCCTGTCCCGGGAGCTTGCAGATCCGCGGCGGCGCCACCTGAAAAGAACAAAACTTTTTCTTCTTGTTCGCCGCCCCCCCGCCTCGTGCCTTCACGACTTTCGGAACCGGCCGCCGGCAACCCTTGCAAATCGCCGGCTGGACCGGACCTCGAGACCTGGGCCTGCAAACTGCGATCGCACACGCCTTCTCAGTGACCGGGAAAACCGTGAATCGATGTGTCGACGTATCCCTGGAGAGTGCCGGTCTCGGTCTGGACCTGTCCCAACCCCCGGTCGACATCGCTGATCCAGGCATTCATCGCGACTTCCTGTTTACCGATCAGGGTGGCGGAGAAGTCGACGATCGCCTTCAGTCTCTCCTCGATTCTGACGGTGTTGTACAGCGTGCCCTGCTCCCGCCAGACCAGAGACGTTACGATCATGATCGCGACGAGGAAGACGACGACCAACAGGAAGAAAATCGTGAACTGCTTGGTGCTGACCATAAAACACCTCTCTTAAAAATTCCCCGGTTTTTTTGTACGTCCCGCCGCCGTGGGGGAGGACTTTGGGACTTTGTCGATGCTTTCCCTATAGAGCCAGATGCGTGCCAACTGGCCCAGAGCCGAGCCCGCCCCTGCCCCGAGCGAAATCCCGGCGCCGGCGATCGCCATCAACTATCTGATTTCCAATCACTTAGGGCTTGATCTCGGCAGAGTCCGGCGGCTGCCATCGCTCCTCCGGCCGGCCGGTGGACGCTATGTCGGAGACTGTCGGGAAATGTCGGTGAATGTCGTGGGCTCTGTGTGGCCGATTCAGCGATCCTCGGGATGGGCCTGTCTGAAGGCCGGCCGATCCAGCGTCGACGATTGAGAGCCGGCGAGGCTCTCGTACCGATGACCGACGAGCAACTCCGACGTATCCATGATGAGACGGGGCTCGACTTCTCAGCGGAGGTCTGCCCGGCGCCACATCCGCCGACCTGGACCACACGGAAGCGGATCTCTTCCGCTCGCTCTGGCAGAAGAAGGCCCCTAAGGACCTGTCACGAACCCAGGTGCCTGACTGAAAATTTTCCCGCCGGCCCAACGGGTCGGGAGACTCCAGCCCAGGGCTGAGGCCGAAGGCCGATGCCCTGGGAAAAAGGGCACCCTCTCCTTGCGGCCTGAAAGGCCGCGAGAACCCAGGGGACACCTCAAGAAGAACGCTCGAATGACTGGCTTCGCGCCCGCTGCCTCAAACGCCGGACCAACGGTCTCGCGGCCTTTCAGGCCGCACCGCATTGTCATCTCTCCACCCAGGGCATCGGCCTGCGGCCTCAGCCCTGGGCTCCGTTCTCCCGGCCCGTTGGGCCGGATGGGCCGGCCACCAACACGGTCAGTCATTGCGATTACCGAAGCCGCGTCGATTTTCATTCGCCAATACCCGCATCGCATTGAGATCGTGAGCCCAGTAGGATTTCCAGCAGTCGCTCAACATACGACCATGCCTCTCCACAGTTGGCGTAGACTCTCTCTCATGGGAGTTCGAGAAACTGAAGCAGGTCTCGCTACGGATCACAAAGGCTTGGTTAGGGAGGGTATGGACTACGAAGATTTCGTGATCCAATTGGGAACAGGTCCCTTGGGCCCGACGGTCCGCGTCGCCCGCTCTCCGGCCGGTGAGTCCGAGGTCGAATCGCTATCCTTGGCTCTGATCGATGGCGAGATCGTGCACCTGGAGAAGGAGCTGGGCCGGGTATTGGAACCTGAATGCCAGGACCGTGACCTGCTGCCGAGTGGAGCTGCCGCCGGGCTCCCGGTATCCGAGATCGGTGCCCGCCTGTTTCATGCCCTATTTCCCGAAACGGTCCGCAGCATTTATGAGCGGAGCCTCGGACGAGTCGCGGAACGCAGGCGGGGATTGCGAATCCGAATCGAGATTGGCCTCGGTTCTGCTGAGCTGGCCCGTCTTCAAGCGATCCCTTGGGAATACCTCGCATACAAGGGCGACTTCCTTGGCCTTAGCCGGGAAATCTCGATCGTCCGCCATTTGCCTCTGGGCTTGCCGAGCGATCGTCCGCCAGCGCTCCCTCCTCTCTCTGTCCTGGTACTCGCCGGCGAAACCTTCAAAGGAACCGAGCTCAAGCTTGGTGAAGAGCAACGCGCACTTGAGCAGGCATGGAGCGAGCCAGGATTCACCTCAGCCCGAGTTAATCTTCTTCCTGATTGCACTTTAGACGGTCTGCGGGACGAGCTTCTGGCATTGGAATATCACGTCCTTCACTTCATGGGTCACGGTTCCATTTCTCCTGCCACGGGGGAAGGAGTGCTCTCCTTCCGCACCCAGGAGGGCCGCCGCGCCTGGGTAAGCGGTGCCGAGCTCGCCGCGGAGTTGCGTGATCGCACCTCTCTGCGTCTCGTTTTCCTGAACGCATGTAAGACTGCCAAGTTCAGCCTGGCAGCACCCTACACCGGCGTCGCTACCGCCCTTCTGAGAGTCGGCATACCGGCCGTCGTCGCCATGCAATTTCCCATTTCAGACGCCGCCGCGGTCATCCTCGGCCGCACCTTTTACCGCCGGATCGCCCGCGGCGACACAATAGACGCTGCCGTCACTGAAGGTCGCATGGCAATCCGCCGCATGCATTCGGAGGATATCGAATGGGCCACTCCCGTATTGTTTGAGCGCCTGACAAGTGGTCAGCTCCTCGAGCCTCGTCGCAGACCGTGGCATGAGCGGATCCTCTCGTTCTCCCAGCTTCACCTTGCCTTAGCCGTCGTCGTCCTGGCGGGAACATTCGCTCTGGCCTGGTTCGGCCTCCGCGAGCCCGCCGAGAGAGCTCCGAAACCCACGCCTCTTACGGTGGCGCAGCTCCGAACTCTTCGTGGCGAAATCCTCGACGGCGCGACGGGAAATCCGCTCCCCGGGGTCCTGGTCCAGCTACCCGAGCTCCGATTGCAGACCATCACCGACACGATGGGACAGTACCGCCTCGTGGTTTCGTCGCGCGAGATCATAACCGTGAAGTTGCGCGCAACTCTGGACGGTTATATCCCCTTGAATCTCGATCTCACTCCTGGAAGCGATCACCTAAATGTGCATCGAATGTTGAGGACCCGATGAAAAATCTTTGGATCTCCGCGGCAGTGACGTTCTTTATCCTGGCGAGCAGTCTCTCGGCTAAGACCCATAGGGAGTTGCGTGGAGAAGTCTTTCACCGGGGGAAGAACGGGAACCCGGTCCCGGAGCGTGGGCTGATCGTCACTCTAACCGAGAGTGAACACAGCGACGATACCAACGACCTGGGAATCTTCCGCCTTCCTCTGGGTCCCGAGTTTCGCCCTGGCGATCCGATCACGATTTCGGTCGACAAGCCAGGATGGCGGATTCGCTATCCGCTCAACGGCGAGCTCCTGGTGCCCCGCGATCTCCGCAGGGCGATCCAGGTCGAGTTACTGCCGGTCAAATCCCCGCAGTTTCTGTCCGATGACGGCTGGGTCGAGAAGCTCATCCGTGACACCATCGACCGCTCGAAGGAGAACCGCCGGCAGCAGCCTGTCGATCTCGGCTTCTACGTCGAGGAGTGGGCTGCCAGATACGGATTCAGTCCTCAAGAAGTCCAGGAGCAGATCGATCGTTGGAGCGCAAAGGTAGACGCCCGGCGAAACGACAGCCATAGCCAAGGTCTGTCCGCCGTCGCAAAGCAGCAGTTCGACAAGGCCGCCGAACGCTTCCACGACTCGGCAGAGTGGCACCTCCGCAAACGCGATGAGACGCGGAAACAACAGAAGAAACTGGCGGCCCGGGATGCCGAGCAAAGTGAGCAGGCGGTGCGGGATTTCCGGTTGGAAGCAGCCTTGCACTTTAGAGCTTATCGTTACCCACAGGCATTGGCGGTTTACGAACGGGCCCACCAACTCACCTCAAGCGAGGAAACTCCACAACTTTGGGTTGAGACCCTCAACGATGTCGGAGATCTACACCGCGAGCTGGGGAGTTGGGGACCGCCGGCCGAAAGCGCGGATCATCTGTCTCAAGCCGTCACCGCCTTTCATCAAGCCTTGTCCGTCGCTACCCAAGAACGGCTGCCACAATACTGGGCCGCGACCGAAAACAATCTTGCGAACGCTCTTCTGGAGCAAGGCAGTCGCGCTGGCGGAGAAACAGGCGACCAACTCTTCGCCCAGGCGATCGCCATCTTTCGCCAAGTCTTGCTTATGTTTACCCAAGATCAAACTCCCCATAAATGGGCCTTGGCCCAGCTCAACCTCGGTACCGCCCTTCAGAAGCAGGGCGCCAAGATCGCCGGAGAATCCGGCAACAAACTTCTTGTCCAGGCGATCGATGCCTTCCGTCAGGCCTTGCTCGTCCTGACCCCCGAACGCATTCCGCAGGATTGGGCCAGTACTCAAAACAATCTCGGCATCGCCCTGCAAGACCTAGGCGGCCGCACCGAGGGGGAAGCCGGCGAGCAACTTATCGCCCAGGCGATTGACGCCTATCGGAAGGCCTTGCCCGTCTATGCCAAAGACAAGGCTACACAGGATTGGGTCACAACCCAAAACAACCTGGGTACGGCCCTCCGCGATCAGGGCCTCCGAACCACTGGAGAGTCAAGCAACCGGCTCCTGAGTCAGGCCGTCGAAACTTTCCGACAAGCTTCGCTCGCTTCAACCCTGCCACAACTGTCGGCGATCACTTACTACAACATCGGGCTTGCCCTCAAGGATCAAGGAATCCGAACCACCGGGGAACCCGGTATGCAACTTCTCGCCCAGGCTGTTGATGCCTTCCGGCAGACCCTGCTCATCTATCATCAAGACACCTTTCCCCAACCCTGGGCCGAGACCCAGAATTACCTTGGTCTCACTCTCAAGGAACTGGGCGTCCGGACCGCCGGAGACTCCGGCAACCAGTTCTTCATTCAGGCCGCCGACGCCTATCGCCAGGCCCTGCACGTCTTCACTCGCGACCAGTTGCCTGAAAAGTGGGCCATGACCCAGAGCAATCTCGCCGCCGCCCTCGGGCATCTAGGGGACGGAACTCCGGGGGAGCCCGGCGACGAGCTCCTCGCCCAGGCCAGCGATATCTATCGACAACTGCTGCTCGTCCGGACCCGCGAGCAGATGCCTCAGGAATGGGCCATCGTCCAGACCAATCTCGGTGCCGTCCTCCAGGCCCAAAGCCTCCGAGCGTCTGGAGATGCCGGCCATCAGCTTCTCCTGCAGGCTCTCGACGCCATGCAAAAGGCTCTGCTCGTCTTCACTCCTTCCAATATGCCTTATGCGTGGCAATTGACGCGAGGCAATGAGGCCAGCGTTCTCCTGGACCTGGGCCGCAACCAGGAGGCAATTCAGGCCCTGACCCAGATTTTTGAGCTGGACTCCACTGATCGGCAAACCTTTCTTTCGCTGGTGACAGCCCTCACCGACCGCCTCTTTGATCCTCAGAAAGCCATGGTTCTCAGCCGGGATTGGCTTCAGCGACACCCCGACGACCGGGAGGCGCGGGGTCTTTATTCGGAGGAGCTCCTTGCTGCCAAGGATTTTGCCGCATGGCGTAAGCAGGTTTCAGGAGTCCTGAGCCCGAAAGACGAAGCGATCGAGCCGGCTACCCGCATCATCTTCCTCGCATACTCCGTGGCAATAGATCTGGAAACCGATGGACCTGGGACACGGAATCGAATCGAGGAAATGATCACGATCGCGGCCCTGCAGCCGCCGGAGTTCAAGACCTCGCGTAAATTTTCGGGAATCCTCCATTCGCTCGAGGTCAGTCCCAAGCCCCCATACGGCGAGGTGATGGCCCGGCTTTTCCGGGCCCTCGAAGCTCCCAACCGGGACACTCTGATCCAGGGTCTCCGTGAGATCCCAAAAGCTTTGCGAGCCCTGGCCGCCGACGACCAGTAACTGAGCCCGAACGAGCTAAGACAACGAGGCTGCACCGAGCATGAACCGCGTGGTCTTGTGAGTTTAGGGAGTTGACGTTGCCGGCGGGTTGACCGAAGGCACCCTTGTCTCGTTTGCTCCTCTGCCGGCACCCAAAAGGGCAGAGGGGGCCGCATCCTGCGCCCTCCTTGGAAGGAGAAATGATCATGAAAAGACTTCTGCTCGTGCTGCTGGTCAGTGGAACCGCCATCCTTGCCGCGGGCCGGCCGCCGGTCGCCTCGGCCGATTGCGTCCATCACCGGTATTTCTACTACGAGTACCCCGGCGGTCCGCAGTGTGGCTACGCATGGGTCTTCTGTGAGGCCCCGACGCATCAGGTCGGCTGCCAGACCCCGTACTACACCTACGTTGCCGGATGCATCTGCCCCTGAGCTCGGATTTGACACCGCCGCCGGACCTGTGTTCCACTCCCTGCATGCGCAGATCGCCCAACTCCGCGAAAGGTTACCGAGACCGGCTCACCGGTAGAGGGATACTCGTGTAAGCGCAAGGAGTTCAGCGGCGACACACAAAGAGCCCTCCCGGTGAAAACCGCGGAGGGCTTTTTGCTTTTATGGGGTGCAAGGAGAAAGCTATGAAGGGCAACGAATTGGTGGAGATGGGATTTCCGCGCGGCGTGCTGCCGGAGGCGTTTCAATTGATCAAGATTCTGGCCGGCCGTGGCGCCGACGGCGACGCCATGCGCAAGGTTCTGGAGGGAGTCCTCGCGGACCCCCACCAGGCGGCGGCCGATGCGGAGCTTCGCCCGCTGGCGGAGGGGCTCCTCGCCCGGCCCAAGAGCTTCCAGCCGCGCGAATCTCCCGCTCCTTTCCGCATCTGGGGTGAGGGGCTGGAGCCCGGGAGCGTGCAGCAGATGAGGAATGCCGCGGACCTGCCGGTGGCCGTCCGGGGAGCCCTCATGCCGGACGCTCATCAGGGCTATGGTCTGCCGATCGGCGGCGTGCTGGCGACGGAGAACGCCGTGATCCCCTACGCGGTCGGCGTGGACATCGCCTGCCGCATGCGGATGAGCGTCTTCGGCGTCGAGAACGCGGAGCAGGCTCTCGCCTCGCCCGTCCGGGAGAGGCTGCGCGCGGCCCTGGAGAGCGAGACGCGCTTCGGCATCGGCGCCAAGTTCGATGGCGGGCAGCGGCGCGACCATCCCGTCCTGGAGGAGGATTGGCGGGTGTCGCAGGTGACGGCGAGGCTCAAGGACCTGGCCTGGACGCAGCTCGGCACCTCCGGCACCGGCAACCACTTCGTGGAGTTCGGGCTCCTCCGGCTCGATCGTCCGGCCGCCGGGCTCGAACCTGGGAGCTACCTGGCCCTGCTGTCGCACAGCGGCAGCCGGGGAACCGGAGCCGCCGTGGCGTCGCACTACTCCAAGCTCGCGGAGGAGCTTCATCCGGACCTCCCGAAGGAGCTGCGGCACCTCGCCTGGCTCTCGCTCGACCTCGCCGAGGGGCAGGAGTACTGGAACGCGATGAACCTGATGGGAGAGTACGCCGCCGCGAACCACGAGCGGATTCATCATCACGTGGCCCAGGCGCTCGGCTTCGAGGTGCTGGCGGTGGTCGAGAACCATCACAACTTCGCCTGGAAGGAAGAGCACGACGGGCGCGAGCTGATCGTCCATCGCAAGGGCGCGACGCCGGCCGGCCTCGGGGTCCTCGGCGTCATTCCGGGAACCATGGCCGACCCCGCGTTCCTGGTGAGCGGCCTCGGCGACGCCGCCTCCCTGCGCTCCGCCTCCCACGGCGCGGGGCGCCGGATGAGCCGCACCCAGGCGCGCAAGCAGTTCACCTGGGACCAGACGCGGGCGCTGCTGACAGAGCGCGGAGTGGAGCTTCTCTCCGCGGATCTCGACGAGGCGCCCATGGCCTACAAGGACATCCACGAGGTCATGGCCGCCCAGACCGATCTCGTGGAACCTCTGGGAACCTTCCATCCGCGCCTGGTCAAGATGGCCCCTGCCGGCGAGAAGGCTGAGGATTGAGGAGGTCAAAGCGACACCGGGCTCTCTCGTCGCCGTGAAGCAGCCACGGCGGCGAGGGCTGCCTCAGCGGTCTTTGAAAACGGTGCCGCAACGGGGGCAGGAGGTGATGAAGATGCCACTCAGAAAAGGGCGGCTGCACGCCGGGCAGCGCCAGTTGTAGAAGTAGTGCACCAACCACGCGGCCACCACCACACCGGCACCGAGGGCCAGCCCGTGGCCTCTCAAGCCGAGGATCTGGAATCCAGGGTCGTCCTGAGAGTAGCCGATCAGAAAAAAAGCGAACAGCAGCGGGATCGCCGCGATGTACTCGCGGTTGCGCCGCCGCTTGAAAGCGGTAAGGATCTCCTGCCTCCCGGCTTCGTCGAGGTTCATTCCCCTGTCCCCCTTCTTGAGCTCGCTTTAGACGGAACCATTCTATCCGAGACCGCTTTCGTGGCACGGTCCCCTGCGGACCTTTATTTGCGTAGGCGTATAATTCGCCGGTATTCTGACGAGCGCCCTATGCCTGAGCCTTCCGACGTCACCCAGCTTCTGTTCGCCTTCCGCGACGGCGACCCGGCGGCTTTCGACCGCCTCGTTCCGCTGGTCTACGAGGATCTGCGGCGCATCGCCCGGCGCCAGCTCGCCCGCCACGAGGCGGACGGGGTGCTCGACACGACCGGCCTCGTCCACGAGTCCTATCTCAAGATGGTCCACCAGCGCCGCGCCGACTTCGAGGGGCGGGCGCACTTCCTCAACGTGGCGGCGCGGGCCATGCGCCAGGTCATCATCGACCACGCCCGGCGGCGCTTGGCCGAGAAGCGCGGGGGCGGCCTGATCCGTACCGATCTCCGCACCGGACTGGCCGCGACCGAGGAGACGCGGGCGGAGTGGCTGCTCGCCCTCGACGCGGCGCTCGACCGGCTGGCCGGGAAGAGCCCGCGCCTGGCCCGGGTGGTCGAGTGCCGCTTCTTCGCCAACCTCTCGGAGGAGGAGACCGCCGAGGCGTTGGAGATCTCCCTGCGAACCGCGCAGCGCGACTGGATGAAGGCCCGGGCCTGGCTGCGCGAAGAGCTGCGCGGCGCTGAAAACTAGGAGCCCGCGCCTTTGAGCCTGCCGGCGGACTCCTTCGAACGCGCGGATTCGATCTTCGAGGCGGCGCTTGACCTGCCGCCGGAGGAGCGCGAGATCTTCCTGGCCGAGAGCTGCGGCGACGAGCCCGAGCTGCATGCTCTCCTCCAGCGGCTGCTCGCCGGGGCCGAGGACGAGCCGACCGACGGCGAGCTGACCGAGCCTCTGCTCGCCGGGGGCGCCTTCCGCGGCCTCTTCGGCGCCGCGCTACGCCGTGAGCTCTCCGGCGAGGACGAGCCGCTCCCCGAAGGAACCCGGATCGGGCGCTACCGCCTGCTGCGCGAGCTCGGACGGGGCGGCATGGCGGTGGTCTACCTGGCCGAGCGGGCCGACGGTGGGTTCGACCAGCAGCTTGCGATCAAGCTCCTCCAGCGCGGCTTCGAGAGCGGCGAGCTCCTCGCCCGCTTCGAACAGGAGCGCCAGATCCTGGCGGCCGCCCGCCATCCGGGAATCGCCCGCCTTCTGGACGGTGGGTTGACCGAGGACGGCCGCCCCTACCTGGCCATGGAGTACGTCGAGGGGCTCCCCATCGACCAGCATGCTGACCGGCACCGGCTCACCGTCCGGGAGCGCGTTCGCCTCCTCCTCCAGGTCGGGCGGGCGATCGAGGACGCGCACCGCAACCTGGTGATCCATCGCGACATCAAGCCGTCCAACATCCTGGTGACCGCCGGCGGGCACGCCAAGCTGCTCGACTTCGGGATCGCCAAGCTGTGGAACCCGCAGGCGCCCGGCGATCTCACCCGGACGGTCTCCCGCCTGCTCACCCCTGCCTACGCCAGCCCCGAGCAGGTCGAGGGGGCGCCGGTGACGACCGCCTCGGACGTCTATCAACTGGGGATGCTGCTCTACGTCCTGCTGGCCGGACGTCTCCCCTACCGCGGCCTGGAGGGGAATGCCGCCGCCTCGGCGGCGGAGGCGGCGCGGGCCATCGCGCGGGACGAGCCGCTGCGCCTCACGGCCGCCCTCACCGCGGGGACGGGTCACGAGGCCGAGGCGCGCGGCACGACGCCCGCGCGGCTGCGGCGCGAGCTTTCGGGGGACCTGGAGACGATCGTCGCCACCGCTCTGCGCAAGCAGCCGGAGCGGCGCTACGCCTCGGTGGCGCAGCTCTTGGACGACCTCGAGCGCTACCTCGAAGGCCGGCCGATCGCCGCCCGGCCCGACACTCTCATCTACCGCTTCGTCAAGCTGGCCTACCGGCACCGGGCGGCCATGGCGACGGCGGCCGTCGCGCTCTTCCTCCTGATCGGCGTCGCCGTCGTCTACACCCTGCGCCTGCGCAGCGAGCGCGACCGGGCCGAGCGCGCGGCGGCCGAGGCGACCCAGGTGGCGGAATTCCTGCGCGGGCTGTTCGCGGTCTCCGCCCCCACCCGCTCGTCCGGCGAGCTGGTGACGGCACGGCAGCTCCTCGATCAGGGCGCGGCGCGAATCGACCGCGAGCTGCGCGGGCAGCCCGACCTGGCGGCGGACATGATGACGCTGATGGGGCAGGTCTACGGCGAGCTCGCCCTCTACTCCGAGGCGCGCTCCCTGCTGGAGCGGGCAGTGGTGCTGCGCCGGCGCCATCCCGGCCCCAAACGCCGCGATCTCGCGGCCTCGCTCCAGGCCCTGGCGCGGGTGCGCGGCGAGAGCGGCGCCCTGAAGGAGGCGCGCGGCCTCTATCGGGAGGCCCTGGCGATCCGCGAGGCGAACGCCGCGATCCGGCCGCAAGCAGTGAGCGGCGGGGACGCCGACCTCGGCCGGACCCTCGACGGGCTCGGGCACGTGCTGGCCCTGGAGGGAAAGTACGGCCCCGCCTCCCACCTCCACCGGCGAGCGGTGGTCCTGCTCGAAAGGGCCCTCGGCCCGCGCGATCCGGATGTCGGCCTGGCCCTGCGCGGTCTCGGTTTCGCCCTGCGCCGGAGCAACCGGCCGAGGGAGGCCAGGCCCGTGCTCGTGCGCGCCCTGGACATCCTCCGCGCCCGCTACGGCCCCGAGCACCCCTATGCGACCGAGACGCAGGTAGAGCTCGGCGTGGCCCTGCGAGGGCTGCACGATCTCGACGGAGCCCTGGAACAGCTCGGCCGGGTCCTTCCCTTCCTGGAGCGGGCCTACGGCCCCGACCATCCCAAAGTCGCCTTCGCCATGACCGAGCTCGGGCTGGCGCAGAGCGAGCGCGGCAAGACCGAGAGCGCCATTCCGCTCCTGGAGAGCGCCGTGCGGATTCGCGAAACAGCCCTCGGCCCGAGCCACCCGGACACCGCCACCTCCCTGATCGCCCTCGGCCGCGCCCGGTGGCTGCACGGGGACCTCGAGCCGGCGCTCGCCCGCTTCGAGCAGGCCCGCGCGATCCTCGAACCCGCCGTCGGCGTCGACCATCCCGACCTCTCGGTCGTCTTCGACTGCATGGCGGCGATCCTCAAGCAGCTCGGGCGCCTCCTCGAGGCCCGGACCTTCTACGAGAAGGCGCTGGCCATCCGCCAGAAGACCTTCGGCAAGAACGACCTCTACCTGTTCATGCCGCTCTACAGCCTGGCCGGGCTCGAGCGGCAGATGGGCGATTGCGCCGGTGCCGAGAAGACCCTGCGCCAGGTCTTCGAGCTGGCGCGGAAGAACGCCGGCGCCGAGCACATGCTCACCATGCCCAAGATCGACCTCGCGCGCTGCTTGACGACGATGCGGCGTTTCGCGGAGGCCGAGCCCCTGCTCGTGCCGCTCACCTCCGAGCACGAGGATCCGACGGTCCGCTTCGCCGCCGTCTCGGCCGCGGCGGACCTCTACGCGGCCTGGGGCAAGCCCGGCCCGGCGGCGCGCTACCGCCAACTCCTGCGCCGGTTGCCGCCCGCTCCCAAATGGGCGAGCCAGTAGTCGCCACGCGGTCGTGGCGGGTTTTTCTTTCCCACTCCGTACTCCCTGACAGCGGGCGGCTTTGAAACCGCTCCCCCTCGTGAGGGGAGCCCACCGACCGCTCCGGACTAACCCCTCGGGGTTCGCTCGAAAAGGTCCGGCGCTCAATTCCGAGCTCAACTCAAGTCGTCAGGAGATAAGTCCCATGCGTACCTTTGCTTTCAGCCTTCTTCTCGCCGGCGCGACTCTCGCCGGCCTCCCGGCTTCGGCCACCGTTCGTCCGGCGGCGCCTTGGGGTCCCCAGGCCGTCCAGGCTTGCACCCAGGCGGCCACCGGCCCCTGCGTCATCTCGACCATCACCCGCCGGGCCCTGAGCGGCGACGTGGCGGAGTACAGCTTCACGATGAAGGTCGGCCCCGGCCAGCACGACGTGATCGGCCTGCACCGGGTGGTCAAGGAGCTCGGTGCCTTCCAGCCCGCTCCTTCCAACTCCGGGATCTTCTTCGTCCACGGCGACGCCCTCGGCTTCGACGCTGCGTTCCTCGCCAGCGCCGCTTCGCCCTCGATCCCCGACAGCCACGCCCTCCCGGTCTACCTCGCCGAGCGCGGCGTCGAAGTCTGGGGCATCGACATGCGTTGGATCCTCGTCGACCCCAGCACCACCGACTTCAGCTTCATGCAGAGCTGGGGTCTCGCTCTCAACGCCGGCGACGTCGGCATCGGCCTCGCCATCGCGGCCGGCGTCCGTGGCACCGACGAACCGATGAATCTCCTCGGCTGGAGCCGGGGCGGCCAGATCGGCTACACCTATCTGAGCACCGAGGCGGCCCTGCCCCCGGCCCAGCGCCGGGCCAAGGGCTTCATTCCAGTCGACATCTACGTGCGGACCGACGACGTGACCCTCCGCGGGTTCGCCTGCAACCGTCTGACGGACCGCAAGGCGCAGCTCGCGGCCGGCACCTTCGCCGACCCCACCGGTCAGCTCCTGGGAGCGGTCGGCCAGCTCGCCGTGGCCAGCCCCAACACCACCTCGCCGTTCACCCCCGGGACGGGGCTGCCGCCGCTCTTCCCCGCGGGCACGACCAACGGCCAGGCGGCGCTGATCGTCGGCGCGGCGACCTTCAACCTCCTGGCTCCGAACCCGCCGACCGCCAACTACCACTGGACCGGCGGCTCCTTCGGCACGAACGGCCTGCCCACGGGGCTCAACTTCACCGCTCAGACCTACCTCTACGACTACCTGGCCGGCGTCTCGCCTTTCGAGGCGACCAAACTCATCGCCGACGCGGAAGCGATGATGTGCGAGAATGACGACACGCCGTTCCTCGACAACCTGGCCGACGTCACGGTGCCGGTCCTCTACGTCGGCGCCGACGGCGGCTTCGGCACCTCCGGCTTCTACAGCACCACACTCCTCGGCAGCACGGATCGCGAGACGCTGCTGATCGATCGCACGCCGGGCCAACTCACCGACTACGGTCACTCCGACCTCTTCCTCGCCTCCGACGCCGAGACGCTGGTCTGGTCTCCGATCTACGACTGGATCCTCGGCTTCCGCCAGCAGTAGGTTTTTTCAGCGGGGGCGATCTCATCGTCGTCCCCGCGCCCCTCTCCCCAGCGGGAGAGGGGCCTGCTTGCTGGACTGCTTTTTATTAGAGAGGCTCTTTCTCTTGTTATACGACTCTTCTATACTCTCGGCTTACCCCGTCGTTCACCGTAGTACTGATTGAACCTACTTACACAGGAGGCTTCAAAATGAGAATCACCGCTCACAAGATCCACTCCATTGTCACTGTTCCCGTATTCGCCCTCGCTCTCTTATCGGCAGCCGCACTCGCCTCGGCCGCCTCGCTCAAGAGCGATCTCCACCCGGATCACGATCGCCGGACTCCCGTCGTCGTCTTCCCCGCCTTCCACTTCACCCGGCTCCAGGTGACGGTCCACAACCAGACCGCCGATCCGCTGTGCCCGAGCTCGGGAAGCTTCGAGGACTGGTTCCTCAACGATCACCCGAGCTCGGTGTTCAGCCAGGTCTGCCAGGACGAGATGCTGACCTTGAGCCTCGATCCCGACACCTCCAAGCCGATCTCCAGGCGTTTCGCCAATCCGCGCGGCGTCGACGTGCGCATCAAGAGCTTCGGCCGCACCGAGAGCGCCCCTTTCTATGAGCCGCTCTACCAGTTTCTCGAGGCGCACGGTTACCACCGCAACCAGGACATCCGTGTCGCGGGCTACGACTCCCGCCTGACCCCGGACGTCGACGATTTCCTGCCGCGCACCATCGCGCTGATCGAGAGCACCTACTACGACAACCACCAGACCCCCGTGCACCTGGTAGGGCACTCCAACGGCCCGCTCTACGCCCAATATCTCCTGACCCACACCAGCCAGGCCTGGAAGAACAAGTTCGTCCACGGCTTCACTCCCTTCGCGGGCAACTGGCCGGGGCAGGGGTTCTTCTATGCGGTCAACTTCACCGGCTTCAACGTCCTCGGCTTCACCTTCCCGGACAACTCCGCCAACGCGCTGAGCAGTGCCCGTATGTACCAGAGCCACCCCTCGTCCTACATGAGCTCCGCCGACCCGGCGATCTTTCGTGACCAGGAGATCGTGGTGGACGACCTGAGGAGCGGCAAGCTCTACACTCCGCGCGACTACAAGAAGCTCTTCCAGGACGCCGGCCTGCCGGTCGCCGGCGAGCTCGCACGGGCCTACATCGGTTTCGTCAAGTTCGCCAAGCCCAGCGCCTTCCCCAACGTCGACGTCTACGCCGAAAAGGGTTCGGGAATCGACACCGCCGTCGGCCTGAAGCTCCAGGGCCTCACCGTCGGCCAGGTCTTCCCGGCCACGGACCTGAGCCTCTACATCAACCGCGACGGCGACGTGAACCAGGAAGACCTGACCAACGACTCGATCGAAGTGTGGGAGAACATGACCTGCTTTCACTTCGAGCTCAACGACAACCCCGGAATCGATCACTTCAGCCTGCCGGGCAACAGTCAGGTTTTGCAACGCCTGCTCGCCCATCTCCAGCGCCCCAAGTCGAACTGCTCCTAGACGAGTCCTGAGTCCCTGAAGGGTTCAGAGGCGAGGCCGGCCGGGCGCTTGCGAGCGCCGGCCGGCTTTCTGACTCCAGGAGCCCACATGAAAACAAAGCGAATCATCGCGGCAGCAGTGCTGATCGTCGGAAGCGGCCTGGCGCTTCCGCGCACCCGCTGGTGCATATTCGTTGACGCGCATGGACGCATTCGCTACCATCAGCTTGGAGAGGGCGCATGCGACCAAGCGGAGCACGTCATCCAACATCTCCTCACCGAGGCCGGTGCCGGCAGCGTCCCGAATGACCTGGTCTCAGCGGTGGCCGCCGTGAGCGCCTTCCCGGAGGAGTTCTATCAGGCCCCGCGGAGCTGGACCGAGAAGGCGTATCCCAAGCTCATCTATTACAACAAGCTCGACAAAGGCGGGCACTTCGCGGCGTGGGAACAGCCGCAACTGCTGGTGACGGACCTTCGCGCGGCGTTCAAGTCGCTGCGCTGACGAGACAACCACGGAAGGGCGGCGCAGCGGGGCGGACCGGTTCGCCGAACGCTCGATGCGCCGCCCCTGCCTGAAAGGAGGAATCATGGTCCGCAGGGCGTTGGTGGTTTCTGTCATGCTCGCATCCTTGCAATGGCCGGCCCTTGCCCAAGGCAAGGAACGTCCCATGGAGCACCAGACCTTTTATCGCACGATACAGATCGATGGGCTCTCCATCTTCTACCGGGAGGCCGGCCCGAAAGACGCGCCGGCGCTTCTCCTGCTGCACGGCCTTCCCTCCTCATCGCGGATGTTCGAGCCTCTATTCGCCCGGCTTTCCGACCGCTATCACCTAGTGGCGCCCGACTACCCCGGCTTCGGACACAGCGACTGGCCGGACCCGAAAAAGTTCGCGTATACGTTCGATCACTACGCCGAGACGATGAATCATTTCACCGAAGCGCTCGGGCTCTCGCGGTACACGCTTTACATGCAGGACTACGGCGGCCCCGTGGGCTTTCGCATGGCCTTGGCCCATCCGGACCGGATCGCGGCCCTCATCGTCCAGGACGCGGTGGCGCACAACGAAGGCCTGGGAGCGAATTGGAAGCCGCGGCGGGCCTTTTGGGCCGATCGCGCCGCCAACGAAAGCACGCTGCGCACAAATCTCCTCTCGCTGCCGACGACGCGGACGCGCCATGTCGGGAACGATCCCAACGTGGAGCGCTATGACCCGGATCTCTGGACCGATGAATTTGCCTTTCTCAACCAGCCCGGCCAAGCCGACATTCAAAGCGACCTCTTCTACGACTACCGCACGAACGTCGACGCCTACCCCAAGTGGCAGGTTTGGATGCGCGAGAGGCAGCCGCGGCTTCTCGTCCTCTGGGGCAAACACGACCTTTCCTTCGAGCTTTCGGAACCCGAGGCCTATCGCCGCGACGTGCCGAAGGCCGAAGTCCACGTCCTCGAGGCGGGCCATTTCGCGCTCGATACCGCGGCGGATCAGATTGCGCAGCTCGTCCGGGGCTTCATGAAGTAGGGGGAAACAAAATGTCTGAAATCAACCTTGATCGCCGCCGTTTTTTCGGCACCGCGGCCATGACCTTTGCTGCCGCCAAGCTCGGCCTGATCGGCTCTGCGCTGGCACAACCGGAGAAGAAAATGCCGGCAAATAACCCCTCAAGCAAGCCGGGGACGAACACGTCCTTCGGCGCACTGAAGCAGATCGATGCGGGCGTCCTGAGTGTCGGATACGCCGAAGCCGGCCCCGCCGAGGGTCCCGCGGTCCTCCTTTTGCATGGCTGGCCCTACGACATCCACAGCTTCGTCGAGGTCGCTCCGCTGCTGGCCTCGGCCGGCTACCGGGTGATCGTCCCGCATCTTCGCGGCCACGGCACGACGCGCTTCCTGTCGAATGACGCGGTCCGCAACGGTCAGCCCTCGGCCCTTGCTCTCGACGTCGTCTCGCTCATGGACGCTCTCAAGATCCAGCAGGCGATCCTTGCGGGCTTCGCCTGGGGAGCGCGCACGGCCGGCATCGTGGCCGCGCTGTGGCCCGAGCGCTGCAAGGGACTCGTCGCGGTCAGCGGCTACCTGATCGGCAACCAGGAAGCCGGGAAGATTCCCCTGCCGCCCCAGGCCGAGCTCCAGTGGTGGTACCAGTTCTACTTCGCCACCGAGCGCGGCCGAGCGGGCTACGAG